>Ga0256836_1000521_pt1 | contig 19920 bp, 16 predicted proteins | sample 4561380metaG_FD_185974 | JGI IMG/M metagenome (GOLD analysis project Ga0256836, IMG submission 185974) | Hydrothermal vent microbial communities from Guaymas Basin, Mexico - 4561-380 | ecosystem: Environmental > Aquatic > Marine > Hydrothermal vents | place: Mexico: Guaymas Basin | collected...
TATAACAATAGCTTCTTCTATTTGGCTATGCATTTTACTTCCCCTCCCGTTTAGTTTTTAATATTTATACCATTTTCGCGGGAGGGGAAGCTATTTATTTAATTCTTATAACTAGCAACTTGGGTTACAAATAATATAAAAGCAAATGATAGTTTTAGTTTTCAAAAACCTTATTTAAGTATTTTTAAACTTTTCGTAAATTAAAAATTATATCATAAATTATAAAAAAGGTAAATAATGTACCAAAAAGAAACACATACAAGAACCTTAATAAAAGCTATCAGCTGGAGAGTAATAGCAAGTTTAACAACAACAATTTTAGTATATTTATTTTTTGGAAGATTGGATTTAGCAGCTACCGTAGGAATTTTAGAAACTTTGATAAAAATATTTTTATATTACATCCATGACAGAGCCTGGAGCAAAATTCCCTTTGGCATAAAAAAAGTAGAGCCCTTTGTAGTGTGGATGACAGGATTACCTTTATCCGGAAAAACAACTATAGCAAGGCATTTAAAAAGGCTTTTAGAAAAAGAAGGAATAAAAGTATATCATATAGATTCTTCTTACATCAGAAATCTTATTCCAGAAATAGGATATGAAAGAAAAGATAGAATAATTCATTTAAAAAGAGTTGCACATCTTGCGAAAATACTCCAAGATAATAATATAAGCACCATAGCATCTTTTGTGTCTCCATATACAGAAACTAGGGAATTTGTAAAAAATTTATGTAAAAATGTCCTTATTGTTTATGTAAAGGCAGATATAAAAACTTGTCAAAAAAGGGATTACAAAGGAGTATATAAAAAGGCACTAGAAGGAAAGATAAAAAATTTTACTGGTATATCAGATGTATATGAAGAGCCAACAGATGCTGATATTATAATAGATACTACAAAAAACTCTCCAGAGGAAGCTGCTTTAAAAATATATAAAAAAATAAAAGAGCTTTTTGTAAAATAATCTAATCAAATTTTTAAATTTAAAAGTAACAAAGTACTAAAAGCTTATTTTGCAATTTTTATAACTATAAACCTATAACGAGCTTGTTTAAGGAGGAATATTCTTGAGCAAGTTTATATATGAGCATAAGCATAAATTAAAAAAGGAAGATAGGGCTCGTATAAAGGCTCATAAACCTTGTATTATTTGGCTAACTGGCCTTTCTGGAAGTGGAAAAAGCACTATTGCAAGTGAGCTAGAGTACATTTTAAATAAACTTTTTAAAGCTCATACATATATTTTAGATGGAGATAATATAAGGAAGGGATTAAATAAAGATTTAGGCTTTAGCAAAGAAGATAGAAAAGAAAACATAAGAAGAATAGCAGAGGTTGCAAAGCTTTTTGTAGATGCAGGTCTTATGGTAATAACAGCTTTTATATCTCCTTTTAGAGAAGATAGAAAATTTGCTCGCTCTTTAGTAGAAAAGGATGAGTTCATAGAAGTATTTGTAGATTGTCCACTACATATTTGCGAAAAAAGAGATCCAAAAGGTCTTTATGAAAAAGCTAGAAAAGGAATTATAAAAGATTTTACGGGAATAGACTCTCCTTATGAAGAGCCAAAAAATGCAGAAGTTCACATAAAAACTCATATAGAAGATATTTCAACCTGCGTGTATAAAATAATAAAAATACTAGTAGAAAAAAACCTTATTTCTTTAGAAAAAGCAAATATAACTTCCTTAGAAGAACTAAAAGAAAAAATAGAAAAACTTTTAAAGGAGGAAAGACTTTGATATCTTTTCATGGAGGAAAATACGTTTATCAAGTTTTAGAAGGTGAGGAAAGAGAGAAAATTTTAAATAATATAAAAAACTTTTTAAGCTTAGAAATAAGTAAAAGGAAAGCTTGTGACATAGAGTTAATATGTAATGGAGCTTTTTCGCCTTTAGACCACTTTATGAATAAAGATGAAATAATGGATGTAGCTTTTAATTTAAATTTAAATGGCATTCTTTGGTCTATTCCTATTATGCTACCAGTAAATAAAGACATTTTTGAAAAAGCGCAAGAAAAAGACAAGATAATTTTAAAACATGAAAATGTGCCCTTAGCTCTTTTGGAAATAGAGGATAAGTTTACTTTAAATGAAAACGAAAAAGAAAAGATAGCAGAGGCTGTTTACAAAACAACTTCTTTGGATCATCCTGGAGTAAAAGAATTTATGAGTGAAAGTTCGTATTATTTAAGTGGTAAGGTATACCTTTTAAATCGTCCAAAAAGAGAAAAGGGGATAAAAGACTTTTACTATTTAGATCCAAAAGATACAAGACGAGAATTTGAAAAAAGAGGATGGAAAAGAATTGTAGCTTTTCAAACTAGAAATCCTATTCATAGAGCTCATGAATATATTACAAAGTGCGCTTTAGAGATTGTAGATGGGCTTTTTATACATCCACTTGTAGGACACACTAAAAAAGACGATATACCAGCAAATGTTCGTATAAAATGTTATGAAGTCTTAATAGAAAACTACTATAATAAACAGCGAGTATTTTTATCAGTACTACCAGCTGCTATGCATTATGCGGGTCCTAGAGAAGCACTACATCACATGATTATAAGAAAAAACTATGGTGCAACTCATATGATAATTGGAAGAGATCATGCTGGAGTGGGTTCTTTTTATGGCACCTATGAAGCTCAGGAATTTGTAAAAAAATACATTGATAAATTAGAAATAGAACCTCTATTTTTTGAACATGCTTTTTATTGTAAAAAATGTGAAAGTATGGCTACTACTAAAACGTGTCCTCACCCTGAAAACAACAGAATTATTTTAAGCGGTACTAAAGTAAGAGCCATGCTTAGACAAGGTATCAAACCTCCTAAAGAATTTACTAGAGAAGAGGTAGCAAATATCCTAATTGAGTGGGCTAGGAAAAAAAATGAGTAACTCTTTATTTATTTCTGTAAAAAATAAATGGAATAATCCTGAATTTCAAAAATATTTTAAAAATACTCTTTGGTTATTTAGTGAAAAATTTATAAGATTAGGAGTAGGTTTTTTTGTTGGAGTTTTGGTAGCTCGATATTTAGGCCCTAAAAATTTTGGAATTCTTTCTTACGCACAAAGTGTAGTTTTTCTTTTATTACCTATTGCTAGTTTAGGTATAGATAGTATTGTTGTTAGAGAATTAGTGTACGGTAAAGATAATCAATATATAATTCTTACATCTGCATTTATTTTAAAATTGTTTGGATTATTTCTTTACTTTTTTATTTTATATATTCTTGTAAAACTTCTAAATAATTCTAGCTATGTAAATAATATAATATTTATAATATCCTTAAGTGTAATCTTTGAAATTTTTAAAGTTATTGAAAGTTTCTTTCAAAGTAAAACTTTACTAAAATATATTTCTCTTTCTGAGCTAACTTCTTTTTTTACAGTTTCCATTTTAAAGATATTCTTCATCATTATTAAATTTCCATTACTATTTTTTGCATTATCTTATCCAATTGAGAGATTTTTAGCTAGTTTGGGATATTTATATTTTTTTTATAAGGATCTTGCAAGATATGATAATCCTCTTAAGTATCCTAAATTTTGGAAAAGCTATCTACTTATGATTAAAAAATTATTAAAATGGGGACTCCCTATCGTATTTTCTGGATTTGCTATTTCAATTTATATGAAAATTGATCAAATTATAATTCAAAAATTATTAGGTAGTTATTATGTAGGGCAGTATTCTATTGCTGTAAGATTAACAGAAATTTTTTTGTTTATTCCGGTTTTAATAACAAAATCTATATCACCTAGTGTATATTCCTTAAAAAGTACTAATAGTGAGTTATATTATAATAGATTATTATTTATTTATAGATTTTTTATAGCTATCTCTTTATTTATATCTTTTCTTATTTTTATTCTTAGTGAAAAGATAGTAAATATAATATATGGAAAAAAATATTTATTAGCTTCGAAAATTTTAAAGATATATATTTGGTCAAATATCTTTGTCTATATGAATAATGCTTCATGGTTGTGGTATATTGCAGAAAATTTACAATATTTAGCTAGTATAAGGCTAATACTGGGTGCTACAGTAAATATTGTTTTAAATCTTATATTTATCCCAAAATATGGAATTGTCGGGGCTGCGTGGACAACAGTAATCTCATATGCAATAGCTGCTTACTTTGGAAATTTAATATCCAAAAAAACTTTGGTAAATTTTAAATTATTAACTCAGGCTTTATTCACCTTCTGGAAAATTTTTTTTGTTGGAGGGACAAAAAAATATGCAAAATAGTTTTATTAGAAATATATTTTTAACTATTAAAGATTTTATTAAAGGTATAAAATACAAATATACCTTACCTAAAAATCCTTCACATGACGATATATACATAGTTGAATTTCCAAAAAGTGGAATTACATGGTTACAGTTTATAATAGGTAATATAGAATTAAAATTAGCTGGTATATACGATGAGTACGTTACATTTTATAATCACCATAAGTATATACCTGATATTCATACTATAGGTAATTCATACATCAGAAGATTTTTAAAAAGAACCTTTATAAAATCCCACTCGGAGTATAATCCTTATTATTATTTTGTTATTTATTTAATTAGAAATCCTATCGACGTTATGGTTAGTTACTATAATTTTTTATTACATCATGGATACAATTTATCTTTTGAGGTTTTTATAAAAAATAAAAATTTTGGAATAACAGCATGGAAACAACATATTTTAAGTTGGTGGTATAGAAAAGTAAAAGCTCAAAGAATTCATTTTATAAAATACGAAAATTTATTAAAAAATCCTGTATGCGAGATATCCGAACTTTACAGAAATTTAGGAGTAAATATTAACGAAAACATTATTAAAGATGCAGTGGAAAAAAGTAAATTAGAAATTATGAAACAATCTGAAGAACATTATAAGAAATATAATCCTAATTATACTATGGAATTTGTTGGTAAGAAAGGAAAAATAAAAAAGGAGCAATTAGTGACTGAAAAAATAAAGAATTTTATTAGAAAAGAGACAAAGGAAATAATTGAATTTTTTTATCCCGAGTTATTGTAATCAATGTCAATTCGAGGAAAGTTATGACATACAATTGCAAGATATATAAAAGCAAAGCGGAAAAAGCTTTTACTACTTTTATATTGAATAAATATAAAGTCTTTTTTTTCTAATTGTAAAAATTGTAAATTTTTATTTTCTGAAGAACCTTACTGGTTAGAAGAAGCCTATAAGTTATCTATTATCATAACAGACACTGGTATTCTACAAAGAAATATCTATCTTTCTAATTTTACTTCTAAAATGATATCCTTATTTTACAATTCAGAGGCAAATATTTTAGATTAAGGAGGAGGGTATAGTATATTTGTTAGATTTATGAAGGATTAAGGCTTTAATTTCCTTTGGTAGATAAATATTATGAACTTTCGTTTTACAAATATTTATTAATAAAGAATAGTGAAGTTATTACTTTTTTTTGAAACATTTGAGCACTTTATAAATCTTTTGAAAAAGATAGAAAGTACGGTATTCATCTCATAAAAAATATACTATTTACATATTTCAATTATATGATAACAGTATTCTTGATTCAACAAGCTGGTGATATTATTCACAGGATAGCATATATTTATAATCTTAAAACACTTATATTTATAGCTAAAAAATATAATTTAAATTTATTTACAAATTAAATTTATATACAAACGGTGCAACTATTCATTTCTTCAGCACCAAAAAATTGTCGGATTTTCTGTTAAAATTTATTTTCAGATTTCATAGAACAATTTCCTTAAAACTGATTAGCCCATATAACCTAAAAATAAAGGTTTAAAGGAAAGTATAAAATGTTATTAGATGAAATAAAAAGTTTTATTAAATTTTTTTACTATACCATCAATTTATCCCCCATTTACTATTCTAAAATAACTCAAAAAACTATTCTTCTAGTGCGTCTTGATTCCATTGGTGATTATATTCTTTTTAGAAATTTTTTGGAAATTTTTAAAAATCATAATAAATATAAGGATTATAGCATCACTTTAGTAGGTAATATTATTTGGAAAGATTTAGCAGAATACTTGGATTCCGAATTTATTAATAATTTTATATGGGTAGATTTAAGGAAGTTTACAAGAAATATATTTTATAGATATAGGAAAATAAAAGAAATAAATAAAATCACTTATGAGATTTTGATTCATCCTACGTACTCTCGAACTCTTGAAACTGATTTTGTAGTAAAACTAGCAAATGCAATTGAAAAAATAGGTTCAATAGGAGATACCAGTAACATAAAGAATTGGCAAAAGAAAATTACAGATAATTGGTATACAAAACTTTTATCTGCGAAAAAAAATATAATTTTTGAATTTTTTAGAAATAAAGAATTTTTTGAGAATTTATTACAAAAAAAAATAAATTTACAAAAACCTTATATTCCTGAAAATAAGATAAAAAAAACTATTAACTTTTCATTGCCAAAAAAATATGCTATTCTGTTTATAGGGGCTAGCGCCCCCTTTAGAAAATGGCGTATAGAAAATTATGTAAAACTTGGAAATTTTTTAAAAAAGAAATATGGTTATGATATTGTAGTTTGTGGAGGCAGAGCTGAAGAAAAAGATGCTTATAGATTTAGGGAATTAGCCAATTATAATTATATAGATTTAGTTGGAAAAGTATTTTTAATAGATATGATTTATATAACTTATAAATCAAGTTTAATAATTTCAAATGAAACATTTTTACCTCATTTAGCCGTAGCTTTAAACAAAGAGTATATATTTGTATTATCTAACGGAAATCATTTTGGTAGGTTTGTCCCTTATCCTAAAAGTGTGTGGCCGTATTATTATCCAATATTCCATCCAGAGATAGAGAGAAATTTGAACAATCCCAATTACTTAATAGAAAAATATGGAAAAGGAAGTAATTTGAATATAAATGATATTTCTATAGATATGGTTATAGAAAAAATCTCTAAGATTTTATAAAATTTAAATATTTTTATTTCAAGAATTAAAAAGAAATATGGAAAATGATGGAAATAATAAAAACAATATTTGTATCTTTTATAGCTGGGCTCTCAGGTGGTTTTATATCTTACATCTTCAATGTTAAGTTAGAAAACAAAAGAATTTTATTTGAAATAGAAAAAATAAAAAAAATAGAACAACTTGAACTTTATAATAAATTATGGGGCCATTTATGTGATTTAAAATTTTCTGCTGATGATTTATGGGAGGAGGCAAGTAAAAAAAATTTAGAAAGATTTTCTAAGCAGCTAAGATTAGTTTCTAAAGAAATAGAAAAAAATTGTCTCTTATTAGAGGAATCTCATTATAGAAAGTTAAAGAACATCGTAGATAGCATGAGTAAATATGAAAAGGGTAAAGGAGAACTAATAGATTTAAGAGAGAATCTTAAAAATGTTTTAAGAAAAATTCCATCCGTAAAACTTAGCGAATTTATAGAAGAGAAAATAATTGAACGTAACAAAGATATTAAAGAGGAGTTTGAAAATCTTTTAGAAAAAATAAAAAGAGACTTTAAAAATAAATTAGGGATAAATTAAGATTCTTCTAAATTTCTAAACTTATAAGAAAATATCAGAGTTACGTAAAAACAATCAAAATTTTTAAGGTAAAATTGTGTAAATTTACTGCGATATAAAAGAATAATATTAAAACTTGATATAAATTAAGGTGCAGTATGTAAAAAACACAATATATAAAAACATAAGTGGTATATAAAATATGACTATCGGAGATAAAGATTACTTAAAATTTTTAAAAACATCTTTACAGAAAATAAAAACTTATTATGAGAATAATAAATTAGCTCTTTTTTTAGGAGCAGGTATCAGTATAGATTCTGGTTTGCCCACATGGAAGGAAGTAATAGATTCTTTAAAAAATGATTTATTTGAGGATGGTGACAATTTTAATGAAATTGATCCATTGAAATTGGCTCAGTTTTATTATTTAAGGTATGGAGAAAATGTTTATTATGAGAAACTCTTAAATATATTTAATTTAGATAATAAGCAACCTAATAAATTAATAGAAGAATTAGTAAAGTTAAACTGTGAATACATTGTAACAACAAATTTTGATAATTTACTTGAGAAAGCTATCGAAGAAAATTTTGTATTTTATGAAGTGATAAAAGAAGATAATGATTTCTCCAAAGTTTCATTTGGTTCAAAATTATTAATAAAAATGCATGGTGACTTAAAATCTCGAAATATAGTATTTAAAGAAAATGATTACCTTTCTTATTCTGACAAATTTCCTTTAATTGAGACATTTGTAAAATCTATTTTTATAAGAAATGTAGTTATTTTTATAGGATACAGTTTAAGTGATTTTAATGTAAAGCAAATAGTAAGCTGGGTTCAAAATAGAAGAAGAAATAATTTACCCATTTATTTCATAGAAGTAGTTAAAAATTTTAACTGTTTTGAGTTTGAATATTATAAGGATAAGGGGATTTATATTCTCTATATAAAAGAAATGGAAAATGAATTTTTGGAAATTATTAAAAATATATCAGAAATAGAAAACTTATCATCTGAGTCTAAATTAATACTAGGATTCTTGAAGAAAATAAAATCTAAGGGTAAAAATATATCTACTTTTAAAAATTTTGAAGAGTTTATAAATGAGATTTATGAAGTTTTAAAACCTTTTAAGGATATAGACTATGTATCAGCCTTTGATTTAGTCAGAATATTTAAGAAAAAATTTAAAGTGGAAGGTATAGGATTCTTACGTTATGGTGAACCTTATATTTATATTTATGATAATAAATTATTGGAATTACTAAAACTAAACAGCTCTGAATTATCAAAAATAAAGAAAAATAAAGTGATTTTAGAAAAAATAAAATTTATATTTGATATTTTTAAAAAAAGTAATTGTGTAGGAATTAAACTTTTTGAACTTAACAATTCGATTGCCGCTAATCCAGATTATGTAATTAATTTTAATGGCCAATGTTTTCCATAGTTACTTCATAAAATTTAAAAATTCAGAAAATACTTTATTAGGAGATATTTATATGGATATAAGTAATCCTATTGAAGTTTTTGATTTAGAAAAGATTAAATCAAGTTTAGAAAATTTAAAGTATAGCGAAAAAGATTTTCTTAAAAGAGCTTGTTATCTTTATTATCTTGGGAGTTATATAGAAGCTTATAATAACTTAAGAATATCCAGTAAATTAGCTTTTAAAAATAAGAATTTTTCGATTTGGTTCATATCTGAATTTAACAGAAAATACTTGGCTAAGAAACTATATTCATTGTACAAGTTAGAAAATATTGTTTTAAATATGGAAATCTTAAATGATGTGGAATTTTACATAGATTTAGATTTACAAGATATATATGTTAAATTACCTGGATGTTATAAAGAAGTTGTAAAACCTTTTTTAAATCTAGAATTAAATTTAAAGGATAAAGTAATACAAGCTTTTAAATTAGCAAACGATTCTGGGAATTCTAAGGGTAGATATGATTATAATTCTAACATTATTTTTTATCTCATAGAAGATATAAAAAACACCCTCCATTTTTTATATTTAACTATTGAGCACACGGATTTTATAAAAAATGTTTTTGAAAATTTATTCAGAGCAGCCGTTTACGAATACATCTATGAAAAAGAAAGAAATTTTTACTACAATTTTGTGTATGCTGGAATAGTAGGATTTAAAAAATGGATAAATTTACAAAATTTTTTGGAAGTTACTTTAGAAACTAAAAAGTTGGATATTGTTGACAAAAATTTTGAAGAACAGTATGAAATATTGCTTAGAGCTTTCCAAAATTTAACTAAAGTGAGAAGAAATATACATAAATATAGAAAAGAATATATTACTTATTTTTATAACTTTATAATAATTTTAAGTTATTTTAATTTAAGTAAGGAAAAAGTAAAAGAAATTTTAAAATTATTTCAAGGTTTGTTAAAAGAAACTCCTTTTTTATTTGAAGATTATAATGTTATAGCTTTATTTATCACTAAGCATATGGAAAAAATAGAAGATAGGGAGCTAATTTTTTTACTAGAAGCTTATATAAAAAAAATTGTTTGTAACAAAATAAGTGTTTATGATTTAGAATCCTCTTTTTATTCTCCTTTTATTTTTATTCTTTTTGAGGAAATGCGAAAAAGAAGCATTTTTTTAGAAAATGAAGAATTAATTTATAGCTGTTTGTATACTTTGAAAAAATTTAAATTTGATTTTGTTCCTTTCGTATATTATTTTCTATCTGCTGTATATCAATTGGTTAACTCTAAAAATTTGAGAAATTCTATGAAAAATGATTTTAAAAACTTTAAAAAGGAATTTAAACAATTTTTAGGGGGAAAACATTTATCTCAAGTAGATATTATTAGATATAAGACTCATTATATTAAATTTAGTTTGATTTTAGAATCCATAAAGGTGGATAAAATAGATGCGGATTTTATCTATATGTTAGAAAAATTTTTAAAAGAAAATGAAAAAAATAAAGAACTAATACAAGATTTAAAAGAGTTTATAAGATTTACTTTATCAAAAATTGAAAATAAAGAGATTAAAGAAAAATTAAAAACTATACTTTTATTGAATAGTAATAGTATTACTGATTATCTATTTTTCATAGGTTAATTTAAAAAAACACAGAATTATATCTAAAAAAATATAAAATTTTTGTTTACAAAACATTTAATATGGAGAGCTTTAATTCATTGAAGAGTTTCGGAAATATTTCATTTTTAAAAAAGATTTTAAATATAGTTCGAAATGCAAATGAAGAAAAAATAAAAAATATTTTTATTACTCCTATTTTATGTTATGCTTATTTAGAATCTTTGGGTTGGAAAAAGGATAATTGTATAAACTTTTTAAATAATATAGAATTAATATAGAATTTGAGGCAGGAGATGGTAAAACTAAGTGTGATATTTTGTTTAAAAAATGCAAAAATAATTATATTTTAGTTGAAGTTAAAAAAGTTGATGAATTAAATAGATATATTAATAATTTAAATAATCCAAAGAAGTTAGATATAATGTATAAATGAAGCAATAGTGTAAAATTAAAAAAAGAAATAGAAATTCCTTCTATTTTATTATACTCAAATAATAAAATTTACAACTTAGATGGGGATATATTAGGGCAAACTATAAAATACACCTTAAATTATAAGAATGTGGATAAAATAGATATAATAATAACTTCCGCTTGTTGTTGGGTGTTTATTAGTTTAAATAATTCCAAATTGAATAAAATGTATGAAAAGTTAAAAAATAGTTCATATATAGCAGGGGATAATGAAGATAATTCTTATAAAGTTTTGAATATTTCAAATTTGAATATTTTAAATATTATGGAAATTTTAAATTTAACAGAAAATTTAAATTTAGAAAAAAATTTAAAGATATTTTTAGAAAAAATTAAAAACTTATTTTCTAAGGAGTAAAAAAGTTATGAAACAAATTTTAATTTTAGATTCAAATTACTCTACTACCAAACTTTGTTATAAGTTTTTATCCGATAATTATTTAGATGAAAATGGAAGAATAAAAGAAGATTTAAAATTTTCAATAACTATTCCGGAATTAAATGTTATTAACTCTAAAATTCCTAAAGAAGAAAACGAAAAAATAGATACTTGCATATTTTTACCTAGAGGGGAAAATAGGAAAGGGGAAGGTGGTCTTCGTACCAAAGGATATTTAAAGTTTAGTTATAAATATAAAAATGGAAAATGGTGGGCTATAGATTTTAGAGGTAATAAACTATTTGAGGTAAATTTATCAGAAAAAATTTTAAAAGACCTAGAAAAAGAACGTATAGAGGAATTGCCACTTGTAACGGTAGTAACGGTAGTGTTAAATAATAAAGACGGTTTAGAAAAAACTATAAAAAGTGTTATTAACCAAACTTATCCAAATGTAGAATATATAGTTATAGACGGAGGTTCTACTGACGGAACCTTAGATGTAATAAGGAGATATGAAAATTATATAGATTATTGGATAAGCGAGAGTGATGAAGGTATTTATGATGCAATGAATAAGGGAATTTTGTTGGCACTAGGAAAATGGATAAATTTTATGAATAGCGGAGATTGTTTTGTTAATTTAAATGTTTTATATAAAATTTTTATTGATATATATAATGAAGTATTTAATTACGATATTATTTATGGAAATACTGTTATCAATTATGGAAAATTTGAAAGAATATTTAAAGCAAAAAATGTAAAAGAAATAAAAAAAGGAATGGTTTTTTGTCATCAATCTAGTTTTATAAAAACTAGTCTTCATAAAAAAAAATTGTATAATAGTTTAAAATATAAACTAGCAGCCGATTTTGATTTCTTTTTCACATCTTATTTAGAAGAAAGATTTTTCAAAAAACTGGATACTACAATATCAAAAAATTCTATCGGCGGAGAATCATTTGTAAAAAGACATCAAGTTATAAGAGAATATATGAGTATAACGAATAATTATTTATATTTTTTACCCAAATTAGTTTTAGAAGGAGGTAAAGGATTTATTTGGAAATATATAATAAAAATCTTTCAAAATAACATCTAAAAATTTAGTTTAAAGTTTTAAGTCCCAATAGCTTTTTTAATTTCCATTCAAGTTTTCGAATATAATCTTTATAATGAGAAGTTACGCTTATTCTGAAAAATGTTAAATATTTAATAATTAACTCAAGTTGCTAGTTAAAGATAAAAATAGCTTAAGATTTGATTTTTTTGAATTATACATTGTTAAAATTTTTTAAATTTTCAAAAATCAAACATAGCTCATTGTATTTTCGTACAAGCAGATTTATAACTAGCAATTTAGGTTAATAGTTGATATTAAATTTTATTAGTAACAAAAAATTAGTAATAAAAAATAAAAGCAAATATTTGGGAAAGGTTAAAATATAAGAAGATATATAAAAGTTTAAATAATGTCTTAAATTTTTGTTTTTTAAATAAATTTGATTATATGTCGAAAAATTGTGTAAAGAATACAACAAATCTTTAATATTAAAATGAATTTTTTATGCAATTTTCTAGGTTAATTATACAAATTTCATTAAAAAATTAAATGAAAAAAAATAAACAAATATGTTTTAGTATTTATGTTAGCAAATATATTAGAAATATGGAAAGAAAAGATAGTAAGAAATAATAAATTAAAAAACAGATTTTAAGTAGGAAAATAAGAGGAGTTGTTTTATTGAAATAGTAGCTTTTTCAAAGTTTCGAAATTACTAATGGTATTGTTCGTTACTGTACATATTTCGTTATTAACTTATTTTCCATTTGAAAGTAGGTAATTAGTGTTTACAGATAAAGTTTTATTTTATTACAAAATTTATTTTTAAGTAATTTAATTATTTAATAATTTTTTCATATTTATTAATGGATTAGGTGAAAAAGAATGAGAAAAGTAAAATTATCTAAGTATGTTTTATTACCTCATCTGTTAGGAATATTAATTTTATCTTCTATCTTTGTGTTTTTTTCACAATTTTTTGCCTTGTTGCAAGGAAATTATCAAGGTTTAACTTTAAACGGAAAATTTGGTGGAAGAGTTATCAGAGAAATAATAATAATTACCATTTATTTTCTATTCTTTAAAGAAATTATTTTTGTCTTGAGAAAAATTATACCTATTTTATTTATATTTGTGATAATTCTCTTTCTATCAATCATTTATACACTTTTTAAATATCAAAATATCATATTGATAATAGTTGGAATTAGATTTTTAGAATACATACCACTAATTGGAATCGTTTACTATGCTTTTAAAAAAAAAGGTATAAATTATATAAATTATTTTTTTAAAGTAATAAATGCTTATATTTTAATTTTTGTTTTCTTTGAATTTTTTATTTCAATTTTTGAACTAATATTTTCTCCTCCCGTCTTGGGAAAAACAATTTTTGGTTCACGCATATTCGGTACTTTCCCTTCCTCTAATCTTTTTGGTTTTAATATGGCAGTTTTAACATATTATTTTTATTTTGTAAAAAATGTGAAAATTATGTTTATAACTTTTCTTTTATCAATATTAAGTGGTTCCAGATTAGCATCTATTACATCCACTTTAGTTATCTTGTATTTTCTTTTATCTTCAAAAAAGTTGAAACAAATAAAAATTTTATTTTTTATATCTTTACCTTTATTTTGTCTTGTATTTTTCAAAATTTACTCTCTTCCTGCATTTAGCGGACGTAATATAACACATATATCACGATTAAAAGTTTGGGAAGAAATTTTAAAAACACATGTAAAAAATTGTTGGGACATATCCATAGGTTGGGGTGTAGGTTTAGGAGCTAATACCCTAACAACTGTATTTGGCCCTGCTAGATTTAAGGGACAATTTATATCTGATTCAACATATATTTACATTTTATCTGCTTTCGGATTAATAGGATTATATTTCTACATTGCTATTTTAATTTTTTTAATAAAAATTAGAAGTGAATTTTTTATTCTTTGGATACTTATTTTATTATGTTCTATTCCTGTCATATGGTTTGAAAACTTTCCAAGTAATGTAATAATTAGTCTGCTTTGGGGATGTGGGTTATATTTTAAAAAGTATAGTCAAAAATTCATTCAAAAATAAAGAAGAATAAATGCTCTTATTATCGAAAGAAGTTATCTTAGTTCCGCCTTCGGTTTATTAATTACATAAGGTACATCCCTGATGTTATACCAATGTTCTTTTAAGATGTCCCGATGTATTTAAAAGTACTTGGAAATAAATAAATTTAAAAAAAATATTTTTAAAAGCAAATTGTTAATATATATTAATTAAAATATCCTTAACTTACTTTAAAGATTTAAAATACAAAAATTTAAGCTATATTCAATTTCTTTTATATTTAACCGCAAATTAAAAGTTTCATTTTTCGATATTTTTACTATAATTTCTTTTTATAGTAATTTCTCTTAAATTGTTTTCTTTATTTCTTCATTCGCATAGTTAAATTAAAGACAAATTTACTTAATTTTGGTATTATTTTTACATAATTTTTCCTTTTGCTCTTAGTTTAAATATGCTTAAGTATTCGTTAGCTATCAGTTTTTATTATAAAGACAAATAATCTTTATTATAGAGGTAAATCTAATGAATTTATCAAGTTTTTATAAGAATACTAGTTTTACTATGGGTAGTGACAGATATATGACTTTATTACATATTTTGGAAACATATCCAAAAGAATTATATGGTGTATTGACGGCTGTAAAACAAGTAAATCATTTTCTAGAGAATACCAATATAAAACCTTACATCTTGTATTCTGATAAGGGAATTTGGAACTATTCCTTAAATTTTAAAAAAAAGCTCCAAGATTTCTTTAAAAATTACGAAAATATAGTGGTACATATTCATGGAATTTGGAAATATCCACAATACATAGGAGCGAAATTAGCTACAAAATATAAAGTTCCCTTTATAATTTCTCCTCATGGAATGTTAGAACCATGGTTAATGGATGCAAAAAAAATAGGATACATAAAATTTTTAAAGAAAATCATATACCTGAAGTTCGTTGCCTTACCCGTATTTAAAAAAGCTAAGTACATACATGCAATAACTCTTTCGGAAAAGCAAAATTTAAAAAAATATTTTCCAGCTAATGAAATTATTATTATCCCAAATGCCATAGACATAGAAAAGGTAAAAAAATATGTTGATTATCCAAATAAAAATAGATTAAAAAAGCAGATACTTTTTCTAGGAAGAATACATCCTATAAAAGGCGTTGATTTACTTATTAGGGCTTTTATCAAAAGTGAAGCTCACAAGGATAATTGGAAGTTATTAATTGTAGGTTATAAAGAAAATTTGGAATATATGAAATATTTAAAAAATTTGTCTAGGAGTTATGAAAAATATATTAAGTTTTTGGACCCTATATTTGATGAAAGGAAAAAATATGAACTATATAATTCATCATGGGTAACTGTTTTACCGTCTCACTCTGAAGTTATAGGAATGGTAAATTTAGAATCTGCAGCTTGTTTTACACCGACTATAACTACTTATAAAACAGGACTTTTAGACTGGGAAGAGGGAGGAAATATACTTATTCATCCAAACGTCGATGATTTAGTAAAGGCTTTAAAACTAGTGATCTCATGGTCCTTGGAAGAGAGAATAAAAAGAGGATTGAAGGTTCATAATTTCATTAAGTTAAAATATTCTGCCGAAGCTACGAGAAAAAAATGGATAGATCTATACTCAAATTTAATTTAAAATTATTAATTGATCTATCCAAACTTTACTTGGGAGGAATGTAACAATGTATATTCTGGGAATAAACGCTTTTCACGGGGATTCTTCTGCGGCACTACTAAAAGATGGAAAAATTATTGCAGCTGCAGAAGAAGAAAGATTCGTTAGAAAAAAACACTGGGCGGGTTTTCCGAAAGAAGCCATTAAATATTGTCTAGATGAAGCTAATATAAAGTTATCAGATCTAGACTTTGTCGCAATAAATAGAAATCCAAAAGCTAATATTGGAAAAAAAATTCAATTTGTTCTATTAAAAAAACCTGATATCAAGCTCCTTTTTAACAGAATAAAAAATGCAAAGAAATGGGAAAATATTGAAAGTTTTTTTAAAAAATTTTTTAACACAGAAACAAACTTACAGGTAAAACATATAGAACATCATAGAGCCCATATGGCAAGTTCTTTTTTTGCTTCCCCCTTTGAAAAATCTGCCATTTTATCGGTAGATGGATTTGGAGATTTCGTAAGCACAGCTTTCGGCTATGGTGAGAAAAATAAGATTGAAATATTTAAAAAAATATATTTTCCCCATTCTCTGGGTATATTTTATCAAGCCTTAACTCAATTTTTAGGTTTCTGGAATTATGGGGACGAATATAAGGTAATGGGACTATCTGCATATGGAAAACCTATTTATATGGATATAATGAGAGATATTGTAATATTAAAAGATGATGGAACTTTTGAACTTAATTTAAAATATTTTAGGCATCATAAAGAAAATGTAGAATATGAGTGGAATAATACTGTTCCTTACGTCGGACGGTTATTTAGTGAAGAACTTGAAAAAATTTTAGGACCTGCTCGCAAAAAGGGAGAACCTATAACAGAACATCATCAAAATATAGCTGCTTCTATGCAGAAAATGTTTGAGGAAGCTGTTTCCCATATGCTTAATCATCTTTATAGGGAAATAGGTATAGAAAATATCTGTTTAGCCGGCGGAGCTGCAATGAATTCAGTTATGAATGGAAAGATATATAGTTTAACACCTTTTAGAAAGGCATTCATTCCAGCCGGAGCTGCGGATAATGGTGGAGCTATTGGAAGTGCTTTGGATGTTTGGTGTGAAGTTTTAAATAAAGAAAGAGTTTATAAGATGGAACATGCTTATCTTGGCCCATCCTTTAGTGAAAAATATATTTCTAAAATCCTTGATGATAATAAGGAAATTTTAAATGAAAATAATTGCGAAATAAATTTCATAGAAAACGAAGATGAGCTTTGCAAGTTAGTAGCTCAACATATATCCGAAGGAAAGGTAGTAGGTTGGTTTCAAGGAAGAATGGAGTGGGGTGCTCGTGCATTAGGAAATAGATCTATTTTGGCAGATCCTCGTAGGAAGGATATGAGAGATATTTTAAATCTAAAAATAAAACATAGAGAACCTTTCCGTCCGTTTGCTCCTACAATACTCAGAGAGTATGTAAGTGAATATTTTGAAATAGAAGATGATGTGCCATTTATGGAGAAAGTTTTTCCAATAAAAAAAGAAAAGAGAGATATTATCCCTGCTGTAACCCACGTAGACGGAACAGGAAGATTACAAACTTTAAAAGAAAAGCAAAATCCGAGATATTATAAATTGATAAAAAAATTTATGAATATAACCGGTATTCCTATAGTGCTTAATACATCCTTTAATGAAAATGAACCAATTGTGTGTAAACCAGAAGAAGCCCTAGATTGTTTTTTAAGAACAAAAATGGATATCTTAGTAATGGAGAGGTTTTTTATTAAAAGAAAATAAAAATTAGATAAGGATAAAAGAGGAAGCATTTTGAAAAAACATATAACAATAATAACATCTAACTTTTATCCAGAAGATACGGCAATAGGATTATATACAACTCAGCTAGCTGAGTTTTTATTAGATAATAATTTTAATGTAAGCGTCCTTACAGGTTTCCCTTATTATCCTAGGTGGGAAATTTTTGATGAATATAAAAATAAACCAATTTTTTTTCATGAGGAATACAAAGGTATAAAAATTTATAGATATAAACAGTACGTACCGGAAAAACCAACTTTTAGTGGTAGAATAAAACAGATACTAAGCTTTACAAAGGGGACTTTAAAAAATTTACAAAATATAAAAAATACGGATCTTGTCTTTGTTGTGGTGCCCTATGTAACTAACATAATTCTTGGTAGCATTTTAAAAAAAAGGTTAGAAACAAAACTTTGGGTTCATATACAAGATTTTGAAATAGATGTGGCTTTTCAAGCAAATGTTATAGGTTCTATGTCCATATTAAAAAAGTTTTTGTATAAATTTTTCTCTTGGTTTGAAAATAAGTTATTTAACATGGCGGATATAGCAAGTACCATAAGTTACTCTATGCTTAAAAAGTTTAAAGAAAAAACCGGTAAAAGTGCATTCTATTTCCCAAATTGGATTGATGAAAACTTTATAAATCCTAAGAAGTTTAAGTATCATAGATATTTTAAAGACTATAGAAATAAAATTAAAATTTTATATTCTGGAAATATAGGTAATAAACAAGATTGGAATTTATTTCTTAATTTAGTAGATTTTTTAAAAGACAATAAAAAAATTCATTTTTTTGTAGTTGGAGATGGAGCTAGGAAGAAAGATTTAGAGGATTTTATAAATAGAAAACAATTAAAAAATATAACTTTATTTTCCCCTGTACCTTATGAGGAACTTCCAGATTTACTTTGTAGTGTTGATATTCATATTTTACTTCAGAAAGTTTCGGTTGTAGATTCTGTAATGCCTTCAAAATTACTCGGAATGATGGCAAGTGAAAAACCTTCTTTTGTCGTAGGCAACAAAAATTCCGAAGTTAAGTTAATACTGGAAAAATCTCAAGGTGGTATATATCTTTCTACGAATGATGTAAAATTAATAAACAGAAAATTACTAGAGCTAGCAAATAACAAGGAGAAACAAAAAATTTTGGGTGCTAACGCACGAAGATATGTTATAGAAAATTTTTCTAAAAATAAAGTTCTTAATAGGTTTTTAGGTAAATTAAACGAAGTTCTAAAAGGCTAACGGAGGTTGTTTCAAAAAATGCCTAAAAAGAAAAAAGCTTTAATCACAGGTATTACAGGTCAAGATGGGGCATATTTAGCTGAGTTTTTGTTAAAGAAAGGTTATGAGGTTCATGGTATTAAAAGGAGAACTTCTTTATTTAATACGGCTAGAATAGATCATTTATATAAGGACCCTCATGAGGAAGATGTTAATTTTTTTTTACATTATGGCGATATGACAGATAGTTTGAATTTAGTTAGGCTTATTGAAAAAATTCAACCAGATGAAATATATAATTTAGCTGCTCAATCCCATGTTTGGGTTTCTTTTGAGCAACCTGAATATACTGCAAATTGTGATGCTCTCGGAACACTTAGAATTTTAGAGGCCGTAAGGCTTTTAGGTTTAAAAGATAAAACAAAAATATATCAAGCTTCTACTTCGGAGCTTTATGGAAAGGTTCAAGAAATACCTCAAAATGAAAAAACTCCTTTTTATCCCAGAAGTCCTTATGCTGTGGCTAAGCTTTATGCTTATTGGATTACAGTAAACTATAGAGAAGCTTATGGACTTTTTGCTTGTAATGGAATAC
>Ga0256836_1000522_pt1 | contig 19910 bp, 19 predicted proteins | sample 4561380metaG_FD_185974 | JGI IMG/M metagenome (GOLD analysis project Ga0256836, IMG submission 185974) | Hydrothermal vent microbial communities from Guaymas Basin, Mexico - 4561-380 | ecosystem: Environmental > Aquatic > Marine > Hydrothermal vents | place: Mexico: Guaymas Basin | collected...
GGCGATTGAAGAAGTACTTGGGAAAAAAGCTAAAAAAAATCTTCTTCCAATGCAACCAGGAGATGTACCAAGTACATATGCAGATACAAGCGATTTAGAAAAAGATTTGGGGTATAAACCTTATACGAATGTAAAAGAAGGAATTAGGAAGTTTGTTGAGTGGTATAGGAGGTTTTATATAATTTAATTTTGGTATGGAAGGGTTAATAAAATGCAGGCATTAATGTTAGCGGCAGGCAAAGGTAGCAGACTTGGTAAATATACAAAGGATAATACAAAATGTATGTTAGAGGTAAATGGTAAGCCATTAATAGATCAAGCGATAGAAAATTTAAAAAAAGTTGGAATTAATAAATTAATTATGGTTGTGGGATATAAAAAAGAGAATGTAATAAAACATTTGGGAAATGAATATAACGGGGTGAAAATTGAATATATAGAAAATCCTATATATGATACTACGAATAATATATATTCATTATATTTGGCAAGAAACAAGCTTATAGAGGATGACACGATATTGCTTGAAAGCGATTTGATTTTTGAATCTAAAATTTTAGAAAAGCTTATTACTGATAAAAGAAAAAATTTAGCAGTAGTGGATAAATATCAAATTTGGATGGATGGGACATCTGTTAGACTTGATGAAGAAGATAATATTATTGGATTTTACGGCAGGAAAGATTTTAAATTTCAAGATGTTAGGAATTATTATAAAACTGTGAATATATATAAATTTTCAAAAGAGTTTAGTGAGAAAATTTATCTTCCGTTTTTAGAAGCATATATGAAAGCGATGGGAGTGAATGAATATTATGAAACTGTAATTAAAGTTATAGCGGATTTAGAAGGTACGGGATTGAAAGCATTGAGGTTAAATGGTGAAAAATGGTATGAAATAGATGATGCCCAAGATAAAGCTAATGCTGAGATAATTTTCGCTCCAAATGCGGATATAAAATTAAAGCTTATTCAAAAAAGATATGGAGGATATTGGAGATTTCCAAATTTAAAGGATTTTTGTTATTTGGTAAATCCATATTTCCCTCCTCAAAAAATGCAAGAAGAAATGAAAGCTTATTTTTATGAACTTTTGTCTCAATATCCTTCAGGTCAAGAAACACAGAAGTTGCTTGCAGGTAAAATGTTTGGAGTAGAGCCGGAGAATATAATAGTAGGAAATGGAGCGGCAGAGATTATAAGACATTTAGGAGAAGAGATTGAGGGCACTTTTGGTTTAATGCATCCTACATTTAATGAGTATCCTGAAAGTATAGGATTTGATAGAATTGTGGAAATGTATCCTGATAATAATGATTTTGTTTATGGTAAAAAGGAATTATTAACACTTGCTGAAAAAAGCGATAATTTAATTTTGATAAATCCAGATAATCCAAGTGGTAATTTTATTTCTAAAAATGATTTGTTGGAAATTGCAGAAAAATTAAAAAAAGAAAATAAATTTTTTATTGTAGATGAATCATTTGTCGATTTTTCAAATGAAGGTGAAAAGAATACGTTAATAAAACAAGAAATTTTAGACAGATATTCAAACTTGATAGTTGTTAAAAGCATTTCAAAAAGCTATGGAGTTCCTGGAATAAGGTTAGGAGTATTGGCTACTTCAAATAAAGATATTTTAGAAAAATTACAAAAAAAATTAACTATTTGGAATATAAATTCATTTGGAGAGTTTTTCTTGCAAATTTATGGAAAATATAAAAATGATTATAAAATAGCAAGCGAAAAAATAAGAAAAGAGAGAGATAGATTTTTTGAAAGATTAAAAGAGATTAGTTATTTAAGACCAATTTATTCGCAGGCAAATTATTTTTTAGTAGAAATAATTAATAAATATACGGCTACTGATCTGACTAAGAAACTTTTATGGGAAGAAGAAATTTTTATAAAAGATTTAACTGATAAAAAAGGATTTGAGAATAAAGAGTTTGTAAGAATTGCTGTTAGAGATTTCGATGATAATGAGTTTTTAATTAAGAAGTTGAAAGAGTTGTAGTTGAAAAAAAAATTTATTGAAAATTTTTTATCTTTATCTTTACTAAGAATATTAACACTTATTGTTCCATTAATAACATTTCCTTATCTTATTAAAGTTTTAGGGAGTGAGAAGTATGGACTTGTAATGTGGGCATGGTCAATAATGAATTTTTTTATTTTATTTATAAATTTTGGTTTTGATTTATCTGTTACGAAATATATATCCATTTATAGAAATGATAATGTAAAAATATCAGAAATTGTTTCAAATACTTTTGTCACTAAAATGTTTTTGTCTTTGATATCTTTTTTTATTCTTTTGATTTTGATATGTGTTGTTCCAGAAATGAAAGAACATAAAGAATTGTTTTTTTGTAGTTTTACTTTAGCATTAGGAGAAACAATGATGCCAATTTGGTTTTTTCAAGGAATAGAACAAATGAAATATACTGCTGTGATTACGACATCTGTAAAAATAATGTTTACTATTTTGGTTTTTTATTTAATTAATGATCAAGAAGATTATTTAAAAGTACCTTTAATTTATGCCATTTCTACTTTTGTTAGTGCTTTATTTGCTTATTATTTAATTTTTGTAAAGAATAAAATAAAAATAGTTAAACCTAAAATAAACAATATAGTGTTTTATATTAAAGATAGTTTTTCATTATTTTTGTCGAATTCTATTTCTGTATTGAAGGAAAATATTACTATTATTTTTATAGAAAAATATATTGGTTTAACGGCAGTGGCTTATTATGATATATCTCAAAAATTTATAAATATTTTAATTACTCCGTTTCATATATTAGCTTCTGTATTATTTCCATATTTATCAAAAACAAAGGATTTTAATTTATTAAAAAAAATAATTATTTTTAATATTAGTGTTTCTTTTTTAATATATATATTAATTTACATTTTTACTGGAACTCTTGTTAAATTATTAATAGGTGAAATTAATCCAATAGTAGAAATGATATTAAAAATATTGGCTTTTTCAATTGTGTTTTCAAATTTAACTTCAGTATTAGGAATTAATGGTTTAGTTGTTTTAGGAAAAAATAAGGAGTTGTTTATAAGTTCTTTAAGTGGTTTATTATTTTATATTTGCTTATTATTTATATTTTTATATTTAAAGATGTTGACGATTGAATTAGTTGCTGTATGTATTATATTTGGATATATTATTGATTTAATAATGAGATATTATTATTTAAGGAAGTTTTTATGAAAAAAATAATTTTTTTAACAGAAGATATTACAAAAGCTGGAGGGGTAAATAGAGTAGTAAATTTATGGGCAAATTTTTTTGCTAAAAAAAAATTCATGGTTGAAATAATTGCAACAAACATTAAAGATATTTATTATCCCTTAGATTCTTCGATTTTATTAACACATTGGAATTTTGAATATAAACATAAAATATTGGGATTACCTTATAATATAATTCAGACATATTTTTTATTAAAAAAATATAATAATAATAATAAGATAAATTTTGTAATAGATAGAGCAATTCATATAGAACCAATATGGTTATTTAGAAAATTAGGCTTTTTTAAAAATTTCAATTTGATTTATTTTGTTCATGGTGGAAGTAGTGATTTTAGAAATTTTTATATGAAACGTCCTTATATGAGACATAAAGTGAAAATGATATTTGAAGCTTTCGATAAAGTTATTTGTTTATATGATGATGAAAAAAACTATCCAAAACAAGTAAAACGAGAAAAACTTTTTTTTATCCCTAATCCTTTGCCTTTTGAACCTTCGAATATTGAATTTAATCAAAAAGAAAATATTGTTTTATCTCTCGGTAGAATTACAAAAGAGAAAGGAATAGATATTTTGATTAAAGCATGGAATATTTTAGGAGATAAAACTAAAGATTGGAAATTGCAGATAATAGGAGATGGAAAAGATAAACAAAAGTTTATAGAGTTAGCTAAAAAGTTGAAAATTGCTAATATAGAATTTAAAGATGCCACTACAGATGTAAAACCTTTATATGAAAAAACTAAAATTTTTGTAATACCTTCTTTATTTGAAGGTATGCCTATGACAATTTTAGAAGCAATGGCATGTAAATGTGCTGTGATTTCTAGTAAAACAGCAGGAGGGAAAAAGTTAATCAAAGATAATGAAACTGGATTATTGTTTGATATAAATAATGAAGATCAATTAAAAGAAAAAATAGGTTTTTTAATAGAAAATGAGAAAGTTTTAAAAAAAATTGCTGTTAATGGATTTAAAAGTATTCAAAATTATAAATTGGAAAAAATTGAAAAGAAATGGGAAGATGTTTTTGTATAAAAAAAAGATTTTATTTGTTTTAAGTGTTAATTTTATATTTTTATTATATTTGTTAAGTGAATATATAGTTTTGTTATTAATGAATGATTTCTATCTAAAGCTTATTGAATTAGAATTATTAATTGTATTTATTTTTTCTTTGTTTTCAATTTATTATTTAGTTAAGGATTGGTTTGATTTATATATTATTTTTTTAGGCATGTTGTTAATTTTTTTATTTGCTAGACCGTTTATTCATTTATTTGGTTTATTACCAATGAATAATTATAATGAAGGAGAATGGTATAGAGTCAAAGAAAATTTTAATTTTTCAAATTATACTATGATAAAAATTAATTTTATTTTATTATTTTCTTTGGTATTTTTAAATTTAGGCTATTTGATTGGATTGTTAAAGTATAGAAAATTTTCTTTTTTTGAAAAAAGTTTAAAAAAGTCATTGTTATATATCAAAAAAAGTAAATACCTCAATAAAAAAATAGGATATATGTTTTTTTATATAGGTTTAATTGCTTTTGTTATAAAAGTTATTTTATATGTTGAAATTTTACACATGTATGGATATTTTTATTTGTATTCTGGTAATTATACATTACCTTATGTAGTTAGAATATTGGATGATTTTTTTTATATAGGATATTATTTGATAATGGTGAATTTTCCATCTAAGAGAGAAGGATATATAGTATCATTTATATTTATATTATTTTATTCTTCTTTATTATTAACAGGAATAAGAGGAGAATTTTTCGTAATGTTTTTAACGGTTATTTGGCTTTTACATTTTTTATATCAATGGAAAATTAAGTTATGGCAAATTTTGTTAATATTTGTAATATTAATTTTAATAGCTCAATTTGCAATGGCTATTAAATTTTCATATGCTCATATCAAATTTGATTTAATTTATTTAATAAAGAATTTTTTATTTTCTCAAGGAGTTACCATACTTATTTTAGGGTATTTTATTGAATTTCATGAAAATTTTGTTGATATTTATAGTGGATTTAGATATATAATTAGTCCGTTTGTAAGTATTTTTTATGCATTGACTGGACAATATAAAAGTCGTCAAGAAATGATTCCAACAGAAATTTATTCAGTAGGGGAGGTGTTGGAATATTTTACAGATCCTGAAGGTTATTATAGAGGAGCTGGAACTGGATCTTCATTTATAGCTGAGCTGTATGGTTTAGGAGGAGATATTTTTCTTATAGCTATAGGATGTTTTTTAATAGGTTTTTTTATTGCTTATTTGAGTAAAAGATTGATTTTTAAAAGATATGGACTTTTTGTTTCTTTATTTATTATTCCAATAATATTTTGGATTCCTAGAGGAGGATATGTTCAACCTTTTCAAAAATTTTTATTTGGATGGTTATTTGTGATTTGTTTAATATGTATTTTTGAATTTTTTAAGATAAAAGGGAAAAAATGAAAAAGTTAATAACTACTACTGGATATGGAACGACAGGGTCAAGTGTTGTAACTGATCTTTTTAAAGAATTTGAAAATGTAAAATCATTTGGAGAGTATGAATTTAGGTGGCTTTTTGATATTCATGGAGTACGAGAATTAGAAGTTGCTTTAATGGAATTAAATAATAGACAGAATAGTGATTATTATATTAAAATGTTTATTAAATATATTCATTATATTTCAAAAAGTCCTGTTTATGCATATTATGAAAAAGTCTTTAATAAGCAATTTAAGAAAATTTCAATGGATTTTATTGAAAATTTAATCGATGTGCAATGGCAAGGTTACTGGCATCAGGATGTTATGAATGAATCTTTAATTAAAAAGTTTTTTTATTATTTAGAACGTTTTATTCAAAAGAAAATTTTAAATCAAAAAGACTCAACCGCAAAATTTTATAAAAAAAATATGTATTATAGTGCTCCAGATAAGGAAAAATTTTTAATTAAGGTAAAAGAATACATTAATAAATTAATAAGCTCAATTAATTTAAGAGAAGATTGTTATGTTTTTGATCAATTAGTACCTCCTGAAAATATTGATGAATTTTTAAAGTATTTTGATAATTTAAAAGTTATTGTTGTAGATAGAGATCCAAGAGATTTATATTTATTGGAAAAATATGAATATCAAGAAACTTGGATACCATTTGAAGATGTTAATAAATTTATCAAATGGTATAAATTAATTAGATTACAAAAAAAAAGTAAAGAAGTATTATATGTGAATTTTGAAGATTTTATTTATAAATATGAAGACACTATTGAAAAAGTGTTAAATTTTACAGGAGTAAAAAAAGAATGGTGGAAATCTCCAAAAAAATTTTTTAATCCACAAATTTCTATTCAAAACACAAAAAAATGGCTTGTTTATCCACAAGCTAAAAAAGAAGTTGAGCTGATAGAAAAAGAATTAAAAGAATTTTTGGTGGATTACTAAATGAAATTTTCAGTTTTAATGTCTATTTATTACAAAGAAAAACCTGAACATTTTGATAGAGCTATGAAATCTATTTGGGATGAGCAAACTGTAAAACCAAATGAAATAGTATTAGTTCAAGATGGAAAGCTTACGGAAGAATTATATGAAGTTATTAACAAGTGGCAAGATAAATTAGGAGATGTATTTAAAACTATTCCGCTTGAGAAAAATGTAGGTCTTGGAGATGCTTTAAATATTGGTATTGATAAATGCAGTTATGAGCTAGTAGCAAGAATGGATACAGATGATGTAGCATTGCCACATCGTTTTGCAAAACAATTAGAAGTTCTTAAAAATAAAAATATAGATATTTGTGGTAGTTGGGTAAGTGAATTTGATGGTGATGAAAGTCAAATAATTTCATATCGTAAATTGCCAGAAAATCATAATGAAATAGTTGGATTTGCTAAAAAAAGAAATCCTATTAATCATCCAGCCGTAATGTATAAAAAAAGTTCCGTATTAAAAGCTGGAGGATATAAATATATGCTTTGGTTTGAAGATTATTATTTATGGGTAAGAATGATATTAAATGGAGCTAAATTTTATAATATTCAAGAACCGTTGGTGAAAATGAGAGCTGGTTATGGACAGCTTACAAGAAGGAGAGGATTTAAATATGCAAAAGCAGAATATGATTTTTTAAAAGAGTTAAAAAAAATTGGATTTTTAAATAGTTTTGAATTTTATACGAATGTATTTATAAGAGTTCCAACCAGGCTTTTGCCTAAAAGTTTTGTTAAACATATTTATCATTTTATTAGAAAGAAATAGGTTTATAACCCCTTTCCACCAATCATCACCCATATAGTTTTAAAAATAGTCTTAACTTCAAGCCAAAGTGACCAATTTTTTATATAGTAGAGATCATACATTAGTTTTTGATAAGCGTCTTCTTCATTTGTTCCGTATGGGTAACATACTTGCGCCCAACCTGTAATTCCTGGTTTTACAATGTGTCTCAGATTATAATAAGGAATATTTTTTTCAAAAATTTCAATCCAATATTTCCTTTCAGGTCTAGGACCTATCATATGCATATCGCCTTTAATAACATTCCATAGTTGAGGTAATTCATCGATTCTTGTTTTCCTCATAAAAGCGCCCCATTTAAATACTCTTGGATCGTCCTTGCTTGCAAATTGAGGTTTTTCTTTTTCTGCATCTGGGATCATACTTCTAAACTTATAACATACAAACTCTTCGCCTTTTAATCCTACTCTTTTTTGTGCAAAAATAATTGGACCATCAGGACTTTCTTTTTTTATTCTATAAGCCGAATATGCCATAATAGGAGCTGTAATAATAGCCAGAGGAATAGCAATAGCAAAATCAATTAATCTTTTTAATAAATACTTCTTTTTATTAAAAGGTTTTATCTCATCTAAAAAGTCTATATCACTTCCATCTTTTGGGATATAGATTTTTTTAAGATACTTTTCAAGAAAATGTTCAATTGTTAGAAATTTGATACCTTTTAATTCAAGCTTTGTCAGATAGTTTATAATATCTTTATCTGTATTTGGATGATTTAGTATTATTATTTTGTGATTTTTTATTTTCTTTTTAATGTTTTCTAAACTTACATCTTCTAAAAACTCGATATTATCTATTTTTTCTTTTTCTATTTTAGTAAATTTGTATTTATTACCTATTACTAACAATCAGAACCTTTTGATTTTTGATAGAATTTTATCCAAAAAAAGGTATAATGCCCCTAAATGTCAAGACAATAATTTAAAAATTTTAGTTTCCATTTTTTAAGCTCCTTTATGTAACATTTTCTTATAAACATTCATAGGTTTCTCATACCCAAGTGATGAATGAAATCTTTTGTTATTATAAAAATCAATAAAGTTTTTTATACCTTTTTAATTCTTTGACATTTTCATACTCCTTAATATAAATTTCCTCATATTTTAATGTTCTAAAAAATCTCTCAATTACAATATTGTCAATGGCTCTACCTTTTTGAATTCATTGAGATTTTTATACCATTATTTTTGAGATAGTCGGTATGTTTTTTTGAAGTATACTGACTTCTCTGGTCTGAGTTAAATATCTCAGGCTTGCCAAATCTATTTATTGCTTCTTGTGTTGTGCTTAACACTAAATTTGTATCCATCGTATCTGTCCTCGTTCCTGCGGAATTGTCGTCACTTCGTTCCTCGGATGATATGTTCCAGGCAAAGACTGATTTAGAGTACCAATCCATTACTACACAAAAATACATATATCCCTTTTTAACCAGAATATGTGTGATATCTCGCTCCATACCTGATTTGGTCTGTTTATATCCGTATCGTTTAATAAATAAGGATAAACGTTAATATTATCTCTTTTGAGACTGATTTCTTTCTTTTTTGTTTGGTCTTAAACCAGCAATATTTATTAATCTCATAAGTTTGTGTACTTTATTGTGTCCTATTTTAAATCCTTCGGCTTTAAGCTGTTGATGTATCCTTCTATATCCATAAACTGATATTTCAGAATATATCTCATCTATTCTTCTCATAAGCTTTATATCATGTTCTTTCATTGGTATTGGTTTATAATACAAATTTGAACGATTTAACTTTACTAACTGATGTTACGCACATTTCAATTTTTGCAACTCCTTAAAGGCTATCATATTAGCCTTAATCCATAATTTGGCTTTTAAAGCGTGTTTGATTTTTAAAGTTTCAAGTTTGAAAAAAGCAAGAATTGATAAAAATATATGGTTTGATTGAGTTTTAACTATTTTTGTAGGAGATTTTCCTACAGCTGTATTTTGTTTAATTGATTTGTGATACTCTTCAATTTTCCATCTTTTTTGATAGATTGTTTGTATTTTATCTTCATCAAGAGTAGTATCACTACAGATAAGATAAATTGCACCTTTACTTCCGTCTTTGTTTTTAAAGACTTGTTTATATAAAAGGATAGGTTTACTAAATCCTTTTATATAACCTAATATTGGTTTTTTATCTATATCTGCAATACTATCTACTCTTTGAAATTTACCTTGTAATTTGTCTTTTTTGCTTAAAGCAAATAGCCTATTACTTTTTATTGCACATATGAAATGTTTTTTCTTTTTTGTTATTAATTCTAAATTTTCCTTTGATGAAAACCAGCTATCCATTAATACATATTTAAACTTTATATGATTTTGAATACTTCTTATAAACATCTCTCTTAACATTTCATTCTTTGTTTTCAATGATTTTCTCTTCTCTTTTTTTGTTTTTATATCACAATATTTTATATCTTTTTTTACAATCTCAAAATTTACTGGTATTGAAATTCCAGCACTATTTATATATAAACAACTTAAAATATTTACCCCTTTTATATGCCTCCCTTTTGAATGATCATAATGCCAACATATAATATCATTCTCTTTACTACAACTCTTCTTTACTATTGTATCATCAAATACTATAACCCCTCCCTTATCTTCTATCTCTCTAACCATCCTCTTAACATTAAGCCATAAAGTTTTTGAATTAAATTCATTATTTGATAAAAATCTTGTTATCTGCTCATGACTTAACTCATCTATTATTCTACTTAATCCTGTAGCTCTAGCTTGCCCTTGCACACTTATTAAATAATCTGTGTATATATCAATTAATCTCTCTTTATCTATCCTTCTCATATTTGCTATTTTAGCATAAAGTGCGTAACATCAGTTTATTAATTTACATTGCCTTATTACTGATAAATTTTTAAGCTTGAACTCTATGAGGCTTTTTTTATTTGATAAGTTCAAGCTTTTTAGTTTTCTCACAGCCTAGTCCCTCTTTATCATAGTCTTCCCAAGGGTTTTTACCAATTCCTCGCTCTCTTTTTTAACCTTTCAATTTTTTCTTTATATTCTTTTGTCCCATTTCCTAAATCAAATGTCAAACTCGCATTTTCTAAAAACTGCTTTTTCCATTTTCTTAATGTTTGAACTGTTATTCCATATTTGCTCGCTATGTTTGATAAACTATCCTCTTTTCTTAATACTTCTAATACTACCTTTGTTTTAAATTCTGCACTGTATGTCTTTTTCATTTTTCGCCCTTTTCTTTGAAAGTATTTTAGCTTATTTTTTCTCTAAATCTTTTGGGGCATTATATTTTTTTCCAATTACTAGCAAATTATTCCTTTTCTTCTTTTAGGCTTTTTATAAATTCGATAAAGAATATTAAAAATATGCTTAGTATTAATGAAGTAATGAAAGCTACCGTTATTATTAATTTTCTTTTAGGTTTTATAGGTTTGTCTTGTTTTTTGATGTTTCCAATTACATGAGTTTTTGTAATGTAGGTAGGAGATATTTGAGATTTTAGTTGAATTATTTTAAGTTTTAGGTTTTGTATTTGAGTTAAATAATTTGAAATGGTATTAAGTAGGATTTGGTAAATTTGAGAATCTTTTGTTAGATTTAGTTGTGATTTTAGAAATTTAATTTGTTTATATATAGTGTTTATTTGATTGTTTAAAATCTTGATTTCTTGTTTTTTAAATGAAATGAAATTTTGTATTTTTTTATTTTCTTGAGAGTGAATATCTTTTAGTATTAATTGTAAATTATTGATGGCTTCTTTGTTTGAATAATTAAATATATTTATTTCTATAATATTTGGAACTTTTTTTAGATTTGCTTTTGCTTGTGGATATTTATTTTTTTGTGTATATTTGCTGTTAAAGTAAGTAACCACGTAATTAGGGTCTAAAAAATAATATTTTCTGTTGTTTGTAATTAAATTATAATATCCAACTTCAACGTTTGCCGTTATTTTATAAATAGGCTTTTGAAGATAAACGTAGATTGTTGTAAGTAGCGTAATGGTGAAAGTAAAAATTACAATAAACTTTTTATATTTTAAAATGGTTTTAATTATTTCTTTTAAATCTATTTCTTCTTCCTCGCAAATTGGAACATATTGAACTGGTATTAATTGAGGTTCTTTTTTCTCCATTTATTGCCTTTTTTATTGTTATAATATCAAAAAAAAGGTGTTTTATGAAGAAGTTAGCGATCATAGGTCTAGGATATGTTGGTTTGCCTTTAGCGGTAACATTTAGTAAAAACTATTATGTAATAGGTTTTGATGTAAACAAAGAAAGGATAAAAGAGTTAAAAGAAGAATTTGATAGAACTTTGGAAGTTGAAGAAAAAGAATTAAAAGAGGCTATAAAAAACGGGCTTAAATTTACCTATAATCTTGATGAAATAAAAAATGCTAATATTTTTATAGTTACCGTGCCAACGCCAATAGATAAGCATAAAAACCCTGATTTAACTCCTTTGATTAAAGCAAGCGAGAATGTTGGAAAAGTATTAAAAAGAGGAGATATTGTAATATATGAAAGTACAGTATATCCAGGATGTACAGAAGAAGTGTGTGTGCCAATACTTGAAAAAGAATCAAAACTTAAATTTAACAAGGACTTTTTTGTAGGGTATTCTCCTGAGAGGATAAATCCCGGTGATAAAAAACATAGATTAGAAAATATATTAAAAGTAACATCAGGTAGTACCCCAGAGATTGCAAAAGAGATAGATAGCCTATATGCAAGTATAATTGAAGCTGGTACTCATTTAGCCCCATCAATTAAAGTAGCAGAAGCTGCAAAAGTAATAGAAAACGCTCAAAGGGATATAAACATAGCGTTTGTAAATGAACTTGCCCTCATATTTGATAAATTAAATATAGATACAAAAGATGTATTAGAAGCAGCAGGAACTAAATGGAACTTTTTAAAATTTACCCCAGGACTTGTAGGAGGGCATTGCATAGGAGTTGATCCATATTATTTAACATACAAAGCAAAAGAGATTGGATATCATCCAGAAATAATTTTAGCTGGAAGAAGACTAAATGATAATATGGGAATATTTGTAGCAAATAAGCTAATAAAACTTATGATAAAAAAAGGGCATACAATAAAAGGGAGCAAGGTATTGGTTTTAGGTATAACATTTAAAGAGCATACACCTGATATTAGAAACAGTAGAGTAATTGACGTAATAAGAGAGCTTCAAGAGTTTGGAGTTAATGTAGATGTATATGACCCATGGGCAGATAAAAAAGAAGTAAAAAGAGAATATAATCTTGAATTAATAGAAAATAGAAAATTAAAAATTGAAAATTATGATGGAGTGGTATTAGCAGTTGCTCATAAGGAATTTAAAGAACTAGAAGAGAAAATAAAAAAAGCAAAAAAAACTTCAAACCTTGTAGTTTATGATATTAAAAGCTTTTTTGATAAGTATATTGTTGATGGGAGATTATAATGAAAAAGTTTGCACTAATAGGAGCTGCTGGATATATAGCACCAAGACACTTAAAGGCAATTAAAGATACAGGAAACATTCTTGTTGCTGCGCTTGATAAGTGCGATAGTGTTGGGATTATCGATAGTTATTTTCCAGATGCTGATTTTTTTGTAGAATTTGAAAGGTTTGACAGACATGTAGATAAACTTAAAAGAAACGGTCAGAAAATTGATTATGTAAGTATAACAACTCCTAATTATTTACATGATGCTCATATAAGATGGGCGCTTAGAAGCGGTTGTGATGCAATATGTGAAAAACCTCTTGTGCTTAATCCTTGGAATATAGACGCTTTAAAAGAGATTGAAAAAGAAACCGGAAAAAAAGTTTATAATATATTACAACTTAGACTCCATCCTTCAATTATTGCTTTAAAAGAAAAGATTTCAAAAGAATTAAAAGAAAATCCTAATAAGGTTTATGATATTGATTTAACATATCTCACAAGCAGAGGTAAATGGTATTTTATAAGCTGGAAAGGTGATGAGAGTAAAAGTGGAGGAATTGCAACTAATATAGGAGTTCATTTTTATGATATGTTAAGCTGGATTTTTGGAGAGGTTGAAGAAAATATTGTTCATCTCAAAACACCTTATGCAAATGCCGGGTTTTTAAAATTAAAACATGCCAATGTCAGATGGTTTTTAAGTGTAATTTACGATTATATTCCAAATAATATTAAAGCAAAAGGTCAAAGGACATACAGAAGTATAACTATTGATGGAGAAGAGATTGAGTTTAGCGGAGGATTTACAGAACTTCATACAAAAAGTTATGAAGAGATATTAAAAGGTAATGGATTTGGACTTGATGAAGCAAGAAAGTCAATTGATATTGTTTCAACTATTAGACATTTAGAACCAGTAGGACTTAGAGGAGATTATCATCCTTTTGCTAAAAAGGTTTTAAATGGATAAAAAATATTTTGTACATGAAAGCTCTTACGTTGATGACAACGTAGAAATAGGAGAGGGAACAAAAATTTGGCATTTTTGTCATGTTTTAAGTAATACTAAAATTGGTAAAAATTGTTCATTCGGTCAAAACTGTGTAATAGGTCCTAATGTAAAAATAGGAAATGGTGTAAAAGTTCAAAATAATGTCTCTATTTATGATGGAGTTGAAATAGAAGATGATGTTTTTTTAGGACCATCTTGTGTTTTTACAAATGTAATTAATCCAAGGGCTTTTATAGAGAGGAAAGATGAATTTAAAAAGACTTTATTAAAAAAAGGATGCTCTATTGGAGCAAATGCTACAATTGTATGTGGGGTGACAATAGGGGAGTATGCACTAATTGGGGCTGGTGCAGTAGTTACAAAGGATGTAAAGCCATATGCACTAATGGTAGGAGTACCTGCAAGGCAGATAGGTTGGGTTGATAAGGCAGGCAATAGAATGAGCTTTGATGAAAACGGTATTGCAGTTGATAGTTTTGATGGGAGTAAATATATTATAATAGATGGAAATATTAAGGAGCTTTAAATGCGAGTATCTATTGAAATACCTAACGAAAAATTGGCAAGTAAAATAATTAAAATTTTAGAAGTATTTAAGGATGAGGGAGTTAGAATTATTAGTAAACAAAATGAATTAGATAATTGGAGAGAAATAGGAATGAATACGCACTCTGCAAATAGAGATGATGATGAATATTTATATGAAGCGGCTTGGGAGTTTTATAATGAGAAATATTCTAATTGATTTGAATATTTTGCTTGATTATTATGAATATGATAGAAGAGAAAAATATCCTGAATCAATAAAGGCATTTGATTTTTTAAAAAATAAAGAGTTTGCTTTTATCTCTTCTTCTAGTTTAGATAATTTTGAATTTATCAAATATGGAGATATTTCAAAAGTTAGAAAAGATTTAAATAGAAAGCAAAAATTAGAAATTGTTCATAATTTTATAAAAGAAATTATTTCGTTTTTCAAAATAGCCAAGACTCCATCGTATATTGAAATTGATTTTAATGATATTGAAGATTCTCAAATAATAGCAAGCGCAAAAGCAATTGATGCTTTAATTTTAACAAGAGATGAAAAATTACTTCAAAAGTATCCAGATATTACAATTTCTCCAAAAAAGTTTTTAAAAAAGGTTGAAAAAAACGAAACAGATATAGATTTTGCAAATCTTAAAAAGCAATATTTTTTGTATCAAAGCGAAATAGAAAAAGCAACAGATAAAGTTTTAAATCACGGCAAATATATTATGGGACCTGAAATAAGTGAATTAGAAGAGAAACTTTGTGAATTTACGGGGTCTAAAAATGTAATAACCTGTTCTAGCGGAACTGATGCCCTGCTTCTTGCTATGATGGCATTAGATATAAAACCGGGAGATGAGATAATTACGACTCCATTTACTTTTATTGCAACGGCTGAGACGATAGCATTGCTAAAAGCAAAACCTGTTTTTGTGGATATTGATGAATCAACTTACAATATTGACCCTAAAAAAATAGAAGAAAAAATAACTCCTAAAACAAAAGGAATAATATCAGTTAGTCTTTACGGACAGCCAAGTGACTTGGATGAAATAAATAAAATTGCTAAAAAATATAATCTTTTTCATATTGTAGATGGAGCACAATCTTTTGGAGCGACTTATAAAGGTAAAACAGAAGTTCACTATTGTGATATCTATACCACGAGTTTTTTTCCGGCAAAACCTCTTGGATGTTATGGAGATGGGGGAGCAGTGCTTACAAATAATGATGAATTGGCCGAAAAAATGAAAATGTTAAGAGTACATGGACAAAATAAAAGATACCATTATAAATATATTGGACTTGGTGCTAGGCTTGATACTATTCAGGCTGCAATATTACTTGTTAAACTTAAATATTATGAAAAAGACTTAAAATTAAGACAAGAAGTAGCTGAAAAATATAATGAAAAACTTTCGGGGAATATTGTTAAACCTACTGTAAAACCTGATAGAACAAGTGCATGGGCTCAATATAGTATAAGGGTAAAAAAAAGAGATAAAGTTCAAGAAAAATTAAAAGAAGCAGGAATTCCAATAGCTGTTCATTATCCAATGCCTCTTCATATGCAAGAGTGTTTTAAATATCTTGGATATAAAAAAGGAGATTTTCCTGTGGCTGAGAAGGTAAGTAAAGGAATTATGAGTCTTCCTATGAATCCGTATTTGAGTAATGAAGAGATTGAGTATATAGTAAAAAAGGTAGAAAAATTTGCTCAATAAACTAAAACCAAAAAGTGAATTTGCAAAAAATGTATTGACTTTAATGACAGGAACAACTATTGCGCAAGCAATACCTATTGCAATTAGTCCTATTCTTACAAGGCTTTATACTCCGGAGGATTTTGGGGTGTTTGCTCTTTTTATGGCTATTACTTCGATTTTTGGAAGTATTGCAAATGGTAGATATGAGCTGGCTATAATGCTTCCAAGAAAAGATGAAGATGCTATAAATATAATGGCACTTGGATTTATTATAAATGTAGTTTTATCTTTGTTTTTACTTTTTGTAGTTATAATCTTTCATGATAATATTGTAAATTTATTAAATAACAAAGAAATTTCCCCTTGGCTTTACTTAGTGCCTGTTAGTGTATTTTTAATGGGGCTATTTAATTTACTAAATTATTTTAATAATAGAAAAAAATTCTATAAAGATTTAGCAAAAGCGAATATTTATAAATCTATCGGTATGGCAATAGTTCAACTAAGTCTTGGATTTTTAAAAGTTGGAGCTTTTGGACTGATAAGTGGGCAGATTTTTTCTCAGATAATTTCGAATACGAAGTTATTTTTAAATATTAAAAGGTTGAATTTATTGAGTAAAATTAAAAAACTGAAAATGATTGCTTTAGGAAAAAGATATAAAAAATTTCTATTAATTGATACATTTGTTGCTTTAATTTATATTATTTATAATAGAACAATTATTGTATTTTTACAAAAGTTTTATAATAGTAGTGTAGTTGGACAATATTTTTTTGCAGAAAAGTTAGTTCAAATCCCTTTGAGCTTTATTAGAATATCTATTTCTAATGTGTTTTTTGAAAAAATTTCTAAATTATCAAAAGAAGATATTTATAATGAAGCTAATCAATTAAGTATTAAGATATTTAAACTTTCTTTTATACCATTTTTTTTAATTATATTTTTGTCTTCATATTATGTACCTTTTATTTTTGGTAATGAGTGGAGTATATTGCATAAGTATATAATCATAGTTTCTTTATCTGCTTATATAACGTTTTTAATATCACCGTATTCTTATGTGTTAAAAATTATAGAAAAACAAGAGGTTTCTTTTCTTTTACATTTAATCAAATTATTATTTTTTTTGTTTTATTTTATTGTATTTAAGGAGTTATTTATAATGGAATTTTTATTTTTTTTCATTTTTATTGATTCTATTATATCATTGTTTTTTTTAAATATTCAGATATATTTTTTAATAAATAGATTTAAAATAACTTTTATACATATAATATGGATATTGTTATCTAGTTTTATTTATTGGTATATTTTTATGTTAGGAGATTAAATTGAAAAGAATATTACTATTAACGCCTATGAGTTTAGATCCTATTCATCCGCGTGTAGAGATGATTTTAAGTTTTTTAAAAATAAACAATAACATTGAAGTTAAAAATCTTACTAAAAACTCTAAAATAAACAAGATAAATTATATTACTTTAGGTTTTTTTAATTTAGTAGCTTTTTTTAAATCAATTAAATATATTAAAAATTTTTCAGGCGAGATAGTGTATATAACTGATTTACAATATTTACCTATTGCAATTATAGGGAAACTTTATAAAAAAAAGGTTATATATGAAACTTTAGATAATAATGTTGAATTATATTTTTATAACTTAAATAAGAGATTTTCTTTTATAAAAAGTTTTGCTTTTTTAAAGAGTTTCTTTAAATATTTAGAAAAAAAAGTTTCATCTATATTTGTAGATAGAATAATAGTAAACTCAAAAGCTTTGAAAGAATATTTTTTACCATTAAAGTCTGAGATAATTTTTTATGCTTCTCCTTTTGAAAATAAATTTAAAATAAATTATTATTTAAATAATGTAGCATTTTTATATTTAGGTCTTTTTAATGAAGCTAAAGGAGCTAAAGAAATATTAGAATTTACATATAAATATAAAATTAAGACTTTTATTTATGGGGAAGTACAATTAAGTGAAGATTTAAAAAGAAAATTTAATAAATTAAAAAAAGAAGGATTAATTTTTCATAAAAATAGATTGTCTAGCTTTAAATTGCAAGAGGAATTAGAAAAACTATTTAAATTATATAGATTAATAGGTTTTAGTCTAATTAAAGATATACATTATAGTTATGCAACTCAAGAAGCTAATAAGGATATCGATTATATGGCTATGGGTATTCCTTTTATAGGTAATTATAGAATTCCGACTAAAGAAAAGATAGAAAAAGGATGTGGTGTATTTTTTGATAACCTATCTGATATAGAAAGATTATTTAAAGATAAAGGTTTTTATTTGGAGAAATCACAACAATGTCTAAATAATTATGAAAAAAACTATTCACAAACAATTTTTAAAAATAAATTAAAAAAAATAATAGAAGAGTTATGAAAATACTAATCCCAAACAACAATATTGCCGAAAGAAAATATATTATAGATATTTTATTAGGAGAATTTTTAGGATTAGAATATAAAATTGAAATAAAAGATACTAAAAATTATGAAATTATTTTAAAAAACGGCAATAAATTAATAATAGAAGACCATTTTTTTAATAAATGTCCAAAAGATTTGGAATATTTAAATGAAAAAAATATTCCTCAAAAAGTAGAGTTTGGAAATAATGATTTTATAGTTGAAGAAAATATTCCTATAATTTATGGCACAAATAAACTAATCACCAATCACCAATCATCAATCACTATAACCTGTGGAATAGATATTTTTGCTTCAAGTTTTTTTATGCTTACTCGCTGGGAAGAGTATGTAAAAAAAGAAAGAGATATTCACAACCGCTTTCCAGCATATGCAAGTTTAGCTTATAAAAATAACTTTTTAGATAGACCGGTGGTGAATGAATATGTTGAAATGCTTTGGAATATGTTAAAGTTTTTAGGCATTAAGCAAGAGAGAAAAAAGAGAGAGTTTGAGTTTGTTTTAACTCATGATGTGGATGTGGGTTATAAATATAGTTCAATTTTAAGTGGCACAAGAGAAATAGTAGGAGATATTATAAAAAGAAAAAATCCTATTTTAGCAATAAAAAACTTTTCGAATAAGATTTTAACTCATTTAAAATTAAAAAAAGACCCTTTTGATACTTATGATTATTTAATGGATATTAGTGAAAAAATTGGGGTAAAATCATACTTTTTTTTACATTCGAGTAGTAGTGCTAAGCAAGATGTAAATAACGATAAATTTTTAAAACAGGTAGTAAAAAAAATAAAAAAAAGAGGGCATTTTTTAGGTTATCATCCATCATATAATGCTTATAATGATTTTGAACTTTTTATTAAAGATAAAGAAAGAATAGAAAATATAATTGGAGAGAAATTAACTGTTGGAAGGCAACACTATTTAAGATTTGAAGTTCCCACTACTTGGCAAATTTGGGAAGATGCAAAAATGAAATGGGATAGTACTTTGAGTTATGCAGATAAAGAAGGGTTTAGATGTGGAGTTTGTTATGAATATAGTGTTTTTAATATAATTACAAGAAAAAAACTTAATTTAAAAGAAAAACCTTTAATTGTAATGGAAGGAAGTTTTACAACGTATCAGCCAAATATAACTCCACAAGAGATGGAATATAAGATAAAATA
>Ga0256836_1000526_pt1 | contig 19827 bp, 17 predicted proteins | sample 4561380metaG_FD_185974 | JGI IMG/M metagenome (GOLD analysis project Ga0256836, IMG submission 185974) | Hydrothermal vent microbial communities from Guaymas Basin, Mexico - 4561-380 | ecosystem: Environmental > Aquatic > Marine > Hydrothermal vents | place: Mexico: Guaymas Basin | collected...
GTAAGGTCTATAGGAAAACTCTAAAAGGAGCTTTTAAAAAATGTTTTCTGAAAAAGGAGTTTAAAAAGAAAAACCCTATGAAGGTTATAGTTTTTTACCCTGAGAGTTTGAAAATTCGGGAATTAGGCGTTATTAAGCCTTAGCTGTTTAAACTATATATAAAATTAAACAGCTTAAGTTCCTTTTTTGTAGAGAGGAATAATTTTTTTTAGTATAGCTTTAATACATTCTTTCCTTGTTTTTGGGCTTTCTAATTTTAAGCACTCTTCTAAGGAACTTAAGTAGTTTTCTATCTCTTCAAGGGTTAATTTTTCTTTTTTCTTAGCTATAAAAATCCTTTCGTGTTCCGTTTTCTCCGTTCCTTCTTCTGCGGTTAAAAGTTCTTCAAAAAGCTTTTCTCCCGGTCTTATTCCTGTAAAAACTATTTCTATATCCTTTTCAGGTTCCAGTCCGTGCAATTTTATTAAAGCCTTTGCTAAATCTACAATTTTTACCGGTTTACCCATATCCAAAACGAAAACCTCACCGCCTTTACCCATATAACCCGCTTGCAAGACCAAACTTACCGCTTCGGGAATGGTCATAAAATACCGCTTCATTTCGGGATGTGTCACCGTTATAGGTCCTCCTTTCCTTATTTGTTCTAAAAATATCGGTATTACGCTCCCCCTACTTCCCAAAACATTTCCAAAACGGACAGATATAAACTTAGTTTTCCCTAACTCATTAAAACTATTGCAAATTATTTCCGCAAATCTTTTGGTAGCTCCCATAATGCTTGTCGGATTAACCGCTTTATCGGTCGATATGTTTATAAATTTCTCCACTCCATATTCGACGCTCAATTTAGCCAAATTGTAGGTTCCGAAAATGTTAGTTTTCACCGCCTCTTCCGGAAAAAGCTCTATCATCGGAACATGCTTGTAAGCTCCTGCGTGGAAAACTATATCTATCTTTTCGTTTTTAAAAAGACTTTCTAACTTTTGATAATCCCTGAGATCCGCCAAGTAGGGAACTAACACATTGGAATTTTCTTTTAATAATAGGTTATGCAATTCCGTTTCATCTATTTCCAACGCTATAACCTTTTTGGGTGAATACTTTAAAACTTGATGAACTATTTCCGAACCTATGGAACCTCCCGCTCCCGTAATTAAAACGGTTTTGCCCTTAAAAAAATCTTTTAAACCTTCTTCGTTTACCTTCACAGGTTCCCTAAATAGCAAATCTTCTATGGAGAGGTCTTTTAAATCTTTAACACTTATCGGATTTTCAGGTAGTTTGTTAACACCGGGAGTTATCTTAATCTCTTTAATACCACTCTCGTGGAGTATATCAAAAAGTCTTCTTACCTTTAGATGGTTTAATGATGGTATGGCTATTATACTTGCTTTGATATCCAATTCCTTAACCACTTTAGGGATATCTTCGAAGTTTCCCTTTACAGGAACCCCGTGAATTTTTGTTCCTATTTTGGTTTTGTCTTCGTCTACGAACGCTACAGGTTTGTATTTACTTTTTCCCCTTAAAAGTTCCCTAACTAAATATTCTCCCGTATTTCCCGCTCCGATAATCAGAGTCGGAACCTTATCGCTTTCGTCAAAACGCTTTAAGATTTCCCTATAGAACCTTTTAGCTCCCCTTAAGAGGGAGATGAACAAGAAAGAGAGTCCTAAAAAGGTTATTGAAAAATCAAAACCTAGAAAGGGAACTATGAAAATGCTTATCACCAAAAGGGATAAAAAAACTTTAAAAAGGTCTCTGAAGCTGAAAAATCTCCAAGGTATTTTGTAAATACCGAACAAGGTAAATAATGTTATTACTCCTATTGGTATCAGCTCCCACTTCCAATTCCAACTATAGCGAAATATTTCTTTTAATATAAAAAGAGCTAGATTTAGTAGTAGAAAATCCGCTGTTAGGAAAAATAAAAATCTACCTTCTTTATAATACTTTAATAGGAACTCTTTAAGTTTCATCCTTTTACAATCCTCCAAAGGGTTTTAAAAATGAGCTTTAAGTCTGTTAATAAGGAAACATCTTTCGCATATTTCTTATAAAGTTCAATTTTCTTCGGTAAAACTTCTTCTAAATACACCTTTTCAGTATCTTCACAACCTTTAAGTATTTCTTCTTCGTTTCTAAACTCTAAGGTAGCGTAGTCCGTAATACCGGGTTTAACCTTCCAGAGGATTTCTTTAAAATCCTCCTCGTAATGTTTTATGTATTTTTCCACTTCCGGGCGAGGTCCCACTAAGCTTATATCTCCCTTTAGGACATTAAAAAGCTGAGGTAATTCGTCTAATTTGTATTTTCTTAAAAATTTACCTATTCTTGTAATCCTCGGGTCGTCAGCTTTTGTAACAGAAGGACCCAATTTTTCCGCATTTTCTACCATCGTACGGAACTTGTAGAGTTTAAATTTCCTAAAGCGGTATCCAACCCTTTCGTGTTTAAAAATAACACTTCCGCCGTCCTCAAGTTTTATCAACAAAGCAATTATTCCCATAATAGGAAGGAGTGGAATTATCCCCACAGAAGTGAAAATAACATCGAAAATTCTTTTTCCGTAAGGGTTATACAAACCCATTTTTACCTCTTAAATTTTTTAGCAATATCTATAACATTTTCTACAACATAATAAACTTCCTTATCAGTCATAGAGGGATATATAGGTAGGGATATAATTCTTTTGAAAACCCATTCGGAATTCGGATAATTTTCCACTTTATATCCCATTTTTCGGTAATAGGTAAACCTATAAAGCGGAATAAAGTGAACACTCGTATGGATTCCTCTATTTTTTAACTCCTCCATAAAGCGGTTTCTGTCTATTTTTAAAGCTTCCAAACGGAGTTTTAAAGGATACAAATGCCACGAGGAGATTCGGTCTTCTTTAACTCTATAAGGAATTAGTTCTTCAACTTCCGAAAAGTGTTTGGTATATATTTCCGCTATCTGTTTTCGCCTTTCCCACATAAATTCCAATTTGTTGAGTTGGGCTATACCTAAAGCGGATTGAATATCGGTAATGTTATATTTGTATCCCAATTCCAAAACATCGTATTCCCAGCTCCCTTCGGCGGAATACCTCTTCCACGCATCTTTGCTTATGCCGTGCAAGCGGATAACTTTCATTCTTTCCGCAAACTCTTCGTTGTCAGTGGTAGCCATACCACCCTCACCGGTAGCGAGGGTTTTAGTGGCGTAAAAACTGAAGCAGGTAATATCTCCAAAAGTTCCTATTTTTTTACCCTTATACCAAGCGGGTAAAGCATGGGCGGAATCCTCTATCACATAGAGGTTATACCTTTTTGCAATTTCCATCAAAGGTTCTAAATCAACCGGTTGACCCGCATAGTGGACGGGAATAATAGCTTTGGTCTTTTTTGTGATTAAACTTTCAACTTTTGAAATATCCATTAAGTGGGTATCCTTTTCTATATCAACCATTACAGGTTTTGCGTTGAAGTATCTAACCACTTCGGCGGTTGCCACAAATGTTATTGTCGGAACTATAACCTCATCGCCTTCCTTTAAACCTATAACCCTTAAAGCCAAATGCAAGCAGGCGGTACAAGAGTTTACCGCTATTGCGAATTTTGAGCCTACATAATTTTTGAATTTCTCTTCAAATTCTATCGACTTTTTTCCGTAGGTAAGCCATCTTTTTCTTAAAACCTCTTCAACCGCTTTTATTTCCTCTTCGGTTATGTAGGGTTTGTGGAAAGGAATAATTTTCATGATTTTGTAAAGCCTTCTTTTTGTTTTATTTACTAATACATTCTATAAATTTTTTTGCCAAATTTTCATAGATGTGATTTTTTAGCAAAAATCTGTATCCATTCTCTCCAATTTTTTTCCTTTCATCTGGTGACATTTTATAAAGTCTAAGTACCGCACATGCTATAGCCTTAGGGTCTTCAGCTGGAACACTAATTCCACAATTTGCTTGAGAAACTAAATCATTTTTTGTGTTTATAGCGTGAATAATAGGTTTCTTAGCGTACATATAGTCAAATATTTTGTTAGGTGATACACCATAATAAAACAACTTACTTTTTTTTAGATTTATAAATGCTACATCTATAAATTTTTTTAGGAGTGTTAGAACTTCCTCTTTTTTTAGAGAGGGAAGAAATATAACATTGTCCAATTTATAAGCTTTTGACAAGCCGATTAATCTATCCTTTTCGCTTCCTTTTCCCACTATTAAAAAGACAATATCTTTACGACTTTTAAGCAATTTTGCGGTTTCTATTAAATAGTGCAAAGCATTGGCGGTTCCAATAGAACCTGTGTATCCAACAATAAATTTACCTTTCGGTATTAACTTTAGAACTTCTGTAGGTAAATCCTTTTCTTTGTACTCTTTTAAAGAAACTCCGTTGGGAATATAACACCATTCACGCTCTAAACCGATATTTTTTAAATATTCTCCATAGTTGTATAATACAGAAACTATTTTATCTGCTTTTTTTAATGCTAACAGTTCAAAAAAACGCATCAATTTTATAAACGGATGATTCCAAGAATACCCTCCCAATTCCACTAATGTTAGAGGCCAAATATCCTTTACTTCAAAAATTAATTTAGCTTTAAATTTTTTACTCCACCTTAGTCCCGAAATTATGGGAAATGTAGCCATTGGAGAGACTACTATATAGTTTGGTTTTTCCAATTTCTCTACAGGCAAAGAAAAATAAGTTTTAAATGTAAAAGCAAACCATTTCAAAACTCTTTTTTTATCGTAGGAATTTTGATATTTGGGAACTTTAACCCATAAATAATTAATACCGTCTATTTTTTCTAACTTAAAGGAGTTTTCAACTTTAGGAAGGTTATAAAATAAATGGGAATATGAAGCGGTTATTATGTATACTTTAAAACCAAGTTTTATTAATTCTTTACTCAAATAATAATGTCTAAACTCCATTCCATGGTAAGGACTACCTGCATATTCGTTTATGAACCAGATAATTTTAGAAGACATTATACTTTTATATTATTGAACCAGTTCTTCCAATTCTTTGATAGCTTGTTTATAGTTTATGAATCTGAATTTATTGCTCTTTAAAAATTCTATAGTAGATATATACCATTCTCTCCAGGTTATAAAGGAGTTAGAAAAATATCTATCGTGAAATAAAATTGTTAAGTATCTAATACCTTTTTTATAAAGAGTATCAATTTTTCTTTTAGTCAAATCCAAAGCTTGATTTAATGTTAAAGATTGATATCTTCTTCTCCCTAAAAGAATAAAACCGTCCATAATATGTAAAGGGAACTCCCACAAATTATCAACTTTCCAGGGATTTTTTTCAATGTATAATGTAGAATCGAATAAATAACCCGCTTTGGATAATAATTGAAGCGTAGTTTCATTCCATCTTAAGTAATGCATTCTTATACCAAATTTATTTAAACCTGAAATGTTTCTAAATAATTCAAATTCTTTCTTTATTCCTTTAAAATTATAATATTCAATACCATGAACTCCTATATCAAAACCGTTATTTTTAACAAATTCTATATAGCTTTTAGCTTCTTCATAGTGATAACTTAATCCTAAACCTTTATTGACTCCAAAGAAAAAAGTTGCTGGAATATTGTTTGCTTTGTTGAATTGTACCAATTCTTCTATATTGTTCCAACGATTTTTTATAAAATCCTTTAGTCTATAATACAATTCCACTAAAGAAATTTTTCCTATAGTCAATTCAATAAAACTTCGAATCCAAAATTTGGGAATTATCAAATCCCCTTTATGTTCCCAAACTGTTAAATGGTCTACATCGTGTGATATAATTACTTTCATCATGAAACCTGAACTATTTATTATAACTCCTTATCATATGAACCCTCCAAATTTTAGAGTTATTTTTGAGAAGCAAACTTTGTCTGAAATTTTCAAAGTAACGGTTTTAACTCCGCCTTCTGAATCGAATTTAATAACTAGGAATTTTTTTTTAAGAAAAAAACTTTTGAATTTACTTAAGAACAATTTACCACGAATTATCATTGTATATGATTTATTAACTCTTCTCTTTTTAAACAGTGTTTTAAAAAAACATAGAAAGAAACAAATTCGCGTCATTTATGAAATGATAGATGATTTTTCTTACTATTATTCTTACAAACTAATTAAAAATAAAATAAACATTATAGGTTATAAAATTTTTTCAAATTTGGAAAAGAAACTTTTGTCTTTTGTAGATTTTGTTATTGTTAATTCTCCTCATTTATTTGATAAAGTAAAAAATAAATATAACTTTGAAAGAGTTGAGCTAATTTATTATACCTCTCCTTATGAAAATTTATCCCCAAAAAACAATCCTATTCTTACATCAGCTTTTATATACATAGGGCAATTTTCTTTAGAAAAAGGGGCTAAGGAAGTTTTTGCTTTGGCTGAAAAATTTCCTACTAAGAGATTTTATATAGTAGGGGATAATCGTTATAAAAATGTTAGTAATTTGAGAAATGTTATATTTCTCTCTAAAGGAGAGAGAATCCATTATGAAAAAATTAGGATAATATTATCTGATTTATTAAGTAAATACTTTTTATGGGGATTGAGTATAATTCCTAACTTTAATAAAAGTTTTTTCCGCCAAGAAGCAAATAAAGACATAGAATATTTATCTCTCGGTATCCCTATAATAGGGAATAATAGACCTGGTATTAGAAATAAATTAGAAAGCGTTCTCTTTGTGGAGAATTTGTCTAATAATAATATAGATGATTTATATTTAAAGAAAAAACTTTCACATAAAGCTTTGGAAGTATACTATAGATTATTTTGTAATGAATGCATCAGAAAAAAAATACTTAAAGTGGTTTCCGAGATTCTTTAACATATTTATCATTAGTATATTTTTGAATATTCCATATCTAGATTTATTTTCCTTTTTGTTAGGTTCTTACCCTATTTTATTAATTATAATACCAAGTAGCTTTTTATTCTTTTTCTTTAAAAGAAAATTATATTATAAATCTAATCTTAACTCTTTCATTTTAATTTTATATTTCTTAATTACATTACTTTTATTTTCAATATTCTTGACTACTTTATATGGAAATGTATCTATATATTTTCTATTGAAAATTAGTCTTTTTTTTATGTTTCCCATTGTATCTTTAATGATTCTGCAGGATACTTCTTTTAAAGACTTAAAACTTATTTTAAAAGTTAATTTGATAGTTTCATGCATATTTCAGATAGTTTTCTCTATTATTTTAGGACATTATAATATAGCTGAAGGTAAGTTTATTTCGAATGATAAAACTCTTCTAAATTATTCTTCTAATGATCTGTCCATTATAATGGTTTCAAATTGCTTAGTCTTTTACCTATTATTAAATAATTCAAGAAAGATAAAAATTACTGGATATAATAAATGGAATTTATTAAAAGCTTTAATGTATATTATTCCTATAATTCATTTGTCTAAGGCTCATATAGTAAGTTATTTTTTTAGTATACTAATTTTGCTTAAAAAATGGTTAAAAATAATATTGATATTCGTATTAATTTTAATATCTTTTCTTATTTATAACTACTCCTCTGATTTAAATCTCTATATTAAGAATAAACAAATAAATCAGTTAATTGTATTTAATAATATGTTATGGAATTTAGATATAAATATTTTCGATATTTCAAGAAAAGTTAGCGGTAGGAATAGGGAATATATTTATGAGCGTGAAGTTTTTTTAATTGAAAAAAAAGTATCAATTGTTACTGGTTTGGGTGATAAAGGAGCTAAAGAGCTTTTAAATGGTAAAGATTTTCATAATATATATTATTACTTTCTTATACAATTTGGTTATTTATCCTGTTTTGCATTTGTTGGTGTAATGTTTTTATATCTTTATTTTATTCTCAAAATAAGGAATATTAACTTTAAAAAAATATATCTATTTATATGGATTTATATAGCACTTAGAGGCTTTTTTATAACTATTAATCCTTTATGGGTTTTGTTCTACTTCAGTTTTATATTGATATTCTACTGGAAACTTAAAGAAAAAAAATAAAATTACTACAATTAATTATTAACCTTATAGAAAAAATTATGTAGCGGGGGATAAAGCGGATATATATACTCGTTTAGATTCCACTATGGAATGGGCTACAGCCACCGTCTATACCGTTTTGAAATTTGCCAGGGAGGAGATTGGTCAATTATAACGGAGAAATAGAGAGTTTAAAGGAGCTAAATAAGTTATCAGAACTTTTTACAACCAAGAAATTTTACTGAATCCTTATTTTGTAGCTTATAATCCCTACATTATATAAGCTATAAATTTTAAATATGGAGAAATTTATAACCGTATTCGTTTTGATATTAACGGTTCTTCTACTATTAAAGGGGGAATATCCCACATCTTATGTTTTTCTGTTTTCCGTAGCCTTATTGGTTGTTTTTGGAATTCTCTCTCCTCAAGAGGCTTTGAGTGGTTTTTCAAATCCTCAAATAGCGGTAATAGTTTTACTGCTGGTTATTTCCTATGTGTTATACAAAACAAAAGCTATTGAATTTATTCTTTCGAAATTTTTAAAAGAGAATTTGTCCTATAAAAGTTTTTTATTCCGTTTAACGGTATTGACTTCTTTTTTATCTTCTTTTTTAAACAATACACCTGTAGTAGCTTCACTAATTCCTTATGTGCACACTTGGGCTAAAAAAAGAGGAATGTCACCCTCAAAGGTTTTAATTCCCCTTTCCTTTTCGGCTATATTGGGAGGAACAATAACTTTAATAGGAACATCTACAAACCTTGTTGTCAATGCCCTTTACAACTCCCAAACGGGGAAAAGTTTACACCTATGGGATTTTACTCCCTTGGGACTTCTGGCTACCGCTTTAGGAATCATTTATATGGTCCTAATAGGAAGTAAGCTCTTACCCAAAAGGGAGGAAGCGGTTGAAAACTTACTTTTCAAAAGTAAGGAATATCTGGTGGAAACCGTTGTACTTCCCACTTCGGAACTGATAGGTAAAACCGTAAAGGAGGCGAATTTAAGAAACTTAAAAGGATTATTTTTGGTGGAAATATTGCGTAAGGATAAAACTATTGCCCCCGTTTCACCCAATGAAGTTATAAGAGCAGGCGACATTTTAGTTTTTGCGGGGAATACAGAAGCCGTTGGAGACTTACTCAACCATTTTCGGGGATTGGTTCTTCCCAAAATGTGTCGTTTACCTTTGGAGCAAACCGAAATAGTGGAAGCCCTTATTCCCCCTAACTCCGATTTAATCGGAAAGAAAATTAAAGATACGAACTTTAGGGCAAGATTTGACGCCGCAATTGTGGGAATACATAGACAAGGAGAAAAACTGAAGGGGAAAATAGGAGAGCAAGTTCTAAAAATAGGAGATTTGCTTTTACTGATAATCGGCAAAGACTTTTATAAAAAGGTTAGCGATAGTAAAGATATTTACGTGCTTTCCAAGGTCGGAGATTTTTACAATTTTTCTCCTCAAAAGGGACTTATCGCTTTGATAATCTTTATCTCTTCTATACTCTTTACGGCTTTTGGATTTATTTCCCTCTTCAAGGTTTTAATCATTGATATTTTCCTCTTTTTAGCCCTTAGGTTAATTCAACCTCAGGAATTAAAAAGGAACTTGGAACTGAACTTAATATTTACAGCTGCATTGTCATTGGCTTTAGGAAAAGCTGTGGTTGTTAGCGGTTTAGCTTACGATGTTGCGAATTTCATTTTTAAAACTTTTTCTTTATTTGGCGAGTGGGGAAATCTCATGGGTTTATACCTTTTTACGGTTTTTCTTACGGAATTTATTACAAACTTGGGTGCCGTAGGAATAGCCTTTCCTATAGCGGTAGAGATTTCCAAAATAACCGGTATAGATTTAAAAGCTTTAACACTTTTGGTGGCTTATGCATCTTCTGCAAGTTTTTTATCTCCTATAGGTTATCAAACAAATCTTATGGTTTTTTCTTTGGGAAACTATCGATTCTTTGATTTTATAAAAGTAGGATTTCCATTAGCACTTATTTATGCAATTGTAATAATTTTAGGAATATACCTGATTTATCTAAAATAATTAACGAGATATGGTTCAAAGATATGTAATTCCCCACAAAGGGAGATTGAACAAAGAGGATAGACAGAGGTTAAAGGGACACAAGTCCTGCATAATTTGGTTTACCGGACTTTCGGGAAGCGGTAAGTCAACCATTGCTCACGCTTTGGAAGAAGAACTTTACAAAAGGGGAATACATACATACATATTAGACGGTGATAACATTAGAACCGGTCTGAATAAAGACTTAGGATTTTCAGAAAAGGATAGAAAAGAAAATATCCGAAGAATAGGTGAAGTGGCTAAGCTTTTTGTCGATGCGGGAATTATAGTTTTGGTAGCGGCAATATCACCCTACAAAAGGGATAGAGAATTCGTTAGAAATCTCGTAGAACCCGGGGAGTTTATAGAGGTTTATGTAAAATGTCCTCTGGAAGTTTGCGAAATGAGGGACCCTAAAGGTTTGTACAAAAAAGCCCGACAAGGACTTATAAAAAATTTCACCGGTATAGACGACCCATATGAAGAACCCGAAAATCCCGAAATTCTTATAGAAAGTCACAAAGAGAGCATTTCCCAAGCGGTTAATAAAATCTTACAGTTTCTGGAAAGTAAGGGAATTATTCCAACTGAGGAGGTTGAAAAGGAATGATAAAACCGCACGGAGGAAAGCTTGTAAACAAACTACCCCGTTCGGAAAAAGAAAGGGAAGAGCTTCTTAAAAAGGCTAAAACATTGAAGAAAATCCCTGTAAGGGATAGATACGTTAGCCACTGCGAAATGATAGCTATAGGAGGTTATTCCCCTCTAAATGGTTTTTTGACCAAAGAGGACGCGGAAAGCGTAATAAAAGACCTTCATCTAACAAACGGACTGTTATGGGCGATTCCAATACTACTACCCATAGAGGAAGAAATATGGAATGACCTAAAAGTAGGGGATGAAATAGCCGTATACGATAAATACGACAGACCCATCGCCATAATGGTTGTTGAGGATAAGTTTTCTTTGGATTTGGATTTTTACTGTAAAAACGTATTTAAAACCACAGACGATAATCATCCGGGGGTTGCTTTTGTCAAAAGAGATGGAAATAAATTTATCGGCGGTGAAATCGTAAGGCTGTTAAACAGACCCAAGAGGGAAAACATAGACGAAAAGTATTATTTGGACCCTGCTCAAACCCGTGAGATATTCGAAAAAAAAGGTTGGAAAAAGATAGTGGCTTTTCAAACCCGAAATCCTATTCATAGAGCCCACGAATACATTATTAAATGTGCCTTGGAAACAATGGATGGAGCCTTCATTCATCCTCTGGTGGGGGAAACAAAAGCGGACGATATTCCGGCGGATGTAAGAATGAAATGTTATGAAGTTTTAATCGAAAATTATTTCAATAAAGATAGAGTTCATTTAAGCGTATTACCCGCTCCTATGCATTACGCGGGTCCCAGGGAGGCAGTCCATCACATGCTCATGAGAAAAAATTATGGTGCTACCCACATGATTATAGGAAGGGACCATGCGGGGGTTGGTAATTATTACGGCACATATGAAGCTCAAGAATTCGTTGAACAATTTGTGGACGAATTGGAAATTCAACCCTTAAAGTTCGAACACGCTTTTTATTGCATCAAGTGCGAGAATATGGCTACCGCTAAAACCTGCCCTCATTCTAAAGAGTTTCACATACACCTAAGTGGAACCAAGGTCAGACAAATGCTTAGGGAAGGGAAAAAACCGCCTAAAGAGTTTTCCAGACCGGAGGTTGCAGAAGTTCTCATCCAATGGGCAAGAAAACAATGAAATTTTTTTCTTTTTTTGAATTTCTTTCGGAAAAACTGAAAAAGGATAAAGATTTCAAAGAACTTATCCGTGGAAGTGCTATATATCTTGTAGTTAGACTTTTTGGGGTTCTTGTAAGTTATCTTTTTACATTTTTTGTTACCAGATATTATGGAGCTTCCATTTGGGGATTATTTGCACTTAGTTTAACCGTTTTACAAATAACTTCCGTTATAGGAAGATTGGGTTTAGACAGGGCACTTTTAAGGTTTATTGCGGAATATAAATCTCAAGGTAAGTGTGGATTGGCAAAACTCATTTATAAAAAAGCTGTTTTATTTGTTTTTTTATTTTCTTTACTGTTAGCTTTAGGTCTATATATTTCGGCACCTATAATATCTAAAGATATTTTTAATAAGGAAAGCTTAACCCGTTTTATTGAGATAACAGCTATAATTACACCTGCTTATACTCTTTTATATTTAAATACGGAAAGCTTAAGAGCTTTAAAAAAAATTGGCTTATATGTTGTAAATCAAAATGTTTTACCGTTTTCTATAGCTTTGTTGTTTTTATTATTTTTAACTTGGCTGTTAAATAAAAACATTTATAATGTCCCTATATCTTATTTAGTTGCAATTTATATTAGCTGTTTTTTAAGCTTTGTATTTCTCTATAGGGAGTTTAGGCAATTTAGCAATGGTTTCGAAGAAAAAATATCTCTAATCAAACTACTTTCTATTTCCTTTCCTATGCTTATGGCAAATTCTTTAACCCTGATAATGGCGTGGACCGACATAATTATGTTAGGAATATTTCGAAGCGAATTTGAAGTAGGTATTTACAGTGTAGCGAGTAAACTTTCATTGCTCACTAGTTTTACATTGACCGCTATAAATTCTATAGCTGCACCTAAATTTGCCGAATTCTGGGGAAAGGGAGATATAAAAGGATTGGCGAAAATGGCTCAACAGGCTACTAAACTTATACTTATATCTTCCTTACCTATCCTATTAATGTTTTTATTATTTCCTAAATCTATTCTTAGTATCTTCGGACAGGAATTTACTCAAGCTTCTGGAGCTTTAATAATTCTAACTTTGGGGCAATTTATAAATGCAGCGGCTGGAAGTGTAGGTAATATTTTGTTAATGACTGGAAGGCAAAAAGTTTTTCAAAATTTTCTTTTAATAGGAATTGTATTAAATATCGTATTTAATTTACTTTTAATTCCTGCCTTGGGAATTATAGGGGCAGCTACAGCTACAGCAGTAAGCTTGGCATTTTGGAATATAGCAGCTTTGATTTATATAAGGAGAATTTATGGATTTTGGACTTTAAAGATGTTATGATTTAAAAATCGAAAGTTTTTTTATTGAAAATATTCTGTATGAATAAAATAAAATCAACTTAATGGTTAGTGTAATCTATATAGCTTCGACAGGTAGAAGTGGAAGTACCCTTTTGGAAAGAGTATTATCTCAACATCCTCAAATATGGGCAGGAGGAGAACTATACTTAACCTGGTATAGAGGGTTTATGAGGAATGAAATATGTAGTTGTATGGTCCCTTTCAATGATTGTGAGTATTGGCAAAAAATTAAAGCATCTTTTCTTAGAAGAGTTGCACAGAAGTACGATATTCGTTATATTAACGAATTAATTTATTCACATATTAGATATAGATTTTTTTATCCAAAATTTAGAATTAAAGATGAAATTTTGAAAGATTTAGCTGATATATTTTATAATTTATATGAATCCATATTAGAAGTTAGTGGAAGAAATTATATTATTGATTCCTCAAAAACCCCTTTGCTTCTTCCAATATTGGCTAAACATAAAAAGATTAATTTAAAAGTAATACATTTAATTAGAGAATGCGAAGCTGTAGCTTATTCGTGGGAAAAAAGAAAAATAAAAATCCCGGGTACCAATAGATTTATGCCACGCTATAATTTTATAAAAACAGCTCTAGTATGGAAATTAACGCATAAATTGATAAGTAAGTACTCAAAAGATTTAAATCTGAAAACCTACAAACTAAACTACTTAGATTTTGTGAGAAAACCTAAAGAAAGCCTTTTAAATCTGCTAAACCATCTTGATATACCTTATGATGATACTTTTCTTAAAATTTTTATATCGAGCAATATTGTAAATTTAAATTCAGAATACCATATTATTTCGGGAAATCCTATTAGATTTCAAAAAAAGATAATAAAAATAACCCCTGATTTAGATTGGATCTATAAAATGCCTAAATGGAAGAAAATTATTTTAAAAATAATCTGTAAAATCCCAATTTAGAAGTATTATATTTAATGGTAAACTAATAATTTCGTTTTCTATGAAAATACTTATTCTATAAGTTTTTGCGAATTTTCTAAAAAGAGGAATACTATCTAAGAGTTTTGGATAATAAACCATCGTTTGAATTCCTTTTTTCCTTAAGTGTTCCCTTAATCGGTCTCTATCCTTTCCAACAACCCTAATGGTGTATTGGTGGTATACATGGTAAGCTTTTGGGTGTTCGTAAGGAGTAATAATCCAGTCTATATCCTTAAATGCTTCATTATAGGCTTTAGCTATTTGTCTTCTTTTTTCTATAGTTTTGTCCAAATAAGGAAATTTAGCCAATAAAATAGCAGCCTGTAAGGTATCTAAGCGGGAGTTATATCCTACGTGTTCTACATTGTATTTATCCTTACCGCCGTGTTTTCTTAGCATTAGCATTATTTCGTAAAGTTTTTCGTCGTTGGTGGTAATCATTCCGCCGTCGCCGAAACCTCCCAAAGGTTTGGTGGGGAAAAAGCTGAAAGCTCCTGCATCTCCGAAGCTTCCGGTTTGTTTTCCTTCCCATTTGGCTCCTAAACTCTGAGCACAATCTTCAACCACAAAGAGGTCGTATTTAGTTGCCAATTCCATTATTGCGGTCATATCTGCGGGATGTCCGTAAAGGTGAACGGGTAAGATTCCTTTTACTCTTTTACCGTATTTTTTAATAGCTTCCTCCACTTGATTGGGGTCTATTGTGTAGGTTTTAGGGTCTATGTCCACAAATAAGGGAGTTGCTCCCGCCCTCAATATCGCATCTCCGGTAGCAGCAAAGGTTAAGGGAGTGGTGATTATTAAATCCTCTCTATCCCAATATTCCTGCTTTTTGTTTTTTATAGCCAAAGCCCTTAAAGAGATTACCAAAGCGTCGGTTCCCGAAGCGACTCCTACCGCATATTTTGTTCCAACATAGTTGGCTATTTTTTCTTCCAATTCCCTTACCTGAGGTCCCAATATGTATTTGGCTTCCGCAACCGCTTGGAGTATGGCGTTATCTATCTCCTCTATAAGGTTCCGATATTCCTTGGCTAAATCCACTAAAGGGATATATTTAGGTGTTTTTTCCTCAAAGAGTTCGCTGTTTTTTAAGGCTTCTTCGGGAGTTAATATCTTTATCCCTTCAAAGGTGGGTATTTCTTCTTCGTCTTTGGGTGTTATAAAAATTCCTTCTCCTTGGGAAATTCTTCTGAAACCTGTTAGGGCTAAAGCAACTGAGCTGTTTTCAAAGTTTAGGGATTCTAAAGCTTCCTTTCCGGTCGCAGAAAATACCCTAATCTTTTTGAGATAGTTATGTTTAAACAAATCTCTTTGAGAGTTTGTTAATTGAGAGTATATTATCGGAAGTTGATGGGAGCTTAAGAATAACTCGTTGGGTGATTTTATAAGTTTATCCAATAGAGTTTTATATTGGGAATTACTCTCTTTTAGAGCTTTGATTATGAATTCTTCATCTAAAAGTATCTTGTGCATTGGAATAACCTCCCTATAAGGTTATCTTTTCGGTTAATAGAACCTCTACAATTTTGTCGGAAGCTTTACCGTCTCCGTAGGGATTTTGGTTTACGTCCACTTTGAGTTCTTTATTAAAAAGCTCCTCCACTTTCTGGACAATTAAATTTTCGTTTGCTCCGACAAGAAAAGCGTAGCCTAATTCTACGAGTTCCACCCATTCGGTTTCATTTCTCGGAATTACGCAAGGAGTTTGAAAATATACGCTTTCCTTTTGGACTCCTCCCGAATCGGTGATTATTACTTTTGCGGATTTTTCCAAAGCTACCATTTCTTTGTAGGATACAGGGTCGTTCAATATTAGGTTTTCAGGTATAGGTTCTTCCAATAAGTGGTATTTTTGTAAGGCTTTGTAACTTCTCGGATGGACCGGAAAGAAGATTTTTATTCCCTTTGAAGCCAATTTCTTAAGGGCTTTCCAAATATTAATTAAGTTTTCTTTATTGTCCGTATTTTCCGCTCGGTGGATGGTTGTAAGAACAAAACCTTTATAGGGAAGGTTGTATTTATTTAAAACTTCGTCGGTGTCTACCGTTTTAGAAACTTCTAAGGCGATGTCTAACATTACATCTCCCACAAGGTGAATTCCTTTTGTAATTCCTTCCCTTTTTAGGTTTTCTACCGCAACCTTTGAGGGACAGAAGAGTAAGTCCGATATGTGGTCGGTAAGAATTCGGTTTATCTCTTCCGGCATTTTTTTGTTGAAGCTTCTCAAACCCGCTTCTATATGGGCTACGGGAATGTGGAGCTTTGCGGAAGCTAAAGCTCCCGCCAAGGTAGTATTGGTATCTCCGTAAACCAATACTATGTCGGGATTTTCTTTTAGTAAAACTTTTTCAATTTCTATAAGCATTCTTCCCGTTTGCCAACCGTGGTTTCCCGAACCTATACCTAAGTAGTAGTCGGGTTTCGGTAAATTTAACTCTTTAAAAAAGACATCGGACATGTTGAAGTCGTAATGTTGTCCAGTGTGAACCAATACTTCGCTTATTCCCTTTTCCCTTAACTTTTTTGATATCAAAGCAGCTTTTATGAATTGCGGTCTTGCTCCCACTATGGAGAGTATTTTCATATTGTTTCCTCCAAGGGTTTAAATAGGTCCTTTTCCTTTCGGTAGGAGTAAATGCTTCCACAATTGGGACACTTTAATATAACCTCATTGTGAGTTTCCTTTATAGGTATTCCTTTAATTGTTTTGTGAACCAATATCACTCCGCATTTGCAGACCCATCCGACCTTTTTAGCGGGATTTCCTAAAACCAACCCGTAAGGTGGAACATCCTTAGTTACAACCGCTCCCGCTCCTATCAAGGCGTATTCTCCTATCGTAGTTCCGCATACTATCGTTGCATTGGCTCCTATGGTTGCTCCTCTTTTAACTAAAGTAGTTTTAAATTCGTGCTTCCTTTCTATGAAAGCTCTCGGAGTTAGAACATTTGTAAAAACCGCTGAAGGTCCTACGAAAACTTCATCTTCCAATATAACGCCTTTATAAACCGAAACATTATTCTGTATTTTGCATCTATTTCCGATACTTACATCGGGTCCTATCATGCAATTTTGTCCGATAATGCAATTTTTTCCTATTTTTGTATTCTTCAATATGTGGCAAAAGTGCCATATTTTTGTTCCTTCTCCTATTTCCACATTTTCGTCTATATAGGAACTTTCGTGGACAAAGTATTTTTTCATTTTGCCAACCTCTTTACCGCATAAGGATGGCTGTTTTCGTTAAACCCGATGGGTTTAGCATTCCTTAATTGATAAACCAACTCTATGGAAGGTCTGGCGTCTTTTATACCAAAACCTTTACCTTCCAGGATTCTTTTATAAACTTCCGTATGAAGGTCGGTAAAACCGCTGTCAAAGTTGAATTCTTCTCCTTCTATAAGTAGACTTCTGTAGGTTCTTTTTCCTTGTTTTATCACCTCTTCGGGAAGGTCCTTTAAATCCACCGAAAGGAACCATCTTACTTTAGCCCTTTCCAGTTCCAAATATCCCGCCATTTTCTTTATAGGTTCGGAGTAGTGAACCTCAAAGTGTTTAACCTTTCCGAAAATCCAGATTAGCATGTCAAAGAAGTGAATTCCTATATTGGTTGCTACGCCACCCGATTTCTCCAAATCTCCTTTCCAGGAATAGAAATACCACTTTCCTCTTCCCGTTAGGTATAAGAGGTCTATTTCGTAAACTTTATTGGGTTCTTTTTCTACTTTCTCCTTTAGTTTTAAAACATTCGGATGAACCCTGAGTTGGAGAATGTTCCAAACTTTTCTACCAGTTTCTTTTTCCAATTCCTCTAAAGCGTCCAAATTCCACGGATTTAAAACCAAAGGTTTTTCACATATGGCGTCCGCTCCTATCCTCAAAGCCCATCTGATGTGTGCATCGTGTAGATAGTTAGGAGAGCATATGCTTACATAATCTATCGGTTTTCCTTTTCGTCTTAATTTGTCTATGTGTCTATCGAACCTTTCGAATTCGGTAAAAAAGTCCGCTTCGGGGAAGTAATGGTCTATAATTCCTACCGAATCGCATTTGTCCAAAGCGGCTACTAAAATGTTTCCTGTATCTTTTATGGCTTTCATGTGCCGTGGAGCTATATATCCCGCAGCTCCTATTAAGGCGAAGCGTTTCATTATTACAACCTCCAGTAGATAAACTGTTTGATAAATTCTTTCCTTGAATAAATCCCTTTAATATCCACAAAAATAGAAGTCCCTTTTGTTAGTTCCTTAAAGTGTTCAGCATTTATGTCTATAAACTCTTTATGTTTAACAGCTACAATAATACCATCGTAAGGAGCCTCCTCGGAAGGTTCCTTAATAAGGTCCAACCCATAATATTTTTTAACCTCCTCAGGGTTGGCTATTGGGTCGTATACAAAGGTTTGGATACCGTATTCCTGCAGTTCCTTAATCAGGTCTACAACTTTTGAATTTCTTACATCGGGAACATTTTCTTTAAAGGTTATTCCCATTATGAGGAGTTTTGAATTTTGAACCACTTTGCCGGTCTTTATTAAAAGTTTAACCACCTTTTGGGCTATAAATTGGGGAATATAGTCGTTTACCCTACGACCGGCCAAAATTAGTTGGGGATGAAAACCCACCTGCCGAGCTTTATAGGCCAAATAATAAGGGTCTTCGGGTATACAGTGTCCTCCTACTAAACCGGGTTCAAATTTAAGAAAATTCCATTTGGTGCCGGCAGCTTCTAGAACATCTCGTGTATCTATCCCCAGTTTGTCAAACAGCATAGCTAGCTCGTTCATAAGGGCTATGTTGATGTCCCTTTGAGTGTTTTCTATAACTTTAGCTGCTTCTGCCACCTTTATGGAAGGGGCAATGTGAATGCCGGCCTTTACAACTTTGGAATAAATTTGAGCTAGCTTTCGGGCCGTTTGTGGTGTATCTCCCGCCACAACCTTAACCACATTTTCCAATGTGTGTTTTTTGTCCCCGGGATTGATTCTTTCGGGGGAGTAACCCACAAAGAAATCTTTTTTCCATTTGAAACCGCTTTCAGCTTCCAAGATAGGAATGCAAATTTCTTCTGTAGCTCCCGGGAAAACTGTAGATTCATAAACCACTATAGCCCCTTTTTTCAAATTTTTTCCCACGGTGCGGGATGCCGACTTCAAAGCGGTTAAATCGGGATTTTTATATTCATCGGTGGGGGTGGGAACGGTAATTATTACAATGTCGGCTTCCTTTAAAAGCTTGTCATTGGTAGTAAAAACTAAGTTGGGAATTAAAAGTTCTTCCTTGGAAACTTCCCGTGTTCGGTCATATCCTTTTTTTAATTCCTCTATACGGGTAGGATTAATATCAAAACCTATAACGGGAAAATGTTTAGCCAAGGCAACCGCCAAAGGTAAACCAACATACCCCAATCCTACAACGGCTATTTTTTGTTTCCTTTCCATTAAGGGTTTTTATTAAAAGATACAAAAACTTTTCCGTCCCTATTTAGAAGCTTTACCTTACCTTCCCTTTGAAGTTTTTCTAAAATTTCTTCCATAGCTTCCTCGGTAAGGGATAGACTTTTACGAAGTTCCTCAACCGGGGAGGGTCTTCTTTTTACAATGTCCAAAAGTTGGTTTTCTATATCTTTAGCTTTAGTGGAAGAAGGTTTTATG
>Ga0256836_1000528_pt1 | contig 19812 bp, 18 predicted proteins | sample 4561380metaG_FD_185974 | JGI IMG/M metagenome (GOLD analysis project Ga0256836, IMG submission 185974) | Hydrothermal vent microbial communities from Guaymas Basin, Mexico - 4561-380 | ecosystem: Environmental > Aquatic > Marine > Hydrothermal vents | place: Mexico: Guaymas Basin | collected...
AGATGAGTCATACAAAGTTAATTTTAATGCGACATGGTCAAAGTATTTATAATTTGCAAAACCGTTTTACAGGCTGGACGGATGTAGATCTGAGTGAGCAGGGGGTGCGTGAGGCAAAAGAGGCTGGAGCGCTTTTAAAAAAACATCAACTCTATCCTGATATCTGTTTTACCTCATGGCTCAAACGTGCTATTCACACAGCGAACCTTGCCCTCGAAGTTTTAGAGTGGGAACATATAGATATGATACGCTCATATAAGCTCAATGAGCGTCATTATGGTGCTTGGCAGGGTAGAGACAAAGATGAAGTGAAAAAAGAGGTTGGAGAGGATATGTTCTTAGCTGTTCGACGTGGCTATGATGTAGCACCTCCAGCGTTGCGTGAGGATGATGCAAGAGCTGTACAAAAAGATAAAAAGTATGCTTTACTGCCAAGTACAATACTCCCACGCAGCGAATCGCTAAAAGATACCAAAGAACGAGTAACTCCCTACTATGAAGATGTGATACGAAAAGAGTTGGAATTAGGTAAAGATGTTCTTATATCTGCTCACGGAAACTCTCTTAGAGCTTTAGTGATGTATCTTGAAAAGCTCAGTGCTGAAGATGTTGTAAGTTTGGAGATACCAACTGGTGAGATAATCGTTTATACTTTTGATGAAACGATAAAGATAGTAAAAAAAGAGATACTTTTAGGTTAAGAGAAACTTCACACAGCGTACAGCTGTGTGAGTTTTAGAAGTTATACATAAGTCCACAGTAGATAGAATCACCTCTAGGACCATCAATTGTTGAGTGTTCATACTCTCCTAAAATTTTCATATTGTGAGTGATTTCATACTCAGCACCAGCTCCGATAACAGCACCGTCTGAACCATTGTCTATAGCAAATTCATCAATTTTTTCAAGCTCATACTCATAACCGACTTTTGCAAATACTTCTAATCTTTCAATGAGTTTGTATCCGTAAACAAGATCAAAGGCATGTGTCATATATGTTGCATCAGCATCTCTTGGTGCTTCACCTTCAACGTGCTCTGTAACAGTGTTTGTAGAGTATGAGAAGTCATATTCAAGTGAAAAACCCTTCTCCAATCTGTATCCAAGGTCAATACCAAAACCATAACCATCTTTTCCGACAAGTTTGGCTTCACCGTGCTGTACTGTGTCACCTGCAATATAGAGTGCTTTTACAACTGCATAATATTTACTCTCTTTTTGCTCATCATGCATCTCATTTGCAAAGAGTTGAGAACTCATAAGAGTGAGCATAAGCGCTAATAGAACTTTTTTCATTATTTTCCTTTAGTGAAATTGTGTGAAAATACTATAACTTTCAAACTTAAGATAAAAGCAAATTAAAGATGAATTGCAGAAATTTTTTCAAGAGTGTTTTTGATAATTTATTTCTATTGTTATTTAAGTAAAACAATGCAATATAGTATAAAAAATCATATATATTGTCTAATGGGCATTTAAAGTTTCAATTGTTTTTGGATATAATCTCCTACTTAAATATTTTGCTTACAAAAGGATAATTATGGAATGTGAATTCCCGACTGTAAATTCTAATATGGATGAGATAAAAGAGATCTTTGAAACAGTAAAAACAATTGCAGTACTCGGACTCTCTCCTGATGAGTCAAAAGCAAGTCACAGAGTTGCAAAGTATCTGCAAGAGGCAGGTTATAAAATCGTTCCTGTATATCCAAAAGAGGAGACTATCCTTGGTGAGAAAGTTTATCGCTCTTTAGCGGAGATTCCTTTTGAAGTGGATATGGTTGACATCTTTAGAAAACCGGCTGCTTTTGATGCAGTGGCAGATGCCTGCATTGCACGTGGTGATGTAAAAGTGTTTTGGGGTCAAGTTGGGCTTGTAAACAATGCAGCAGCAGAGAAAGCAAGAGCAGCAGGTATGAAAGTAGTACAAAATCAGTGTGCTATGGTTGACCATAGAAATCTTTTTAGTTAGGTCGAACTTTTGTTGAATTTAGAAAAAATAAAAGAGGCGCAAAAACGTATAGAGGGTGTTGTTGTTCAAACACCATTGGCATATGCGCCTTATCTTTCAGAGATCAGTGGTATTAATATTTACTTGAAAAAAGAGAACCTTCAAGTGACCGGTGCTTTTAAGATACGTGGTGCATACAACAAGATAGCTTCGCTCACGCAAGAAGAGCGTGAGCATGGTGTTGTAGCTGCAAGTGCGGGTAATCATGCACAAGGTGTTGCACTTTCAGCTCAAAAGTTTGGCATTAAAGCTGTTATCGTTATGCCGGAATCTACACCGCTTACAAAGATAAACGGCGTAAAACATTATGGGGCTGAAGTTATATTGGCGGGTAGTAACTATGATGAAGCCTATGCTTATGCTGTTGAGTATGGCAAAAAAAACAAGCTTACCTTTGTACATCCTTTTGAAGATGAAGAGGTAATAGCAGGACAGGGCACTGTTGGGCTTGAGATCTTAGAGAAGTGTCATGAACTTGATGCTGTTATTGTTCCTATTGGTGGTGGTGGACTCATCGCCGGTGTTGCTACAGCTGTCAAAGAGTTAAATCCAGACATCAAAGTAATAGGTGTCAGTGCAAGTGGTGCACCAGCATTTAAAGAGTCGTATGAGCTTAAAAAACCGGTGGATTCTACAAGTGTTCGTACTATCGCTGATGGTATTGCAGTAAGAGATACATCTCCGGTAACTTTGGAGTATGCACTTAAAAATGTCGATGAAGTTTTAAGTGTAGATGATGAAGAGATAGCAAGTGCGATTCTTTACCTTTTAGAAAAGCAAAAGCTTGTTGTTGAGGGTGCTGGAGCTGTTGGTGTCGCTGCACTGCTTCACCATAAGCTAGATGAACTAAAAGGCAAAAATGTTGTCGTAGTTCTTAGTGGTGGGAACATGGATGTGACACTTCTTTCAGTTATTATTGAAAAAGGTCTTTTAAAGTCACATCGTAAGATGAAAGTAACCGTCACACTTGTTGACAAACCAGGTTCACTAATGCGTTTTACACAGATACTCCAAGAACTTAATGCCAACATTGTTCATATAGCTTATGACAGAACGGCTATATCACTTGACTATGGTGATGCCAATGTAACGGTGCATATGGAGACAAAAGGTAAAGAACATCAAGAAGAGATAAAAAAGGCGCTCATTGAAGAGGGTTATTTAAAAGAGTAAAGTAAGCTATGAAACCTATACAGAGTAAAAGTATTGCAAAACCTGTCATTTTAATGAAGATTCTTGATGATAAAAAGAGACTTGTTGTCATAGATAATGAGACAACAGTGCGTTTTTTTGATAAAGAAGATCTCTCATTGCAGAGCGGATTTAAAGCAGGTGTTGTGCATAAACACTACGCAACTCCTGTAGTTGCTTTTTCTAATGATGCCGAGTATTTTGCTCTTATAAGTGAAGATGAAAGAGAGTCCCGTCTTTTCAATGCAAAGAACAAAAAGCTTATAGCAAAGGTAGATCGTCATCATGGAGCCGTTTCTGCAGTTGCCATAGACCCTCTCTCACGCTATATGTTTTCAGGTGGTGATGATGGTAAAACCTTTGCCATTGATGTAGAGAGTGGTAAACTGATTTTTACTCTGCCTCCTCACGCAGACACTATTAACGATATTGCTTTTTCTGCAAATGGTAACTGGGTTGCTGTTGCTAGTTATGATAGAAAAATATCTGTCTTCAATATGGTCACAATGGTTCCCAAAGAGAAGTTTAAAGCTCACTCGGCACCGGTTATGAAGTTGAAGTTCTTTCAAAAAAACAGACTACTTAGTATTGATAAAAACTCTTCAGCTATTATATGGGATATATATGCATCAAAAGTTCTCAAACGTCTTGAAGGTATTCATGACGATGTCAGTGCAATAGCAGTCGGTATTGATGAAAATGTACTGTTTTTAGGTACAAAACTCGGTTATATTATTGTATATGATCTGCAAACATACGAACAAATCAGTCGAAGTTATATCAAAATAAGTTCGCCTATTACCTCTTTGGTATTTGATGAAGATAAAAAGAATCTTATCGTAGGTACTCAAGATGGCTTTTTAATGTACTATGATATTTTTGAAGGTATAGATAAATTACAAGAGTATCTACGTGCAAAAGAGTTCTCTTCTTTTCAAAAAGTGGTTAATGATAATCCTCTCTTAGCATATACAAAGGTATTTGACCTTCTTTCAAACTTCTGGGAAAATAGTCTAAAAAAAGCTAAAGAGCTCTTACAAAACGGAGAAAAAGACAAAGCACAAAAGATCCTCTCTCAGTTCTCTCATATACCATCGAAAAATAGAATAGCCCAAAAACTATTACGTGATTATGAAGAGTTTCCAAAGTTTTTACAATATATAAAAGATGGTAAATTAGCGCTTGCGTATGGACTTCTTAATAGGTACCCTGCTTATAAAGAAACAAAAGCATATAAAGCTTTAGAAGCACGATGGAAAAAGGCTCTTGCTGCTGCACAAAAGTATGCTTTAAATCAAAAAACAATGCAGATGGCAAAAGATATCCTTGCTCCATATCGAGGGATCAGCGAAAAAACGATGTTTGTGCAAGATGTTCTTACCAAATCAGAAATTTATAAACGTTTTAAAAATGCTATGGCAAAAAAAGAGTTCAAAGTCTGTTTTGATCTTGTAAAGAAAAATCCATTTTTACGTGAACTTCCAGAGTACACTACCTTGATGAACTTTGCTGATTCACTCTTTATTAAAGCCCAAAAGTATATGCAAGAGGGTGATATTCATTCAGCCATAAAAATTTTACGGGTACTGCAAGATTTTGAAGGCTTTGAAGATGAAGCTAAAAAGTATATGCTCTCTTTAGAACAAAAAGCGAAGTTTTATGCTGCATTGACGCAAAAAGATTATGATACGGCATATGAAATGATGGATAAAGAAGAAAGCCTTATTGAGACAAAAGAGGGCAGTGCACTGCAGCAACGATGGAACAACGATTTACAAAAAGCCAGACATTTTGCCGCGCAGGGCGATGTTTCTGGTGTACGATCGGTTTTGAAAAAATATGAAACAATTCCGTCTAAATTTATGGCTTTGGCGACAATATATGCTTTTACATATATTATGCAGTTGGAGCAAGCACTCGATCAGGGAGTTGAGAGAGCTCGCATAGAAAAAGGCATAAAAAACTACCTCTTAGACTTTGGTTTAACACAGCAAATAGAAGATTTTTTTGAAAAATTCAAGGCAAAATATCCAGATACAAAACTCAATCTGGAACTCTTAAAAAAAGGTTCTCTCTCAATGTGGAAACCACTAAAAATTGTAGAATCTATCTTAGATTAGCTTTTCATCTAAAAATTACCTCCTCTTTTAACCTCAAATATAGTTACACTTTACTATAATGAGAAAATTTTAAAAACTATACAAACTAGAGGAGACTTTTCATGCAAATTAGTGGCGCACAGATGGTCATTGAAGCACTTATTGCTGAGGGTGTAGACACAGTTTTTGGCTACCCTGGCGGAGCAATAATGAACGTCTATGATGAAATATACAAACAAGACAAATTCCAGCACATTTTAACTCGTCATGAGCAAGCAGCTGTCCATGCGGCAGAGGGATACTCAAAAGCAAGCGGAAAAGTCGGTGTTGCCATGATTACATCAGGACCTGGTTTTACAAATGCAGTAACAGGTCTTGCAGATGCATATATGGACTCTATTCCTCTAGTCGTCATCTCAGGTCAGGTTCCTATGAGCCTTATCGGTACAGATGCGTTTCAAGAGATTGATGCAGTAGGTATTTCACGCTCTTGTACAAAGCATAACTATCTCGTAACTGATGCGGCGGATCTTCCACGCATCCTTAAAGAGGCATTTTATATTGCAGCTTCTGGTCGTCCTGGTCCTGTTCATGTTGATATTCCTAAAGATGTTACTGCGCAGATTGCTGAGTTTGACTACTCAAAACCTGTACATCTTGAGACATACAAACCACATACAAAAGGGAATCCTCGTCAGATAAAAAAGGCAATAGAGGCTATTGCAAATGCAAAACGACCTCTCTTTTACCTTGGTGGTGGTGTTATCAATGCAAATGCAGCCTATGAGGTAAGAGATCTTGTTCACAAAACCGGAATCCCGGCAGTTGAGACATTTATGGCGCGTGGAACACTCTCTTATGATGATGATTTGCTTGTTGGTATGCTTGGTATGCACGGAAGTTATGCGGCAAATATGGCAGCAAGTGAGACAGACCTTATCATCTCTTTAGGGGCTCGTTTTGATGACCGTGTAACAGGAAAACTCTCAGAGTTTGCCAAAAATGCAGGTGTGGTTCATGTAGATATCGACCCTGCCTCTATCTCTAAACTAGTTCACGCAGATTACCCGATCGTTGGTGATGTGAAAAATGTTGTAAATGAGATGCTTGCGATGGTGGATAAGATTGATGCAGGTAAATATGAGTCATGGAGAGAGACTATCCATAACTTTAATGAACTCCATCCACTTACATACCATGAAGATAGTGATAGACTTAAGCCACAGTGGGTTATTGAGCGTGTTGGTCAGCTTATTGGTGATGATGCAAATATCTCTACAGATGTTGGACAGCACCAGATGTGGACAGCGCAGTTCTATCCGTTTACAAGACCTCGTCAGTTTATAAGTTCTGGCGGACTTGGAACTATGGGCTTTGGTTTTCCAGCAGCCATGGGTGTAAAAGCAGCAGATAAAGAGAGAGTCTCTGTCAACTTTACGGGGGATGGTTCTATCTTGATGAACTGTCAGGAGCTGATGACTGCAGTAGAGAAAAAACTGCCTGTAATCAACATCATCCTAAACAACAACTTCTTGGGAATGGTTCGTCAGTGGCAGACACTCTTTTATGACAAACGTCACTCAGAGACTGACCTCTCAGTACAGCCAGACTTTGTAAAACTTGCAGAAGCCTTTGGTGGAATAGGGTACAGAGTTCGTACAAAAGAGGAGTTTGATGCAGCGCTTAAAGATGCAGTAGAGAAAAATGTTGTTGCATTTATCGAAGTAATTGTTGAGCGTTTTGAAAACGTACTGCCAATGGTTCCAGCAGGTGGAAGTCTGTTTAATATGATGCTACTAGAGAAAAAGGAGAGTAAGTAATGAACAACGAAAATGCAAGAAGAGTTATCTCTGTTGTTGTAGTAAATGAAGCGAGTGTTTTATCTCGTGTTACTGACCTTTTCTCTGGCCGTGGTTACAACATCACATCACTGACTGTTGCACCGATTCCAGATACTGAGTACTCTCGTTTGACGATTGTTACATCAGGAAGTGTTCGTGTAATGGAGCAAATCACCAAACAGCTCAATAAATTGATTCCTGTGCTTCGTGTTTATGAGCATGAAGATATGGTTGAAAAAGAGATGGCAATGGTGAAGTTTCCTATTACTGAAAACCTTAGCGATATAAATGCTCTTTGTGAAGCATACAATGGGAAGATCGTCAATGTTGGTGACAATGTAGTTATTACCATGGTTGCAGATGAACCAAAAAGAATCGATAATTACCTCAATGCCATTAAACGATATAATCCAAAAGAGATTGTACGAAGTGGTGCTGTAGCACTTGAGAGATAAGCTATGAAGCTCAGTGAAATAGCAAAAATCATTGGTGCTGATTTTCGTGGAGAGGATTGTGAAATCCTCTCTATGAACACCCTCAAAGATGCATCAAATAATGAACTCTCTTTTATTGCAAATCCAAAATATGTAAAAGATATGGCAGACTCAAAAGCTGCGGCTATTATTGTCGATGAGCGTACTAAAGAGTATGTGCCTGCAAGTGCAGTTGCACTTGTTGTTGATGATGCTTACTGGCAGATGGCAACACTCTCTAAGTACTTTGCCGCACCACTTGAAGACAAAGATGCCCCTGAGGCAGTTGTAGGTGAGGGGAGTGTAGTGCATCCCAAAGCCACTGTTGCAAATGGTGCCCTCATAGGTAAGAACACGACTATCATGGCAGGGGCTTATATAGGCTCACAGGCTAAAATAGGGGACAATACCATCATCTATCCAAATGTTACAATCTACAGAGACTGTGTGGTTGGTAACAACTGCATCATCCATGCAGGCGCAGTTATCGGGAGTGACGGTTTTGGTTTTGCTTCAAACAAACTCGGAGAGCATAATAAGATCTACCATAATGGTAATGCCGTTGTAGAAGATGATGTAGAGATAGGAGCAAACACAACGATAGACAGAGCAGTATTTGGCTCAACCATCATCAAAAAAGGTGCACGCATTGATAACCTTGTACAGATGGGACACAACTGTGTCTTTGGAGAAGGTAGTGTAGCGGTAGCTCAAAGTGGTTTTGCAGGCTCAACGGTCATAGGACGTAACAATGTCTTTGGTGGCCAGGCAGCAACTGCCGGACACTTGGAAATTGCCCCGTTTAATACCTTTGCAGCTCGTAGTGGAATTACTAAGAGCATTAAAGAGAGTGGCAAGACATTTGCCGGTTTTCCTCTGATAGATCATAAGAGATGGCTTAAAATTCAGGGAAAAATTGCTAGACTTATCAAGTAACAACAAAATATAAGGAGTTATTATGAGTAAGACTATTGCACTAAGTGGAACAAAAAACGGCGTTATTTCTGTAACAAAACTAGAAAATCCATACGGAGAGGGAAGCGGTACAGTAGCGAGTATTGGTATCTCTTTAAATGGTGAAGCTTCTAATCCTGAGTGGAAAGTTCACATTCCACTTGATAACTTAGATGATGTTATTAAAGCTCTCCAAGAGCTTAAAAAGTAGGTTTAAAACCTACTTTGCTTTGAGTTCTTGAACGAACTCATCGATTCTTTTTATACCCTCACGGATACTTGCAATACCTGTTGCAAATGAAAATCTAAAATAACCTTCACTACCAAAACCAACACCTGGAACTACTGCAACACCTTTGCTTTTAAGAAGCTCTTGTGAAAAAGTAAGAGAATCATTGCTTACTTCTTTGATATTTACAAAAAGGTAAAATGCACCATCAGGTTTTAAGACACTCAGACCATCTACATTATTAAAAAGCTCTACAGCCTCATCACGACGTTTGATAAACTCAGTATGCATCATAGCGATATCTTCATCAGCACTGCCGTCAAGTCCTGCGATTGCAGCATACTGTGTGATAGAGTTGATGTTTGAAGTACTTTGAGACTGGAGTTTTTTTGTCGCTTTGATAAGTTCCGTATCGTACGCTGCCATATAGCCAAATCTCCATCCTGTCATTGCAACTGATTTTGAGAGACCATTGATAGTAATAGTACGCTTGTACATATCTTCGCTGATTGAAGCTGTTGAGACAAATTCACCGTCATATGTAAGCTTTTCATACATCTCATCACTTGCTACTAAGATATCTGTACCTTTGAGTACTTCTGCAAGTGCTTCAAGTTCAGCTTTTGAATAGACCGCACCTGTAGGGTTTGAAGGAGTAGTAAGTATGAGCATCTTTGTCTTTGATGTAATGGCATTTTTAAGTTGCTCTGGCGTGATCTTAAAACCACTTGCATCATCAGTATGGATGGTTACTGGTACACCTTGACAATACTTTACAAGCTCAGGATATGTAACCCAGTAAGGAGCCGGAATGATAACTTCATCACCTTCTTCAATAGTTGCAGAGAAGAGGTTAAAAAGAGAGTGTTTAGCACCATTGTTAACAATTACCTGATTTGGAGCGTACTCTAAGTTGTTATCACGTTTGAGCTTTTTAATGATAGCTTCTTTAAGAGCAGGAATCCCATCTACAGCAGTATATTTTGTAAAGCCACTGTTAATAGCAGCTATAGCAGCATCTTTAATGACCTGTGGTGTGTCAAAATCTGGTTCACCTGCTGAGAAGCTGATGATATCTTTGCCCTCTGCTTTTAACTCTTGAGCGAGTGTAGAGACGGCAATCGTGATTGATTCAGATAGTGTGTTAATGCGTTTTGTTAGCATAAAAACCCTTTAGGTGAAAATATTAGGGAAATTATACTAAATTATTGATAGATATAAGTTGAGAAAGGCTAATTTTTCATAGATTTTATAAAAGAATCGTATATTTGTTCCAGTTCCAAATCTTGTTCTAGCAGTTCTTTGTTGTCTTGTACTAAAATATGTTCTAATATTGCAACACGCTTGAGAAGATACTCAAACATCTCCTTGTTAATATCTGGAAGCATATTGTGCATAAACGGATCTTTACAGCGCCCTTTTTCAATTACGTGAGCAGGAATGCCCACAGCAGTTGAACACTCGGGTACCTCTTTTACTACTACAGAGTTTGCTCCGATCTTAGCATTTGCACCTACTGTGATGTTTCCAAGTACTTTTGCTCCTGCACCGATAACCACACCCTCTTTTATAGTAGGGTGACGTTTCCCGTGGTTGAGTGAAACACCGCCAAGTGTTACACCCTGATAGATAAGGACATTGTCTTCGATGATTGTTGTCTCACCGATAACTACTCCTGTACCGTGGTCGATGAAAACACGCTTACCAATCTCAGCAGCTGGATGAATGTCGATATTTGTAATGATCTGATTAATACCCATAATCATTTTAGCAAGGCGTTTGAAGTTGGCTTTGTAGAGTCTGTGAGCTACACGGTACCAGACAATGGCCCATACACCAGGATAGTTAAAAAGAAAATCTAATTTGGAAGAGTATGCCGGATCATTTTCAGAAACGTTTAAAAAATCTTCTTTTATCTCTTTCAAAAGTCCCATAAAATTCCTTAATTAGTTGTTCTTAGATAACCGTTTTGGCTCAGAAAGGTTTCTAGTTTTGTAAGTGTATCACTTTTTTCTTTTTTTGTAATAAAAGTACTTTTTTCTAAATCACTTTTAAGTTTGTTTACAATTTTTTGCGTGTCATAACCTATGGAGTTAAGTATCTCAAGAATGTTTTTAGACTCAACAGCATTTTTTATCTCATAGCCGGTATCACTTATCTCTACTGTATACTCATTTGGATGTGTAAAGAGATTATGGTTCATTCCAAGTGTCTCCTGATAGGCACCAACATTGAAAAATCCTAAAAAGTAGTCATCTTCATCGATATTTACATCATGTAAATAGAGTGGTTTTTCCGGGTTGAACCCAATCTCTCCGTCACTGTCGCAGGTTATATCCCAAAGAGATGCTGCACGCAAAGGGGTAGTGTTTAAGTGGTGAATCGGCATAACGGGAAAGTGCTGTCCAAGTCCCCAGTAATCAGGCAAAGACTGAAAGATAGAGGCATTTATAAGGTAGCGCTCTTGAAGTTGTGTTTGGAGCTGTTCGAGTTCATTTGTAGGATTGGCAGATTTTAAGTAAAGTGCTTTTTTGATGATGTTATGTACCAATATCTCTGCATTTGATCTGTCTTGAAGGTCGATGTAACCTAAATCAAAAAGAGTAAAGAGTGACTCCATATGGTCTAGTGCATCATGGAGGTACTCTATACAGTTGGCATTGTTTAACAGGCGATTTAGCTCACGTAACTCCTCAATAAGAGGTGGGTTTGTCTCTTTAAAGTTAAGCAGTTTTTCATGGTAGTCTTGTGAGAAGAGCTCTAGAACAGGGGTAATAAGTACTGCGTGAGAGGCAACGATAAAACGACCCGACTCTGTAAAGATATCAGGATGTTCAACACCCTTGGCATTCATGATCTCACCGAGTAAAAAGACAACAGAGCTTGAGAACTCATCTATGGAGTAGTTGCGTGCGTGAGCCTTTTCGTGCTGGTCATACTCAACAGCCAATCCTCCGCCTATATTAATGCTTGAGAGTGAGTCCGCCCCCATCTTTTTAAGTTCAGCATAGATGTTTCCTGCCTCACGCAGCGCTTTTTTCAGTGGTGCAATATCTGCCATCTGTGAGCCGATATGAAAGTGGATCATACGGAGTTTATCTAAAAGATTAGCATCTTTTAGAAGTTTTACAGCTTCGATGATTTCTGTAGATGTAAGACCAAATTTCGCATCCATTCCTCCACTTTTTGCCCAGATACCACTGCCTGCACTGTGAAGCCGGACACGTATGCCGATGTTGGGAACTTTTAGACTGCACTTTGATGCAACATTGATGATGGTCTCAAGTTCATTAAGCCCCTCAATGGTTACAGTGATATTTTGTCCGCTTTGTGCAGCGATAAAGCTGAGCGTGAGCATCTCTTCATCTTTAAAGCCGTTTACTGTGATGTTTGTACCATCAGGTGTCTTTGCCATGGCTAGGATAAGTTCGGCTTTTGAGCCGGCTTCAAGACCATAGTTGTACTTGGCACCTTGAGAAGTGACAGCCTCTACGACAGCCGGGAACTGGTTGACTTTAAGTGGAAAGACAGCATTGAAACTGCCTTGGTAGTTGTTCTCTTCAATGGCTTTGTCAAAGTAGTTATAGAGTGTCTTTATCTGACGCTTGACAAGGTGTGGAAAACGTAAAATTATAGGACCTTTGACATCATTTGATCGAATCTTTGATGTGATCTCTAAAAGAGATGGCATCGACTTGTAGTTGAGTCGAACCTCGCCATCTTCAATGATAAAGTTTTTGTTTGCCCAAATATTTAAACCAAAGTTATTCAAAAGTTTTTTCCTTACAAATGAAGTTTTTGTTTAAAGTAGTCACTGATATTGAAGTAAATCTCACCTGAACGGTTTTTAAATGTAAGATACTCTTGTGAAACATTATGAATGTTTTTGATACCCATCACAGCTAAAATAACACGCATACTTTTGATGAGATTTTTATGGTAGTTTCCAATTTCACCTCCCTCTTTGACCACAAGGTATGAAGCACGCTTTTTCTCATCTTGTGTAGCCATACCGACAGGACATACATGTGAGCCATATCCTGAACACATACGTGCACGTATGCATCCTCCGCTCATCATAAATCCACGTGCAATTCCAATGGCATCAGCACCCATACACATGGTAATGATTACATCATCAGGCGTGAGGATCTTACCACTTGCAATGATTTTGATATCCTCACGCAGATTATATTTTTTAAGCATTGCATCTAAGATATACAGAGCGTTGTTTGTTGTAAGGCCTACAGACTCCATAAGCTCGAGTGGAGCTGTTGCACTGCCGCCTTCTCCGCTGTCAACAGTGATGAAATCAGGAATGCTCTGTGCATCTTTTTTTCTCTGCGCTATTGCTTTTGCAAGCTCTTCAACGGAAGCCGCATCAGAGATGACTATCTTAAAGCCAACAGGTTTTTGCGAGAGTTTTTGGAGTTTTGAGACGAAGTTTAGCAGATCTTCTGTGCTATCTGCATAGGGAAAACGGTTTGGGGCAAAGAGATCTTTTCCCTCTTCTACACCACGGTAGTAGGCGATGTCCGCTGTTACTTTCTTACCAGAGAGTTTTCCGCCTGTCTGTTTTGCACCCTGAGCGATCTTTATCTCTGTCATACGACAAAATTTCATCACTTTTTGGTATCTGAGTTCATCAAACTTGCCATCTTTGTCGCGTACACCATAAAGACCGGAACTTATCTGAAAGATCATATTTGGCAGCTCCTGCGGAACCTCTTGTGGAAAGTACTCTATATCTGCGTCCCAGTTTACACGAAAAAGTACGTGCGAGCGGGTGTCGTAGATGTAAGTGTTTTGTGTCTTTTTATTGAGCAGAATATTTCTGTACCATTTGAGTGCTATTTTACGGTTAAAAAGCTTCTCTCCTATCTTAAAAGCGAGTTCTGCGAGAGGAGTACTTTTTACAATTTCAAGATATTTTGCGTTATTTGGATCTGCTCTTAGTGTAAAGAGATGGTTTGATGTAAGAGAACCTTCTCCTATGTTAATGGTAAGATCAGAATCACGTCCGGCAAGACTAAAGGCACGAACAGCTTCGGGTGAGAGTGCGCCATCACTCATAGCTGAGCGGATGATAGGTGTTTTTGAGACAAAAGGAATCTCTCTGTCTTTTCCAAATACTACACTCATATCCTCATCAACTTCACTGTCATTTAAAACACTTGAAGCATGCTTGATGATAAAACGAGAACCAGAAAATGGCTGTGTTACGGAGAATGATTTGTAGTTTGGTTTGTCTTTTGCAGCTGTATACACCCAGTCCACTTTGTCTTTGGACTCATAGAAAGTCTCTTCCCCAAAGTACTGGCGAAGTGGCTCACGCAGTGCTTCAAAGAGGTAGCGAAAACGCCCGATAACCGGATAGTTGATAAGCAGGGCATGTTTTCTTTGTATGTATCTGTCGTAGATATATAAAAAGATGATGGCAAAGATAAAAGCGACGATGAAGAACTCAAAGAACTCTAAGAAAAACTCCCAGGCTGTATCTATAAAACCACCTTCTTTTATTATCATAGTGAAGTAAGCTCTACTGTTTCTTCTGTTTTGTTTTCAAGGTCTTTTACCCAGACAGTTCCGTTTTCAAGCTCATTAGAACCAATAACACAGCAGTAGCGTGCATTCACTTTATCTGCTGATTTGAGGTGGTTTTTGAGGTTTCTTGCACGGTACTCACAGCTTGCTTTGTCGCTTTTGCGTTTTTGCTGCGTGAGCGAGATGACAAGCTCAACTGCCTCATCATCCATAGCACCGAAGTAGTAACCCTCACGTGAGACCTCTGGCATCTTGATAAGCTCTAAAAGACGCTCAATCCCCATAGCAAAACCAACAGCAGGAGTAGGGCGACCATCTAAGAACTCTACAAGTCTGTCATAGCGTCCGCCACCGGCAATGGCACTCTGACTTCCGATGTTGTCACTGACAAACTCAAAAGCGGTTTTAGAGTAGTAGTCAAGACCACGTACAAGGTTTGTATCTACCTCATAGGCGATGTTGTTGGCATCTAAAATCTTTTTGAGCTTGTTAAAGTCACTTTCACAGCTCTCACACAGAGAGTTGATGAGTTTTGGAGCATTTTCATAAAGCGCTTGACACTTTTCATTTTTACAGTCAAGCACGCGGATAGGGTTTGTCTCTTTTCGGCGTTTACAATCTTCACAGATCTCATCTTCAACACTCTCGATGAACTTTACAAGATTGTCACGGTATGGGGGCATACACTCTTTACAGCCAAGAGAATTAAGCTGCAGTCTGTAGCCGATACCCAGCTCACCCAAGATATCTGCAACCATCATAATCATCACAGCATCTTCATAGACACTCTCTACACCAAAACTTTCCACGCCAAACTGATGAAACTCACGCAGACGACCCTTTTGTGGTCGCTCATAACGAAACATAGGACCATGGTAGAAGAAACGGTGTGTTCCTCCTGCACGATCAAGCTTGTTTTGAATAAATGCACGAACAACGCCTGCAGTTCCCTCTGGACGAAGACAGACATCATTGCCGCCTTTGTCTTCAAACTGGTACATCTCTTTGCCTACTATGTCACTGGACTCACCTACAGAGCGTTTAAAAAGAGCAGTCTCTTCTAAAAGAGGTGTCTCTATGTAGCGCATACCATAACGCTCGGCTATCTTGGTAGCAGTCTCAATGAAGTGTGTAAATCTTCTTGATGTTTCCTGGTCTAAAATATCATTCATTCCACGGAGTGATTGAATCATGGGCTCCCTTTAGATTATAGTAGTGTAAGGATACCATCTTTTATCTTGTATTTATATGAGAGGTTTAGAGATAGGCAAGGATCTCTTTGGTTATAGTCTCTTTTGAAAGCGTGGCATCTATCTCGATGAGTTCTATATTAAGAAGTTTAGCCGCTTCTATAATGGAGTCTTGTATCTTTAAAAGGTACTCACTTCCACGCAGCTCTATGCCGTCAAGCTCTTTTTGTGAGAGACGAAATTCGAGCTCCTCTTTTGTCAGACGGAGCAAAAATACCTTTTGCGGGTAGATCTTCTTTGTAGCAAAGTCATTGAGCTCTACGAGCTCTTTTTTGCTTATCTCATCTTGCGTGAGCGCATACGCCACACCACTTACCGCACTTCTGTCACTAATTATCATCTTACTTAAGTTTGGTTCTATCACCTCTGCAACATGTTCTGCACGATCAGCCAAAAAGAGTAAAAACTCTGCACGTTTGCTTTGTGCTCTTGCAGAGAGAACAAGCTCTCGTATCTCTTTGCCTATGGCTGTACCACCTGGCTCTTTTGTGATGATGGCATCTGTAAAGTGCTCTTTGAGTGCAGCTATCTGTGTACTTTTACCGGCAGTATCTATGCCTTCTATTGCAATGTACATGCGTCCATACTTCCTATGATGTTTTGTACCTCTTTAGGGAGGAGGTGCTCAGTCTTACCGTTAAACTTTAAAAGGTTACGCACAATAGATGAACTGATAAAGGCGTGTTTTAGCTTTGGCATAAGATATACTGTCTCGATAGTGTCATCAAGAGAGTTGTTTAGGTAACCCAGCTGGAGTTCATACTCAAAGTCACTTACAGCCCGAAGTCCGCGAATGAGCACACCCGCGTCAAGCTCATGTGCAAGCTCAACTGTAAGGTTGTTAAAGCCGACAACACGCACACCATCTATCTTTGCAGTGGCTGCTTTTGCCATCTCTATGCGTTCATTAAGTGTAAACATAGGTTTTTTGTCCTTTGACTCTGCAACTGCGACTATCACTTCATCAAAGAGTCTGCGAGCTCGCTCAATAATGTCAAAATGCCCCTTTGTGATAGGGTCAAATGTACCAGGATAGAGTGCTATCTTTTTCAAAACTATTCCCACCTTTTATAGAGTTGGTTTTCAATGCCAAGCAGATCAAACCACTTACCGATGATGAAGTTTTCCATATCATCAAGGCTTTGTTGCTTTGAGTAGTATGCCATCACTGGCGGTGCTATGATGATGCCCAAAGAGGCAAGCTTATGCATATTTTCAAGTGCTATGGCAGAAAAGGGCATCTCACGCGGAGCTAAGATAAGCTTTTTTTGCTCTTTTATCATCACTGCAGCTGTGCGAGTGACGAGGTTGTCTGCTATGCCACAGGCGATCTTAGCCAGTGTGTTCATAGAGCAGGGTGCTATTAGCATTGCATCAACTCCAAAAGAGCCCGAAGCCACAGAAGCTCCGATATTTTCGTTGTGGTGGAGAGTAACATCGTTCATCTCTTTGTCAAGCACTACTTTTGCATGCTCACTGATAATAAAGTGTTTTTCTATCTCTTTTGGAAGCAGTTCAAGGGCTTTAATACCTAGATTCACTCCGCTTGCTCCGCTGCTTGCTATAATTATCTTTTTCATTCTACTTCTGCTTTGTTCTTTCCGGTAACTCTCACATAGAGGCGTTTGTTGTTACTCTTTTGTACTTTTATTTTATCACCCAAATGACCGTTTTGCACAGCTTTTGCACTAAAAGTAATCACTATGCCGTCATTTTTGAGCGTTACTGTTACTTCACTGCCACGCTTGATGAGATAGAGTGCTTTTACATCACGTTGCGTGAGCGCTCTGTTTGCTTTGAGTCGATGTTTTGCTTCATACTTGCCAGGAGGCAACTCCTGCAGTGGCATTGCTCGAAAATTTTGCAGCATTATACTCTTTTTTTCTGTATTTAACTTTGTAAGCGGTTCACCTTTTTGGATGAGTTGACGCGTAAAGATTACAGGGAGAGTCGCATCTACTTCATAAGAGAAGAAGAGCTTTTTGTTCTGTGGTGTTTTGATAAAACAGATGGCATCTCTTTTAAGGTAAGCTTTTTTCGAAAAGCCGACGCTGTAACTCTGTGGCAGCTCAGTAGTGTAGGCACGTGGTGTGATTGTGATGGCTTTTATGGTGATGGCTTTGTAGTGTTTTTTGTAGAGTGCTTTTATGGCATTTTTTATCTTGGTGGTATCTATGGGGCTTTTTTGTGTGAACTGAATGTATGCAAAGTGGTTTGGTTTTACATTGCAACCATGTTTTTGCAGAATTTTTTGTAGTTTCTGACCTTTGATACGTAAGATGTGCTTGCCTGCTTCAAAGTGTAAGATGGGCTTGTTGTTTGCAGCTTTTTCTCCTGTTATGTCACTGAGCGTAACATAGGGATGAGTAACAAGATAGTTGCGATGCAGCTCTATATCAGAGGCAAAAAGCAGACCATTTAAGAAGAAAAAAAAACAAAAAAGTGCTATAAGTCGTTTCATAGAAGTATTATACAAAAGATTTGTGTTACAAATTCGCTATACTACTCTCATAAAAGATAAAAGGCTGACAGAGTGGCACAATTGACGATTTTTGTAGATGGAGATGCTTTTGTAAACCTCCTAAAACCCATATTGCTCAAGCAGATAGAAAAACTTGCCATAAAAACAGTTGTAGTAGCAAACAAAAAGATAAATATCGGTAACTCTGCACACATTGAGTATATCATCGTCGATGCCGGAGCAGATGAGGCAGACCACAAGATAGTAGAACTTGCAAAAGAGGGAGATTTGGTTATTACAGCAGACATCCCCTTGGCTGATCGCATCATTACAAAAAATGCTCACGCGATAGACCACAGAGGCGAGCTCTATACAAAAGAGAACATCAAACAGCACCTTGCTATGAGAGATCTTATGGAGAGTATACGGGAGATGGGTGAGATGACAAAAGGTCCAAAGCCATACACACAAAAAGATGCACAGAGTTTTGCAAACGCACTCAATGCTTTTTTACAAAAACATCATTAAAAAAAGTAAATTATGGATTTTACATAAGAAGTGGTACCACCGGGCGGACTTGAACCGCCACGCCCGAAGGCAACGGATTTTGAATCCAAAAAACTTTTAAACTATAAGTACCTACAATCATCTATAAAGTTCCTTTTTTATGGGCTTTCTAACAAAACTTTCAACTACATTTATATATAATAAATTACAAAGGTACACAGTAATTTGTGTACTTAATTGTGTACCTAAGGTAATAAAATGAAGTTTGATTTAAAGAAGTATAACACATCAGGGTTAAATTATGTAGATGATGGACAGATCCTTCCAACAAAAATAAAAGACAATAAGATAATATCTTCCAATATCACTTTTAAGAAACCTTACAAGATACAAGTGAGAGCTTCTAAGATGATTAATGGAAAAAGACAGCAAAGCAAAAAAACTTTAACATTTGCAGCTACAGTTACATTATTAGATGCTATAAAAGAATCATCCAAAGTTTATGATAAATTGATGGTTGAATTATCTAATACAAAATTTAAAAAACAAGACTTTTCTAAGGAGATGCTTTATAAAGATGTATATGAATTATATCTTGAATATAAAGTAGCACAATATGAAGCTAGAGATGATAAAAATAAATATGATAAAAAAGGGACTGAACAATTTCATGAAAAATGGTTAAAGCCATTATTGAAAAAACCCATAGGTATGATTGACGAAGAAGATATACAAAAGACTGTAGTAAATATTAAAAAATCTGGATTATCAGAACGGACTTCAAGAAAAGTATATCAGTATGTAAATCCAGTATTTAAATTTTTCAATATGAAAGCAGCAAAATTTGGTATTAGTATAGCTTCTCCTGCAAAACAGCAAGATTTACCACCTTTAAATAATGAAAGAGGGCTTGATTTATCATTAGATGAGATTAAAGAGTTATTTGTCGAGTTAAGAAATTATCCATTAACACCTGTACAAGAAATATTTATGTTTTTAATGCATGGTAGAAGGTTTAATGAAGTAGTTACTTTAAAATGGGAAGATATAGATTTTACTAATTCTATATATACAATAAAGGCTTTAAACAATAAAGCAAGAGTAGATATGACATATTATCTATCAAATAGACTCAAAGAAGCATTAACAACTCTCGGTATAAAAGATGATGGATATGTATTTACTAAAATAAATAATAAAAATGAACCGTATAGTGCTGCTACAATACGAAATCATTGGAAACAACCTATAG
>Ga0256836_1000530_pt1 | contig 19688 bp, 21 predicted proteins | sample 4561380metaG_FD_185974 | JGI IMG/M metagenome (GOLD analysis project Ga0256836, IMG submission 185974) | Hydrothermal vent microbial communities from Guaymas Basin, Mexico - 4561-380 | ecosystem: Environmental > Aquatic > Marine > Hydrothermal vents | place: Mexico: Guaymas Basin | collected...
TATTAATATGTAAGCTTTAACGATAAAATGTTGCTTTTCATTAACCTTTTGACTATAGAATTCATTCATATACAAATATCTTAAAAATTTAAGATTTAAAAAAAGGAATTTAATATGGGATTATATGATCGTGATTATGCAAGAGGAAATACCTCTTATGCATACGAGACAATGCATCGTAGTGAGGCACAGATTATCTCTTTTGTAAAAGAGACTTATAAACTTTTTGCTGCTTCTATGATGGCTGGAGCTGTAGGGGCCTATGTAGGTGTTCCACTTGCTGCTTCTATTCATGCAATGTTCTGGCCGCTCTTTTTTGTAGAGATTGCTCTACTTATCGGTTTACAGTTTGTTAAGAACAAACCAGGTATCAATCTTTTAGTAATGTTTGGTTTTGTCTTTATGACAGGACTTATGCTTGCACCACTTTTAGCATATACACTTGGTCTTAGTGGCGGTGGCGTTATAGTAGGGAATGCTTTTGCTATGACAGCCGTTGTTTTTGGTGCTATGAGTATGTTTGCTATTAAAAGTACAAAAGATTTCACAGGTTATGGCAAACCACTTATGATTGCGCTTTTTGTAATCATTGGTTTTTCGATTCTTAATATCTTTTTAGGTAACCCAATGTTACAAATCATCATCGCTGGTGCGGTAGTGATTCTTTTTAGTATCTTGGTTATCTATGATACACAAAACATTATGAATGGAGCATATGAGACTCCAATTGATGGTGCTATTGCTCTTTACTTAGACTTTTTAAACATCTTTACAGCACTGCTACAACTCTTTGGTATCTTTGGCAGTGACGACTAAAGAAGAACTCACACCCGAGCTTTATCGGGTGTGTGATGCCAACCTTAACCGTCTTAAAGAGGGTATCCGTGTCATCGAAGATATCATGCGATATCGTGACAATGACAAAGCAACCGCTTCCAAACTCAAATCTCTCAGACATCTTGCAAAAATTGACAATACAGAAAAACTACTTCAAAACAGAGACAGCATCAATGATGTACTGCGTCCTTCAACAAAAAGTGAACAAAAGCGTACTGATATTAAAGCGATACTACTAGCGAACTTTAAACGTGCACAGGAGTCTGCAAGGGTTTTAGAAGAGATGTATAAACTTGAGGATCTCTCTTTGAGTGAAAGATTTAAAACTATTCGTTACGAACTTTACAACCTTGAAAAAGAGCTTATCTTGCGTGAGCAATAAAGACAACCTCAAACTCTAAGATATTGTTTGGATATTGCTGCATAAGCTCTTTTGTCTCTTTATAAGAGAGTACTTTGCGTGAGCCGCTCACACCACTGCGTTTTATATACCGAAAGATATCCCTTACATTTTCAAACTCCAACTTATACTCCATCACTTCAAAAAGAGCATCGGGGAAGTATCTCTTTTTAAGCTCTTCCAAGGTCTCACGTGAGCGAAGCAGTGGAGGAAGATTGGCTGTATCGTTGAGTGTTTTGAAAGTATTGGCACTAAAAATAGCCAAGGCCACTGGTGCATTCAAAGAAGCAATCGAAGAAAAAGTTCTCTCCAGATCTTCTGCCCATTGCAGAGCCGAAGCAGAGATAACTCTCTCAAATGGATGCTCTTGCAGCTCTTTAAAAAGTTCACTATTATTAAAATCACTGTGAATTAGCTCAATCTTTTGCGCTTTTGGATGCAGATCAAGCATTCCCTTGGCAAAATCAATACCAACAAAATGTTTATATTCCCAGTCAATGTTTTCAACAACAGCACCCCTGCCACAGCCAAGATCTAAAATATACTCAGGCTTCTCTTTTACAAAAGAGAGCAAGTGTTTTACAACCTTGTTCTGTATGATATTATACTGACCATAATGAGAAGCGTATTTGGAGAACTCTGTACTTACTTGCATAACTACTTTTTATTTATAAGCAAAGAGATAACAAAAAGAGCTATAACACTCAGCACTATAGTCGCTCCCGATGGAAGTGAAAAATGATACGAAAGTGTCATCCCAAAAACAACACTAAAAAGAGCAAACACTAAAGAGAGCAGCATTGTCTTTTTAAAACCTACTCTAAACTGCAGTGCTGCAACAGTTGGAATGACCATCAAGGCACCAATGAGCAGTGAGCCTACAACACGAATAGAAAGCGCTATAATGATAGCAACGACAGTAACGAGTAAAAAGTTTAAAAACTTTACTTTGATACCACTTGTCTGCGCAACCTCTTCATCATAGGCTATAAAGTAAAGCTCTTTTGAAAAAAGCAACAGTAAAAAGAGTGAGATAGAGCCAAATATAACAATGGTTACAAGGTCACTCTCACTTACAGAGAGAATAGAGCCAAAAAGGTATGAGAAAAGCGAGTTATTAAATGCACCACCAAGTGAGACTATAATAACAGCCAGAGCCAGTGAACCTGAGAGCAAAATGGAAAGCACGGCATCTGCATAGAGTGCAAAACTACTCCTTAAATACTCTATAAGCCATGCAGAAAGCACAGCGACCACCACAGCAACCCATAGAGGGTTATATCCTGCTACGAGCCCTACAGCCACTCCTACAAGTGCTGAGTGAGCCAATGTCTCGCTTATAAGCGAGTAACGACGCAGTACGACAAATGTACCACTAAGAGAGGCTAGCGTTGCTATTAAGATACCTGCAATAAAAGCACGCTGCATAAATTCATATTCAAACATCTCCATCACGCGCTCCTAGTGCTCATGCTTATGGTTGTGTAGAAGATGGGCATCAATACCATAGAGCTCGCTCATCTCTTCACATGAGAGTACTTTTTTTGGATCATTACAGATGGTTGCTTTTTGATTTATGGTAAAAAGTCGTCCGATATCATCTGCAATCACACCGATATCATGTGTAATAAACAAAATAGTAATCCCCTCTTCTTTGTTCAATTTTGCAAGCAGCTTATAAAAACGCTGCTGTGAGACGACATCGACACCGGTATTTGGTTCATCCAAGATAAGAATCTCCGGAGAGGATGCCAAAGCACGTGCAATCATAACACGCTGACGCTGTCCACCTGAGAGTGTACCGACCATTCGCTCACGCAGATCAAGAATGTCCATCTTTATCATGGCATCTTCAACTTTTACTCTGTCTTCTTTGCTCATCCCTGCAAAAAAACCTCGACGCGCAACCCTTCCCATATTGACAATATCTTCAACTGTTGCAGGAAAGTTTGCATCAACATGAGCAGCACGTTGGGGAACGTACCCTATCTTGTACCACTCTTTAAATTCACTCAGCTTCTTTCCATAGAGGCGAATCTCTCCACTGCTTGGTTTCTGCAGTCCCAAAAGCATACGAATCAGTGTCGTCTTTCCTCCGCCGTTTGGCCCAATAATGGCGATATACTCACCATTATAGATTTGAAAGTTGATGTTTTGTAAGATAGTCTGCTCACCAACATGAAAGCTGAGCCCTTTGACATCGAAAATAGGAACACGGAACTCTTTTACTTGCAATCAAGTGCCTTTTTTAGTTTTTCTAAATTACGCTTCATAATATCTTCATAGCTTAAATGTGCTTTAGCTTCATCTTTTGTAATATTGCCCAGTGGTTGAAAGACATCAAGTGCAATATGCGTATCTGCGGCTATTCGCTTAATCACACTGTCATTGACAAAGTTTTCAAAGAAAATAGTACTGATACCATCTTTTTGCACCTCCTTCATAATGCGTGAGACATCTTTTGCGCTCGGCTCGGCCTCTGGAGAGAGTCCGGTTAGTGACTCTACATGAAAACCATATCTGCGTGAGAGGTACCCCAGCGCATTGTGACTTGTTACTACCGTATCTAGCTTACACTCACGCAGATTTTCTTTGTAAAGCTTGTCTAGATTTTGCAACATTGCAATATATTTTGCTTCATTTTCTCTATAGAGTTTTTCATACTGAGGTTGCAGTTTGACAAGTGCCTCAGTAATAACCTTGGTTGCTTTTTGCATATTTACAAAATCAAGCCAATAGTGAGGGTCAGTAGAGTTATGAGCAGAGTGTTCCTCGTGATGGTCATGGTTCTCATGATGGTGCTCATGCTCACCCTTCTCTAAATGACGCAGCTCTACATACTTACTGACATTAAGTGAAGGAGCTTTAAACTCAAAACTCCCTACCCACGGCTCTAGCCCTGCTCCACTGTAGATAACCAGTGATGCCCTCTCAAGCTTTGCCATAAGCTGTGGTGTCGGTTCAAAACTGTGCGGATCAACACCAAAAGGCAAAATATTTACAATCTCTACTGTATCTTTTGCAACATGCTTGACTATGTCATAGAGTGCAAAGGTTGTAACTGCGACAACAGGTTTTTTCTGCTGTGTTTTTTGTGTTGAATCATTATTTGTAAATAGAAATAAAACTGCTAAAAAGAGTACCAAAAGTACTAAAATCAACTTGATATTTTTCATCATTATCCCTCAAAAATATTTGTTTGTAATTATACCTTCTTTTAAAGAAGAAGTTTATAAGTTTGATAATATAAGTTTTTTTCGATATAATTCGCCACTTTTACTATAGGAAATATATATGACAACAAGTCTTTTACTCATCGTTCAAATTGTTCTGGTCATCATTCTTGTTATCGCTGTACTGCTTCAAAAAAGCTCGAGTATCGGGCTTGGTGCATACAGTGGTTCAAATGAATCTGTCTTTGGAGCAAAGGGTCCAAACAGCTTTTTGGCAAAAGCTACATTTACTATCGGATTTTTATTTGTTGTAAATACCATTGCGCTTGGGTATATGTACTCAAAAACTGCACAATCTTCAGTTGTAGATGAAGTTGTCGAGAATACAAATGTTGCAGCACCTACTCTTCCAACAGCTGCACCGGCACCTGCAACAACACAAGAGACAAACAACTCAAAATAAAAGGAGAACAGATGTTAGATGAAATTTATACTGAATGTGAAACAAAGATGCAGGGTGCTATCGAGCACATGCAAAAAGAGTTCAAAACACTAAGAACAGGAAAAGTAACAACTGCTGTACTTGACAATGTAAAAATTGACTACTATGGTTCTGCTACACCACTTGATCAGGTTGGTTCTGTTATTGCAACAGATGCGACAACTATCGTTATCAACCCTTGGGAGAAAAATCTTCTTGGTGACATCGAAGCAGCTATCCAAGCAGCAAATATTGGTGTAAATCCTAACAACGATGGTGATGTTATCAAACTTTTCTTCCCTCCAATGACAGTTGAGCAGCGTCAAGAGGCTGTAAAACAGATGAAAGGAATGGGTGAAAAAGCAAAAATCGCCATCAGAAATGATAGACGTGATGCAAATGACAAAATCAAAAAACTTGAAAAAGAGAAAGAGATCACACAAGATGAATCTAAATCTGCTCAAGAGAACATTCAAAAGCTTACAGACAAATATATCGCAAATGTCGATACTATTTTAAAAGACAAAGAAGCAGAGATTCTTAAAGTATAAAACATCATATCACTCCGTTATAAAAGAGTTGTTTTCAACTCTTTTGTAGCACCAACTTCAACAGAGGAACTTCACAATGGATATCAAAAAAATATATATGGACGCAGATGCTCTTTTAGAGGGTCACTTCAAACTCAGTTCGGGAAACCACTCACAATACTATCTTCAATCTGCAAAAGTTTTAGAAGACCCAAAAACTGCAAAACTTCTCGCTGATGAGCTTGCAAAGCAGATAAAAGCAAGTGGCTTAGAAATTGATACCGTATGTGCTCCTGCACTTGGCGGACTCATTGCCGGTTTTGCTCTTGCTACTGCACTTGATGTAAGAAGCATCTTTGCTGAGAGAGTTGATGGGAAGATGACTATTCGTCGTGGTTTTGAGATAAAACCGGGTGAGAAGGTTCTTATGTGTGAAGATATCATCACAACAGGTGGAAGCGCTATGGAAGCGGCCGCTGTTGTAAAAGAGCTAGGCGGTGAGATCGTTGGTGTTGCAGCACTGGCAAACCGTGGTTTTTGTCATCGTGAGGGCAGTGATGTAGAGACGAAACCAAACTGTAAACTTCCACAGGATATTCCGTTTTTTGCACTTGCTGACTTTACATTTGAGATGTATGCGCCAGAGGAGTGTCCACTCTGTAAAGATGGCAGCGAAGCTATCAAACCAGGCTCACGCGGAAACTAAAACTATCTCCACTTGAGCTGGCACGTGAGCATCCTCTCAACGAGAACACGTGCTACTTCAACTTTTCCATCGACAATATTGGTAATTGCCAAATCAGCCAACTTCTCTTTTTCTTCCAATGATACAACTTTCACAATCAAGTTCGCATCTTTTGCCTCTTTTAAAATCGCCTCACATATCAAACGTTTTTTCTCAACATTGTCCAGCGTAACGATGATAGCCGCAGCCTTGTCAACCCCTAAAGCTTTTACGATAGAGGCCTTTGAAGCATCACCGAGATAACACTCCACTCCATCGTCCAATGCCTCTTTTACATGCTTGTTTGAGTTGTCAACAACAACAAAAGAGGCATCAAGCTCTTCTAAGTGCTTTGTTACAAACTTACCAACAACACTGTACCCACAGACAACAACATGATTCTCTCTTCCTTTTAGTGCAGAGAGGTCTGTTACAATATCTTTCTCTTTGATAATACGATCAACAAAACTATTGATACGTGTAATAAAAAATGGTGTAACTATCATAGAGAAGATAACAATAAGCACAAGCAGTGATGCTAACTCCTCATCGATAATATGCCCCGAAGATGCCAGTGCAAAGATAACAAAGGAGAACTCTCCGACCTGCGAGAGTGCAAGAGCGGTTTTGAGCGCTGTAGAGCTGGTGGAAGTGAATTTTAAAATAGCAAAGATAACGGCAGTTTTAAGTAAAAGAACCAAAGCAAAGGCAAAGACAATAAGGCCGATATTGTGAATAAATAAAGAGAGATCAATCTTCATGCCCACTACAACAAAGAATGTCCCAAGCAAGATATCTTTAAATGGGGCAATATCTGACTCAACTTTATGGTGATACTTTGTCTCTGCTATTACCATTCCCGCAACAAAAGCTCCCAAGGAGTAGGTAAATCCCATATAAGATGCAAACAAAGAAGCACCTACAACAATAAACAAGACAGAACCCATAAAAAGCTCATCGAGATCTGTTGAAGCTGAAAAGTGTAGAAGCCAACTCACGATTCGCTTTCCTACAATAAACAAAATACCAATAACAACAACGGCAGAGCTGAGTGTATGCCATAAGATAACACCAATACTCTCATGTCCTTCACTGGTTAAAAAACCAATCAAAATCAAAATAGGAATAACTGCAATATCCTGAAAGATCAAAATTCCCGTGGCACGCTGTCCATACGGAGTATATATCTCTTTAGAAGCTTTGAGATAAGAGAGCACTACTGCTGTAGAAGAGAGTGAAAATGCCAAGGCGACAATAACGGCTGAAGTACTATCAAGCCCTACTAAAAAGTGTGCAATAAGATAAAAAACTATAGAAGTAAAGCCAACCTGAGCAAGTCCGTTACCAAATATCTCCTGCTTCATACTGTTCATCTTCTGCAAAGAGATCTCAAGTCCAATGGTAAACATCAAAAAGACAATACCAAACTCCCCTATCATCTCCAACTCATGCGAGTGTCCTGCCTCACGCAGATCAAAAGCATAGACAATGATAGTACCGGTTAAAATATACCCGATAATCTGCGAAATTCCTATCTTTTTAAGTAGTATATTTAAGACAATAGATATTCCAAGTGCACCAACAACATAGGCTAAAATAAATTCCATTTGCAAACTTTCATAATTTAATAAGTGATTATATACTATAATCGCGATAATTATTAAAAGATATGGAGATTTTTATATGACGAAATACATTTTTGTTACCGGAGGCGTTTTAAGTTCTCTTGGAAAAGGGATTACGGCTGCCAGTGTTGGTACTTTACTCAAGCATTCCGGTAAAAATGTAGGGATGTTAAAAATCGATCCATACATCAATGTCGACCCTGGAACAATGAGCCCACTTGAGCATGGTGAGGTTTTTGTTACAAAAGATGGTGCAGAGACTGACCTTGACATCGGAAACTATGAGCGTTTTTTAGATAAAGCATTTTTAAAGACATCAAACTTCACAACGGGTCAAGTTTACTCTTCTGTAATCGAGCGTGAGCGTGCGGGTGGATACCTTGGGCAGACCATTCAGGTTATTCCTCACATTGTAGGTGAGATTGTCTCACGCATTAAAAAAGCGGGTGAGGGGCATGACATCTTGGTTGTTGAGCTTGGTGGAACAGTGGGCGATATCGAAGGGCTTCCGTTTATGGAGGCGATTCGCCAAATGAAGCATGATGAAGAGGTTGCCGGAACGTTCTTTATCCATGTAACACTTATTCCATTCATCAAAGCAGCAGGTGAGCTCAAATCCAAACCGACACAGCACTCAGTTCAAGAACTTCGCCGTATCGGAATCACACCGCAAATGATCATCGCAAGAAGTGAAAATCCACTTCCAAAGACTTTTAAGAAAAAACTTGCGATGAGCTGTGATGTAAGCGCAGACAGCGTTATAGAGGCAACAGATGCAGCAAGTATTTATGATGTACCTATGAGCTTTTTACGCCAAAATATTCTAAAGCCTATTGCAAAAGAGCTAGAGCTCGGTGAGCTTGAGCCTGATATGCAAGAGTGGGATTCACTGGTCAAAAAGATCGTTCAGCCTAAAGGAAAAGTAGTTATCGGTTTTGTAGGAAAATATCTTGCACTCAAAGAGTCATACAAATCACTTACAGAAGCACTCATCCATGCTGGTGCTCACCTTGACAGCAGAGTTGAGATATGCTGGGTTGACTCTGAAGAGATAGAGGACAGAGGTGCTGAGGAGCTGCTTCGTGACTGTGATGGAATACTCGTTGCCGGTGGTTTTGGCAGCCGTGGTGTTGAGGGTAAGATCAAAGCTATTGAGTATGCAAGAACAAATAAAGTTCCATACCTTGGCATCTGTCTTGGTATGCAACTCACACTTGTAGAGTATGCTAGAAATGTACTCGGGCTTGAGGGTGCGAACTCTGTTGAGTTTGATGAGAACACACCACATCCGATGATCTATCTTATCGATAACTTCTTAGACCAAAGTGGTGGCATGCAGTTGCGCACACATGAGTCTCCAATGGGTGGAACATTGCGTCTTGGAGAGTACCCGTGTGATACAAAAGAGGGCTCACTCCTGCGTGAGGCATACAATGGTGCAACGACTATCTATGAGCGTCACCGCCACCGCTATGAGGCAAACCCGGCATACAGAGAGCAGCTAGAGGCTGCTGGTATGATCGTAACTGGTGAGTCAAACGGACTTATAGAGACTGTTGAAGTAAAAGACCATCCATGGTTCTTGGGTGTGCAGTTTCACCCTGAGTTTACTTCTCGTCTGCAGACTCCAAACCCTTCCATTCTTGCGTTTGTAAACGCTAGTATGAATGCTGAGTAAACTTCCGCACATAACAAAATCGGACCTTTTTGAGATACTCTCATCAAGGTTTAGAGAAGAGAAAAAACTCTCACAAATCCCTAACCCTGCCCTGCTTCATGATGCCGACAAAGCCGCTAAACGCATCGCTGATGCGATAAAAAACGGCCAAAAAATCACTCTTGTAGGAGACTACGATGTCGATGGGGTAAGTTCCACTGCCATAATAGTTGATTTCTTTAGACAAATCCCCTACCCACTTGAAGCTATCATTCCAAACCGTTTTCATGATGGCTATGGGCTCAATCCTTCTGTTTTAGAGCGTATCAGTGATGATTGTGAACTTATCATTACTGTAGATAACGGTATTACTGCCATTGAAGCGGGAAAAATCTGTAAAGAACGAGGCATTGACCTTATCATTACCGACCATCATACTCCTTCTCAAACATTGCCAGAGGCTTATGCCATAGTTGATCCAAAGCTAAAAGAGTGCAACTACCCTTTCAAAGAGATCTGTGGTGCAGAGGTTGCATGGCTGCTTTTGGCACTGCTCAAGCGTGAGCTTGCTTTAAAGATAGATATGAGAGAGTTTTTAGATATCTTGGCTATTGCTATCATCGCCGATATTATGCCGCTTGTTGACATCAACCGCTCACTTGTAAAAGAGGGACTAAGACTCATCTCTACCTCAAAGCGTCCGGCTTCTGTCATCATACGAGACTTTCTTAACAAAAGCAATATCACGAGTGAAGATATCGCATTTCAGATAGCACCTCGCATCAACTCAGCAGGACGACTTGAAGATGCCTCCATAGCCTTGGAGTTTTTTACAGCACCAGATACAGCAACTGCCTACAAACAGTTTGAACTTCTAGGTCAGCTCAACGAACTTCGCAAAGAGACAGAGGCGCAGACAACCAAAGAGGCCATAGAAGCAGTATGCCAAGAGGACAGCATCATTGTTGTAGCAGGAGAGGATTGGCATGAGGGTGTTGTCGGCATTGCTGCCTCTCGTCTAGTCGATAAGTTCGAACGTCCCGCCATTGTTCTTAGCATCAATGAAACAGGTGCGAAGGGAAGTGCTAGAAGCATCGGAAATGTCAGTATTTACGAGCTTATCAAGGAAAATGAACACTTGTTAACCAAGTTTGGCGGCCATAAAATGGCAGCCGGCTTAGGACTTGAACATGCAGATATCGATGCTTTTCGCATAGCCATCAATGAGAGTGCAAAAAAGCTTGCAAAAGAGGACTTCTTACCACTTGATGAGCTAACAGGCATACTTGAAACTGATGAGATAGACCATGAACTTCTTGAGCTGCTTGAGCGTTTTGAACCTTATGGTGAGGCAAATACCAGACCGACCTTTTTGCTCCATGAAGCAGAGGTAGTAAGCATAAGACTGATGGGTGCAGACAAGTCACACTCACGCATTGAGGTTCGCCAGTACCCGCATCAAAGAAAAACTGTTGAGCTCATCGCTTTTCGCAGAGTCTTTGAGATGCCAGAGAACAGAAAAATCACCTGCTCGTACAGTGTGACAAAAAATGAGTTTAACGGCAGAGTCTCTCCACAGCTGCTCATTAAAAAAATCTACTAGGAGAATCCTGTGCCCCATGAAGAAGCCTTTAGTCTTGCTGTAAAGGAGAAGCGCTACTTCTATGCATACTCTCTGCTAAAAAACTACCCCCAGCTTCAAAACACCCACTCCTTTTTAGATATGCAAAAAGCCTATACTACTGCCTTCTCTCAGGCAAAAGAGCTTCTAAATGCCGGTAAAAAGGGTGAGGCGGAGCTTCTTTTAGAGCCCTTTGCAAACATAAAAGAAAAACGCCCCTACATTGAGCTGCTTCTACACCACAAAGAGATGCGTGAGCGCTTTATTAAAGCCATGGAGGAACAAAACCATACAGAGGCCTACATAATGACGCAAAAGCTGCCACTGCTTTGTTATCTGCCTCTCTATGCCTCACTTGAGAGTGCAATGGAGCAACTCCTCAAAGATGCACAAAAACAACTCTTTGCCATGGAGTTTGAAGCAGTGCAAAACTCACTTGAAAAATTAAAAGAAGCATCCTATAAACCCCAAGAGATAAAAAAAATACAAAAATACCTCCGAAGTACAAAAGAACTGCACAAACTCTATGAAGCAGGGGAGTTTGTCAGGTGTTATGAGCTAATAGACGCTAACCATCTGCTCACGCAGGAGTTTTTACTCGTAGAGCTACTACAAAATCATTGGCAAAAACTCATAAAAAAAGCAGAAGTATTGGCGCAAAATGGAGAGTTTTATGAACTTAAAGAGCTCTTTGGAGATCTTATCTTTACAGAATCACGTCAAAGTGTTATTCGTACACTCTTTTGTATGAGTTTTTGGAGCAAGATAGAGGAGTCTTTGCAAAAAAGAGATTTTGATATCGTTCAAAAGCTGCTCTATACCTATCTGGAGAGTTTTGGATACGATAGTAAAGTGCGTGAGCTTATATCGCACTATGAAGAAAAAAGCAAAGAGAAGCTTGCCATCATTTATGGCTACAAAGAACCAGCTTTTTCTGCCTGGAGAGACTCTGTGCTTTTTAAGCCTCGCTCTTAATATCCATCAGAGCAAGCAACTCGCTTACACACTCATCAAAAGGTACACGATACATCGCCCCTTGAGAGATAAACTTCTCCATAGCCTCTTTTTTATCTATGGCCTCATCGAGCTCTGCATCACTCCCTTTTACATAGGCACCGATACGTATGAGTGTCTCATTCTCTTTTAGAAGGGTATAGAGCCTGCGAAACTTCATCACAGCCTTAAAATGCTCCTTAGATATAATGTCATTCATCACACGTGAGGCAGAATTTAAAATGTGAATAGGCGGGTATATGCCAAAATCTGTCATCTCACGTGAGAGGACAATATGCCCATCTAAGATAGAACGCGACTGATCGGCAATAGGATCACTCATATCATCACCCTCGATAAGTACCGTAAAAAAAGCGGTAATACTTCCTTTGCCTTCTTCTTTTCCGGCACGCTCCATAAGCTGTGGCAGCAGTGTCAAAGAAGAGGGTGGATAGCCCTTAGAAGTAGGGGGCTCACCAAGAGCCAGACCTATCTCACGCTGCGCCATTGCAAAACGAGTTACCGAGTCCATAATGAAAAGAACATCCTGACCCTTATCTTTAAAGTACTCAGCCACACTCATAGCAGCAAAAGCACCATACTTACGCATAAGAGGGGAGTCATCTGATGTTGCAACTATGATGACTGTGTTTGTAAGATCACCTCCAAGGTTTTTCTCTATAAACTCCGGAACTTCACGCCCACGTTCACCAATAAGTGCTACAACTTTGATGGGAGCATCAGCCCCTCGGACTATCATCCCCATAAGTGTTGATTTACCAACACCACTACCCGCAAAGATACCGAGCTTTTGCCCTTTACCACAAGTAAGCAGTCCGTCTATGCTCTTTACTCCGACAGAAAACACTTCATCTATCATACCACGCTTCATAGCAGCTATTGGAGCTTTGATGATAGGGGAGGTTTTTGTAGTGTTTATGTTTTTTTTACCATCAATAGGGCGCATAAAAGGGTCGACCACACGGCCAAGGAGTGCTTCACCAACGGGAATGTTCAACCCTGTAGAGTCTAAAAAGACACGATCTCCTGAGCGAAAGCCCTCTACAAAAGAAAAAGGGGTGATAAAAAAATCTTCACCATCAATCTCTGTCACCATTCCAACAGTCTCTTGTGCTGTTTCATTTGAAACAATACGAACCATATCACTAATGCTTACATTGAGCCCTCGTGCGGTAATAACTGTTGCATTAATCTTAACAACTTCTCCAAAAGCTACAGAGTAGTTCTTTTTGGATATTTTATCTTTTAGAGAAGAGAGTGACATTTAGTATCTGGTTCCCGTAGGAGAATTTATAAGTGAAAAGAACTCTGCACGTGTCTTTTCATCACTTTTAAAAAGTCCTCGAAGAGCAGAAGATGTTGTTGTAGAGTTAATCTTCTCAACACCACGCATCTCCATACACATATGACGTGCCTGAATAACAACAGCCACACCTTTAGGGGTAATAGTATCCATAATGGCATCGGCTATCTGCTCAGTGAGCTGCTCTTGAATCTGCATACGACGTGCAAAGACATTCACCACACGAGGAATCTTTGAAAGACCTACCACCTTGCCGTCTGGAATGTAAGCAACATGCACACGCCCAATAATTGGTAAAAGATGGTGCTCACAAGTAGAGTAGAACTCGATATCTTTTACAAGAACCATCTCATCATTACTTGTAGTAAAGAGCGCTTTTTTTAAAATAGCTTCCGGGTCTTCTTTGTAACCACCGTAAATAAATTCAAAAGATTTTCGAACACGCTGTGGAGTATCTAGTAAGCCCTCACGTGAAGGGTCTTCACCTACATGCTCCATCATAACTTTTACTGCATTTTCAAATGCTTCATTTTGTTTATCTGACAAGACTGTGCCTCTGTATTGATTTTATTAGTGATAGGATAGCAGGTATTTGCTGAGAAAAGAATTTGTGTAAACTTCTACCCAAAAGGGTAAAAGTTTTAGTGAATAAGAATATGCGGAACGATAAGCGGGTATTTTTTCATTTTACGGTAGATATGTTTACGCACTACCTGACGAAGATCTGCTTCTAGAACTTTAGGATTACCGATCATTCCTGGTTTCATATTCATAAGGAACTGTTCAATAATATCTTCCATCTCTTTAGCAAATGCTTTGTCACGCTTATCTGGAACAATACCGAATGTAGTCACTTTTGGTTTGTCCATCATACGACCATTTTGCTCACTAACTTGAGCAACGATCATTACGATACCATCAGATGCAAGTTTTTGGCGATCAAGTACGATATCATCTTCGATCTCATAATTGTTTTGGTTGTCAATATAGGTTTTACCAGTTTTGACAGTTTTTACTTTTCTCATATACTTCGGTGCAACTTCTATCTGCTCACCATCTGTCATAAGAAGGATGTTTCTCTCTGGAACACCACACAGCATCCCTGTCTCTTTATGCTTCATAACATGGTTGTACTCACCATGAACAGGCAAGAAGAACTTAGGGTTCACTAAACGAAGCATAAGCTTTTGCTCTTCAATAGATGCGTGACCCGATACGTGAATATCACGGTCATTTGCAACTTTTGCACCACATTTTTGTAAATGGTTAAGCATTTGAGAGATACTTCCCTCATTACCAGGAATAGCACGAGATGAGAGTACGACCAAGTCAGTTGGTTTTATCTTGATGTGTCTGTGCTCACCGATACTCATTCTAAAAAGAGCCGAGTTTGACTCCCCTTGAGAACCGGTAGTAACAATAAGAACCTCTTTGTCATTCATGCGTGCAACTTCATCTGCATCGATGAAGATGTTTTTTGGAAAGCGAATGTAGTCATACTGCATAGCTACTTCAAGGTTTCTCTCCATAGAGCGTCCGATTACACATACTTTACGTCCATACTTGATACCATACTGAATAGCCTGATAAACACGATGAATGTTTGAGCTGAATGTTGAGAGGATTATACGTCCCTCTGCTTTGCTAAATACACGATCGAGTGCCGGTGCAACACTGAGCTCTGATGGTGTCGGTGTAGCATTATGAGAGTTTGTTGAGTCTGAAAGCAGACATAAAACTCCCTTCTCTCCATAGTATGCCAAACGGTGCAGGTCTGCAGTGTAGCCATCTACTGGAGTATGGTCTATCTTAAAGTCACCTGTGTGGATGATAGTTCCAGCTTCGGTTGTAATAGCAAGAGATGAAGAGTCTAAGATAGAGTGAGTCATATGCATCCACTCGACTTCAAAATCATTTCCTATTTTATATACTTTACGTTTTTCTACCGGATTAAAATACTTTCTGAACTCTTTTAGGTGATGCTCATCGAACTTGTTTCCGATCATTGCAAGTGGTAATGGTGTACCATAGATAGGAAACTGCATCTCTCTAAAGAGGTATGGTACTGCACCGATGTGATCTTCGTGTGCGTGAGTGATAACTATACCGACAATTTTATCTTTGATCTCACGAATGTATGAAAAATCCGGAATAAGGATATCAACACCGTGCATATCTTCATCTGGAAAGCTCATACCAACATCAACCAAAATCGCTTCATTGTCCGTTTCAAAAACAGCAATATTTCCACCGATCTCACCAAGTCCACCAAGTGGAGTAATACGTACTTTTCCTTTTGAATTAAGGTCTAGTTTGAAGTGTGGATTAAGACGATTTTTATGAATCTCTTGATTTTTTACTACAAAAGATTTCAGCATTTCATCTGTTGGTGCTGGACCACGTTTGTATCTGTTTTTGTTTTTATTTCTGTTGTTATTAGGCTTATTACTGTTTTGATTATTATTGTTTTTATCGCCAGAGTTTTTATTTTGACCATTATTATTTGGTCTTCTGTTGTTGTTTCTTCTGTTGTTATTTGGTTTGCGGTCTGTTTGAGGTTTCTTCTGTTGAACCTCTTGTTTCTCTTCTGCCATCCAAACTCCCTGTTTTTAATATTGTATAGAGTTGGTGATAGTCGTGGGTAGAGACTTGATGAGGGCGAACCGTTAATGTAAGATCTAGGCTTTCAAAAGCCTCTTGAAGTAATGGCTTCTCATACTTAGAAGAGAGATTTTTCATTAAAGTCTTTCGAGGCTGCGTAAATGCAACTCTAAGCATATCCTCGAACTCTTTGTCGCTTCTGTCTCTGCTCTTTTGTATGAGAAATACTGCAGAATCAACTTTGGGCTGTGGGTCAAATGCTGTTGGCGGAACTTTTGTGACAATCTTTGCCGTCCCTACACTCTGAGCTATTATGCCCAAAGAACCAAATACTTTTTCACCCTCAGTTGCACAAAATTTTTCTGCCACTTCAAGCTGTACCATTACAAGTATATTTTTACACATTGGATCTGCGAGGGCTTTGAGTATGATGTTCGTAGCTATATAGTATGGCAAATTCGCCACCAAGTCATACGGCTCATCAATCAAAGAACTCTTCCAAGCTTCTAAAACATCTCCACAGTGTAAGTGGAGTCGCTTGGTATCGATCTCTTTTTTAAAATTACTTTGTAACAGTTTACATAAGTCGGTATCTACCTCAAAAGCTTCTACACTTTTGACATCAACTAAAAATTTAGTTAAATCACCTAAGCCAGGCCCAATTTCTACAACTTTGTGCTCATTATTGGGCATCGCTTCGACGATTTTTTGTAAAACGGACTCATCTTTTAAAAAGTTTTGTCCAAATTTTTTCTTAGCTACTACGCTTTTTCTATTCATAAGAGCTAGTCTAGCCTAAATATACTTATAAAAAGGTAACAAAAGCAAAAAAAACAATAATCTGTCCCCTTTTTACTCATAATTCTCTCCTAAAACAATGTTTCACGTGAAACCCGTTAAGAAAACAACAATTTCTTGTTGTTTTTAGGGTTGGAACCGCAGGCGATGTCCGAAGGACCGACGAGGACTCACAACTTGAAAAAAGGTTGGAACCGCAGGCGATGTCCGAAGGACCGACGAGGACTCACAACTTGAAAAAAGGTTGGAACCGCAGGCGATGTCCGAAAGACCGACGGGGACTCACAACTTGGCAGAATATAAACTATTAATCGCAAGTACAGCATTTTTAAGTATAATTACACCATATTATAAAGATAGAGAAACATATGAAAAACTATTTTGCAAAAAGAATCATTCCATGTTTGGATGTTAAAGATGGACGCGTTGTCAAAGGTGTAAACTTTGTTGGTCTTAAAGATGCAGGTGACCCAGTAGAAGTTGCACGCCGTTATAATGAAGAGGGTGCAGATGAGCTGACATTTTTAGACATCACCGCCTCATCTGACAACCGTGATACTATCGTTGACATTGTAGCAGAAGTTGCGCGTGAGATTTTTATACCTCTTACAGTCGGTGGAGGTATTCGTAAACTTGAAGATATCTACAAACTTCTAAATGTCGGCTGTGACAAAGTAAGTGTAAACTCAGCAGCCATCAAACGCCCTGAGCTCATCGATGAGGGAGCGAAGCGTTTTGGTTCGCAGTGCATCGTAACTGCAATAGATGTAAAACAAAATGAAAAGGGTTCTTATAATGTTTACCTAAACGGTGGACGTGTCGATACAGGAATAGATGCACTCGAGTGGGCAAAAGAGGTAGTGGATCGTGGAGCAGGGGAGATACTCCTGACTTCTATGGACGCAGACGGAACAAAAGCCGGATTTGAGCTTAACATTACCGAGCAAATATCTAAAGCAGTCAATGTTCCTGTCATTGCAAGTGGAGGTGCTGGTACGATGGAGCATATAAAAGAGGCATTTGAACATGGTGCAGATGCAGCCTTAGCAGCTTCAATCTTTCACTATAAAGAGATAGACATCATGGATTTAAAACACTATCTCCATAAAAACAACATTCCAGTAAGGCTATAACAGATGATAATCTGTGCAGGAAACTCTGAAAACTTCTCCTTTGCAACACCGATGGGTGTAGGACTCATTGAAACGGCAATGAACCTCACACGTTTGTGCCTCTTTGACAAGCCGGAGTTTTTACTCTTTGTAGGAACGGCAGGAAGCTATGGTGATGCGAAGATTTTTGACATCATAGAGAGTAAAACTGCTGCAAACATTGAGCTTGCCTTTTTAGAAAAAAATGCATATACACCACTGGAAAATGTTATCTCAACAAACACAACGAACAAACAAGATATCATAGTAAACTCATCAAACTATATCTCAACAAATGAAGAACTAACAAAAAGGTTTTTAAACTTTGGAGTGGGCATAGAGAACATGGAGTTTTTCTCAGTGCTCGCAGTTGCCAAAGAGTTTGAGATACCTGCGGGTGGAGTTTTTTGCATAACAAACTACACTAACGAGAATGCTCACGCAGACTTTCTGTCCAACCATACAAAGGCAAAAGAGCTCCTAGAAGAGCATGTTAAAAGAAGAATCAAGGAACTAACAAGCAGATGAACACACAACTAAAACCCTCTCTCTATGACTTCACACTAAATGAACTCAAAGAAAAAGTAAAACCCTCATTTCGTGCAAAACAGATCTATGGATGGCTATACCACCAGTACGCACAAAGCTTTGAAGAGATGAAAAACATTCCTAAAGACCTCAAAGAGGAATTAGGACAGAAATATCTTGTCAATCCTATGAAGATTGTTCGCAAAGAGGAGTCAAGTGACGGGACTATCAAGTACCTTTTTGAACTCCAAGACGGCAAAACAGTAGAAGCAGTTTGGCTGAAAATGAAAGATGATCAGTATGATGAAGATGGCAAACTTATCCAAGAAGCAAAATATACCATCTGTGTCTCAACACAGGTTGGCTGTAAAGTAGGATGTTCGTTTTGTCTAACAGCCAAGGGTGGTTTTACAAGAGATCTTACAGCTGGAGAGATAGTAGGACAGGTAGTTAATCTCAAACGTGATAACAATCACAAACACAACCGTAAAATAAACATCGTCTATATGGGTATGGGTGAACCACTTGACAACCTTGATAACCTTGCAAAGGCTATTGAGATATTTAAAGAAGAAGAGGGTCTTGCCATCTCAGGTAAACGCCAAACAGTAAGTACAAGTGGCCTTAGCAATAAGATAGACCAACTTGGGCAGATGGACCTTGGTGTACACATTGCCATCTCTCTTCACGCTGTTGATGATGAGCTAAGAACTGAGCTAATACCAATGAACAAAGCCCATAACATCAACTCCATCATAGAAGCAGTTAAACGCTTCCCAATAGACACACGTAAACGTGTTATGTTTGAGTATCTTGTTATTAAAAACAAAAATGATGGCCTTGAGAGTGCCAAGAAGCTTGTAAAGCTGCTAACAGGCATCAAAGCCAAAGTAAACCTTATATACTTCAACCCATACCCAGGAACGCCTTATGAGCGTCCTAGTTATGAAGATATGTTTGCATTTCAAGAGTATCTCATAAAACACGGCTTACTCTCAACCATACGAGACTCCAAAGGTATTGATATCTCGGCAGCCTGTGGTCAGCTCAAAGAGAAAAAAGAGTCTGAAGATAAATAGTTTGCTAACAGCCATAGGAGTATAATTGCAGAAATTTTCGATTAAAGGTTTGATATGGGTGATATGAATGGTGTTGATATTGCAGAGGTTATTTTACTTGTAATTGTTTTTGCAGTAGGCGTTGGCGGATTTATCTGGGCAGCAACAAAAGATGATGATAAATAAA
>Ga0256836_1000531_pt1 | contig 19598 bp, 24 predicted proteins | sample 4561380metaG_FD_185974 | JGI IMG/M metagenome (GOLD analysis project Ga0256836, IMG submission 185974) | Hydrothermal vent microbial communities from Guaymas Basin, Mexico - 4561-380 | ecosystem: Environmental > Aquatic > Marine > Hydrothermal vents | place: Mexico: Guaymas Basin | collected...
AAGAAACAGCAGTTGGTACAAAAAAGAAAAGAGGATAGCTAAATGTTAGCTATCCAATAGTCAGAGTACTGTTGTTCTTGTTTTATAGTTGTACTTCCACCATGACCTGGATATATTGTTTTGTCATAGTCTAGTTGTTTAAATCTTCTTAGTGACTCTTTCATATCATCAGCAGATGAATATGGAAAATCACATCGACCAATAGAGCGTTCAAAGATAAAATCACCACTAAACATAGCATCTCCTATCTCTATAGTAGAACACCCTGGACAATGACCTGGAAAATGGCGAAATTTCACTTTCGTACCATCAAAATCAAACTCTTGGTTTGGTTCAACCTCTATATCTGGTTTAGATGGTGGTAAATCTGGCATCCATGAACTTTCACTCAAAAGCATAATATCACCTTTTGGTGTATAAAGTGGAATATTTAGCTTTTTTTGTAGTTCATCGTTTGACCATACATGATCAAAGTGACCGTGAGTGTTTAGTATAGCTACAGGGTTAGTTACATTTTGCAATACCCACTCAGTAGCACCAACACCAGGATCTATTATAAAATCTTTATTATCTATACTAACTATATAACAGTTTGTTTGGTACTGACCCATAGGTTGAGTTTTTATAGTCATAGTCTTTTAACCTGTTATGTTTAAGTTTCCACCAACACCAGTTTTTTGAGCTGTTATCTCTTGAGATTTAGCCGAAGCACTCTCCATAATTTTTAAATCTTGTTGACCTTGTATAACTTCTGTATCTTGAGCTTTTTTTAATACCTCAGTTTGTAGTTGTGAAGGCGACGTTGTATTTGCTACAGACGATGTTGCAGTTGCAGATGAAATATCCATAATTAACTCCTTAATTTTTAATATGAAACTATTATATACCTATATTTGTTATAATAACCTTATGAAAAATATTAAAAATAAAAAAGCAGTTTGTATTATGAGTGGTGGTATGGACTCTACACTTAGTGCTTATATGATGAAAAATGATGGTTATGAGATAATAGGTGTTCATTTTAACTATGATCAAAGAACTCAAAAAAAAGAGTTAGAATGTTTTTACCAGATATGTAATGATTTGGATGTAAAAGAGAAGTATGTTCTTGATTTGAACTTTTTTAAACAACTTGGAGCATCGGCACTTACAGATAAAAGTATAGAAGTACCAACAGGTGGTATAAAAGAGGGTGTTCCTGTTACTTATGTCCCTTTTAGAAATGGTATATTTTTATCTATGGCTGGGGCTATTGCTGAAAAAGAGGGTGCTAGTGTTATAAGTATAGGTGTTGTTGAGGAAGATAGTAGTGGTTATCCTGATTGTAGAGAGAGTTATATAAAAAGTATGCAAGAGAGTATAAATCTCGGTACAAAAGATGAAACAAATATAACTATAAGTATGCCACTTGTAAGTTTAAAAAAATCACAAATAGTTCAAAAAGCATTAGAGTTAGAAGTGCCACTAAAACACACTTGGAGTTGTTACAAAAATGAAGATAAAGCTTGTGGAGTGTGTGATAGTTGCAGATTAAGACTAAATGGCTTTAATCAAGCTGGAGTAAAAGACCCCATCCATTATGAGTAAAATCTTTTTTAACGGTATAGAGATAGATTATATCTGTAAAAAAAGTTTAAAGCATAGTTATATTAGCATCTCAAAAGATGCTAAAGTGGTACTAAAAACACCACAAGTATCTAAACTCTATATAGATAATCTTCTAAAATCAAAAGAAAGTTGGATAAAAAAACAGCTTAAAGAATTAGAAAACAACAAACCCATAGATATAAAACTAAAAGAGGAAGTTTTACTTTTTGGAGAGGTTTATGGTATAAATCATCAAGAGGTAAGTTTTTTAAAAGAAGCACTAAAAAGAGTAAGAGTTCTAAATGAAATAAATATATCAAAATGTTATAACAACTTTTATAAAAATCTAGCTCAAACTTATCTAACTTCAAGGCTTGATTATTTTTCAAAAAAGATGGATTTAGCATACAGTGAAGTTAGATATAAAAAACTAAAAAGAAGATGGGGTAGTTGTAGTAGTAAAAAAGTGATAACATTAAATACTCAACTTTTAAAAATTGATAAAGAGCTTATAGATTATGTTGTTGTTCATGAGTTAGCTCATTTAAAGTATATGAACCATTCAAAAGATTTTCATCATCTAGTTAGATGTTATATAAATGATGAAAAGTTAAGAAGAGAGAAGTTAAAAAAAATCAATCTTCTTTTTTAAAATAGTTTATATTGTATCTACTAGATGGTGACCATATCATCCAACCACTTGTATTTACATCTTGTGTTGCTTTTATTTGTTGTTGTATCTCAACCTTTTTATAGGATCTTTTTTTATGTGCATAGTCTCTAAAAGATTGTAACCATGGTCGCATTCTTTTCATAGATATTATTTTTTCATTGTGTTTTAAACTTCTATATATAACTATATATGGATGTTCAGATGGATGTTTTACATTAAAAGAACCTTTTGAAAATCCTGATGGATAAAGCATAGGGCAGATATAATCAGCATGTTTTGCCAATGATTTTATAGTTTGACCGATGCCAACATCACCTTTTTCCCAACATACATTACCATAAGTATCTACAGATATAAAAGTACCATATTTTTTTAGTTTTTTTTGTGCTAGGTTTAAAAAGTTGCTTATAGCTTCTGTACGGTTTTTTTGTGTATTTTCTTTGCAAAATTTCAACCCTTTTTTTGCAGGAAATCTTATATAATCAAAATTAACCTCATCAAATCCAGCTTTTGCAACTTCCTCGGCTATTTTTATAGTATAGGTATGACTTCTTTTATCATAAGGGTTTACCCAAGCCATCTTATCGCCATTTCTCCAAATCTTGCCATTTAATTTTTTTATAGCATAGTCTGGGTTGTGAGAGGCTTGAATCTCATCTTTAAAAACTACAATTCTAGCTATTGTATAGATATCATTCTCTTTCATAAGTTTTATAAACTTAGTTATATCTTTTATAGTTCTTTGTCTTGAAGCTCCATAACTATTTGCTTGTTTAAAATTTGTTTTAAATGATGTTAAACCATAAGCATTTTTTACATCAACTACGATAGCATTTATCTCTGTTTTTTTTACTATATTTAAAATATTTTTTATAGTTTTTGAGTTTGTATTTGCTCCCCAAAATGTAAGATATAGTGCTTTTACCGTTATAGGTTGTAGTTTAAACTCTTTTTGAGTTGTATTTGCATCAAAAGAAAATCTTTTATAACCATAAGCTTTTATATGAAAAGTCTTATTGTTATCTACACTAAATGTACCATTTATATCTGAATATATAGTTTTTATTTCATCATTTATCATAGCACCTTTTAGAGGTTTTAAAGTTTTTGCATCTATCACTTTAGCACTAAAAGCAAATATACTCAAAGGGATAAATAAACTTAGTAAAAATAATCTACCTTTCATTTAAAAAGTACCTCAAACTAGCATCGCTCCACTCTTTTGAAAGATTTAGATAGTTATCTATAGAAGCATATACTTTTTCAAAATCTTTATTTTTAGAACTTAATTCAGATATAACCTCTTTAAGTGCTTTTTTACCAGCTTGTGTAACATCATCTGGAAACTGTGAAAGGGTAACATTTAACTCTTTTAGTTTTTGAAGTGCTTGAATGTTTTGTGAGTGAAACTTATAAGTCATATTTGCATTCATCTCACTAGAAGCAACCTCTATCATAGCTTGATGTTCAAATGCAAGTTTATTCCATGAATGTTTGTTAAATGTAAGCTCAAGTATAGACCCTGGTTCATGCCAACCAGAGTAGTAGTATGGTGCAACTTTATAAAAGCCCATTTTTATATCAAGTGCAGGTCCTACCCACTCAGTTGCATCTATAACACCTCTTTCAAGTGAAGTGTATATCTCTCCAGCTGGTAAAAGGATAGGATTTACTCCCATCTTAGCCATTACCTCACCACCAAGACCAGGGATACGCATCTTTAACCCTTGCATATCAGCTAAAGAGTTTATCGGTTTTCTAAACCATCCACCCATCTGAATATTGGTATTTCCACCTAAAAATGGATGCAAGTTGTATTTTGCATATTGTTCTCTCCAAAGTTCAAGCCCACCACCATAAAGCATCCATGAGTTTATCTCTTCAGCTGTAAAACCAAACGGGATACCACTATAAAGTGAAAAAGCAGAGTTTTTACCTTTCCAGTAGTATGGACCTGAGTGAAATGCATCTATCTGTCCACTACTTGTTGCATCAAAAACAGCAAGGGCAGGGACTAGAATATTTTTAGGATATATTTTTATCTCTAATGAACCCCCACTTATATCTTTTACCCGTTTTGCAAAATCATCAACACCAGTTCCCATGATAGGAAAATGTGCAGGCCAACTTGTAGCTAGTTTTATAGTTGTTTTTTTATTTCGGTTTATATTTACTCGTTTTTTATCATCAGCACTTTTTTGTGGATGTTTTGAGTAGTCTATAGCCTGTCTGTTACTGTCATTACATCCAGCAAATGCCAATATAGCAGATGCAGTTGTAGTTGTTGTTAAAAAATCTCTTCTATTCATAATCGTATTGTAGCAAATCAAGTACCAATTTGGTATAATTATGTCAAAAAAATAAAGGTAAAAAATGTCAACATATATTTTTGGTCACACAAGTCCAGATAGCGACTCTATCATAGGGGCTATATCTCTTTCATATCTTAAAAATCAACTAGGTGAAGATACTATCCCTACTCGTCAAGGTGAAATTTCAGCAGAGACAGAGTTTATACTAAATAAGTTTGGTGGAAAAGTTCCAGAGTTAAAAACTAGCGTAGCAGGGGAAAAAGTATATCTTGTAGATTTTTCAGATAAAGCTCAAGCTCCAAAAGACATCATGGAAGCTACTATACTTGGTATAGTTGATCACCATAAACTAGGAGATTTAACAACTTCTACACCGTTAGAGTGTTGGATAAGACCTATAGGATGCTCAAACACAGTTATAAAAGAGATGTTTGATTCTTATGGTGTTGAGATACCAAAAGATTTAGCTGGTATGATGATGTGTGCAATATTAAGCGATACAGTAATCTTTAAATCACCAACTTGCACAAAAGTAGATACAAAAGCTGTAAAAGAGTTAGCAAAAATTGCTGGTATTGAAGATTATAAAAAATTAGCGATGGATATGTTTATAGTAAAATCAGCAGTAGATGGTGCAAGTGCTAGAGACTTAAACACAAGAGATTATAAACAGTTTGAGATGAATGGTACAAAAATAGGGGTAAATCAACTAGAGATGGTAGATATATCTGTACTTGAACCACGACACGATGAAATACTAGAAGATATGAAAAAGATGAAAGAGGAAGAGGGGCTTCATACTATACTTGTTCTTTTAACAGATATTATGAAAGAGGGTTCTTTACTTCTATGTGTAAGTGATGATGCTTCTAAGATAGAAAAAGCTTTTGATACAAAACTAGAAAATAATAAAGTTTGGTTAGATGGAGTTCTTAGCCGTAAAAAACAAGTTATACCGTTTGTTCAACCACAATTTTAAAAAATCCATATTCCTATCTTGACTAATGAACATATGTTCGATATAATTTGTATCTGAACATATGTTCTAAAATGTCAATTAGGATTTAATTTGGAATCAATAAATATTTACTCCATTATAACCATAGCTTTTTTAGGTTCTTTTGGTCACTGCATCGGTATGTGTGGTGGGATTATAGTTGCATATAGTTCAACTAAGATAGATGATAAGTGGAATAAGACTAAGCAAACTATAGCTCATATATTTTACTCTTTTGGTAGGATATTTACTTATACACTTTTAGGTGGTATTTTTGGTTTCTTAGGTGGTGTTGCTATGTTTAACAACTTAGCAAATGGTATTTTACTTATAGTGGCTGGGATATTTATGATTTTAGCAGGACTTTCTTTAAGTGGTAAAATTAAATTTTTAACACTTATAGAACACTCTTTTTCTTCAAACTCTTTTTATACAAAAACTTTTAGAGAACTTCTTAAAACAAAATCATTGTTTAGTTTTTTTGTACTTGGTATGCTAAATGGACTTTTACCATGTGGTTTAGTTTACTTTTTTGCAGTTACAGCTGCTAGTACAGCAAGTCCAGTTTATGGAGCATTGGTTATGTTTATATTTGGTGTTAGTACCATACCAGCACTTTTTAGTTTAGGTTTTTTTGTAGGTTTATATAAAAATGGAAAATTTAGAAATATGATGATGAAGTTAGCTTCTATAAGTGTTATTATATTTGGACTTTTTACTTTAAGAAATGGTTATTACTATATAAAGTACCCTCAAAAAACCATAAGTGAATGTTGTGAATTTAATCCAGATACAGTAGAAGAGAATCAAACAATTAAAAATTTAAAGGAGATAAAATGAAAATAGTTTTAGCAGTAGATAAAGATAAACAAACTATCGTAAAAAGAACAGGTCAAGCACCTTTTTTTGTTATATATGAAGATGATAAGATTGTAAAATATATAGAAAACTCACACCATCATAACCATAAAGATATGGATGAAAATGAGCATAAAAAGGATGTTGAACCATTAAAAGGGTGTGATGTATTTTTAGTTCAGGCTATTGGTGAGAATATGAAAGAAACTATAAATTCCATAGGATTAGATATAAAAAAGATAAGACAAAAAGATGGTTTAACTTCAGATGAAGTTGTCAAAAACTTTTTAGTTGGAAATATTTAGATACAGTTAGATTATGAGTATAGGTAGGAAGATAAAAGATAGAAAAGTCGATGCTGACCATAGTAAGGTTTGTTTTAAACCATGTGGAATAAGAGGTATCGATTTGGAAAAAATTGTTATCTATGAAGATGAGATGGAAGCTATAAGACTTGCTGATTATGAGGGTCTTTATCAACAAGAAGCATCTCAAAAGATGGGTATCTCAAGAACGACATTTTCAAGAGTGGTTGAATCTGCAAGATTAAAAATAGCAGATGCACTTCTAAATCAAAAAGCGATAAATATAAAAAGTAGATAAGGAAATAAAATGATATTTGATTTACAAAAAGATAAAAGTTTAAATGAAACTTATAAGTTAATGGCTCAAACCATTATCCCTAGACCTATAGCATGGGTTGTTACTGAAGATGAGGGTGTAGTAAATATAGCTCCATTTAGTTACTTTATAGGTCTCTCTTCTGAACCTGCTAGTGTTTTAATCTCGGTTGGACATAAAGCTGATGCAACACCAAAAGATACCCTTTCAAATATACGAAAACATAAAAAATGTACTATTTGTATGGTAGATGAGAAAAACTTACAAAAGATGCATTTTAGTTCAAAGTCTTTAGATAAAGATATAAGTGAAGCTGAAATATTCAGTATAAAAACAACAAAGATAAATGCTAACTATCCACCTATGATAGATGGTGTTTCTTGTGCTTACTTTTGTGATTTCAATCAAGAGATAGATTTAGGTGGTGGTTCAACTATACCTTTGGTTTTAAATGTAAAAGAGATATTTGTTGATGATGAAAATATAACAGATAAAGAGAGGTTAACTATAGAGTTTAATCCAGTAGCAAGGATTGGTAAAAGTTATGCTTTCTTAGGAGATGAGATAACTCCACCTACTATACCTTAAAAGATAATTTATGAGCGATTATATATTATTTAGTATTATAACTTTTTTTCTTTCTATTATCTTTTCTATGGGTGGAGCAGGGGCTGGGATAGCTCTTGTTCCTATATTTAACTTTTTAGGGTTGGATTTTACTATGGCAAAAGCTGTTGGGCTTTTTGCTGGAGCTAGTACAACTATAACATCAAGTGTTATGAATCTAAAAAGAAAAGTTATAGATTTTGCTTTTGTTATACCTATAGCTATAGGTATGATGAGTTTTGCACCTGTTGGTGCTTATGCTAGTATGTTTATAGATGAAAATATAGTTAAGTTCTTTTTTATGCTTATGCTTTTTTATAGTGCTTCAATGATGCTTTTTGGTAAGAAGAAGTCTATATTGAAAGTAGATGGAAAAGTTGTTATGTTTGCTATAGGTTCATTTGTAGGTTTTTTAGCTGGAGTTTTAGGAGTAGGTGGTGGAAATATACTTATACCACTTCTTATACTTTTAGGGTTTGAGCCTAAAAAAGTTGCAGTATCAGTTAGTTTTGTAGTGCCGTTTTCAACTTTGGGTTCATTTTTTACATACTTGAACTTTGTAGATATAGACTATCTACTTTTAGCTTGTGTAGCATTTAGTTCTATAGTTGGTGGATATGTTGGAAATTATCTTATGCACTTTAAATTGCAACAGAGTCAGATTAAAAAATTGATGGGGGTTATACTCTATCTTTTAGCTTTTAAACTGTTATATCAGTTTATAGTTTAAAATTATTTAGTTAAAATACTTTTATAAATATAGGAGAATATATAATGGCAGATATAAAGATAGGCGTGATAACAGCAAGTGATAGAGCAAGTAAGGGTATATATGAAGATATATCAGGTGTAGCGATACAAGATACTATGAAAGATTATCTAAAGAGTGAATTTGAGATAGTATATAGATGCATCCCTGATGAGCAAGATATGCTTGAACAAACTATGATAGAGCTTTGTGATAAAGCAGGGTGTTGTTTGGTTGTAACGACAGGTGGAACAGGGCCAGCACTAAGAGATGTAACCCCAGAAGCGACTGAAAATGTATGTCAAAAGATGATGCCAGGATTTGGTGAGCTTATGAGACAAGTTAGTTTAAAGTATGTACCAACAGCTATACTTTCAAGACAAACAGCTGGTATAAGAGGTAAAAGTCTTATAGTAAATCTACCAGGGAAACCAAAGTCTATAAGAGAGTGTTTAGATGCTGTTTTTCCCGCAATCCCATACTGTATAGATTTGATAGGTGGTGCATATATTGAAACAAATGAAGAAGTTATAAAAGCTTTTAGACCTAAATCTAAATAAGCTTTTTTTAAGAAGAGTAAATTTTTACTCTTCTATGTAGTTTTTAAGTTTACGGCCAACTTTAGGGTGTTTTAGCTTTTTGATAGCTGAAGATTCTATCTGTCTTACTCTTTCACGAGTTACAGTTAACTCTTTTCCTATCTCCTCTAAAGTTCTATCACTTTCATCATCCATAATTCCAAAACGAAGTTTTATAACAGCTTTCTCTCTTTCATTTAACTGTTCTAACACTTGTTCTATCTGAACTTTTAAGTCATCTTTTAGTATAGCATCTGCTGGACTAAGTGAAGTTTTATCTTCTATAAAATCTCCAAAACGACCATCATCTTCACTACCTATTGGTGCTTCAAGACTTATAGGCTCTTTTGTGATTTTGATAACATTTTTAACTTTTTCAACTGAAAGACCTACTTCTTTTGCGATTGTATCTACATCTGGTTCTTTACCATGTTCTTGTAGGTGTTTTCTCATAATTTTGTTGATACGGTTTATAGTTTCTATCATATGGATAGGGATACGGATAGTTCTTGCTTGGTCTGCTATGGCACGACTTATTGCTTGACGAATCCACCATGTAGCATAAGTTGAGAACTTATAACCTTTTTCATATTCAAACTTGTCAACAGCTTTCATAAGACCGATATTACCCTCTTGGATAAGGTCAAGGAAAGGTAGTCCACGGTTAGTATATCTTTTTGCTATAGAAACAACAAGTCTAAGATTTGATTTTGCCATCTTTGTTTTAGAGATTTCAGAGATATTTTTACCCCTTTTTATCTGTTCTAAAATATCAGCTAATTTTTCAGGTTCCATATCGAAACTGTTTTTAGAAGCCTCTTTAGTTTGAACAAGTTTTTTAATCTCCATATATGTAGAAACCATAGTCGCTTCTGGTACCATATTGGCTATATCTTCTTTTGTTAGTTCTTGAATTTTATCTACTAAAACTTTATGATTTGCTTTTAGAGTTGCATTGAAAAGTGGTAGTTTATACTCAAGTCTTTTTAACTCTTTGTCATAACCCTCATCACTTTTAAGAGCAGTTTCCATCGCTTTTACAAGTTCATTTATAAGTTTTGAAGTTGGTCCTAAATCTAAAAGAGCTTCTTTTAAAATTCTTTTTTTGAAAGATAAGCTTAGGTAGTAATGGATAACTTCTTCATTTAATTCATCACTATCTCTTACTGGGCATTTTTCAGCTAGTTTTAACCACTCTTTTTTAGCTTTTTCAAGAGCTTTAAATGCAGTTGTTACTTTTGTAACTCTTGTTTTATCTTTTGCAGATAAAGATTTTTCATCTTGTTCTGCTGTTGTTTCTGTTGCAGAGTCATCATCAGCATCCTCTTTTTCATCTTCAAAGCTTTTGAAAAGTTCTTTAACTCTTCTTTCACGATTTATAAGAGGTTCTTTATAATCAAGTATAAAGTCTATAAGATATGGAACAGAACATATTGCATCTATAATGATGCTTTCTCCGTATTTAATCTTTTTTGATATCTCTATCTCTTCCTCTTTAGTTAAAAGAGCGATTTTACCCATCTCACGAAGATACATACGAACAGGGGAATCAGAACGAGACCACTCCAACAATTCGTGTTCTTTTAAGATATCAAAATCATCCATATCGTTGTTAAGTAACATTTTTCTTTGAGCAGTTTTTCTAGCTTCTGCTTCTCTATCATTTAGAAGTTTTGCATGTTCTGATGATGAGTAGAGACAAGTTTTATGTTTAACAACTTGCTTGTAAATATTTTTTGCTTGAGCAAGGGTAGGTTGCTTTTCAAAAAGTTCAATTAGTGATTCGTATGTTAAACAATCTTTGGTTTTATTGTTAGTAAAAAACTCTTCGATTGCTTTATTTAGTTCTTTTGCTGTCATTTAACTGATGCACTCCGTAACTTTAAGTTGTTTTAAGGTTGGATTATACCGAAATTTTCTTGTTTTTAGCTTGTTTACTTTTTATAAAAATATTTCAATAGCTCTTTTTAAGTCTTCTTTAGTGTCTATACCAAAACCTGTACTAGATACTTTTACCATACTTATCTTTTTTTGATGGTATATTGCACGAAGTTGTTCTAATTTTTCTATATCTTCTATAGGTGCATCTCCTAAATTACAAAACTCATTTAAACTTTTTTTATCAAAACCATATATACCTATATGACCAAAGTATTTTGCTCCACCACCTTGGTTAAATGGGATTTGACAACGGGAAAAATATATAGCTTCATCATTTGCATTTAGTACAACTTTTACAAGATTTGGGTCTTTTGCTACCTCTGCATTTATAGCATTGTAACAACTTCCCATTATAAAATCTTCTTTTTTATCTTGTAGTTTTTTAAGTCTTTTTATAAGTGATTCAACAACTTCTGGTTCTATAAATGGTTCATCTGCTTGAACATTTATGATAAGTTCATTTTCATCAAGATTTAAAATATTTGCACATTCATTTATTCTGTCTGTTCCACTTTTATGTGTGTTTGATGTTAGCATTGCATCTATACCGTGTTCTTTACAAACAGATATGATTTTTTCATCATCCCCAGCTATAACAACTTTATCTATATGTTGAACTCTTTTTGCTGTTCTTACAACCATAGGTAAACCACCTATATCTGTCAAAACTTTTTGTGGAAATCTAGTTGAAGCTAATCTTGCAGGTATTATTATCATAATATTAATTCCTTTTGAGTATAATAACGAAATTATATCTAAAAGGTCTTTATGCTTTTATATCAACCATCTTCAGGTTACTGTTTTAACAGTGATTCTTTATTTTTATATGATTTTATATCCTCATTCAAACCTCGAGGTAGGATGCTAGATGTTGGTGCTGGATGTGGTATAGTTGGGCTTTTAGTGGCAAGAGATTATAAAAGAGTTGAACTTGAAGCTGTTGAAAAACAGGATGTTTTCGCTGAATTTGCCACTATAAATGCTAGGGTAAACAAGATAGATTATAAACTTCATAAGTGTAATTTTTTAGATTTGGAAGTTGATGAAAAGTATGATTATATAGTTTCAAACCCACCTTTTTATAATAGTTCTTCAACAAAAAGTGAAAATGAGATGATTTTCAATGCAAGATATAATGTTAATTTACCATTGAAAGATTTTTTCAAAAAAGTATCTCAAGTTTTAAAACCTAAGTCTCATTTTGTTTTTTGTTACGATGCTACACACTTTGGTTTGATTTGTGCTGAATTAGATAGGGTAAATATGAGAGTAGTTGATGTTGCATTTGTACATCCAAAAAAAGATAGAGTGGCTTCAATAGTATTAGTTCATGCAAGAAATGGTTCAAATGCTATGATGAAAGTTTTACCACCAGTTATAACTTTTGATGGTTCAGAATTTTCACAAAAAACACAAGCTATCTATGATAAAGCAAAAACACAGAGTATAAAATGTCAATTATAAAAAAAGAAAACTATCCATATATGTTTGATACTTCAGCTTGTTCTAGTTGTGGTGGTAGATGTTGTACCGGTGAGAGTGGTTATATATATGTAACAAAAACAGAAGCTCAAAAGATTTGTGAGTTGTTAAATATAGACACTCCTACACTTATAAAAGAGTATCTTTTTAAAAAGGGTTACAGGTATTCTATAAAAGAAAATAAGATAGGTGATAGTTATGAATGTGTTTTTTACGATAGAGAGATAAATGGCTGTAAGATCTATGAAGCTCGTCCAGAACAATGTTCAACATTTCCTTTTTGGGATTATTTTAAAACTAGAGTCGATGAGTTAAAACAAGAATGTCCAGGGATTATAGATGTATAAAAGTATTTTTAGTTTTGTACTTGTTTTTTTACTTAATGCTTGTTCAAGCCATAAAACAGATATAAAAGGTTATGAAAAAGCTTTTGCCCAAGAGGATATATACATTGTTTTAGCATTAAGAGCTGAGGAAAAAAGATCTTATAAAGAAGCAAGTAAAATATTTGATATACTTTATGAAAAATCTTACAAAAAAGAGTATCTTTATCATTCATTAAATGATCTTCTTATGACTAAAAAGTATGATGAAATTTTAAAAAAAGTAGAGTTAGATAAAAAAGACTTGATCCTTAGAAGAATGGAGATCATAGCACTTATAAATTTGCATAGAGTAAAAGAAGCAGAAGAAAAAGCATTGGAGTTAGTAAAACAAACAAGAGATGCTAATGATTATATACTAGTTAGTGATTTATATATTTCTCAAAAAAAGTTTGATAAAGCATTAAAGTATCTTGAAAGTGCTTATATGAAGGACTATAACGAAAAGATTTTAGATAAAATAGCTACGATTTTATATGTTAATCTAGGTAGAAAAAAAGAAGCTATCGCTCAACTTGAAACACACTCAAGAGTGTATAATTGTTCTAAGCTTATTTGTGGAAAACTTATAAGTTTTTACAGTGATGAAAATAATATAGATGGTCTTTTGTCTGCATATTTAAGATACTACAAAGTTGATGCTAATGAAAAAGTAGCAGAGAAAATTATACAGATATATAACTATAAGCAAGATTATATTAAACTTATAGACTTTTTAAAAGAAAATGATACCAACAATAGATTACTTTTAGATTTATATATTAAAATCAAAGATTATAAAAAAGCTTATAAGTTAGCTGAATTATTGTATGAAAAGACAGGCGATATAGAATACCTTGGTAAAAGTGCAATATATGAATATGAAGCTAAAAATAAAAATTTAACTAAAAATGATATATCTCATATAATATCTAAATTTAGAAAAGTTGTCTTACAAAAAGAAACAGCTTTATATCTAAATTATTATGGTTATCTTTTAATAGATCATAATGTTGATATAACTCAAGGTATAAAGTATATAAAAAAGGCATTAGAACTTCAACCAAATGCATCTTTTTATCTTGATTCTTTAGCTTGGGGTTATTATAAACAACATAAATGCAAAAAAGCAAAATTTGTAATGGATAAAGTTGTAAAATTGGGTGCTTCAAAATATAAAGAGATTTTATCACATAAAAATATTATAGATGAATGTTTAAAAAAAGGAAAAAAGGAAAAAAATGATTTTAGATGATATTATAAAAAAAACTAAAGAAGATTTAGCAAAAAGGGAAAAAGAGTTTTCTCTTGATTGGTTGGGTCGTTCACTTGCATATAATGCTAGAGCTCCTAGAGATGTTATACCTTACTTAAAAGCAACACCAGAAGATCCATATAGAATTATATCTGAGGTAAAAAAAGCATCTCCGTCAAAAGGTGTTATAAGAGAAGATTTTGACCCACTTGAAATTGCTCAAGCTTATGAAAGAGGTGGGGCTAGTGCTATATCTATACTAACAGAACCACATTTTTTTCAAGGTTCACTTGATTATCTTGGTGCTATAAGAAGATATGTTGGCATCCCACTTTTAAGAAAAGATTTTATAGTTTCAAAGTATCAGATACTTGAAGCAGTTGTTCATGGGGCTGATTTTATACTACTTATCGCAGCAGCTTTAAGTAAAAAAGAGTTAAAAGAGTTATTAGCTTATACTAGACATTTAGGTATGGAAGCACTTGTTGAAGTTCATGATAAAACAGACCTTACCAAGGCTATATATGCAGGAAGTGATATAATTGGGATAAATCATAGAAATTTAAAAACTTTTGAGATGGATATGAATCTTTGTTATGAATTAATCCCTATGATACCAAATGGTAAGATTATAGTAGCAGAGAGTGGTATTTATGAACATGGACAATTAGAAGATTTAAGTAAAGCTGGTGTTGATGCTTTTTTAGTTGGAGAATCTTTAATGAGACAAGACAATGAAGAAGAAGCATTAAAAAAGCTTAAATTTGGATAGTTTTAGATAAAATACAAAAAAATTATATATAGATAAGGTCATTATAGATGCTAACTGTTGCACTTCCAAAAGGTCGTATTGCTAAGGAAACTTTAGAGATTTTTGAAACTATTTTCGGAGATAGTTTTAAGTTTGATGATAGAAAACTGATTTTAGAAACACCAAAATTTCGTTTTTTACTTGTAAGAAATCAGGATGTAGCTACTTATGTTTACCATCAAGCAGCAGATATTGGTGTAGTTGGTTTAGATACTTTAGAAGAGCAGGGTCTTGATGTTGTTCGTCTTTTAGATTTAAAAAGAGGGGTATGTAAAGTATCTATAGGTATGAAAAAGGGTGAAAAATTTGACCTTAATAAACCAGATATAAAAGTAGCCTCTAAGATGGTAAATATCACAAAAAGATATTTTGAAGAGAGAGCTGTATCTGTTGATATTATAAAACTTTACGGTTCTATAGAGTTAGCTCCACTTATAGGTTTAGCTGATATGATAGTAGATATAGTTGAGACAGGTACTACAATGAAGCAAAATGGTTTAGAGGTTGTTCAAGATATAATGACAAGTTCAACATACCTTATAGCAAATAAAAACAGCTATATATCTAAAAAAGATGAAGTATTAGATATATACGAAAAGATAAATGAAGTTATAAAAGCAGAACAAGAAGCATAATGACAAACTTAGATTTATATGCAAAAGCAGAACACCTTTTAGGTATAGAAGATGCAACAGAAGCTCTTTATGATTTGTACCGTTCAGAACTAGATGAGTACAAAGTAAAAACATTACTTGATGTTGGTTGTGGTCGTGGTGGATTTATGCAACGGATGATTAGTGATGGAGTTGAGTGTAAGGGTATTGACCTTAGTTCTGTTATGGTTGAAGAGTGTAAACTAAAAGGGCTTGATGCCCAGTGTATAGATGTTGCTGATGTAGATGGTTGTTATGATGCTATCGTTTCTATATTTGATGTGCTTAATTTTATGGATGAAAAGGAACTTATAAAGTTTTTAGATGCTATATCTGACAAACTAAATGATGATGGTATATTTATAGCTGATATAAATACTATTTATGGTTTTAGTGATGTAGCAGATGGTACTATGAGCAACGATACAGAAGATGAGTTTTTAAGTGTAGATGCTAAGTTTGCAAACAATGAACTTCATACAAAATTTACATTATTTGTAAAAGATGAAGATGGTAGATTTACAAAGTATCAAGATACTATAGTGCAGTACTTTCATAAGATAAAAGTATTTCAAAAGTTAGCTAATTTAAAGTTAGTAGATAAACAGACTTTTTCTCTTTATGATACTGAGGACAAAACTCTTCTTATATTTAAGAAGAGATAAAAGTCCTTTAGTTTTTTTGAGTTTTTTCCATTTGGTCTAGGTACTCTCTTATATCTGAGTATATTTTAGATATATCTTTATTTTCTTTATCAAGTTGAGAAAAGATAAAAAGTCCCATAGAGTGCCATATAGATATACCATCGCTAAGGCTTAGTTTTTCCTCTTCTAGTTTATTCATGATAAATTGCATTATCTCATCGTGTTTTTGTGCATCCATTTTATTTTCCTTTTTTTAAGATTAATGTTGTTGATTTATCAAAGTTAAAGTATTTGTTAGCTATCTCTTTAACTTTTTTTGGCGTTATTTTATTTATATTTTCCTCATAAGTTAAAAGAGGTGTTAAATCTCCCCTTACAAGATAACTTCCATAAAGGTTAGCAACAGAAGTTGAACTCTCTAGTGAATATATAAAGTCAGCTTTTGTATTTATCTTTACTTTTTCAAGCTCTGCTTCACTTACTTTTTCATTTTTTAGTAACTCTATCTGTTTTATAAGCTCTTTTTCTACATCTTCTGCTTTTACATTTGGATTACAAGATGCTAAAAATATAAAAAGACCAGGGTCAATATTTTCCATATTGTAAGCATATACTTGATTTACCATTCTTTTTTTATCTACTAATTCTTTATAAAGTCTTGAACTTTTTCCAGAATAAAGTATCTCAGATATAGCACTAAGTGTTACTTGATCTTTATCTAAAAAGTTGGGTATATGAAAAGTTATAGCTACCATCTCAACTTCACTGTCTTTGTGAACGATAACTCTTTTTGCACCATTTTGTTCAGGTTCAACAAACTTAACTTCTGGTACTTCAACTTTGTTTTTTATATCTCCAAACTCTTTTTTTGCTTTTTTAAATACCTCTTTGGCATCAACATCACCAGTAACTATAAGTATCGCATTATTTGGTTGGTAGTAAGTTTTATGAAACTCTTTGATATCGTCGATGCTCCAAGTTTGGATATCATTCATAAATCCTATTGGTGTCCAATGATATGGATGGTAAACATAAGAGTTATTAAACATAGCAAAGTATAAAAACCCAAGAGGTGAGTTTTCTGTTCGCCATCTTCTTTCTTCAGCTACAACATCTCTCTCAGGTTGAAATTCTTCATCTTTTAAACTAAGATTTTGCATTATTTCTGCATAAAGATTTAATGATTTATCAAGATTATCAGATGATGATTTTATATAGTAGTGTGTATAGTCAAAACCAGTTGAAGCATTATTTACTCCACCTATGCTTTTTACCTCTTTATCAAACTCTCCAGCTTGTAAATTTTTTGTAGATTTGAAGTTCATATGTTCAAGCATATGAGCAATACCTGTTTTTCCCATAATTTCATTTCTACTACCAACTTTATAGAAGATATCTGTACTTATAACACCAGAATTATTTTCTAGTGGTATAACAACTATCTCAAGACCATTTTTAAGAGTTTTTGTTTCATAATTTGGAAGATTTGAGTTTGTTTTTATAGTTTTTTCTTTTTTTGACATATTTGTAGCCTTATTGTTTGAATTTGTTTCATAGTTTATAAAACTACTTTGTGCAAATGTTAAGCTAGTACAAAATACAAGAGTTGCAATAAGTCTCATACTATTTTCTATCTGTACCGATAGCTTGAGTTATATTTGTATAACCATCTGCTTTTAAAAGTTCTATAAGCTCTTTATTTATATTCATAATCATATCTGGACCATGAAAAATAAGACCACTAAGGATTTGAACAAGTGAAGCACCAGCTTTTATCCTTCTATAAGCTTCTTGAGCCGAATCTATCCCCCCAACTGAGATTAAAACTGTTTTACCATATAGCTCTTTTGCTATTGCTTCAAAGATTTTGAAACTTTTTTCTTTTAAAACAGCACCACTTAGACCACCTATATCTTTAGGATTTTTAACTAAAGAGTAGTCTATAGTTGTATTGGTAGCGATAATACCATCTGCACCTTTTTCAACTGCAAGAGTTGTAAGTGCTACAGCATCTTCTGGTGTCATATCTGGTGCTATTTTTAGTAGTATCGGTTTATCTGTTAATGCTTTAGCTTCTTTAAAAAGTTTAGTTATAAATTCCTCATTTTGTAAATCTCTAAGACCAGGTGTATTTGGTGAAGATATATTTATAACTAAGTAATCACCTAAGTCTTTAAAAGTTTTTATAAGCGTTGTATAGTCATCTATAGCTTTATCTTCGGGTGTGATTTTATTTTTACCTATATTTACACCTATAGGTGTTTGAAATGGGTATATATCTTCTAACCTTTTTTTTGCTATCTCCATACCATCGTTATTAAAGCCCATAGCATTTTGGATAGTTTCCTCTTCTATATGGCGAAACATACGGGGTTTTGGATTACCAGCTTGTGGCTTTGGTGTAATAGTTCCTATCTCAGTATAACCAAATCCAAGGATTTGCATCCCTCTTATCATAGTAGCATTTTTATCAAATCCAGCTCCAAGACCAACAGGATTTGGAAATATACGGTTAAATAACTCTTGTTTTAAAATATCATCATTTATAAAGTGTGATTTTTTAAAAAAGTTAAAAGGGGTAGGGCATACATTTGGTACTCTTAAAACAGACTCAGCGATATGGTGAGCAGTCTCTGGTTGAAATTTAAATAATACAGGTTTTATATAATCATAGTAATTCATTTTGTTCCAATTTTAAAAAGTTTTGTAATTATACAAAAATTAATGTTACAAGATGGTAAATTCTATATTTTGTTTTATAAGTTGGTTTTTAAACTTATCAAAATATTTAGATACTTCATCTTTATCTATTCCACTAAGTGATAGCTCGACAGATACACCTTTAGAATTTATCATAGGAAGTGATGAAAGTTCAACTGTATCTGGTAGCTCTTTCATAAGATTTATAAGTGTATTTTCACTTGTTTTTGCTATAAGTGTGTATCTATATTTTTTCTCAGAAGAGTTAAATTTTTCTTTTATGATACCCTTTAACATCGGATGTGCCATAGATGGAAATCCTGGTACAAAGAAAAATCTATCTTCTAAATAATATGCTGACATATTATTTACAGGATTATGTATAAGCTTTGAACCAACTGGTAAATCTGCCATATGTATCCTATGTGGATAAGCTTCATCTTTAAACCTATCTATAATATCTTGTTTAAACTTTTCATTTGTTTGAAGTGGTTTTGATGTAAAAACTTCAGCTGATATAGCACGAGTTAAATCATCTGGAGTTGAACCAATACCACCGAAAGAAAATAAAATACTTTTCTCATCTTTTTTTACCAATTCATAAGTTTGTTTTATAAGTTCAACATCATCTTTTATGATAAAAGATGCAAAAAGTTCGTGTCCATACTTTGCTAGTTCATCTCTTAAAAAGTTAAAATGTTTATCTTCTCTTCTGTTATTTAAAATCTCAGTACCTATGATAACCGCATAAAAATTCATCTCTTTACCTC
>Ga0256836_1000534_pt1 | contig 19595 bp, 20 predicted proteins | sample 4561380metaG_FD_185974 | JGI IMG/M metagenome (GOLD analysis project Ga0256836, IMG submission 185974) | Hydrothermal vent microbial communities from Guaymas Basin, Mexico - 4561-380 | ecosystem: Environmental > Aquatic > Marine > Hydrothermal vents | place: Mexico: Guaymas Basin | collected...
ATATAGAGATGTAGTACTGTTCCGCCTGTATATTTTGTTTGAAGTTCATCTTGGAGTTCTAGCGCTTCAAACGGATCACTCGTGTAATCAACCGGGATTTGTGAGGAGTTTGTATAGTAGATATTCTTATCCATGCCCGCTTGAATAATCTTGTCTCCAAAGCGTTTTTTGTCCTCTTTGGCAAATCTGTAGGTTGTTCCCTCAGCAGGTGTAGCTTCAAGGTTGTAAAGGTTTCCTGTTGCTTCTTGAAACTCCACCATGCGTGAGCGCATATGGTTTAGAATTTCAATGGCAAATTCCATCCCTTTTATGGTTGTAATGTTCTCCTCCCCATTGCTAAAGTTTGCTATCATCTCATTGATACCGTTGACACCAATGGTGGAGAAGTGGTTTTTAAATCCCGGAAGATAGCGTTTAGTATAGGGGAAAAGTCCTCTGTCATACATCTCTTGAATAAAGACGCGTTTTTTCTCCAGTGTGGATTTTGCATGCTCCATCAGCTCATCGAGTTTTGCATAAAGACTCTCTTTATTGCCTTTGTGTAAAAAACCGAGTCGTGCCATATTGAGCGTAACAACACCGATGCTTCCCGTCATCTCAGCACTACCAAAAAGGCCACCACCGCGCTTAAGCAGTTCTCTTAAGTCCAGTTGTAGTCTGCAGCACATACTGCGAACATGTCCGGGTTTGTATGCTTCTTCATTTTCTACTAAGTTTCCGTTTTCATCACGTTTGTATTGGCTCCCTATGAAATTTTGAAAATAAGAAGAGCCAATTTTTGCTGTATTTTCAAACAGCAGATCGGTATTTTCACCGTACCAGTCAAAATCTTCAGTGATATTGACGGTAGGTATAGGAAATGTAAAAGGTTGACCGGTTTTATCTCCCTCTGTCATAACCTCGTAGTAAGCTTTGTTTATCATATTCATCTCTTTTTGGAAATGTTTGTATGTCATATCTGTGAGAGAGTTGGCCCCTCTCTCTTGTGCTTTGAATCTTAGTGTGGCATCTTCAACACCCTCAAAGAGATGTCTTTGCTTACTTGTTGGAATCTGGTCTGCTAGATCTGCAGGTACATTCCAATCGATTGTGATATTTGTAAAAGGTGATTGTCCCCATCGTGCAGGGACGTTAAGATTATATATGAAACTGCGAATACTTTTCTTTACCTCCTTATATGAGAGTTGGTCTTTAAATAGATAAGGTGCTAAATAGGTGTCAAAAGAGGAGAACGCCTGTGCTCCTGCCCACTCACTCTGCAAGATGCCTAAAAAGTTAGCCATCTGTCCAAGTGCTTCTCTAAAGTGTTTTGGAGCACTGCTCTCAACTCTTCCTCGCACACCGTTAAATCCCTCATCAAGAAGAACTCTCAGACTCCAGCCTGCACAGTAACCTGTAAGGCAGTCCAAGTCATGTATGTGATAGTCCCCATTTCTATGCGCATACCCTTCCTCTTTTGAGTAGATTTTATCTAGCCAATAATTTGCAATCACTTTTCCTGCAGTATTGTTAACAAGTCCTGCATTGGAGTAGCCTGTGTTTGAGTTTGCTTTAATTCTCCAGTCACTTCCATTTATATACTCCTCAATGGTCTGTGTTGAGTTGACAAAAGTAGTGTCATCATCCAAAAGGTTTTCACGCTGCATTTTATGCGTATGACGATAAATCATAAAAGAACGCATTACGTCAAAATATCTACCCTTGTACAGCTCATACTCGATCAAATCCTGAACGTCTTCAACTGCAACAGCACGCTTATGCTCAAGCTTTTCTAAAACGTTGATAAAGATAGTCTCATCATATGAAACATTTTCACTATCAAAGGCTTTCTTTATAGCATCTTCGATCTTGTAAGATTGAAACTGCTTGTAAGTGCCGTCACGTTTTAAAATATACTCAACCATCTGCTAACTCCTAAAGTGATAGCAGCAGTTTAATGCATCTTGCGTTAAGGAGCAATAATAATTTTTGTCACTTTTGTGTCATTTTAGAAATTGTCCTATAAGCTTAATAAAAGTTTTACATTTGTTTTGCTATAATTCCAATCCGCTTTGCTGTTTTAACAACGATAAAGAGTGTTTCTACCTCTATATATTGTATAGGGTTAGAAGTATTGGCAAGCGAATATTTAAAGATTCTTTGCCTAAAAACAGTAAAGACAACTAAGACAAGGACTTACGATGAAAGTAAGAGCTTCAGTAAAGAAAATGTGTGATGACTGTAAAGTTATCAAAAGAAGAGGTATTGTAAGAGTAATCTGCAAGAACCCTAAACATAAACAGAGACAAGGATAACCATGGCTCGTATTTCTGGTGTTGATTTACCTAAGAAAAAGAGAATAGAGTATGGTCTAACATACATCTATGGAATTGGTCTTCATACTTCACGTCTTATTTTAGACGCTACAGGTATTGACTATAACAAAAGAGTTTACGAATTAAGTGAAGAAGATGTAGCAGCGATCACTAAAGAGATCCGTGAGAAATACATGGTAGAAGGTGATCTTCGTAAAAAAGTTGCTATGGACATTAAATCATTAATGGATCTAGGAAGTTACCGTGGTCTTCGTCACCGTCGTGGTCTTCCAGTTCGTGGACAAAAAACTAAGACAAATGCGCGTACTCGTAAGGGTAAACGTAAAACTGTCGGCGCAGCGTAAGGGATTAAAGCATGGCAAAAAGAAAAGCTGTTAGAAAAAAAGTAGTAAAGAAAAATATATCTCGTGGTATTATTCATATCGCAGCATCATTCAACAACACATTAGTAACTATTACTGATGAGATGGGAAATATGATTGCATGGAGTTCTGCTGGTAGCCTTGGTTTCAAAGGTTCTAAAAAATCTACGCCGTTTGCAGCACAAGCAGCAGTTGAAGATGCAGTAGAAAAAGCAAAAGTACATGGTATCAAAGAACTTGGTATTAAAGTACAAGGCCCTGGTTCTGGTCGTGAAACTGCAGTTAAATCTGTTGGTGCTATCGAAGGAATCCGTGTTACATTCATGAAGGATGTTACACCATTACCACACAACGGTTGTCGCGCACCTAAGCGCCGTAGAGTTTAAGGAGATTACTGATGGCAAGATATAGAGGTCCAGTAGAAAAAATCGAAAGAAGATTTGGAGTAAGCCTTAACTTAAAAGGTGAGCGTCGTTTAGCAGGTAAGTCTGCTTTAGAAAAGCGTCCATATGGTCCAGGTCAACATGGTCAACGTCGTAAAAAAGTTTCTGAGTATGGTTTACAGCTCAATGAAAAACAAAAAGCAAAATTCATGTATGGTGTTTCTGAGAAACAATTCCGTGCACTGTTTGCTGAAGCTAAGCGTCGTGAAGGAAATACAGGTACAAACCTTATTACACTAATCGAGCAAAGACTTGACAATGTTGTTTACAGAATGGGATTTGCATCTACTCGTAGATTCGCTCGCCAACTTGTAACACATGGTCACATTCTTGTAGACGGTAAAAAAGTGGATATCCCTTCATACCGTGTAAAACCAGGTCAAAAGATCGAGGTTAAAGAAGCAAGCAAAAACAACAACCAAATTCAAAGAGCTATCGAGCTTACAAACCAAACTGGTCTTGCTCCATGGGTTGATATTGATGCTGAGAAAGTATTTGGTATCTTTACTCGTCTTCCTGAGCGTGAAGAGGTTGTTATTCCTGTAGAAGAGCGTTTAATCGTTGAGCTTTACTCGAAATAATAATTAATAAAAAGGGCGTAAAAGAGATGAAAAAGATTAAAACTACACCACTTGCTCCTCAAGAGTTCGAGGTAGAACAAATAAGTGACAATGAAGCCAACATTATAGCGTACCCGTTTGAGACTGGTTACGCTGTCTCTTTGGCTCACCCACTTCGCCGTTTTCTATTAAGCAGTTCAGTTGGTTACGCACCGATTGCTATTAAAATCGAAGGTGCTAAACATGAGTTCGACTCAGTGCGCGGTATGCTTGAAGATATTTCAGATTTTATTTTAAATCTTAAAGAGATTCGCTTTCGTTTAAATAATGATGCAACTGAAGCTGAGATCAACTACAGCTTTGCTGGTCCATGTACTATTACTGGAGCAGATCTTAGCAATGACGAAGTAGAAGTTGTAACACCAGAGGCGCATTTAGCTACTCTAAACGAAGACTCTACGCTTAACTTTAGTATCAAAATAGCACAAGGTATCGGTTACGTACCAAGTGAAGATACTATGGAAGAGATTGATGGTGAAGGTTACATTGCACTAGATGCATACTTCACACCTGTAAGAAGTGCAACATATAAGATCGAGAACGTTCTTGTAGAGGACAACCCATCATTTGAGAGAGTTGTTATGAACATCAGAACTGATGGTCAGATCTCTCCGATCGATGCGTTTAGAAACTCTTTAGAAGTTATGTACGCACAACTTGCAGTATTTAATTCTGAGATTAGCATTAAAGCGCCTGCAACTATTGAAAGAGTTGAAGAGTCGCCAGAACTTAAAAAACTAACGACTAACATAGATAACTTAGGGCTCAGTGCGCGTAGTTTTAACTGCCTTGATCGCTCTAATATTAAACTTATCGGTGAAATTGTACTTATGAGTACGAATGACCTGAAAAATGTAAAAAATCTTGGTAAAAAATCTTACGATGAGATCGTAGAAAAAGTACAAGAGTTTGGTTTTGAAGTTGGTGCTGATTTAGATGATGATTTAGTAGCAGCACTAAAAAAGAAAATTGAAGCAGCTTCTTAAGAAGTAGCTTAATAAAAGAGGATTGAGATATGAGACACCGTCATGGATATCGTAAACTAGGACGTACAAGTGCACACAGAAAAGCACTTTTAGCGAACCTAGCTATTTCGTTAATTGAACATGGTAAGATTGAAACTACTGCTGTAAAAGCAAAAGAACTTCGTTCTTACATTGAAAAACTAATCACTGTTGCTGGTAAAGGTGACTCTAACGCTCATAGAGCTGTTTTTGCACTTTTACAAAACAAAGAAGCAACTAAAAAACTTGTAAATGAAATCGCGCCTCAGTATGTTGAGCGTGCTGGTGGATATACAAGAATTACTAGAACTCGTATTCGTCGTGGTGATGCTACGACTATGGCATTCATCGAACTAGTATAATTTTTCTTCCTTGTTATATCGGGTCTTCCCGGTATAGCAAACACTTTCACTTTCCTTCCACATTCTAAAATACTTTAACAAACAGGAATATATTATGAGTACTTTCGCATTTGGAACCTATAGAGTGAGTGATGAAAATCCACTGCATATTGAGGCTTTAAAGCTGGCTATTGAGAGTGGAGTAGAGCTCATCGATACCTCTACGAACTATATGGACGGTGGTGCTGAACGTGCTATTGCCAAAGCGATGGCAGGTTTTGACCAAGAGCGTATCAACAAGCTAAAAATCGTATCTAAATTTGGTTATATTCAAGGCTCAAACCTTCAAAAACACAAAGAAAAGCCTTTTGAAGATGTTGTGGAGTTTTCTGAGAGTTGTTACCACTCCATAGCACCGTCATTTTGCCATCAGCAGCTCACAGAATCACTCGAGCGTCTAAAACTTTCTCAGATAGATTGTTATCTTATTCATAATCCTGAGTATTTTATCTATGAGGCACTTAAAAATGAGATGCCAAGAGATGAAATGCTTGATGTAATGTATGAAAGGATATACAAAGCATTTGTAGCACTTGAAGAGGAGGTGCAAAATGGTCGTATCAACTCCTATGGCATCTCTTCAAACTCATTTGCAAAAGCTGCGAATGACCCTGAGTTTTTACCTTATGAAGATCTCATCACTTTAGCACAAAAAGCAGTTAAAGAAGCAGGAGCAAAAGAGCACAGTTTTACAACTATAGAACTGCCTATTAATATGCTAGAACTTGAGGGGCTTAAGTGTGCTGCATGGGCAAAGGAAAATGGTCTGCGAGTACTTTCAAACAGACCGCTCAATGCACAAAAAGATTCTCTGATGTACCGTTTAGCAGAGTATGAAGAGCCAAAAGAGTACTATCATGCTTATAATGAACTTTTGGAAGTTTGTGATACAAAAGAGCTTGAAAATCTCTATAATCTAATAGAGCAGATGGATATGAACAAGCATAAGTTTGGCTGGATAGGTGACTATGACAGCTTTTTATATGCACAGATTCTGCCACATATCAAAAAAAGCATTGAGCATATTCAAGAGGATGTACGTGAGATACTCCTTCGCTATATCGATACATTCCTAAGAGCCTATCGAGATATGGTGGCTTATGAGTGCTCACGCTTAACAAAAACTGCTCTAAAAGAGGAGTTTAAAGATTGCGACAAAAAGATGCAAGAGTGCGCTTTGGAGTTTTTATTGAAGCAAAAAGATATTGACTATGTTATTGTCGGTATGCGAAAACCGAGTTATGTAGTCGAGGTAATGGCTTTAAAAGCATAGGTAAAATATTTTTTTATGACTTGTTAAGCGGTTTTGTCATATTTTATGATTATAATACAGGAAGTAGAACTTCCATAAGATTTTGATAAATTAAAGGAACTAAAATGATACCATTTACAGATGAAGAGCTAATGGATCCGGTAAAAAATGTTATAGACAAGGTTCGCCCTTCATTAGCACTTGATGGTGGAGATATAGACTTTATTACAGTGAAGAACGGTACTGTATATGTGCAGCTAAAAGGTGCATGTATCGGATGTGCAAGTAGTGGTTCTACACTCAAATATGGTGTTGAGAGACAACTGAGAATGGATATCCACCCTGAGTTGTGTGTAGTCAATGTACCATTTGGTATGGAAAACGATATAGACAATTTATAATCAAAGAGAAAAATGAGCAGTAATATCAGTAAATATAAAATATTATCACAAGCAAAAGAGAGCTTTACAAAAGCAGACTATCAGCGTGCGTTAGAAAAGTTCGCTGAAGTTTTGCAAAACTATCCGAACTCAAAAGAGGCATATAACGGTGTGATTCTCTCAGAGATGGCTCTTAGTGGTGAGGAGGGTGCAGAAGCCCTTTTTGACTACTATGAGGTTCTCAAAGAAGAGGACAAGGAAGAGGCTGATGCAATTATGCGTGAGATACTTGAGACCATGGATGGAACTATTGAAAAACTCTCAGAAGCTTTTGCACAACCATTGCGTGAGCGTTTAGAGTTTGAAGATGGGATTTTATATAGTGATTTTAAAAAGCTTTTGGACGAGGGTGCCGATTTTAAAGAGACTTTTGAAAATATTATGTTCTCAACAAAAGTACTTATTACGCAAAAAGAGGATTTTATAGACTTTTTAGAAAAACTGATAGAGAACGGTTTTAGCGAGATGGCTTTGGCATATCTTGAAAATGCACTCTCACTCTACCCTACAGATAAAGTACTGGCAAAACTACTCAAAAAATTGGTACAAGGTAAACAACTTGAAAATTAAGCTTCCAGATCAGCCTTATGAGTATGTAACTGAAAATTCACAAGAGTGTGATGCAAATACCGCTTTTGTTTTAACAGCACAAAATGAGAAGTATCTTGATGATGCTAAAAAACGAGGAGCGCACTCCATTATCAAAGCAGCCGATATCGCTCCGATTTTTGGAGTAGATAAGATAAAGATTGTCGGCATTACCGGAACAAACGGCAAGACAACAACAGCAAGTGCCATCTATTCGTTTTTACTCGACTTGGGTTACAAGGCAGCACTACAGGGTACTCGTGGTCTTTTTATGAACGATGAAGTTGTAGAGGGTAAAAGCCTCACAACTCCTTCTGTACTCAATACTTATAGACATATCTATCAAGCAGTAGAGGCCGGATGTGAGTACTTCGTTATGGAGGTAAGCTCTCACGCAATCGTTCAAAAGCGTATTGAGGGGCTTGATTTTGAGCTTAAGATCCTTACGAACATAACACAGGACCATCTTGATTATCACAAAACGCTTGATGAGTATATTCATGTCAAAAACTCATTTTTTCAAGACGAGAGCAAAAAGCTCATCAACAAAGATGAACCACGCGCGAAGTTCAACATCAAAAACACTTTTACATACGGTATAGAAAACCCGGCAACCTATAGACTTATGGCTTACTCGCTCAATGACGGAAGCAGTGGTATTATCCAACATTTTCAGGAAATAGTACCATTTACTGCTTCGCTGCACGGTTTTTTCAACCTTTACAACCTTATGGCAGCAATTTCAGCAACACATATCATTACAGACAAGAGCCTTGAAGAGGTTTGTGATGTTGTAGATAACTTTGCAGGTGTGAGTGGCAGAATGGAGCAGGTAAGTATGGCTCCAAATGTCATAGTGGACTTTGCCCACACCCCAGATGGTATGGCGCAGGTGCTTAATGCTTTAAAAGAAAAAGAGCTCCTTGTCGTCTTTGGCGCAGGTGGAGATAGAGACAAAGCAAAACGCCCTTTAATGGGAAGAGTCGCAGCCTCTTTGGCAAAACGTGTTTATATCACAAGTGACAACCCACGCCATGAAGACCCGGATGCCATTGTCGATGATATCTTGGCAGGCATCGAAGACAAGACAAACGTTAGCGTTGAGCTTAATCGTAAAAAGGCCATAGAGATGGCACTTGATGATCAAGAAGGTGACGAGGTTGTTGTTATACTTGGTAAAGGTGATGAGACTTTCCAGATAATCTACGATGAAAAACTCCCTTTTGATGACAGAGAAGTTGTTCGAGAACTTCTCAATCTGTAAAACGAGTAGAGAATGAGAGCTTTTCTTGGACTCATTCTTGGCTTTAGCCTTCTTTTTGGCAGTGCTTTTATCACTACAGAAGAGAAACTCTCCACACTCTATAACACAAAAATATCTCCCGCTTTTGACAAAGTAAAGTTACAATACTTCACGACTCCTGATGGGCTCAAAATTGCCTATAAAATATTCAGAGTGCCCCACGCAAAGGCAAATATTGTCATAAGCAGTGGGCGTACTGAATCTATGGTGAAGTATAAAGAGCTTGTATATGATTTGATGCAAAATGGCTACAGTGTTTATATACTCGATCACAGAGGGCAGGGTTTTTCTTCCAGAACACTTGCAAATCCGCAGATCGGTCATGTTGAGAACTTTTATGATTATGTAGATGATCTGAAATTTTTTGTAGAGAACTTTGTACCTAAAAAGCCAAAATGCATTCTCTTGGCACATTCGATGGGTGGAGCTATTGCATCGCTCTATGTTGAACAGTATAGAGATGACTTTGATGCACTTGTCCTCTCATCGCCTATGCATGAGCCTCTTGTTTTGCGTGAGGGTCTTACTTCGAGAGTCTGCAGCTCTCTGCAAGAGAGGCAAAAGAATCTGCATGAGTTTGTACTAGGAACGGCTAAGAGTGATATTTTAGAGACGACCTTTGAGCAAAATGACCTCACGCACTCAAAAATTCGATTTGAGATTATGCAAAAAGAGTATGCTAAAAACCCTGCTATTCGTATAGGGGGAATGAGTAAACAGTGGTTGCGTGAGGCGTGTAAATGGAGCAGGAAGAGTCAAGAGATGGCTCATAAAATAAAAATTCCTGTTTTACTCTTTGAAGCCGAAAATGATACGGCAGTGACAGCACGAGGACATTATAATTTTTGTAGTAGAGTGAAGCAGTGTAGTTTAGTACACATCAGAGGTGCGTATCATGAACTTTTTATTGAAAAGGACAGGATACGCAAAGAGGTTTTAGAAGAGATACTTAGCTTTATCGCTAAAATCGAAAGTTAACACCGATATAAGCGATATTGAGATCTGATGATGGGCTGGTGTTAAGAGCCGGATCTGTTTTTTGGTAGGAGAGTGATTTGTACTCATATGCTATTTCCACATCAATATGCTCACCGTATGGGATGAAGACACCTGCTCCAAGATTCCATGTTCCATATGTTAATGATTTGTTCACAACATCTGCATTTGTCTTAAAATAGCCTCCACCAAAACCTGCTTTAAGAAACGGATATACATAAATATCCCAGTCAAATGCTTTTAAAAGCTCAACATTAAAGCAGATCTTCTCTGCATCATTTTGTGAGAGTACAGCTTTTTTGTTGTCAATATAGTCTAGTGAAAGCTCGATAGCATAGGCTTTAATGTCTCCATAGCCTACTTTAATGCGTGCACCGTTACTGTTAAAACTTTTTTCTTTACCAAGATAAGAGACTGTCTCACTGTTATAGGTATAGCCGGTACCAAAATAGACCTTTGCTTCGGCAAGAAGCAGTGAACTTAAAAGTGGTAAAAGCAGAAGTAGTTTTTTCAAATGAATATCCTCAAATTTTTCCAAATTATATCTTAAAAATATGAACTTATTTGTCACTATTAGAAAATGGTCTGCAATTTTTGCTATAATTGCACAAAAATTTTAAGGAGAATTTCCATGGGAATTCCACAACCGGCATATTATATCTTCAAATGTGAGCAGTCAGCTCCTCCAGGAATGCCAAAACCATCATGTGTTACACCACAGACTCAAGACCTTTTTCAGTACCTTGCACAAAAACTTATGCAAGAGGGTATTATGGGAACAGTTCAACCAATCAGAACTTCTTGTATGAACCGTTGTCAAATGGGTCCAGTTATGTTAGTTGAACCAGGTCATACTATGTATGCAGGATTAACTAAAGAAAAAATTGATAAAATTGTACAAGAACACATTCTTGGCGGTAACGTAGTTGAAGAGTACGTGATCGACAAAGAGATGTGGGATGAACCAATTAGCCCTGCTGATATGAAAAAACAGATGGGAATGTAGGAAAAATAATGACAATTGAGATGTTGTACAGCAAAATCCATCGCGCTACTGTTACAGATGCCAATTTGAACTATGTTGGTTCTATCACAATAGATGAGGAACTTTTAGAAGCTTCCAAGATGCGTGTTGGGCAAAAAGTAGAGATACTAAACATTAACAACGGTGAGCGTTTCTCTACTTACATTATTCTTGGTGAGCGTGGTAAACGTGACATCTGCCTAAACGGTGCAGCTGCACGTAAAGTTCACAAAGGTGATAAAGTTATCATCGTTGCGTATGCTACATATAATGAAAAAGAGCTCCAAAACTACAAGCCGACAGTTGTTCTTTTAAATGATGAGAACAACATCGATGAAATCGTAGAGAGTATCTAGTCATGTTTGGCAATATGGGTGATCTTAGCAAAATGCTTGAAGGTTTTCAAGAAAATGCCCAAAAGCTCAAAGAAGAACTTGCTTCTAAAACCTTTACTGTAAAAAGTGGTGGAGGAATGATAGAACTCACGCTCAACGGTAATGGTGAGGTGATTGATCTAAACATTGATGATGAACTTTTAGAAGATAAAGACTCATTGCAGATTTTACTTATCGGTGCTATTAATGATGCAAACAAAATGGTACAGCAAAACCAGCAGCAAAGTGCTCTTGGAATGCTTGGCGGAGCAAACCCGTTTGGTGGGATGAAGTAAGGTGTTCTTGCGCCTACTTCTGCTTAGTACGCTTACTTTTTTCAATCTTTTTGCATGCAGTGGTGGTTATAGCTCCTGTGTTCAAAAAGTTCGTGATGCTCACGCACTCCAAAACGACACACTTTTTATCCCACTAGACTCCAAGTACAGACTTGTGCAATCCACTTCAAAACCTAATGCAGATATTGTAAAATATGACCCATTTTTATCTTTATATCTTGTAAAAAACAAAGAGCCTTTTGCCTATCCGTTTACATTAGATACTACAAAAAAATCACCGCTTGCGATGGTGTCTGATACAAAGAGTTGCCAGGCAAATGTTGCACAGAGGCAACTTGGTTTAAACAGTTTTGCAAAGTTGCGTGAGCCATTGATAGCACCTTCACTGCTTACTACCTCATGCTGTTTTTTAGCAGGTATAGTAACAAAAAGGGGAGTGATTGAAGAGGAATATATAGAGCATTTCTTGGCAACTCAGAGAGTCGAGTACGGTGATATGGGTATTCGTGTGAAGCAGTATAAAAATAGAGTTTTTGTGAGTGCAAAAGATCCTTTCTTTGAGAACAACCCACTCAAAAAAGATGATGTAATAGTCGCAATGGATGGTAAAAAAGTTCAAAGCGCTGCTCTTTTGATGCAAAGAATCCTCTTTGCAAAAGTCGGCTCTAAACATACACTGGATTATTTGCGTAAGGGGAAAAAGAAAAAAACAACCATCACACTGCAAAAACGATATGGCGGTGGCTATGTAAGTGATACTTTTTTGGAGAAAAAAGGTCTTTATTTTGATGAAAAACTTCATCTTACAAAGATAGGTGGCAAGTTTAGTACTTATGGTCTTAAAGTTGGAGACAGACTGATACAGGTCAATAAAAAGCCCATAAAATCACAAAAAGAATTACGCAGCTACATAGAAAAACATCATAACATAGCTTCGCTTCTTTTTGAGCGAAATGGCTTTGAATTTTTTGTAAACATTAAGTAGAAAAGAAGTACAATTTCACATGCAAAATTTTGAGCAGTTCTTACAAGATCATCTACCAACATCAAAGAGTATTCACCCACACTATGAGAGTGCTCTGCAAAATATGCTTCAAGCGGGAGGCAAGCGTTTTCGTCCTGCACTGCTTTTGGGTGTTGTCAAAGCGTACAATCCTCTGATGTTAGAGTCTGCATACCATGCAGCCTATGCTATTGAACTGCTTCATACCTATTCACTTATTCATGATGACCTTCCCGCGATGGATGACTCTCCGCTTCGCCGTGGACATCCGACACTTCATATTACTTATGATGAAGTAACAGCGATACTTGTTGGTGATGCACTTAATACTTACGCTTTTGAGGTTTTATCAACTGCACCTTTTAGTGATGAAACAAAAGTAAAACTTATCTATGAGCTAGCACACAATGGTGGACTCAATGGTATGGTTTTAGGGCAGGCGATAGATTGTCACTTTGAAAACCAGCCACTCAAACTCGAAGATATAAAAACACTCCACACCAACAAAACAGCAAAACTTATAGCTGCATCACTGAAGATGGGTGCACTCATAGTAGGGCGCACAGAAGAGGCAGAGAAGCTCTATGACTTTGGGATAGACCTTGGTCTGCTTTTTCAGATACAAGATGATATACTCGATGTAACACAAAGCAGCCAAGAGGCAGGAAAACTGACAAACAATGATGAAGATAAGAACTCGTTTGTAACGATTTTAGGGCTTGAAGTAGCACTGCGTGAGGCAGATGCACTGGCACAAAGTTTAACAGAGACGATGGAGAGTTTTGATGAGAGTTTACAGCGTGAATTGTCACCAATACTTACAAAGTACATAAACAGACACAAAAATGAAGGAAAGAAATAGATGAGTGATAATGCAATGCGTCAAAAGATGGCAAATACAATTAGATTTTTAGCAGCCGATATGGTTCAGGCGGCAAATTCGGGGCATCCCGGTGCACCGATGGGGCTTGCTGATATTGCAGTGGTTTTAAGTGAACACTTAAAACATAACCCAAAAAACCCTTCATGGCTAAACCGTGACAGACTTGTATTCTCTGGTGGACACGCAACAGGGCTTATCTATTCACTCTACTACCTTTGGGGTTATGGTTTAGAAATCGAAGACTTGAAAAACTTCCGCCAACTAGACTCTAAAACTCCAGGACATCCTGAATTTGGGCATACTGCAGGTATTGAGATTACAACAGGACCACTTGGTCAGGGTGTGGCAAATGCAGTAGGTTTCTCTATGGCTTCAAAGTTTATGGCAGCACAGGTAAATAGTGAAACTGCAAAATTGATTGACCACAATGTTTACTGTCTGTGTGGTGATGGTGACTTGGAAGAGGGCATCAGCTATGAAGCATGTTCAATTGCAGGACACAATAAGCTTGATAACCTTATTCTTATCTATGACTCTAACCGTATTACAATCGAGGGAAATACAGATCTTTCCATTTCAGAAGATATTCGTGCTCGTTTTGAGTCTCAGTGCTGGGAAGTTTTAGAGTGCAATGGACACGATTATGATGAGATAGATGCAACTATCACGCAAGCAAAAAAAGCTGACAGACCGGTTCTAATTATTGCAAATACTATCATTGCAAAAGGTGCAGGACCACTAGAGGGAAGTCACCACTCTCACGGTGCACCACTTGGGGAAGATGTTATTGCTGATGCAAAACGTGGAGCCGGCTTTGACCCTGAGAAAAAGTTCTTTGTTCCTGAAGATGTAATGGCACGCTTTCGTTGCGCTGTTGAAGCAGGAGATTTGGCAGAGCGTGAGTGGATTCACTCACTCAAAACTGCACCGCTTATGGAGCAAAATGAAGCACTTGAAGCACTGCTCAACCATGACTTCTCACGTATAGAGTGGCCGGAGTTCGATAAAGCTGATGCGACAAGAAACACAAACGGTAAGATCTTAAATGCAATTGCCAAAGCGATTCCTGCATTTATCGGTGGTTCAGCAGATCTAAGCCCATCGAACAAAACATACCTTAATGATATGGGTGTATTTCCAAAAGGTAAAAACATCTACTTTGGTATTCGTGAGCATGCAATGGCTGCAATTGCAAATGCGATGGCACTTTATGGTCCTATCATGCCGTTTACTTCGACATTCTTTGTATTTTCAGATTATTTAAAACCTGCAGCGCGTATAGCAGCATTGACTGGGATTCAGCAGTTCTTTATCTGGACACATGATAGTATTGGTGTTGGTGAAGATGGTCCGACACACCAACCAATTGAACATCTCTCACAGTTCCGTGCACTGCCAAACTTTTATGTATGGAGACCGGCAGATGGGCGTGAGAATGTAGCAGCATGGAAAAAAGCATTAACTATGGATAAATCTCCATCTGCATTTGTATGTTCTCGTCAAGGTTTAGCAGTGCTTCCTAACGCTGTTAGTGGTGATGCAAGCCATGGTGGATACCTTCTTGCAAGTGATGAGAATGCAGAGATAACGCTTATGGCTTCAGGAAGTGAAGTAGAGCTGGCACTCAAAACAAAAGAGCTTTTAAACAAAGAGGGCAAAAAAGTAGATGTTGTCTCTGTTCCGTGTTATGATCTTTTCATTGAACAAGATAAAAACTACATCGATTCTATCATAAAACCATCAAGTAAAAAAGTAGCTATTGAAGCTGCACGCGCTTTAGAATGGTACCGCCTTGCTGATGAGGTTATCGGAATGGATACATTCGGTGCTTCAGCACCGGCAGGACAACTCTTTGAGAAGTTTGGCTTTACTGCTGAAAAAATAGCGCAACAAATTAACTAAAATATATTTAACAAAGAGCTTTATCTTTTTAGGTAAAGCTCTTAAAAACAACCCTTCCTTTTTTTAACATATTTCCTATACTTTTTTCCCTACCTTTCTTATTACAGTTTGACAAGTAGTTTTTATCGCAGTATAATTATTACAATAATTGAACGACGGTCAGTCAAAGAAAAAAAATAAAGGAGTCTGTATTGGCAATAATCGTTGATAAAGAGCAGAAGAAAAAAGATATTGCTCTCTCTACAAAAGCCTTGATACTCAGTAAAGGCATTAGCAATATAACAATTGCTCAAATTGCAAAAGCTGCAGGTATCGGCAAGGGTACTGTCTATGAATACTTTAAGAACAAAGATGAGATTGTTTTTGAATTAGTTGAGATTTTGATGCAAGAGCATAATGAGCAAAAAGAGGCTCAGCTGAACAAACTTACATCAACGAGAGAAAAAGTAAAAAGCTTCTTTAGTTTCTTTTATGTTGATGAAGACAGAGAGCTGCGTGAGATCTATAAGCAATTTACAGCAATCTCACTTAATAATCCTAATGAATATATGGTCTCATTCCAAACACAATGTTATCTCTTTTATGAAAAATGGATGGAGACAATTATTCAAGAGGGTATAGAAAAAAAAGAACTAAAACCAGAAATAAAAGATCTTATTATGGGAATATTTGCATTTGCACAGGGTTCTTTTATTATGAGTGTAACAACAAGTGCTATAATAGACTTACAACAAAAAATAGATAATCAAATAGATATGCTATTTGATTTTATGGAGAAATAATTATGAAAAAACTACTACTACTACTTAGTATTGTACCGGCTCTTTTACTTAGTGATGATCTACACTCACTTTTGGAGTTTGCAAAACAAAACAACAACCTGCTTAATGCTTCTAAAATCTCAGCACAGGCAAAAGAAAAAGAGCTTGAGAGTGCACAAAGTAACTACTATCCTACTGTGGATGTAAGTGGTTTTTATAAAAGAGATGATGATGCAAGTCCGTTTCAACCGGGAACTGTCTATGGAGCAAATGCAAAAATTGCATTTGATTTATATGACGGCGGAAAAAAATCTTATACAAAAAAGCAAAAAGCAAATGAGCATAAATCGGCACTGTTTAGCTCTAAAGATACACAAAAATCAATTTTACTTACAATTACGCAAGATTATTACAATCTTAAAACACTTCAGGCAAGACTCCAAGCTCAAGAAGAAGCTTCTCGTGCAGTAAAAGCGCAACTTGAGAGAGTCAAACACTTTTATGAAGCCGAACTTGCAACGAGTGATGATGTCGATAGACTTCAATCTGCTTATGACAGTACCATTTATGCGATTGAATCTATAAAATTTCAAATCAAAGCAGTCAAAAAATCTTTAGAGATAAAAGTGGGTAAAAGGATAGCTTCTTTAGAAGACTCTAGCTTCCAAAAAACTGTGCAAGAAGATCAAGAGGAACTTGACAGTATCCAAGCGCTCAAGTATAGTAAAACTGCTCTTTTGAATGCAAGTGAGACAATTGACAGTTATTACTATCCGACTATTCATGTAGAAGATACCTACTCTGTTTATGAGTATGAAGACAAACCAACTATGGCAGGTCGTCCTATACCTCTGCTTGATAATCAAAACGAAATCATGGCTACTATAGGCTTGAGACTCTTTGACTTTGGAACACTCAAAGAACAAAAAGAGGCACTCAAACTTCAAGCAGATGCACTCAATCAACAAATCATCTACAAATCAAAAGAGCAGCAGATGCAACTTGAACTCGCTCTTGATAGAATCTATACCGCAAATCTTAATATAAAAAGTTCAAAAAGTGCACTTAAAGCTGCAAAAAGTGCATTAAAAACAATTACCGAAAAATATAATGCAGGTATCGTAGATAATGTTGTCTATCTTGATGCTCTCTCATCCAAAACACAAGCGCAAGCGGTGTATGAAAAAGCACTCAATGATTTAGAGATTGCCTATGCGCTTTATTACTACTACAACAACAAAAATATAGAGGATTTTATAGAATGAAAAAGATATTTTTTACTTTACTTACACTAGTAAGCATCTCTCACGCAGAGAGCATTTACGCAACCTTTGATGTCGCAGCAGACAAAAGTGCCAATCTTGCTTTTACAGCCAGTGGGATTGTAAAAAAAGTTAATGTTGATATTGGCTCGGTAGTGCGCAAAGATCAAACTTTGGCATCACTTGATAACAGTGACATTGAAGCGATGCTTAAAAAGACACAGATTGTTTTTAAATTTGCCTCACGTGAGCTAAAAAGACAAGAGAAAATCAAAAAGCTCATTGATGCAAGTAAGTACGATAAGGTGCTTAGTAACTACGAAAATGCAAAGGCTTCTGTTGCCTATCAACAAGCCCTCTATGACAAAACGATTTTAAAAGCTCCTTTTGATGGAATTATTTACGATAAAGCCATAGAAGTTGGTGATGCCGTGAGTGGTATGATGCTTAAAACTGTTTTTAAAATCCAAAGCCTTCATGCAAGAAAACTCATCTTAGAGTTTGATCAGAAGTATCATAGTATTGTCAAGGTGGGGCAAACTTTTGAGTACAAAGTAGATGGCGATGATAAAACCTACAAAGGTGTCATCTCAAAAGTCTATCCGTATGCCAATTTTGACAACAGAAAAATAAAAGCAGAAGTTAAAGCCAAAGATTTTACTGTTGGGCTTTTTGGCGATGGTATGATCATTGTTGATGGAAAATAAGCATGTATAAGTTAGCCATAAACAGACCCATAGCCACACTGATGTATGTCTTTACCTTGGTGATATTTGGCTATATGAGCTTTAAAAGTATGCCTTCGGCTCTTTTTCCAAATGTAGATTTCCCAATAGTAACCATAAAGACAATTTACCCGGGTGTGGAAGCTGACACCATAGAGTCACAGGTAACAGAGAAGATAGAAGAGGCAATCAGCCGCATAGGTGGCGTTGACAGTATCACCTCTACAAGTAGTGATGGTGTTTCTGTTGTAACGGTGAAGTTCTTTTTAGAGCGAGACATAGATGAAGCAACTAATGATGTGCGTGATAAAGTCTCAGCCGTACTGCTTCCAAAAGATGCCCAGACGCCACTTGTAAGTAAGCTTGACATCGGAGGTGCACCTGTTATTAATGTCTTTTTGACAGCCAAAAAAGATACTTTGCAAAATCTTATGGTTTTTGCTGATGAGAAAGTTAAACCAGCTTTACAAAAGATTAACGGTGTCGGTGCTATTAACATCATAGGTTACAAAGACAGAGAGATAAAAATATTTCCCGATATCTATAAACTAAACAAATTTGGCATTACTGTAAAAGAGCTAAATGATATTGTTACGAGAGAAAATGTCAAAATCGGTGGCGGAAAACTTATAACAAAAACAAAAGAGATTATCTTAAAAACAAAAGCAGATGCTTTGAGTGTAGAAGAGCTACAAAACATCATTATCAAAGATGATTTAAGACTAAAAGATGTAGCAAAGGTTGTAGATGATCTAAGTGATGCAAAAAGCTACTCTTCATACAACGGCACACCCGGTGTTATGCTTGAAGTACAAAAAATCTCAGGAACAAATACCATTGATATAGTCAACCGCGTCAAAGCAACTGTGCCGCAGTTGAAAAAAATGGCAGGCAAAAAGTATGGTGTAGCAACCCTGCAAGATACAACCCCTTTTATTATCCACTCGCTTGAAGATGTAAAGTTTGACTTGATCTACGGTGCATTTTTGGCAGTTGTTATTATCTTTGGATTTTTAAGAAACTTTACTATTACTTTGGTTTCTGCACTCTCTATTCCTATATCAATTTTTGGAACGATTGCACTGATGAATCTCATGGGATTTGATCTCAATAAAATGACACTTATCGGGCTTACTCTTGCCATTGGTATTATCATCGATGATGCTATTGTTGTGTTAGAGAACATATACAAAAAGATGGAAGCGGGTATGGGCAAGTTTGAAGCTGCTTTGTATGGTGTTAAAGAGATGGCTTTTGCTATTTTGGCGATCTCGGCTATGCTTCTTGCCGTATTTTTGCCTGTTGCACATATGAGTGGTATTGTTGGGAAGTTCTTTGAGAGTTTTGCGATGACAGTTGGTTTTGCTGTTATTATCTCTTACACTGTTGCTATGAGTTTTATGCCAAGTTTAAGTGCAAGAGTGTTAGAGAAAAAAGAGAGTAGATTTTACAATCTAACAGAACCTGTCTTTGTGTTTTTAGATAAAATCTATGCGGCAACACTCAAGTTTGTGCTTCGTTTTAAAGTTATAACACTTGTTTTTGTTCTTGTTGCTTTTGTTGCTTCTTTGTCACTTTTTCCAAAAATCGGTATGGACTTTATCCCAAAAGAGGATAAAGCAGAGTTTGAGATAAAACTGC
>Ga0256836_1000538_pt1 | contig 19463 bp, 24 predicted proteins | sample 4561380metaG_FD_185974 | JGI IMG/M metagenome (GOLD analysis project Ga0256836, IMG submission 185974) | Hydrothermal vent microbial communities from Guaymas Basin, Mexico - 4561-380 | ecosystem: Environmental > Aquatic > Marine > Hydrothermal vents | place: Mexico: Guaymas Basin | collected...
TCTAAAAAACTTCTGTTTTTATTATAAAGATACTTAAAAACTTTTATGATTGAAAAGAATAAATGAGTGCTTTTTTCATAAAGATAAAATTTTCTACCTAAATTTTGATTTAGATTTTCAAAGGTAAGATAAGAAGTAATCATAGTAATAATAAAAGCTATTAAAGATAAAACATATACTAAAACCATAACTTACCTTTAAAAAAGTTTATATTCAGAAAGAACCTTATATATAGGGCCTTGAGAAGTAAGAATACTTTGAAAAAGTTGAAAAGATGTAATTTTAACTTTAAAAAATTCTTTATCTTTATATTTTCTTAAAAGAGATAAAAATTTATTTTTTCTTTTTAATTTTTTTATTCTTAATAAAGTTAAATGCGGGATAAAATCTTGATTTTCTCTTTGAAAAGAATATTTTTCACAAGTTTTTTCTACAAAATTTTTTAAAGGTACAAAATTACCAAAGCCATTTATAAATAAAACTCTTGGATTATTTTCATTGGGAAAACATCCTAAAGATTTAAAGGTAGCTTCAAAAGAATTTATTTTGTGATTATTTAATTCCAGTTTTATTTTTTCTAAAACTTCTTCATCTGTATTTCCCAAAAATTTTAAAGTAATATGAAGATTAGAGCTCTCTACCCATTTTCCAAATATACACTCTTCCTTTTGAATTTCATATTTTAATTTTTCATATCCTGGCCAAATAATTCTTATACCAATAAAAGCCCTTATCATTCCTCAAACTCCATTTTTGGAGCTCTAAAAAGAAATTTATTAATTAAAATTTCTAAAGGTTCTTTTTTATAAGTAAACCTATATAAACTATCTAAAATAGGCATATATAAATTTGCTTTTTCTTTCATTTCATAAACAACTTTTAAAGTAAAAATACCCTCTATTGTATTTTTTCCAAAATATTTTTTTATTGTTTCTTCTTCTGGAAATCTTTTAAACTTTCCTATTAAAACTCCTAAAGAATAATTTCTGGATAAAGAGCTATAAGAGCTTAAAACTAAATCTCCAAGACCAGAAAGACCATCTAAAGTATTTGATTTTCCTCCAAATTTTTCAGCAAAATCCCTCATTTCCTTTAAAGCCCTTGTTATTAAAGCCGCTTTTGCATTTTCCCCAAAATTTAAACCATCACAAATTCCAGCACTAATTGCATAGATATTTTTTAAAGCTCCCCCAACTTCTACTCCTCTTACATCCAAAGATCCATAAAAATGAAGAGGTTCCACTTTAAGCTTAGATATAAGCTCTAGAACAACTTCTTTCTCTTTACCAGCCAAAACTAAATTTGTAGGTTTATTTTCTAAAATAAGCTTTGCAAAACTAGGGCCTGAGAGCACAAAATAAGAAATATTTGGATATAAACCTTTGAAAAGCTCACTTAAAAAAGTTTTATATTTAATATCTATTCCTTTAGAGGCACATATAAAAAATTTAGGGGAAAAACTAAAAGTTTTTAAATATTTCCAGACATCATAACTTACTTGAGTTGGAAGAGCAGATATTACAAGTTTATTTTTTGTTAAAGCGCAAAACTCATCTAAATCATTTATAGGGATAATACTATCTAAATATTTATATCCAGGAGCATAGGTAATATTTTCCCTTTTTTCTTTTATAGCTTCATAGAGATTTTTATCTCTTATCCATTGGTAAACCTTATATTTTTTTCCGAAACTAAAAGCTAAAGCCGTTCCAAAACGTCCGCTACCCAGTATACCTATTTCCATTTTTTTCCTTTATCTTGAAAACACATAAAGTAAAATTGCTTTATGCGAATGTAGTCGATTTTCAGCTTGGTCAAAAACTACACTATGCAGGCTATCCATAATATCTTTTGTAACTTCTTCTCCCCTATGAGCTGGAAGACAATGCATAAAAATAAAATCTTTTTTTGCATGTTTTACAAGCTCCTTATTTACTTGATAAGGCTTAAAAATCTCTTTTTCCTTACCTTCCTCTCCCATAGATACCCATACATCTGTATATATAACATCTGCATCTTTAACAGCTTCTATAGGATCATTTGTAATTAAAACCTTACTTCCCATTTTTTTTGCTCTATTTTCTGCTTCTTTTACATAATTTTCATTTGGTTCATAACCTTTGGGAGTTGCAACAAAGATATCTATTCCCAAGCTTGCACAACCTACTAAAAGAGAATTACAAACATTATTTCCATCTCCTAAATAAGCTACCTTTACATTTTTCTTTCCTTTTTTTTCCAAAATAGTTAAAAGATCAGCTATAGTTTGGCAGGGATGCTCCTCATCCGTTAAAGCATTTATGATAGGAATTTTTATTTCTTTTGAAATTTCCTCCAAAGGTTTTTGTTTAAATGTCCTAATTCCAACTGCATCTGCATATCTTTCTATTACTTTAAAAGTATCTATTAAAGGTTCTCCCCTTCCAAGTTGAGAAGAAGTTTTATCTACTACAGCTGTATTCATTCCTAGCTCTTTTGCCGCAAAATCAAAAGCAAGACGTGTTCTTGTAGAAGGTTTTTCAAAAATAAGAACTAAATTTTTATCTTTTAAAAGTTTTTCATTTTTATTAAATCTTTTATTCATTTTTAAATAAAAAGACATATTTACAAGCTTTTCTATATCCTTAGAACTAATATCTAAAATAGAAATAAAATGTTTCAATTTTCCTACCTCTTTTTGGGATTTTCAAAATATCATTAGTTTTTTTCATAGTAAAAAAATTAAATAAACTAATAAGATATTTTAACAAAAAGACTATAAAATTATTTCAGTTCCAATACCTTCCTTTGTAAAAATTTCAAGTAAGATACTGTGAGGAATTCTACCATCTATTATATGGGCTTTATTTACACCTTTTTCTAAAGCATCTTTGCAAGAAAGAAGTTTAGGAATCATTCCACCTTTTATAATTCCTTTTTCTATAAAGCTCTTTAAAAGTCTTAAAGAAAATTTAGAAATTAAATAGAAATCTTCATCTAAATCTTTTATTTTTAAAATTTCTCTATCTTTATCAAAAATACTATTTTCCTTTACTATGTATCCTTTTTTATTTAAAAATTTAAATATATCTTCTTTATCTTTTCTTTTTAACTTTAAACCTTCTACATCTGTTAATAAAATAAGTTTTCTTGCTGGTAGACTTGCAGCTATTTTTCCGGCCGCAAGATCAGCATTTATATTATAAGAGGTTAAACTTGTCCCTTCTTTATAATCTATCCCTACTCCAATTGGAGCTACAACCGGAATAAATTTATCTTCTATAAGCTTTTTCAAAATATCTGGATTTACTTTGATAACTTCTCCTACATAACCTATATCTCTTAAATTATCTTCTTCATAAGATATCCCAAGCTTATCTAAATACTCTTTAGTTTCAACCTTTTTTACAAAAAGCAAATTTCCGTCTTTTCCGGAAATTCCTACCGCATTTCCTCCATAAATATTAATTAAATTAACAATATCCTTATTTACATAACCACAAAGAACCATTTCTACAATTTTCATAACATCTTTTGTAGTAATTCTTAAACCCGCAAAAAATTCTGTAGAAATCTTAAGTTTTTTTAAAAATTCTGAAATTTGAGGACCACCTCCATGAACAATTATAGGGTTGATGCCTATATACTTAAGCAAAACTATATCTTTAGCAAAAAGAGGCCTTAGCTCTTCATTTGTAAAAGCACTTCCACCATACTTTATAACAAAAGTTTCTCCATAAAAATTTTTTATATAAGGAAGAGCTTCAAGCAAAACTTTAGCCTTTCCTATTAACTTCTCCAAATTTACACCTCTTTACTTATAATAGATGCTTTATGTTTTTTTGTTTCTCTTTCAAAGAATTTTATTTCTTTTTGTATTAAATTATTTATATTTTCACTTAATATATTTATTTTAAGTTGCTTTTCTTTGAGAAGTCTTAATTTTTCTTTGTCCAAAGAGACTTTACTATTTTCTTTTTCTATTTTTTCCAAATATTCATTTAATTTCAAAAAATCTGTATAAAGTTTTTCAATTTCCTTTAAAAATTCATGTGGCTTTTCAAAATCTTTTTTAAGAATTTTAAATAAAACTTTTTCTAAATTTTCAAAAAGCTCTAAAGATAACTCTAAAATATCCTTATTCTCCATCTACTTCCTCAAATTTTTTAAGATATTTTTCCCAAATTTTTATTTTTCCTTTATATTCAAAACCATACTTTTTATAAAAACTTTTAGCCTTTTCATTCTTTTCTCCCACCCATAGACCTACACATTTTTTCCCACTTTTTCTTAAATATTCTAATGCTGTTTCAAAAAGTTTTTTTCCAATTCCTAAACCTTGATATTTTGGAGATACGACAAATTCGTGAATTTCACCTCTATCCTTTGTCCAATTTTTATCTGCACAAATAAAACCTACTATTTCATCATTAAGTTTTGCAACAAAAAAACCTTCTTTATCTTGTTTATAAAGCCAATTTAAATATTTTAAAATATTTTCATAACCTTCCTCTGCATAATCTTTCAAATCTTTATAAGCTTCTTCATAAACTTTTATAAGTTTTTCTAAATCTTTTTTTCTTACTTTTTCTATTTTTATTTTATTTACTAAAGAGCTTTTCAAAAGTTTTGATTCCATCTTTAAGTTCCCTTAAAGATAATTTTTCATATTTTGTATGAGCATATCTTAAATTACCTAAACCAAAAACTAAAGGTTTCTTTTTTAAATTATAGTAAGCATGAGCATTTGTCCAGGAGCGACAAATTCCTTGTTTAAAACTCTTAAAATTTATAGGAAAATCTTTTATATTTATTTTAAAACCTTCATCATATTCCTTAAAAAACTTTTTAAAGTTAGAAAGACCTTCTTTTTCTAAAATATAAAAAAAGAAATTTTTTTTAATCTTCCACGAAGTAAGAATTTCAAATCTTAAATAAACTTTTTCTGGATGATTATAAATATTTCTATGTCCTCCTAAAAAGGAAATAATATTTAAGTGAGCATATTTATCAATTCTTTTTAGTTTTTTTACAAAATTTTTAAAAATATCTAAGATTTTCAAAGCTTCTTTTATGGAATCCTTTTTAGGAACATATGCACCATGAGTACTTTCTCCAAAAAGTTCTATTTCAAATTCAAACGCTCCCAAATTTTTATTCCAAACTTCCAAATTAGTAGGCTCAAAAACTAAAACATATTTTTCCTTTGGATTTAAAAGATAAGGCGCTTTACCCTCTTCTTCTTCATCAAAAGGAAAAAATAAACTATATTTTTTCAAATTTATCTTACTTCTTTTTAAAAGATTCAAAAGAGCAAAAACATTTCCAAGATTATCACTAACTCCGCTTCCATAAAAAATGCCATCTTTATAAAAAACTTTTTTTAAAGGACCTACAATATCTATATGAGCATCAAGTAGAACTTTTTTTTCTTTGGAAGGAATATAAATATATTTTTGTGTTTTTATATAAAAAATGCCTTTTGATTTTAATAAGTTTTCAATAAACTTTATTCTTCCATTTAAGTTTAAAGAAACAAATTGAAGAAAATCTTGAATCATTCTGAAAATCCTTAATATTTTGATTTTCATAATAGTATAACACAAGAAAATAGCTGTTATCCCTTGACATAAAAAAACTTTCCCCTATATTTATATTAGACGTGTTGGCACCCGATTATAGAGAGTGCCAACAAGAAAACTAGGAGGGGGTAAACATGAAATTAAAACCACTTTATGACAGAGTAGTTGTAAAAAAAATAGAAATTGAAAATGCAACTCCAGGCGGAATTATCCTACCGGACTCTGCGAAGGAAGAATCTCAATTTGCAGAGGTTGTCGCAGTAGGTGAAGGAAAACTTTTGGAAAATGGCCAAATTGTTCCTTTAAAAGTAAAAGAAGGACAAAAAGTATTAATCTCTAAATATGCTGGAAGCGATGTAGAAATCAACGGAGAAGAATACACCATTTTAAAAGAAGAAGATATTTTAGCTATCGTAGAAGACTAATTTTCTTAGACCCGTAGATTAAAGTCTACGGGACTTTAAAAACTTAAAAAATCTTATTAGGAGGTGTGAAAATGGCAGGAAAAGAAATTCTCTTTTCAGATACAGCTAGACAAAAAGTAAAAGCAGGTGTAGATAAACTTGCAAATGCAGTAAAAGTTACTATGGGACCAGGTGGTAGAAACGTAGTTATCGAAAGAAAATTTGGATCCCCACTTGTAACAAAAGATGGGGTTACTGTTGCTAAAGAAATTGAACTTAAAGATCCAGTAGAAAATATTGGAGCTCAACTTGTAAAGGAAGTAGCTCAAAAAACTGCTGATCAAGCCGGAGATGGTACAACTACAGCTACTGTACTTGCTCAAAGCATTTTTAATGAAGGTTTAAGATTTGTAACTGCAGGAGCTAATGCAATTGATCTTAAAAGAGGTGTGGACAAAGCTGTAAAGGAAATTGTAGAAGAACTTAAAAAAATTGCTAAACCAGTAAAAGATAAAAGAGAAATTGAACAAGTAGCTACTATTTCTGCAAACTATGATAGAGAAATTGGAAAAGTAATCGCTGATGCAATGGAAAAAGTTGGAAAAGAAGGTGTTATTACTGTAGAAGAATCTAAAACAATGGATACAACTTTAGAATTCGTGGAAGGTATGCAATTTGATAGAGGATATTTATCTCCATACTTTGTAACTGATCCAGAAAAAATGGAATGTGTTCTTGAAAATCCATACATTTTAATTACAAACAAAAAGATTTCTAACATTAAGGAAATTTTAAAAGTACTTGAACAAGTGGCTCAAGAAAATAGACCTCTTTTAATCATTGCAGAAGACGTAGAGGGAGAAGCTCTTGCGACTTTAGTAATTAACAAATTAAGAGGAACATTGCAAGTATGTGCTGTAAAAGCTCCAGGATTTGGTGAAAGAAGAAAAGCTATGCTTCAAGATATTGCAGTACTTACTGGTGGACAAGCTATTTTAGATGATTTAGGAATCAAATTAGAAAACGTAACAAAAGATATGCTTGGACAAGCTGAAAAAGTTGTAGTTGATAAAGAAAATACAACTATAATTGGTGGAAAAGGAAGTAGAGAAGAAATAGAAAAAAGAATTAAACAAATTAAAGCTGAACTTGAAAAAGCTACTTCTGAATACGACAAAGAAAAACTCCAAGAAAGACTTGCTAAATTAACTGGTGGAGTTGCAATTATTAAAGTTGGAGCTGCTACCGAAGCTGAACTTAAAGAAAAGAAAGCAAGAGTAGAAGACGCTCTTCATGCTACAAGAGCTGCAGTAGAAGAAGGAATTGTAGCAGGTGGTGGTACAGCTTTAATTGCAGCAGCATTAAAAGCAATTGATAGAGCTTTAGAAAAAGCTGAAAACGATGATGAAAAACAAGGGGTTAAGATTGTAGAAAGAGCAGTAAAAGCTCCAGCAAGACAAATTGCAGATAACGCAGGATATGTTGGAGAAGTAGTAGTAGAAAAAGTAAAAGAGCTCATTAAAGAAAAAGGTCCTGAATGGGGCTTTAACGCAAAAACTGGAAAATATGAAAACTTAATTGAAGCTGGAGTAATTGATCCAGTTAAAGTAACAAGAACAGCTTTACAAAATGCAGCATCTGTATCTGGACTCTTATTAACAACAGAGGCTACAATTACCGAAATTCCTGAAAAAGAAGAAAAAGGCGCAGGAATGCCACCAGCTCCAGAATTTTAAGATAGATTAGGCCGCCCGGAAATGGGCGGCCTTTTTATTTTTAATACTTATAATTTCAGTGAAAACTTCCTCTTTTAATACCTTAAAAAAGAATATCTAAACTTACTTTAATGAGGTTTCTTTTTAGAGCTTCTAAAATCTTCAAAATCTTTTAACTCTTCCAGCTCAAATTCACTTTCCTCAATTTCTTCAAAATTACCTAAATAGTTTGAAAGTTCCAAAGCTTCTTCAAAAGATATTCCTTCTTTTTCAAAAAGTTTTCTAGAAACATAAATAGGTGCCTCTGCTCTCACGGCTATGTTTAAGGCATCTGACGGACGAGAATCTAAATAAATTATTTCTCCATCTCTTTCAAGTTCAATTAAAGCTAAATAGGTACTATTTTCCATCCCATATATAATTACCCTATTTACCTTAGTATTTGTAAGTTCACATAAATTTAAAAATAAATCATAAGGAAGCGGTCTTGGAGGAATCCCTTGTAAAAGAGCAATTTCTAACATATCAGCTTCCCAAAGACCTATCCAAATTGGAAGAGCATATTTATATTTTTTATTTCCTAAAATTACAATTGCATTTTTTTCATTTGGATTTAAAAAGATGTTAATTTTATCCACTTCTATTAAGTCATCAAGCTCGTAATTAAACATTTAAGACCCCCTTTAAATAATATGGATAAGCTTCTTTTATTTTTACATTTACAGTATCAAAATCTAAATTTTTTTCACTTTCAAAAATTACAATTTTATTTTGTGGATTTCTACCTTCATAAAGATATTTTTCACCTTTCTTTTCTTTTTTAGTAATTAAAACTTCTGTGTTTTTTTCCAGAAAAGTTTTATTTTTTTCTAATGCTGATCTCATTAAAAGAGAATTTAAAGTTTGAAGACGTTTAATTTTTTCATCTTTTGGGACATTATCCTTTAAAAAAGTTGCCGCATAAGTAAAAGGACGAGGATTATAAGCAAAAACAAAACCTTGGTCATATTTAACTTTTTTTACAAGCTCTAAAGTTTCTTCAAAATCTTTTTTTGTTTCTTCCGGAAACCCCACTATAAAGTCTCCACTTATAGCAACATTAGGCAAAATTTCTTTTAAGTAATTTATTTTTTCTAAATACTCTTCCTTTGTATATCCTCTTCTCATAAGCTTTAAAATCTTATTACTTCCACTTTGGGGTGGAAGATGAATATAAGGCATAACTATATCTTTTAAATCTTTTAAAGTATCCACAAGATCTTTAGAGAAACCCGCCGGATGAGAAGTTACAAAACGAATTCTTTTTATACCTTTATTAAAAACATGTTCTGAAACTTTTTTTAAAACATCTTTTAGCTCATATCCCGTTTCAGGACACTTATAAAAGTCTATATTTTGTCCAAGAAGTTGAATTTCTTTTATATAAGGATATTTTTCTAAAGTTTTATCTATTTCTTTTATTATTAGAGAAAAAGGTTTACTTCTTTCTCTACCTCTTACAAAAGGGACTATACAATAAGTACAAAACCTATTACAGCCAATTTGAATGGTAATATAACTTATAGGACCTTTTGGAGGGGAAGGATAAAAGGCCAGTTTATTTTCTTCTAAAGAATATTTATTCCAAACTTCAAAAACCCTTTTTCCTTCCTTTACTTTTTCAAGATAAAGAGGTAGAAGATGATAATTAAAGGTCCCTATAACTATATCTACGTAAGGCATTTCTTCAAAAATTTTACGTCTAAGTCTTTGAGGAACGCATCCAAATATACCTAAAATAGCACCTCTTTCTTTTTTTAACTTTTTACATTGACCCAAAAAAGATAAAGCTTTATTTTCAGGTTTCTCCCTAACGGTGCAAGTATCAACTAAAATTAAATCTGCTTCATTTACATTTTTAACTTCTTTTAAACCCAAGCTTTCTAGAATAGCTTTTACTTTTAAACTATCATATTCATTCATTTGGCATCCAAAAACTTTAATAAAAAATGTTTTCATTTTAAGTTCCCTATAAGGTAATTTAAAATATCCATTTTTGTTATAAATAAAGAAACAAAAATTAAATATAAAAGAGCAATTTAATCATGAGAAAAATAAACAACATTTTAAGAAAAATATATGAATATATTAAACAAATTCAAGACGATGATATTTCCATATATGCTGCATCCTTGAGTTTCTATACTATATTTTCCTTAGTACCTTTAATATTTGTATTTTTTACTATATTTTTAAATTTACCAGCTTTTCAAGTATATTATGAAAAAGTAAAAAATCTTATACTTTCTAATCTTTTACCAGCTCATCAAAAAGAAGCAGAGGTATATTTATATAATTTTTTGAAAGGTATAGATAATTTAGGTGCTTTAAGCGTTAGCTTCATTATTATTACTTCTATACTATTTTTTCACAACTTTGAACATATTGTAAGTAAAATAGTAGCATCAAGAAAAAGAAACTTAGTAGAAACTTTTACTACCTATTGGACCTTAATTACTTTATCCCCCTTAGGAATAAGTTTATCTTTTTATTTTTCCTCTTTTTTTAGCTCCAAAATAAAGTTATCTTTTTATAATTACCTAGTATCTTTTTTGTTTACCTGGGGCGTATTTTTCGTAATGTATTTAGTGGCCGCAGGTAAATCCTTAAGATTAAAATATATATTTTTAGTATCTCTTTTTACATCTATATTATGGTACATAGGTAAAATTTTATTTATAGCTTACGCTGTTCATAACAAGGCTTACACCACTATATATGGTTCCTTTTCTATTATCTTCTTTTTCTTTATATGGATATATATATCCTGGTATATATACTTGTATGGTTTAAAAATTGCATATATTTTATCTAAAAAAGAACTTTACAAATAATGTTTTTGAAAGGAGAAGAAGATGAAAGTTGTTGGAGGAAAATATAAAGGCAGGGAAATAAAAAGCATTTCAAAAAATAAAGATAAAGAAGGTATACTTCGTCCTACTATGGAAAAAGTGAGAAAAGCTTTTTTTGATATCTTAAGTGATACTATTGAAGATGCTTACTTTTTAGATTTATTTGCCGGAACTGGAGCTATGGGAATAGAAGCTTTATCAAGAGGAGCTAAAAAAGTTGTTTTTGTTGAAAAAGATAAAAAATTTGTACGCTTAATAGAAGAAAATTTAAAAGCTTTAAATATTCCGGAAGATAAATATGAAATATTAAATATGGATTATAAAGATGCTTTAGAATATCTTTCAAAAAGAGGAGATAAATTTGATTTTATATATTGCGATCCACCTTACGACAGAAAATATTATGAAGATGTCATAAAACTTGTTAGGAAATGTGAGCTTTTAAATAAATATGGAATTTTAACTTTAGAAGATAGAAAAAAAAGACCGGTTATGGCAGATTATAAAAAAGATGTAGTTGAAACCCGAGAATATGGAGCCACTCGACTTATGTTTTTAAATTTTGATAAGAAAGAAGATTTTGAATAGCTTATATTTTAAAAAGAGAGGATTAAATTGAAAAAATATGAGGAAATTTACCATCCAAGTGTTCTTTTAAAAGAAAGTATAGAGGGATTAAAAATAGATAAAGCAAAACTTGGACTTGATTGCACTCTAGGAGGTGCAGGTCATACGGTAGCTTTTTTAAAAGCAAACCCACATTTAAAAATGATAGCTTTAGATCAGGATGAAGATGTTATAGAAATTGCAAAAAAGAGATTAGAAAAAGAAAATTTATTAGATAGGGTATCTATATATTATGCAAATTTTAAAGACTTTGATTTAGTCTTAAAAGAAGAAAAAGTAGATAAAGTAGACTTTATTTTTTTTGATTTGGGAGTTTCTCACTTTCAACTTCGTTCAGATAGAGGATTTTCTTTTTGGGAGGATATGCCTTTAGATATGCGGATGGATAAAAATCTTAAAAAAAATGCCTCAGATATAGTAAATACTTATAAAGAAAAAGATTTAATAAAAATTTTTAAAGAATACGGAGAAGAAAAATATGCTCCCTTAATAGCTAAAGAAATTATAAGATATAGAGGAAAAAAGAAAATAGAAAGCACCTTAGAGCTTTCCAAAATTATAGAAAAGGTTTATCTTTCAAAATATTTAAAGAAAAAAAATATAAGTGAGAAGGATCTAGAAAAATATAAAGACAAATATAAGAAAATATTTGGAAAACATCCCTCTACACGAGTTTTTCAAGCACTTAGAATAGAAGTAAATAAGGAGTTTGATTCTTTAAAAGAAGCATTAAATAAGGTTTCAAACCATTTAAGTCCAGGAGGTAGGCTTGGTATTATAACTTTTCATTCTTTAGAAGATAAAATAGTAAAAAACACTTTAAAGGGTATTAAAGATTTAAAACTTATAGATATATACTATCCTTCCAAGGAAGAAATAGAAAAAAATATTGCCTCAAGAAGTGCAAAGTTGAGAATTTATGAAAAAATATAAAACTTGAAATATAATGAAAGTGATATAATTTCTTTATGTATTTAAATTATTTAAAAAAATAAAAAGGAGGACATTAACTTGGCTATAAAAAAACTTACTCAAGTAAAAGAACTTTTAAAAAAACAACAAGAAATTTTAAGGAATCCCGAAATAAGCTCTGAAGAAAGAGAAAATATTTCCAAAGAATTAACTTCAACTTTATCAAATTTTATAGATTTTTTAAAACAAAATCCAAGTATTGTTCATGAATATCCAGATCTAATAAATGATATACAAAGACTTGCATCTGAAAATAAGGCTTTACTTGAAAAAAAAGGATAGTAGTTATTTAAAAATTAAAACTTTTGGAGTATTATTCTCTGGATAACGAATGAAATCTTTTTTTAAAATATTATCATAAAGTTTTATTTTGTTTTTATTTTCTCTAAGTAAATTTATTTTTTGCTCTAGTATTAAATTTTTTTCCTTCCAATAATTTAATTCTTTCTCAAGTTTTTGTTGAATTTTTAAAAGAGAACTTATATCCGCTTTTTTCATACTTTCTGTATTTACCTTATAAAGAATACCTAATAAAATAGTAAGGAAGAAAATTAAAAGAAACTTAACGTCATTTAAAAGAGCTAAAAATTTATCTAACATAACTTTAATCCAGAAGTTTTATTCTTCTAAATCTATTAAACCTCGTTTTATAAGTTCTTCTTTATAGTATTTATCATAAAGAGCTTTCCATTCTGGAGTTCCTTCATAGATTGGCTTAGAGTGAGAAGCTATTCTTCTCTTTACAGTTTCTATAATTTTTCTATTTTCGTTTGCTACCCAAAGTAAAATGTTAAATATTTTAAGTCTAAGCTCAGGTCTATCTATTGTGTAATCTACATTTTCATCTTCATCTATCATTTTCATTATTTTATTTGCAAGATAATTTGCTTTTGTTCTTCCAAAAGGTTTTTCAATAACTATACCTTCTTTTTTTGAAAGCTCATCTAAAATTCGTCTCCTTGCATCTCTAACAGAAATTCCCACAAAATCTATTTCGGACAAATTTTGTTCTATAATTTCATCAACTTTTCTTTCAAGCTCTTTTTCTTTTTTATATTCATCCAAAAGAAGTTTGAAAAGTTTTTCTTTAAATTCTTCAGGTTTATCTAAAATAAGATAATTGTTCTCCGTAAGCTCCTTATAAATTTTTTCTGCAGCTATTTTTAAAAGTTTTTTTGGAAGCATTCAGATTTTCCTCCCAAAAATTTTTGAGCATAATTTAAAACTATTTTTTCTATTTCCGGAAATTTACTTTTAAGTTCAGGTGATATCTCTATACCTGGAGAAATATCTTTAACTTGAATACCTATTAAAATACAATCCTTAGGAGCTTTACCTTTAAGCTCCAAGAGTTGTAAAACCTCAGAAAAGTGTACTTCATGAGGAGAAAGTTTAAAAGGAAGATGATTATTTAGAATATCTTCTTTAGAAAAAATTTTTATATCTCCAGGTTTAGCATTTTTCATATTCGCGGCATCTATTACAATAAGATAGGGAATACCTTCAAGATAAGGAAGAAAATTTAAACCTAGAGTTCCACCTTCCATTAAGGAGATTTCTTTACATAGCTTATATCTACTTTCAAAATATCTTAAGAAATGAATTCCTACTCCTTCATCTTTTAAAAGATAATTACCAATACCTAAAATTAAAAGTTTTGGAGTTTCTTTTCTTAAATCTAAATCATTTTGAAAAAGAGATTTATCCATTTAAAACCTTTTGTTTCATTTTTTCTCTTTCTTGCTTAATAAGCTCTCTTAATTTTGGATATTTAAGAGCCATAATTTCAATAGCCAAATAAGCTGCGTTTTTAGCTCCAGCTTTTCCGATAGTTACAGTTGCAACTGGAATTCCAGCTGGCATCTGAACCATGGATAAAAGTGAGTCTATTCCCTTTAAATCCGAAGATGGGATAGGGACCCCAATTACAGGTAAAGTAGTATAAGCTGCAATTACTCCTGGAAGATGAGCCGCATATCCAGCTACTGCAATGATAACCTCAAACTCTTCTTCGGCATATTTTGCAAATTTTGCAGTTTCTTCTGGAGTTCTGTGAGCCGAAAGAATTTTTACTTCGTATGGAATTTCAAATTTCTCAAAAATTTCTTTTGCACCTTCAATATACTCCAAATCACTTTTAGAACCAAGTACAATAGCAACTTTTTTCATAGCCATGTACATCACCTCAAAATCCAACAAATTTATTCAAAAGACCCGTCACGCCCCAAACCGGCCCCGCAAGACTAATTTTAGCTTAAAATTTTGTGGAAATCAAGAAAGAACTAAAAGACAAATTTTTTCCATACCTTAAATCAGTTTTCCACATACTTGTGGAAAACTATAAAAAACTTGTGGATATTTTCTTATTGATTTTAAATACCTTTTTAAATATTATCCACAGGGTTGTGGATATGTGGATAACTTTTCCACAATTTTTTCCACATATCCACATGTGAAAAAAGTTTTCCACTTTTCCACACCCACTTATCCACATTTCCACAGGAGTTATCCACAGTCCCTGTGGATATTTTCTTTTTGGTTTTCAATAAGTTATACAACTTTTCCACTTTTCCACATCTATAATAATAACAACAACAACGAATATATATACACATACTTAACATACCTATATCCATAGAAGGAAAAATTAAATTTGTGTGTGTGTTATTATTGTTGTTGTTGTAAAGCTTAGTGTTATAAATTCTGTCCTTAAAAACAAAAAATTTTTTAAATTTTGAATTTTCGAAATATTTAAATATCTGGATATATTAATATTATAAACAAATTTTTTAATTTTGATTCAAATTTTTTGAACTTGACAAAAGTAAAAAGCTGTTTTACAATAAATTCAACCGGCCCCGCAGGACTAAAAAAGCTTGAAAAATTTTTATTTTTCGCTTTGCGAAAGTTTAAAAAATTTTCGGTTGATCTAAAAGAAAAACAAAAGTTGTGTAAAGAAAAACGTTAAATTAGGTTAAAGAATCTAAAAAGTTTGTTTTAAATGGGGGAGTTTTGTCAAAAGACCTCCTGGAAATACTAAAGGATTTTGAACTTGAAAAAACAGAAAATCTTGCGAATAAATTATCTAGAGAGCTTTTTCAGAAAATTTTTGAATACGCTAAAAATTTAAGAAAGAAAAATTTTAAAAATAAACTTTATTCTTGTGCAATTTTAAGTATAAAAACTGGAAACTGCAAAGCAGATTGTAAATTTTGTTCCCAGTCTAGACTTAGCAAGGCAAAAATAAACATCCATCCTCTTTTAGATTGGGAAGATATAGAGAAAGCTTTAAGCTGGGCTCAAAAAAATAATATAAAACGTTTTTCTTTTGTATCTTCTGGAATATCCCCTACAAAAGAGGAGTTAAAAAAAATATCTTCTTTTATAGAAAAGGCAAAAACTTGTTTTCCCTCTTTAAAAATTTGCGCTTCTCTTGGAATTTTAAAAAAAGATGAATTAAAACTTTTAAAAGATTCAGGTTTAGATAGATATCATAACAATTTAGAGACATCAAAAGAATATTACAAATATATATCTTCTTTACCTTGGGAAGAAAAATTCAAAACTATTTGTTTTGCAAAAGAAGTAGGTTTAGAAGTTTGTAGTGGAGGTATTTTTGGAATAGGAGAAACTTTAAAAGATGTGATATCTTTAGCAGAAACTATAAAGGAAATTGCAGATGGGGTTCCTATTAATTTTTTGGTACCTATAAAAGGAACTCCTTTTGAGAATAAAAAACCTTTAAATTTTCTAAGTGGAATTTTAATTTTATCTATCCTAAGACTTCTTCTTCCAGATAAAAATCTTCTTATAGCAGGTGGGCGTCAAATAGTTTTTAAAAATGAGAATTATCTTTTGGCATCTTTAGTTTCTGGAATTATGTTTGGAAACTATTTAACTACACAAGGGAAAAGTTTGGAAGAAGATAAATTCTTGTTTTATCTTTTTGATATTATTTAAACTTTAAAAAAACTTTCTAAATTTAGGAGCTTTTATTTGAATTTGAAAGAAAATATGGAATCTTTTCTTCGTATAAAAAAATATTATAAAGAGAAAAAATCCAAAACTTTATTTGAAAAATTTTTTGAAAAATTTGAAGGTATTTGGGATTTTTCCTTAGATAGAATTAAAGCTGCTATAAAAGATTTAAATTTAGATAAGATTTACCAAGAAAAATTAACTATCTTAGTTTTAGGTAGCAACGGAAAGGGAAGTACTTCCTATCTTTTAAAATCCATAATTTTAAAAACAAATCCTAATCTAAAAGTAGGTCTTTTTACTTCTCCCCATATTTTTTCTTTTAAGGAAAGGTTTCTTATAAATTTTAATTTTTTTAAAACTGATATACTTGATAAAAGTTTTCTAAAACTTTTAACCTTTATAAAAAAATATAAACTTACTTATTTTGAGTCTTCTTTTTTACTTGCTTTGGAACTTTTTAAAAATACGGATATTTGTATTTTTGAGGCTGGACTTGGAGGCAGACTTGATGCTACAAATGCTTTAAATCATAATATCTATATTCTTACTACTATTTCAAAAGAGCATACAAGTATTTTGGGAAATTCTTTAGAAAAAATTGCCTTTGAGAAACTTTCAGCTGTTAGAAAAAATTCTACTTTAATTTTGGGAGAAAAGAATTTTTATAAGCTCGCAAGGAAATTTACAGAAAATATTAAGGTTTATGGAAAGGATTTTTTTATTCAAAAAAATGAAAATATGTTTTTTGACAAAGAAAAAAATATTACTTTCAAGCTTAATTTATCTAAAAATACATTTCATAACTATAAAGCTTTATCATTAGCTTTAAAAGCTTTTTTTGAAATTTTTAATAATACAAATCTAAAATCTTTATCGATAACATCTTTGGATTACCCTCTTTTTAGAACTCAAAAACTGTATGTAAATAATAAATTTTTCCTTTTTGATGTAGCACATAACGAGGAGAGCCTAAAAAGACTTTTTAGTGTTTTGAAAGATGAATATAAAAAATATAAAGGTAAATACAAATTTAATTTCTTTTTTACTTTTATGAAAGATAAGAATATTTCTTTTTTAAAGAAATTTTTTAATTATTTTGAAAATTCTAATTTTTATTTTGTTTCTATTCCACACGACAGAGCTTTAAATTTTAAAAATTTTCTTAGAGATTTTTCTGGTTTAGATACAAAAAAAATTTACAAAGATTTTTATGTTTTCAAAAATACATTTTCCGTTTTAAAAAATATTTATCCTAATAAAGTTTTAAATTTTATAAAAGAGGATACTTTTAATGTATTTTTTGGATCTTTTTATCTTTATAATTATCTTAACCTTAATTCATTCTTTCTTGACGCTCTAAATTCATAATGATATATTTAAATAAAGACCTAACCAAAAGGAAAAACATTTAAAAGGAGGCACATTATGGAAGGTTTTAAATATCAAGAACCTATTAAGGGATATGAATTTGAATTTAAAATGGTCCCTACAAATGATATTTATATTCCACCTTTTCAAAGAGACCCATCTGAAGGTTTAATAAAAAAATTAGTTATGTCTATGGAAAAAATGGGTTTTATTCATCCTATAGTTGTTTATGAAGATGAAGGAAAAACTTTTGTAATTGATGGCCAACATAGATTGCTTGCAGCAAAAGAGCTTGGAGTAGATAAAATTCCAGTTATTTATATTCCAAAAGAGCTTGTTTATAATCTAATGGAATTTAATACTGAAAAGCCACCAAATGTAAAAGAAAAAAGTGCTCAGGTTTATAGACTTTATAGAAAATTTGTTGAAGATAAACCAGATATGGAAGAGGCAGAACTTTCTTTCTATGTGGATGAACCTCAATATATCACATTTGGATTTATTATTGAAGAAATAAATAAAAGATTTCCAGCAAGCTTTTTCAATAATTTCATTAAAAAAGTAGATGAATTTTTAAACATGTCTCTTTCTGAAGCTCAAGAAGAAAGAAGAAAAAGAGCAAAAGCTTTATATGAGCTTTACGAAAAAGTAAATGAAGTTTATAACCGCTTAGGTTATACAAATGCGCTTTTAAAACAAGAAATATTAAGAAAAGCAGTTCAAAAAGCTTATGGAAAAAATGTTAGAAAAATAGAAGATGATTACTATACAGCTATTGAAAAAGTAAAAGAAGCTTTGGATAGTCTTTCTGAAGAAGACTTAGCAGGTATAGAAGATAACATTAATTTCTAAATATATTGTAGGGGGAAATCCCCCCTTTTTAACTTTTTTCTTTTACACTTTTTTTGTATTCTTCCATTAAGGTGTCTGTATCTGCAACTGGAGTTTGCTCTCCTAAAATAGCTTCAAGTTCTTCATAAGTTTTCCAAATTTCTTTAAATTCATCTTCCGAGATTTTTTGAATAGCATATCCTACATGAACTAAAACATAATCCCCTTCTTTTATCTCATCTTTTGGTAAAAGATTAACTCCTATTTCTCTTTTTACCCCTCTTGCTTCGGCAATAGCCATGGGATAATCTAATTTTATTATTTTCATAGGAACAGCTATACACATATTTTTACCCCTCTAAAGTTTTAATAGATTAACCTAATACTACATTATGATAAATTTTTTTCTTTTAACCAATTTTTAACAGTATCTATATCAACCCCTATAGTATCAGCTATATCCTCTATCTCAAAGCCCTTTCTATACATTCTCTTTGCAGCTTCTTTTAAACCTTTTTCAAAACCTTGCTTTAAACCTTCCTGCAAACCTTTTAATCTATACTCTTCGAAAATATCCATAATAAGACCCATTTTTTCTTCCTCCAAAAGCCTTTTTGCTTTCTCTTTAATATCCTTTTCTAATTTTGGCTTGCTAAATATTAATCTATCTAAAAATTTAAAAGCTACAATTACCTGTCTTTTGGCATATCTTTTTTCTATTAGCTTTTTCGCAAAGCTTTTAAAGTAATTTAAAAGAAAATCCTCTTTTATACTCTCTACGCTTTCTCCTTTCTTTATCCTCTTTTCTATTTTCATTTCCTCGAAAAATAGTAAAACTATATCTGCATATATGTTTTTTATCCCTTTTTCTATGTACTTTAAGGCCCTTTCTTTTAGCTCATATAGATTTACTGCAGGATATATAAACTCTAGTTTAAAGTCCTCAAAGCTATAGGTAAATTTGTTTGGTTTGTATTTCTCATCACCTTTAACTACAAATAAACAAAGGCTAATCAAATCTCTTTTAACTTTTGGATACAAAAGACAGTAGTATAAAAACATTCTTTTTGGAAAATCGCTTTCTTTATAACCTTGTATTTCTATATGGATAAA
>Ga0256836_1000539_pt1 | contig 19452 bp, 19 predicted proteins | sample 4561380metaG_FD_185974 | JGI IMG/M metagenome (GOLD analysis project Ga0256836, IMG submission 185974) | Hydrothermal vent microbial communities from Guaymas Basin, Mexico - 4561-380 | ecosystem: Environmental > Aquatic > Marine > Hydrothermal vents | place: Mexico: Guaymas Basin | collected...
ATAGGTTTTTGAGCTTAGAAAAGATAGAAGGTGGTAAAGAAATTAAAGTTATGGATAAAAAAGTTTGGTTTTTAACTGAAGTTAAAAAAAATGAAGATGTTTTTGATATCACAAATGGTAAAATGGGAAAGTTTCCTAAATGGCCATTGAAGGCTTATGTTCCTGTAAAAGAAGAGAAAGGCAAAAAAGAAATTAAAACATTTGAAGATATTCAAGAAGGTGTGCCGGGACTTATGGCATTAAAGGCTGACATTGACGGGCTTGGAGATACGTTTAGGAAGTTTTATTTTAATAGCTTTAAAAAATTTAATAGATTAAGCAGAGAAGTTAATTTCTTTTTTGCAAACTATGTGGTTAATTTGATTGAAAAGAAGTATGAAGATATTTATGTGGTATTTGCCGGAGGAGATGATTTATTTGTAATAGGTCCGTATGATGAGATAGTGAAGTTTGCAGTTGATGTAAGAGATAAATTTGTGAGCTTTGCTTTGCAAAAAGCTACTATTTCTATGGGGCTTATTATGTTTAAGCATACTACCCCAATTCATTTTGTATCTAGCTGGGCTGATGAGGCGGAAAAAAGAGCTAAAAATTTAGATGGAAAAGATGCTATTGATATTTTTGGAATTACGATGAAATTTGATGAGTTTAAAAAAATAAATACGATGGTTAAATGTATTTTTAAAAAAACAAGACCTTCAAAGTCTATGATTTATAAAGTAATTAAGCTAATAGAAATGGCTTGTGGTGTTAATGAGGATATTACTAAAACTGAATGGATTTCTAAGTTTTTTTATTATACGAATAGAAATATAAAAAATAAAGAAAAGTTTTTAGAACTTGTACCTTTGATTGAAAAGTATAAAGAAAAAGTTTTGCCAAGTATTTATCTGCAAATTTATAAATTAAGGGAGGAAAAAAATGGAAAAAGTTGATTTAAATGAATTGAAAAGGTGTGTTTTGCAAGAAATAAAAGATGGTGATGAGTTGTTAAAAAGAGATTTTAATTCTTTTAATTATAAAAAATTAATGGATTTTTTTGAAAGAGATGGATATACGTATTTAAAAAATAGAAATGATAAAAAGAACGAATTTGAAAAAATAGAAAAAGAATTTAATGAGCTTGTAAAAGAAATAAAGAATGATTCTCTTAGAGAGTTTATAAAAGCTTTTAAAGGAATTTACTTTAACAACTTTAAAAAATATTTAATTGAAGTTCATAAAGAATATGTGTATTCAATTTTAAATTTTGAGGATGAAAGTTTAAAATATTTACTTAATGGAGGGGCTTTTGTAACGGCTAAAACTTTAAATAGTAGGATAAATAGAGAAATTACTACAACCCAATTTAGAAGATTTTATGAGTATGTGTTAAAAGCAGTTAGTAGAAAGGATAAAACGGCTTATTATCAATTAAATTCTTTTGTTGATTATTCAAAAAACAGAGGAAAAGCCGGGGAATTTTTTTATGAATTGATGGAGAGAAGTTTGGATAAATTGTCTCAAAATAATTATGATGATAAAGAGATGCAAAACTTTAAACTTTTTCTTGAATCAATACTTGGATTTATGCCTAAAAATTAAGGAGAGATGATGAGAGTAAAAAAAACTGAAATTAATATAAAAGTTAAAACGGGACTTCATATTGGTGGAAGTGATTCAATGATGAGAATAGGTGGAGTTGATAGTGAGGTTATTAAAAGAGAAGTGTATTGTGATGAGAATGGGAAAGTAACATTTAAAGGAGAATATAAAATAAGCGAGCCTTATATCCCGGGAAGTAGTTTAAAAGGAAAATTGAGGTCACTTTTAGAGAGTTTTTATGAGTATCATGAGGTTGTAAAAGAGCTCAGAACTTATTTTGAAACATCAAAAAAAGAGGCTGAAAGAAAAGAAAGAAAAGATAATAAGCAAGAGATTAAAAGGTTAGAAGATATTTTAAATGAATTAAAGAATATAGAAGGTAATCCTATTAATAATTCAAATTTAGACTCTATAGTAGAGAAATTAAAATCTTTTAAAAAAGAAGATGGGAATACACAATATTTTGAAATAAATAATAAACAGTTCAAAAAATTTAATGAAAAAACATTAAGAAATATAATTAAGCTTTTTGGCTCAACTGATGATAATGGAGAAATAGGGGTAACTCGTTTGATAGTAGAAGATTTTTTTATAAGTGAGGATATAAGAAAAAGATATGTAAAAAAAGAAATCGAACTTTTTGAAGAAAAAAGCGAAAACTCAATTAATAGAATTACGAGCAGAGTCAATACAAAAGGTGGAGGGGTTAGAAATATTGAAAGAGTAGTTCCGGGAGTTGAATTTAAAAGTATTTTAATTCTAAGAGTGTTTGAAGGAGATGATGAAGAAGCGTTTGAAGAGTTAATAAAGCGTGGGGTTAAGCTTTTAGAGAGAGATTATTTAGGTGGAAGTGGAAGCAGGGGATATGGAAGAGTTGAAATTAATGAGATTAAATTTGAAGATGAGAATTTTGATATAGGCAATGAAAATGAAACTTCTAAAACTTGAAATTGAACCTTTGTCATCTTTTGGGACTTATCCAAAAGGTGATAGTTTTTTTGGCTTTTTTCTATATTGGTTGAATAGATTAGGGTATTCTATTGAAAAATTAAAAGAAAAAATTGTTTTTAGTGATATGATGCCAAGGGGGTATTTTTATAAGCCGACTTTGCCTCTTAATTGTTTTTTGGATATTAATGACGATGATTTTAATCAAAAAAGAAAAAAGATAAAATCTATTAAATGGATAAAAGAAGAGGATTTACTTAGTGGAAATATAAAGGCAATCATAGAGTATGAAAAACAGAATTTTTTTAAAGAAAAAGTAGATGTAAAGGTGCATTTGAATAAACTTACAAATAAAACTCAAAAAGAGCTTTTTACTCCGTTTAGCCAAAGGGAAATTGAATTTTTAACTCCACTTTGGATGTTTGTTTATACTGATTTTGAAGAAGAAAAATTAACAGAAATTTTAAATTATATAGGGAAATTTGGTTTTGGAGCAAACTCTTCTCTTGGAAAAGGTAAATTTAGAGTGAATAAAATTGAAGAGTATAAAATTAACCAAAATGGTAATTTTGGTTTGGCTTTATCTCCTTTATGGACTAAAAAGTGTGGATATTACGAAGTTTTTACAAGGTTTGGTAAATTTTATTCTACTTCAAAATATCTTAAAAAATATGTAGTCTTAAAAGATAGCGGAGCTGTTATAAAGAATGTAAATTTAATTGAGGGAAAAATTTTGGAAAATGGGATAAATAATAAATCTTTTATTCAAGCAAAATCAATTATGATACCTTTTAAAGTTGATTGTATAAAGGGATGTAATGAAGATTAAGGCAAAAGTTTTATCTCCTGTGCATATAAGAGGTGAAAAATATTTAAAGAATTTTAATTTCGTTCAGGATAAAGATGTTTATATTTTTGATGAGTTTGAGTGTTTTGAGTTTTTAAGTAGAGGTGATATTGAGAAAGTTAAAAATAATGCTAAAAGAGTAGTTAAAAGCAATGTTGAGATTGAAAAAAATGAAATTTATACTTTTATGGATTATTTTGATTTGGAAGAAAATAGATATAAAGTTTATATTCCCGCAAGTAGTATAAAAGGGGCTATAAGGACTGCTTATGAGGATTTTTTAAGAAAAAATATAAATAATAGAAAAAATAGAAAAAATATAAATGATAAATTTCAAAAAGTTATTTTAAAAGATGTAAAAAAAGATTTTGAAACTAAAACATATAAAAGTATCAATATCAAAATTTGCAAAAAGGCTCAGATGAATAGAAACGATAGAATTCAGGAGCTTATGCAATATGTGGAGTGTTTAGTACCTAATCAAGAATTTGAGTTTGAAATTGAATTTAGAGACGAAAATTTAGAAAGATATTTTGTTAAAAATATGAATAATTTTTATTTTGATAAATATCTTGATGATACTAAAAAGGCTAAAACTTGTAAGTTGCAAGATATGGATTGTAAAAATTGTATTGAAAAAGAAGATTATTTAGAATGTGATTTGTATTTTTATGATGAATCTTTGCCAAAATTTGATAAAAATCAATTAATAAGAGAAAATAAGTTTTTATTAAACTTAGGGCATTTTGGTGGAGCTATTAAGAAAAGCTTAGATAGCAAAAGAAAAATAAGCTCAAAATGTAGAGATAATAAAAAATACACAACCACCAAAACTTACGCTCTTGATAAAAAAGGTCATCCTCCATATTTTGAAAAAGAGCTTTTTCCTTTTGGGTGGGTTTTGTGTGAGATTTTAGAAGAATAGAAAATAAAAAAACAACGTATTTAACTTTTTTATTTTTTAGCTTCGCTATATTTTTTAAATTTATATTATTTCTATTTTATACAACTTTTTTTACTTTTTTCTTTTCTATCGATTATACGTTTCTGTTAATTGTTCAAATGTAAAAGTCGCAATCCCCTTAAATCGGGTCGGTGTTTCAATGGATAAAAAGTTTATAAATCTAACAAGTCACGATATAGTCGCAATCCCCTTAAATCGGGTCGGTGTTTCAATGTACATACGGTTGTCCTAACATAACCGCATTTTGTAGTCGCAATCCCCTTAAATCGGGTCGGTGTTTCAATGTACATACGGTTGTCCTAACATAACCGCATTTTGTAGTCGCAATCCCCTTAAATCGGGTCGGTGTTTCAATGTACATACGGTTGTCCTAACATAACCGCATTTTGTAGTCGCAATCCCCTTAAATCGGGTCGGTGTTTCAATTCATTTGTTAAAGCGTAGAGAGAGAATTGTCTCCGTCGCAATCCCCTTAAATCGGGTCGGTGTTTCAATTCATTTGTTAAAGCGTAGAGAGAGAATTGTCTCCGTCGCAATCCCCTTAAATCGGGTCGGTGTTTCAATTTAGAAAATTAGTAAATTGGGATTTCAATGGATTAACAGTCGCAATCCCCTTAAATCGGGTCGGTGTTTCAATCAACGTCCCTGCGGATATGGAAAATCTCGACGGGTATGGTCGCAATCCCCTTAAATCGGGTCGGTGTTTCAATGAACACATGATTTGGGATATAATTATCATGTCCCAAATGTCGCAATCCCCTTAAATCGGGTCGGTGTTTCAATAGCAATGAATAATATAGTAGCAAAGAAAAAAGAAATGTCGCAATCCCCTTAAATCGGGTCGGTGTTTCAATGGATAAAAGAACCAAGAAGAGTTAATAGTAAGTCGCAATCCCCTTAAATCGGGTCGGTGTTTCAATTTAATTCAAATTTCAAGAAAAATTACTGAAAAAATAAGTCGCAATCCCCTTAAATCGGGTCGGTGTTTCAATTGAAATAATACCGATAGACATCAGAGTGCTTGGAACGTCGCAATCCCCTTAAATCGGGTCGGTGTTTCAATGCACAAAAAACCTACGCAATTTAATGCGAATGTTTTAGTCGCAATCCCCTTAAATCGGGTCGGTGTTTCAATAGTAAAAGTGGAGCTTATTAAAGCAAAAGTAGATTTAAGTCGCAATCCCCTTAAATCGGGTCGGTGTTTCAATGCACAAAAAACCTACGCAATTTAATGCGAATGTTTTAGTCGCAATCCCCTTAAATCGGGTCGGTGTTTCAATGGATGAATAACGATGCAAAAATAAGAGTTTATAAGTTGTCGCAATCCCCTTAAATCGGGTCGGTGTTTCAATCAACGTCCCTGCGGATATGGAAAATCTCGACGGGTATGGTCGCAATCCCCTTAAATCGGGTCGGTGTTTCAATTAAGGTAATCAGCGAATTTAAAGATAATCCTTATAGGTCGCAATCCCCTTAAATCGGGTCGGTGTTTCAATAGAGGAAAGTTTTTTAAAATGATGGATACGTTTACTGTCGCAATCCCCTTAAATCGGGTCGGTGTTTCAATATATGAGGGAACTTATTCAAACCATAAGGATGACATTGGTGGAGTCGCAATCCCCTTAAATCGGGTCGGTGTTTCAATAGTCCTAAATTTCGGACTTTTGAAAGCAAATATTAAATTAACATTAAAAATTTTTAATGCGACTTTTTGCAACAAAATGCCTAAATTTCGGGTTTTCAAAGAACTTTTTTAAATTCGGCAAAAAATGCTAAAATTGTATAAAATTTATAAAAAAAGCAATATTTTGCCTGATTTAAAATCTATTAATATTATACCAAAAAGGAATAAAAATTGAAAGATTTATTTATAACCCGTCCCGTTAAAATATCAAGAGATGCTAAAAGTTTAAAAATAGATGAGGGAAACTTCAAAAAAATTCCCGTTTCTTTAATAAGAAGTGTTTATATTTTCGGAAATGCAGAATTAAACAATAGTGCGAGGAATTTATTGTTAGAGTATTCAAGACCTATTTATCTTTTTTCTTCAAAAGGAGAGTTTAGAGGGATTATCCATAATGCAAAATTAAAAAGCAATTATAAAAACAGGATTTTGCAGTATAAAAATATAGATAACTTAGATATTACAAAATTTATTGTAAAAAAGAAAATCGAAACAATAGAACATTATACAAAAAGGTCGTTAAACAGATACAAAGAAAAACTTGAAAGTGCAGAAAAATTAAATGAAATTTTAGGAGTTGAGGGGAGTTGTAGCAGATATATGTTTGAAAAGATAAAAAAAGAGCTTGAAAAAGCAGGTATAGAATTTAAAGGTAGAGAGTTTAGACCCGTTAAAGACAGGGTGAATTCTCTTTTGAGTTTTACTTATTCTCTTTATTATATGTTTTTGCATACTGTCATCTTAGAAGAAGGGTTTGACCCGTATATTGGTTTTTTGCATAAAAAAAGAGGTACTCATATGGCGTTTGTAAGCGATGTGATGGAGGGATACAGGGTTTATTTGAGTGCTTTTGTGGTTAAGATTTTAAAAAGAGGAATAATGAAAGATGAGGATTTTAAAGACGGGATTTTTTTGAATTATGAAGGGAAAAAGAAGTTTATAAGTTATTATTTGGACTTTATAAAAATCCTTGATAATTACTCTTTTCTTGAAGAGATAAAGACTAAATTAAACGCTCACTTATAAAAGTTTTATCTAAGTTGCCATTTATTAAGAGTTCGTTTATATCTTTTCCGTATTTTGCATCCCAGTTTAAAAATTTTACATTTACATCATATTCTCTTGCTTTTTTAGCAAGGTTTAAGCTTCCTTGAAGTCCGGCTTTATCTTTGTCAAATGCTAAAATTATGGTTTTACCTTTAAAATATGAAAAATTTATAGGGTTAAAGCTTCCAATTCCCTCAACTCCCACTACATTGATTTTTTTTAGTGACAGTGCGTCGATATGACCTTCTGTGAAATAAAAAGTGTCGAATTTTTTAAGTTTGTTTAGTGTTAGCGGGTATGGAAGTGGGTTTAAAAATCTTTTGTTTGACATTTCAAGTTCTTTGAATTTTCCCGGATATATGTTTCTAAATCTAAGAGCTGTTAGTAAATTTGAATATAAATCAAAAGAGGGTATTACCGTAAATGAAGAAAAACTGAATTTAAATTTTCCTTTGTGCAATATTCCAAATTGATTTAAATATTTATAATCAAAGAGGTCTAAAAGTTTATCCGTTAAATTAAAAGAGTCTTCTTTTGATAAAAAGCCTATGTTTTTGAAATAAGTGATTTTTCTGTTTAGATAGTAAGCGTTTTTTAAGGTTTGGTCGGTTTTTAGCGAAAAGCTGTAAATATAAGAGATAATAGTTTGGAATTTTTCTTCTAAATCTAGATATTTAAAGTTTTTTATATTTTCGCTAAGAGAGTGGATTTTTTGTTTTTCGGGGATTTTTAGAGGTTTTAAAGTTATTTTTATTTTAATTTTTGTGGATTTGTTGTTTGAGGGTATTTTATAGTTTTCTTCGTAACCGTTTAAGAGGTTAAAAATATCTTTGTTGCTAAGCCCTCTAAATTCTTTTAAATAAGTCCAAATAGGGATAATTTCTCCACATTTGTTTTTTCTGTTGCATATAATGATTGGTTTTAGTTCCGTTTTGTTTGGAATGTATGCTTCTTTTTTATGGCAAAAAGGACATCTTAAATGATAATACGTAGCACGTTTTTTAGGTTCGAGTTCTGGGAGTAAAAGTTCTATGTCTATATTTTGAAAAAGTTTATTTAAATCCATCGAGCCTCTTTTTTGTATAATTATACAAAAAAGGATAAAAATTGCGTTTTGTTGTGGCGTATGATGTCGAAGATGACAGAAAAAGGGTAAAAATTCAAAAATTTATTTCATCTTTTAGCGATGATTTTCAAAAATCGGTGTATGAAATTGATGTGAGTAAATCTCAAATTAAAGAGATTTTTAAGTTTTTAAATGAAATTTGTGAAGAAGATGATAAATTTTTAATATTTCCGGTTATTGAAAGTTTTAGTTTTGGTAAGAAAAACAGAGTGGAGTTTATTATATGAATTTAATAATTTCATATGATATCAGCGATGAAAAAAGATTAAGAAAAATCGCTAAATATTTAGAAAAAGTTAGTTTAAGAGTGCAGTATTCCGTTTTTTTGTTTCCTAATCCTAAAAGAGAGCATTTACAAAAAGTTATAAGGGATTTAGTTAAAATGATAGGAGAAGAAGATAGTATTAAGGTATATAAATTTAGTATGAAGTATACTATTTCAAATTATGAAATCGAAAAATTTATAGTATAGGGATAAATATGGATGATATTTTTGTAAAAATTGATGAAATGTTTGAAAATGAAAATGTGGCAAAAGAGATTTTAGATGAGCTTAGAAGTATTAAATTTGTTTTGACATCGGGGAGGGAAATTCAAAAAGAAGAAAAAAGAAAATTAAACAAGGCTTATTATAAGTTTTATTACGAATTCAGAGAAAGAATGAAAGAAAGACCAAGGGAGGGGTATTTTCCAGAATTTGAAATAGATGGAAAAACATATGCCATTAATAAAAACGGACTTTTATATGAGAAAACTTCTAATAAAGTTTTGCCAAAATCAGAAGCATTTAAAATTTATGAAAAGATATTTTATGAAGGATATTTTATTATGTGATAAATTTTGTCGCATTATTATTTTAGAAAAAGGACTGATATGAGAAGAATGTTTTTACTTTTTTCGCATAAATTAACTGATGAGCAGATAAAAGACGCAAAAGAAAACTGGGGTATTGAGGAGTTTATATACCTGCCAGAGACTCTTCAAAAAATCTGGTCGAATATCCCGCCAGAAATTGAAGATATAAAGCCGTTGCTTGAAGATATCAAACAGTTTTTAAAGGATAAAGCAAATAAGGGAGATATTGTTTTGATTCAAGGTGATTTTGGGGCTGTTGTTGAGATGGTGGAGTTTGTAAGATTTTGGCTTGTTCCGGTGTATGCCACTACTAAAAGAATCTCAAAAGAGATTGAAAAAGATGATAAAATTGTAAAGGTTAGCGAATTTAAGCATGTGAGATTTAGAAAATATTAAGGAGAGAGGATGAAATTAATTGCAACACTTGGGACTACAAAAGCAAATCATACCCATATTTATTATTTAGGTAATCAAGAGTATAGTGAAGTTTTTTCGTTTTTTGCTTTAAAGAAGCATTTTAATATTAATGATAAAGATGTAATTATTATAGGTACGTCTGCGACGAAAAAATGGCAGGATGAATTTATTAAAAATTTTGAGTTTATAGAAGTTGATGCAGATAATTTTGAAGATGTTTTTGCTAAAACTTTACGTTCAATAGAAAATAATAGTATTGTAGATTTAACCCAGTCTTTTAAAAGCCTTGGATTTGGAGCTTTGCTTTCATATAGTTTTTCAAAAAGCATAGGGAAAAAAGTAAAAGATATCTATTATGCACAAGTTCAAGATAATTGTAATCCGAGTGGGAGTGAATGTAAGTTTGTTTTTCAGTCTCTTAAAAAATATGAAGATATTGTTGAGCTTGTAAGAGAGATAAATCTTTTTATCGATTCTTGGTATGTGTTGAGTCAGGAAAAAGATGAGGAATTTAAAGTAATTCATAATAACTTACTTGAAATGTCCCAGATGTTGAGCGTAAATGATTTGGATATTGAAGATAATGTTAAGAATTTAAAAAACGAGATAGAGAGATTATTAAATAAAAAAGAGTATGCGTATTTATATGAACATCTTAAAAAGTTACAAGAAGAAATTTTAAAAATTGATAATGCATTAGATATTTTTGAGTATAAAAAACTTATTAAATTTAGTAGGCTATATTTAGAAAAAAACTTTTTACTCCAATCTCTTACTATGCTTTTTGAGGCTGCTAGTGCTTATTTAGAATTTAAAACAAAAGATGATTTTGAGTGTAGAAAAGGAGAATACAAGATAACAAAAGGGGATAATAAATATAAATTTAGAAATTGTTTGAAGTCTAAATTAAGTTGTGCTATACATTCTAAATGTAAATATGAAAGTATAAAAGAACTATCTAGATTTATAGAAATTTCTAATTTAAATAACTTTGGGAAGCATTTAATTAGAGTAGATCACCTTAGAAATGATTCAGCTCATGCGTTTATTAATGGAAAAAAAGAGGAATTTGAGAATAAAAAAAGCAAGTTTAAAGAAGATATAGAAAAAGAATTAAAGTATTTTGAAGAAATTTTGTTAAGAAAATAAATGAAAGTAATAGTTAATTATAATGCCCCTAAAATATTTTGGAGTTTTGAAAATCTAAAAGCTAAAACATCCAGTTTATCTTTTTAAGATGTAGTGAAGCTTTCTAATTTATTTTTAAGGTAAAAAATTAGTCTATCTTTTATAGTTTCTACAAAGTTTTATTGTTTAAATTATATTTAAAAGCGGCTTTTTTAAAATCTAAAAGAGTGTTATAATTTAGATTAAAAAATCTTTAAGAGGAAAGAATGAAAATTTTACATACTTCGGATTTGCACATAGGGCATAATGTAAACGGAATAGACAGAACTGATGAATTTAGAAGACTTTTTGAGTGGTTTTATAAGACAATAGAGAGAAAAAAAGTTGATGTTTTGATTATCAGTGGAGATGTTTTTGACGTTTATTATCCTTCAAACGAAGCGATTAAGCTTTATTATGATTTTTTGGTATCTCTTCAAAACAGACTGCAAAAAGTAATAGTAATAGGCGGCAATCACGACTCTCCTAAACACTTAAGAGCCCCTAAGGATGTTTTAAAATATCTTGATATAGTGGTTGTGAGTGGAAGCGAGGATGATTATTTGGAGGTTGTGGAGTTTGATGATTTTGAGATTGTTTGTGTGCCTTATTTGAGAGAGGGAATTTTAAAAAAATACGACAGTGACTTAAAAGAGGCGTTTAAGAAGATATATAAAAGAAAAAGTAACAAAAAATTAATAACCACGGGGCATTTTACTGTTTATGGAAGTGATTTGGGAGGGAGTGAGAGAGATATTTATATAGGCAAAATAGAAGCCGTTCCAAGCAGTGTCTTTGATGGATATGATTATGTGGCTTTGGGGCATATTCACAAACCTCAAGAGATAAGAAAAGGTGTAGTTTACAGTGGTTCTCCTTTGCAACTGGGGTTTAATGAGAATTATCAAAAAAAGGTTGTTTTGCTTGATAGCGAAAGTATGGAATATGAGTTTTTGAATGTACCGAAATTTAGGGAGTTTTATTCTTTAAAGGGTAGTTTTGAGGAGGTTTTAAAAGAAATAAAAGATTTAAAAGACGCTTTTGTGGAGATTGAATTAAATGAAATCGTCTCTTCTTTTGATTTGGAGAAGTTAAGAGAAAATGAAACCCTTGATATAGTAAAAATAAAAATGCCAATAAAAATAGCAAAAACCGAAATGAATATAAAGAACGTAGCTCCTAAGGATTTTATAAAAGAGATTTTTAAAAATGAGGATGATTTGGAAGAGATTTTAAAAATAATAGACGAAATTAGGAGAGAAGATGAAAATTAAGAGGCTTTATTTGGAGAATGTTAACTCTTTTTACGGTGGGTTTGAGATTGATTTTGATAAGTTTGATGGACTTTTTTTAATCTCCGGTCCTACCGGCAGTGGTAAAACCACCATAATAGACGCTATTTTGGCAGCTCTTTACAATAAAACCCCACGGCTTAAATCTTCTAAGTATCTTTTAAACAAACATGCTAAAAACGGAAAAATAATACTTGATTTTGAGATAAAAGGGGAAGTTTATACGATAACCTGGGAAGCTAAGCTTATAAGAAGAGGCAAAGAGATTGAGTTAAAAAGAAATCTTTATAAGGGAAATAGCCATATAGCGGATTCAAAAGCTATAAAAGAAGAACTTTTAAAACTTATAAAACTTGATTTTAATCAGTTTACCAAATCCGTAGTACTGGCTCAAGGTGAGTTTGATGCGTTTTTGAGTGCCGATTCGAATGAGAAAATGAGTGTGCTTGAGAAGATTTTGAATGTGGAGGAGTTTGAGAAAATTTCTGTTAGGGTTTATAACAAAACTAAAGAATTAAAAGAAAAAGCGAAAAATATTTTAGATGATATAAACGGCTTAAGGGTCGATGATTTAGATAAATTGTCAAAAGAGTTTGAATCAAAAAGCGAGGAGCTAAAAAGAGTTGATAAAAAGTTATCGGAAATTGACAAAACGATTTTGCTTATAAAAGAAAAAGAAAAACTCTTAAAGGATAAAGAAGTTTTAAGTGAAGAGATAGAAGAGATAGTTAAAGAGCTTGAAAGTGTGGATTTTGACGAAGAGGAGTTTTTAGTAAAAAAAGAGGAGTTCTTAAAGAGAAAAAAAGAGTATGAAAAAGAGTGTGAAATCCTTAATGAAGAGGTTTTAAAAGAGAGTAAACTCCAACATCTGAATAAAAACTTAAGCTTAAAAACTAAAGATATAGATTTGGTTTTTTCTCAAATTGAGAAATTAAAAAAAGAGCTTTCTTTTTTGGAGGCTAAAAGGGATGATTTAAAAAATGAGATTGAAAAAACGGATTTAAAATTTCATAAAGACAAAGCCCTTGAGAATTTTGACGAGGTAAGTGAGATATTTAGTGAGCTCTCTTTTTTAAGGGATGAGTATTTAAAAACCAAAAAAGGAATAAAAGAGCTTAATTTAAAAAAAGAATCCAAAATAAAAGAGCTTTTTGAATTAAAAAAGAGTCTTGATGAATTTAAAAAAGAGTTTGAATATTTAGAAGCAAAAACGCTTGTATTAAAGTATGAAAAAGAAAGGGGTGTTTTAAAAGAAAATACGCCCTGTCCTTTGTGTGGAAGTAAAGAACACCCTTTTGTAAAAGACCCTCCCACAATTGAAAAAGACGTAAAAAAAAGATATGAAAAGCTAAAAAAAACGATAGAGGAAAAAGAGGCTTTTTTAAGTGCCATTGATACGGAAATTAAAAACATAGAAGCGATTTTAAAAAACGAAAACGAAAAACTTTTTGAAATTAAAACAAAGGGCGAAAAGCTAAAAGAAAAACTTGATAAATTTTCTTTAAAAGAGGATGAAATAGAACTTCTGCAAGAGAAAAGGGCTCAAAACGAACTTTTACAAAAAGAAAAAAACAGACTAGAAAAAGAACTGTTAAAAACAGAGTTGGCTTTTGATGAAAAAAAGGGGGGTTTAAAAGAAAAAGAGAAGTTTTTTAAAGATTTAAAACTTCAAAAAGAGACTATTTTAAAAGAGATGGAAAAAATAGATTTAAATATAAAAAATCCTTCTTTGAAAAAAGAGTCGATAAAAAAAGAATTTGAAAAAATGGAAAAAGAGTTTTTCAAGTATCAGCAAGATATAGAAAAACTCAAAAATAAAATAACTGTGCTTGAGAGTAAAAAGAGCGAAAAAGAAAAACGTTTAAGAGAGATTGAAAACCGTTTAAAAGAGATAGTCGTAAAAGATGAGAATGTTTTTTCAAAAAAAGAGGAGTTGAGTTTAAAAAAAGACTCTTTAAATCAGCAACTCGGATATCTGAAAAAAGAAATAGAGGAGATTAAAAGAGATTTTCAAAAAAAAGAGACTCTTTTAAAAGAGTTTGACGAACTTAACAAACGTTTAAATCTATATGAAAAAATAAACTCCAAAATAGGAAGTGCTGACGGAAAGTCTTTTAAAAGAATAGCTATTAATTATATGATGGACTCTTTGCTTTTTATGGCTAATGAAGAGCTTTTTAAACTTAGTGAGGGCAGGTATGTTTTGGAGAAGTCGGAGAATTTAGAAAAGCTTGATTTGTTTGTAACGGATACATTTTATTCCAGTAAAAGAGAAGTGAATACCTTAAGTGGCGGAGAGAAGTTTTTGGTCTCTTTGGCTTTGTCTTTTGGGCTTAGCAATATGTTAAGAGACAGCGTTAAGATTGAAAATATGTTTTTGGATGAAGGGTTTGGGAGTTTGGATGAGAGAAGTTTGAATAGGGCGTTGGAAGTTTTGATGAGTGCGAATAAAGGAAGTATAGGTATAATATCTCACGTTGAAAAATTAAAAGACGAAATCGATAAAAAGATTTTGGTGAAGAAAAAACCGGGAGGTAAAAGTTTTATTGAATTTATTGTTTAAATGGTTAAAGTTTAGTTTATCAGACTTAGAAAAATTGAATTAATTTTGGTATAATTAATGGAAAAAGGAGTGTGGATGAGGAAGTTTGTTTCGATTGTAGCGGCTGCTAGTTTAGTGGCATTTATAGCCGGATGTGGTAAAAAAGAAGAAAAACAAAAAGAGATAAAAGTAGGTATTTTACAACCTCTAACGGGACCTATTGCTAATTTTGGTCAAAAAACTCTTGACGGAATTAAAGTCGTTTATGATAAATACAATACTTTACCGGACGGGACTAAAATTAAGCTTGTTGAGGTTGATAATCAGTTTGATAAAGTACAAAACGTAAACGGATATCAAAGACTTGTAAGTAAAGAAAGCGTAATTGCAGTTGAGGGTCCTTTAGCTTCTAGTATGGCAAAAGCGGTAAAAAGATTTGCGGAAAAATCAAAAACTCCGACTGTTGTTCAGATAGCTACGAATCCGGACGTTACGAAAAATACAAAATATATGACAAGGGCGTGTTTTACGGATGATTTTCAAGGAAAAGTGGGAGCCGTTTATGCAATTAAAAACGGATATAAAAAAGCGGTAATTTTATTTGACGCGGCTCAAGATTATTCAACGGGACTAAAAAAAGAGTTTGAAAAAGAGTATAAAAAAGACGGAGGAAAAATTTTAGCGGTGCTTCATATCAATACAGGAGATAAAGACTTTAATGCTCAAATAGCACAGATTAAAAAATTAAACCCTGATATTATTTATGCACCTATTTATGCTCCAGAAGGCGGACTTTTTGTAAAACAGCTTAGAGAAAACGGAGTAAAAGCACCGGTACTAGGAGGAGATGGGCTTGCAGATGTTTCTCAGATGACAAAACTTGCCGGAAAAGCTGCAAACGGGGTTATGTTTACCGACCATTTCGATGCTAAAAAACCACCTACAAATCTTTCAAAAGAGTTTATTAAAGAGTTTGAAAACAAATATCACAGAGCTCCTAGTGCATTTGCGGCAACCGGGGCTGACGGGTATATTTTAATTTACAACGCACTAAAAACTTGTGATAAAAAACACGATTTAACAAAAGAGTGTGTAAACTATGAAATAAGACACGCAAAAAATGTAGAGGCAGTTACCGGAAATCTTACAATTGACCCTAAAACAGGAAATCCAATCAACAAACCGGCGGTTATTAAAAAAATCGAAGGAGAAAAGGCTGTATTTGTGGAGTTGGTTCAGCCTTAACTCCTCTTTGCGATTTTTTAAGGATTATTCTAGTCTTTAAGAAATTACAAAAAGGATAAAAATGGAGTTTTTTATTCAGCAGCTTATAAACGCATTTTCGCTTGGAAGTATGTACGCTTTAATTGCCATTGGGTATACGATGGTGTATGGGGTTTTGAGGCTTATTAATTTTGCTCACGGAGATTTTATGATGGTGGGTGCTTTTTTGGTTTACCTTTTTATCGCTTTGTTGAATCTTAATTTTTTCGTAGCCGTAGGATTTTCTATAGTGCTTACGGCACTTATTGGGGTTTTGAGTTACAAAGTGGCTTATAAGCCTCTTTTGGATAAGGACGCTCCTAAAATTTCTCTTTTAATTACGGCTATTGGGATTTCGTTTTTTCTAGAGTCGTTGTTTAATCTCCTATCAAACCAGCTGGTAGGAGAAAATACTTTGGCTTTTATGGCTCCTAGCTTTTTTTCAAATAGAATAGAAATAGGAGGGGTCGGATTTTCGGTTTTAAATGCGATAGTGCCCGTACTTACCCTTTTGATTTTGGGTGGAGTGTTGTTTATTCTTTATAAAACGAAAATAGGAATAGCTATTAGGGCTTTGGCTTTTGATATTTCTACAGTAAAACTTATGGGAATTGATTCTAATAAAATCATAGCTTTTGTGTTTGCACTTGGGGCTTCTTTAGCTGCCGTAGGAGGGATTTTATATGCAATTGCCTATCCTAGTATAAGTCCTTATATGGGGCTTATGATAGGACTTAAAGCTTTTGCCGCGGCGGTTGTAGGAGGTATAGGTAGCGTAACGGGTGCCGTGATTGGTGGTTTTATTTTGGGTATTGTAGAGATTTTAATTCCCGGGTTTTTCCCTTCTCTTGGAGGGTATAAAGACGCTTTTGCTTTTATATTGTTAATTTTTGTTTTACTGTTTAAACCTACGGGTATTATGGGAATAGACTTTGAAAAGAAAAGGTTTTAAATGAGTGCGAAAAAATATTTTAGTTTAATTGCTTTAATTACCGTTTTGTATGTGGCGTTTTTGTTTTTGACAAACGCTTCTTTGGATTTTTATACCATAACCGTCCTTAGCAATATCTATATTTTTGTAATTTTAGCAGTAAGTTATAACCTCATAAACGGGGTTACCGGGCAGTTTAGCCTTGAGCCTAACGGCTTTGTTGCGATAGGAGCGTATGTAACGGCTCTTTTGATTTTAACTCCCGGCGAAAAACTTGACGCTTTTACACTTGCAAAACCACTTGATTTTATAGCCGCTATTCATATCGGTAATCCTTACTTGGTGCTTGTAATAAGTGGGGTGGTGTCTTCTCTCGTGGCACTTACCCTTGCTTTTCCGGTTTTTAGGGTAAGAGGAGATTATTTGGCTATTGTAACTCTAGGATTTGGGCTTATTATCAGGTTTATTCTTATAAACAATCCTCAAATTTCAAACGGTTCTAGTGGGATTAGCGGCATTGATGATTTTGCAAATTATATTATGGTTGGGGTTGTTGCTTTAATAACCGTTATTTTAGTTTATAATATAGTTTATTCAAAATTCGGTAGGGCTATGAAAGCCGTAAGAGACGATGAAGACGCGGCACTTGCTATGGGAGTTAATACGATGAAAATAAAAACTTTGGCTTTTGTCAGTTCTGCATTTTTTGAGGGAATGGCTGGAGGACTTTTGGCAAGTTCTATAGGTTCTATTTCGCCGGATCAGTTTTCTTTTATGCTTACATTTCAGCTTCTTGTAATTATTGTTCTTGGCGGTCTTGGAAGTATTAGTGGAAGTATTATAGCTACGTTTTTAGTGATGGGAGGAATGGAAATTTTAAGAGTGCTTGACGATAGAAACTTTGAATTTTTAGGACTTCACGGAGTACCTGGGCTTAGAATGGTAGTATTTAGTGTGCTTTTAATCGTTATTATGATTTTTGCCAGAAGAGGGCTTTTGGGAGATAAAGAGATTTGGGAGCTTAAAAAATGATAGAGCTTAAAAACGTCACTATGAAATTCGGAGGGGTTGTTGCGATAAATAATCTCTCTTTTAAAGTCTCTTTGGGAGAGACTTTTGGGCTTATAGGACCTAACGGAGCCGGGAAAACGACGGTTTTTAATATAATTACCGGGCATTATAAACCCACAAACGGAAAAGTTTTTTTTAAAAACGAAGATATTACGGGTAAGAGTCCCGATTATATAGTAAAGCTAGGGATTGCAAGAACGTTTCAGAATATTAGGCTCTTTGGCAGTATGAGTGTACTTGAGAATGTGCTTATAGGGTTTCATAACCATATGGATTATAGCTTTTTTGAAGCTCTTTTTAGATTTCCTAAATTTTTTAAAGAAGAGGAGAGGTTTAAAAAAGAGGCTTTATTAATTCTTAAAATTTTAGGACTTGAAAAAAAGGCTAATTATAAAGCTACATCCCTTAGTTACGGAGAACAGAGAAAAGTAGAAATAGCCAGAGCTCTTGCGACTAGTCCTTCATTGTTGTTGCTTGACGAACCGGCAGCCGGGATGAACCCTAAAGAATCGGATGAACTTGCTAATATTTTGGATATTATTAAAAAAGAGTTCGATTTGACAATTTTACTTATAGAACACGATATGAAGTTCGTTCAAAAAGTATGTAACAGAGTGCTTGTGCTTGATTACGGAAAAACTATTTTTGAGGGTAAACCTAGCGATATGTTAAAAGATGAAAAAGTTATAAAAGCTTATTTAGGAGATTTTGATGTTGAGAGTTAAAGGGCTTGAGGTAAAATACGGTGTGATTGAAGCTGTTAGAGGGATTGATTTTGAAGTGGGGGTTGGAGAGATTGTGACTATTATAGGAAGCAATGGAGCTGGGAAAACTTCTACATTAAATGCTATTATGAATTTAGTTCAAAAAAAAGGGAAAGTTGAATTTTTTGAGAGTGGTATATCAAAACTCCCTACCGATAAGATAGTAAAAAGAGGACTTGCTTTAGTACCGGAGGGTAGGAAAATTTTTATAAATTTAACGGTTGATGAAAATCTGGATATCGGAGCTTACAACAACGAAGAAAACAAAGACGAATTAAAAGAGAAAATGTATGAGCTTTTTCCAAGACTTAAAGACAAAAGACATCAGTTCGGAATGAATTTAAGTGGGGGAGAGCAGCAGATGTTGGCAATAGCTAGGGCTTTGATGAGTGAGCCTAAGATGCTTATGCTGGATGAACCCTCTTTAGGGCTTGCCCCGAAAATCGTAATGGATGTTTTTGAAATTATAAACAAATTAAGAGAAGACGGGATTACTATTTTGCTTATCGAGCAAAACGCCTCTTTGGCTTTAAAAAATTCCGATTACGGGTATGTAATGGAAAACGGTAAAATCGTTTTAAAAGACAAATCAAGCAATCTTTTAAATAATGAAGAAGTTATTAAGAAATATTTGGGTGGTTAGAGTTTAAAGAGGTCGTTTTGATAATATTTAAAATCATTAAATTTAGGTTCTTTTCCTTTTCTAAACGCGTCTTTTAAAAGCATTAAGAGTTTTTCCAGGTTGTTTTCGCCTTTTTTTAGGTTTATATCATATCGCCAGTAAGTATACCAATTCTCATATATTAATAGCCTTTAAATATAGTTATAAGAAACCAAAGATTTGATTTACTTTTTTGTATATGAAAAAAGAATTTCTGTAACTTTTTTTTCTAATTCTTCTATCGTTTTAAATGTTATATTCTTTAAAAATTTTTTTATATCTTCAAATC
>Ga0256836_1000540_pt1 | contig 19417 bp, 20 predicted proteins | sample 4561380metaG_FD_185974 | JGI IMG/M metagenome (GOLD analysis project Ga0256836, IMG submission 185974) | Hydrothermal vent microbial communities from Guaymas Basin, Mexico - 4561-380 | ecosystem: Environmental > Aquatic > Marine > Hydrothermal vents | place: Mexico: Guaymas Basin | collected...
TGAATCCCTCGGCGTAAAGCTGTAAAAAACTCTAAACTTCTGCTTCTTCTTCTTTTTCTTCTTTTTCCCTCTTGGTCGGCTCGAGCATCCTGGCGAGTTCCGCCACAGATGCGGTTTCGAGCTTCTCTTCGATTATGAGCCTGATGAGTCTGTTGAGTTTCTGCTCATTGTTTCCTGCTACACCGTAGAGGATGTAGTAAAGCCTTTTAGGAATGGAAAGCCTTACTGTTTTATTTGCTCTTTTTCCCGGTTTTCTTCCCCTTGCCATAACTATCCTCCTCAAAGAAGTTTATTTGTCGTTCAATTTTGATTTTATCAGAATTAAATCGGCAGTGTTAAGGATTTTTATTTGATTTATAAAATTCTTCTTCCTAATATGTCGTGAAGATGAACGATTCCGAGTATTTCATTTTTTTCATTAACTACGGGCAGAACAGTTATTTTGTGCTCTTCCATTATCTTCAGGGCTTCCTCTGCGAAAAGGTCTCCCGATATTTTCTTCGGGTTTTTCGTCATAATCTCCTCTGCTCTTGTTTTAAAAGATGCTCCCCTTTCAAAAGCTCTCCTGAGGTCTCCGTCGGTTATTATTCCGACGAGTTTTCCCCCTTTTTCTACGAGGGCGGTTCCTAATTTCTTGGACGAGATTTCGAAAATTACGTCCTTCAGGAGTGTTTCGGGGGTTACTTTCGGTATTTCCTTTCCCTTTCTCATTATGTCCTTTACTTTTGAAAGCCTTATGCCCAGCTTTCCTCCCGGATGGAATCGGGCAAAGTCTTCGCTGGTAAAGCCTTTTGCTTCCATGAGGGCAACGGCAATGGCGTCGCCCAGGGCAAGCGTTGCCGTTGTTGATGTTGTCGGGGCAAGGTTAAGGGGACAGGCTTCTTCCTCCACGTGGAGGAGGAGTACCACATCCGAGAGCCTTGCGAGGGTTGAGTCCGGCTGGTTCGTTATCGCTATGATCGGTATTCCGAAGCTCTTTATGATGGGAACGATATTGAGCAGTTCCTGCGTTTCTCCGCTGTTGGATATGGCGATTACCGTATCTTCCCCCCTCAGCATTCCCAAGTCCCCGTGGGCGGCGTCTGAGGGATGGAGGAAAAAGGCCGGAGTTCCCGTGCTGGATAGGGTTGCTGCTATCTTTTTACAGATAAGTCCGGATTTTCCTACGCCCGTCAGCACTACCCGTCCCTTTGTTTTTAATAGTAGCTCTACCGCCCTGTCGAAGCTCTCGTCGAGATTCTCTGCAAGCTTTTTAAGAGCTTCCGCCTCTTTCCTAATTACCTCTTTTCCCCTTTCGACTGCCAAGTTTCCTTCTCCTTGAGCCTTTCTAAGACCAGTTTCCTGTACTTATCTTCGTTGAACGGGTTTTTAAGCCACTCTTTCGGGAAAATACTTATCCAGTAGTTTAGGTTTTCAATCCTCTTTTCGTTGGTCGGGTGATCCATAAACAGCTCTGTTACTCCGTTAGGTTTGAATTTCATGAGGGAGTCGAGGAGCTTAATGGTTTCTACTGAAGCCACCGGATTCCATCCGGCCTTGCCGGTAAAGTATGCTCCCATTGAGTCAGCTTCAATCTCTTCCTTCCTGCTGTATCCTGCAACGACTATCTGGTAGAGGACTTTTATTATCTCCTGTTCTGCCGCTGTAAGCTGGTGTTCCTTTAAGGTTAGTGAAAGGAGGAGGTTGATTCCATATATGAGCTGAAGCCTCCTTATTGCGTGCCTTCCGACAATGTGCCCCGTTTCGTGCCCCAGGACGAACGCGAGTTCCGCTTCGTTCCTCAGGTGCTTGAGCAGGCCGGTGTATATGTAAACCCACCCTCCCGGGAGAGAAAAGGCATTCAGCTCGTCCTTCTCTATTACTTTATAGTGGTAGGTTATGTCATACCTTCCGCTGACCCTGGCTATCTTCTGCCCCACTTCTTCTACGTAGGCGTTTATAACGGGGTCCGAACAGAGCTTTTCCTTCCTTTCGATCTGCCTTGCAGCGCTTCTTCCTATTGCCACTTCTTGAGAAGTGGGGATGAGTATGAGGCTCGTATCTCCAAAGGGAGATGTAGTTACTACTCCGCAGGCAAGGGTGAAAAGAGAAAATAGTAATAGAACTACAGGAACATATATTCTCTTCATAGCGAGGAAAATTTTAGCAGTTTGGTGGATCTATGGAGCAAAAGCTTTTTAATTACCTTTCTTTAAAACAGCAGCTTAAGCTGACAACCGGCGTTTACCTTTCCCTGGAGCTTCTCCAGGCTCCCGTTCAGCACCTGGAGGAGCTTGTAAAGAGGGAGCTGGAGGAAAACCCCCTTATAGAGTTTGAGGAAGAGGCTGATGAAGCTTCGGTTAAGCTTTCTCCGGCTGATTGGGATTTCGTTTTTGAAGGGGGAAACCTCTTTGTGAAGGAAGAGCCGGAAGATCAGCCCGTTCCTTCCCCCGTTGACGTCAGGGAAGAGCTTAAGAGTCAGCTTGAGCTGGAACTTGAGGGAGTTGAGAGGGAAGTAGCCCTCTTCATGGTGGATAACCTTGATGAGAGGGGTTTCCTGACCCTCTCCGAAGAAGAGATATCCCGGAAGTTTTCTCTTCCGGCGGAAGCGGTAAGGAGGGTAAGGGAGCTTCTGAAGAGGCTTTCTCCGGTTGGCTGCGGCTCCTACACGCTGAAGGAAGCTTTCAGTGTCCAGATGGAGGAGATGGGAGCACCGGAAAAGTTTATCCGTGCCGTTGAACACCTTGAAGCACTGTCGGTTAAGGAACGCTTTCTTTCCCTGACCGGTCTGACGGAAGAGGAGTTTGGGAAATTCCTCTATTTCCTTAAAAGGCTTGATCCGAGGCCGGGTGCACCGTCTGCCACCCCTTTGAGGGTGGTTCCCGACTTGAAAGTGAAGCTACAGGGGGGGAAGGTAGTTGTGGAAGTTCCAACTCCCAAGCTTTTTCGTTTCTCGATAAACTCCGAATACTTGAAGCTGATGGATTCTCCTGACCTTAAAAAGTTCATAAAGGAGAAATACCAGAGAGCACTTTCTCTGAGGAAAGCCCTTGAGCAGAGAGCCGAAACGTTAAAAAAACTGGCCGAAGTGCTGTTCGACGTCCAGAGGGAATTTCTCAAGGACGGAAAGACCCTCAATCCTCTTACCTATGCAGATCTTGCCTTAAAAGTAGGCCTTCACGAATCGACTGTAAGTCGGGCTGTTAAGGATAAGTTCGTCGATACGCCTTTCGGCGTTTACCCTATGAAATTTTTCTTTAAGAAGGCTCTCTCAGGAGTTTCGACCGATCGGGTAAAGGAGAGGATAAGGGAGCTTATTGACTCGGAGGACAGAAGAAGGCCGCTGAGTGACGGCAGGATTGCGGAAATTCTCAAAAGGGAGGGCATTAAGATTGCGAGGCGTACTGTTGCCAAGTACAGGGAGGAACTGGGAATCCCGCCGGTCAGCAAGAGGAGGGTGAGGTGAAGTATCTGATTGAGAAGTGCAGGAGCGAATTTGAACCGGAGTGGCAGAAGGGTATTGATTTCATAGAGAAGGAAGAACTGCCGAACAGGCGCCGTGCCCTTCTGTTTCTTGAGAAGCTCCGGGTGAAGCTCGGCTGTCATTTCCCCGACTTCCTGAAGGATGAATTTCTCTTTGATCTCCTGAGGCTCTTTTCCTACTCTCAGTTTCTCGGTGATTTCCTCGTGAGGAACAGTCAGCTGCTTCCCCGGCTGAAGGAAATTTACAGGCGGCGCTTTCAGCCTCCGGATTTTAACTTTGAGCTTGCGGGCTTTAACGGTGAAAGGGAGTTTATGAATGAACTGAGGCGTTTTAAGCACCTTCAGATGGCGAGGGTACTGCTCAGGGATATCCTCTCCCTTGCTCCCTTTCAGGAGCTTGTCAGGGACGTTACCCTGATTCACGGGTCTGCCGTTAGGGCGGCTCTTGAGTTCGTTACTCGGGAAATGGAGAGAAAGTACGGAAAGCCGGGATGCGGCTTTACCGTAGTCTCCATGGGAAAGGCGGCCGGCTTTGAGCTTAACTACTCTTCGGATATTGACCTCATCTACGTTTACTACAGCCGTTACGGAGAGACTTCGGGCGGAAGCTACGGAAAGCTTCAGCACCACGACTACTTCTCTCTCCTTGCCGAAAGGCTTACCCGACTCCTTTCGGAGAGGACAGAGGAAGGCGTTTGTATGGTCGTTGATACGAGGCTTCGTCCGAACGGGACTATGGGCCCGCTTGTTAACGACATAGAAGCCCTTGAGCAGTACTACACTGCCGTCGCGCGGCCGTGGGAGAGGTTTGCCCTCCTGAAGTCCCGACCCTGCGCGGGAGACTTGAGGAAAACGGGTATTGAGTTTATGGGGCTCAGAAAAGCCTTTGTCTTCAGGAAGTATGTTGACCTGACGCTGATCGAGGAGGTTTTGAGGCTCAAGGAGCTGATAAAGGCAAAGGTGGTGAAAAAAGGGGATAAGGTTGATTTAAAGCTGGGTGAAGGAGGAATAAGGGAGATTGAGTTTATTGTTCAGGCCTTTCAGCTGATTTACGGAGGAAAGTTTCCGGCCATCCGCCCCATGAACACCCTTTCCGCTCTTAAGAAATTGTTTAACTGGGGCTTCTTGACGGAGAGGGAGTATGAGGATTTGAGAAAGTCCTACCTTTTTCTCAGAAGGGCTGAGCATATGCTTCAGGTTACCCACTTTCGCCAGACTCAGACTTTCCATCCGGAAAGTGAAGAGGCGGAAGAGCTTGCAAGGAAAATGGGATTTAAAGAAAGGGGAGAGTTTTTGACGGAGCTTAAGGGAGTTATGTCAAAGGTTAATCGGTACTTTAACGCCTTCTTCCCTACGGGAGACAGGAAGCCGTTGTCGGTAATATCCGTTGAAGACCTCAAGCGAAGGGGTTTTGTGGAGCCTGAAGAGGTAAAGCGATTTATCGATGTTCTCCTTTCGATGAAGGAGCTTTCCCCGGAGGAGGTGAACAGGCTCGACGTTATGGGGGAAAGGTTCATTGATCTCCTCTTTGAAGCTCCGAGCTCTAAAAATGCGATGAAAAACCTCGTTTCCTTTTTTGAGAAGGAAGAAGGAAGGGTATTCTTCTTCTCGATTCAGTCCCAGATAAACGCTTTGAAGCTCCTCTTTTTCCTGCTGTCAACTAAAGAGTTCTTTATAAAGCGATTCAGGGAAACGCCCGAGCTTCTCGATTACGTCTTCCTTCCCGATTTCATAGAAACTCCCATAACGGAGAGTGCGGTAGAGAGCTTTTACTCCGTTCTTTCAAACCTGAAGCTTGTCAAGAACCTGTTTGAAGTCCTGGCACTGCTCCGCTATAGACTCGGCAGGACGACTATAGAAGAGTTTTTCAAGGAACTTACCTCAATTTGCGACTTTGTAATAGCTGCGCTTTACAGGGAATACTCTCCGGAGTTTTCCCTGGCTTCTCTCGGAAAGCACGGTAGCAGGGAAATGAACGTGGGTTCCGACCTCGACCTGCTCTTTTTCTCCTCGACTCCGCTTTCTCCCAAACCTGCCGTTAGGTTTATAAAGGAGCTTGAAGAGCTTGGCTATGAGGTAGATACCAGGCTCAGACCCTTCGGCGAAAAGGGAGAGCTTGTATTTACTTTAAACTACTTGAAGAAGTACCTGAAAGAAAACGCAAGAGTTTGGGAAAGGCTCGCCTTTACCCGATTCCGCTTCCTTCAGGGGACTTTGAAAGAGGAGGCAGATGAAATTGTTAACGACTTCCTCTTTAACCCTCCCCTCGACCTTTCAACTCTTGATGAGATTGAAAAGATGAGGGACAGGCTTGAGAAGGAGCTTGGAAAAGGTAGAAAAGACATAAAGTATGCGGCCGGAGGAGTTGTGGATTTGGAGTTTATCGGGTATACCTACCAGCTCCTCATCAAGAGGAGGGTGGGGAATACCCTCGATACCCTCAAGCTCTTATCGGGAGAGGAAAATAGGTTTTCCGAACTTCCTTCCCTTTACAGGAAGCTGAGGGAAATTGAAACGGAGAAGAGGCTCTTTGGTGACTTCGTAACTTCCGGTGATAGAATTGACGACCTGAAGGGTGAGGTGAGGAGAAGTTACAGGGAGTTTATGGAATGGGTGAAAAGCAGACTCTCTCGGAGTACTTAGAGGATATCAGGAGAGTTCTTGAAGAAGTTTACGGGGAGTACTTTTACTTTTCCGGTGCCAACGATATGCCCGCCGTCAGGGACTGGTACCTTATGGGAATTGAACCGACTTTTGTCCTGCTTGCCCTTTCCGATGAAACGATAAAGAGGAAGTTTTCCCTTTCGGATATAAGGGATCTGGTTAAGAAGAAGTTTAAGCACTATGCCCTAAAAGAAGCGAGGGAAGCTCGTTCTACCCTGAGGGAAGAGCCGATTCCCCATGCAAAGGTTGAGAAGCTTTATAAGATTGTGAAGTCGATTCTCCTCGAGCTTGAGGTCGAGGATCACTCCTTTGCGGAAAGGCTTTTGGAGCTTCAGGAGCTTGATAACCTCTTCGATATAGAAAGAGAGCTGTACGAATTGGAGAAGCTCTTTTACAGAATCCTTGCCAGCTATTCTCCCTACGTTTCAGACTGCGAAAGGCTTGCAGATAAGCTTGTTTCGCCCTATTCTGCTTACTGGGAAAGGGACGTAATCGCCCTGACAAAAAGTTCCATCATAAGGGAGTGTCTCAAGAAAAAACATGGAGTCCCGGAGTTTACTCTCCTGCCTTGATTACCCTGCCGGAAGGTCTTCTGTTGTAGAGAAGAGACTTTCCGTTCTGAAAAAGTGCGGAGTAAAGGAACTTGAATGTCTGGCAAAGGGCTACAGGGGAACAGTTCTAAAAGGTTTTATGGACGGCCGGGCGGTAGCTGTTAAGGTTCCCCGATCCGATTCCGGCAAGCCCTCTTTTCTGGAAAAAGAGTGGGAAATTCTCACTCACCTTTCTGAAAAGCTCGGAAAGGATAACGTTGCTCCCGAGCCGATCTGCTTTGCCGGGGAAGCCCTTGTGATGGAGTTTATTAAAGGACTTCCCTTCTACGAAGCCCTTGAGGTGTACGATCCTGCGGAAGTAGTTTCTTCTGCCCTTCTTTCCTGCTACTTGTTGGATAGCGCCGGAGTTGAACATTCAGAGATAAAGGGGAAGAAACACTTAATCTTTGACGGGAAAAGGGTAAGGGTTATCGACTTTGAGAGCGCAAAGTTTAAGGAGAGGCCGAGGAACCTCTTTCAGTTTGTGGGATATCACCTTTTGGGGCCCGGAGGGCTTGCGGAGAAGCTGGGTTTAGATAGGAAAGAAATCCTTTCGGCTCTTAATGTTTACTCCCGGGACAGGGAAAGGGGGCTTTCGGAACTCAGACGGCTTCTTTCAAAAAGCGACGGCAGATTTTGACAGCCAAGCCTTGAGGGCTATAATTCCACCTATCAACTTCGGCTCAGGGAGGTGCCAGTTGTCAACTAAGAGGACATATCAGCCCAGCAGGCTTCACGGTAAAAGGGTTCACGGATTCAGAGCAAGGATGAAGACGAAGAGCGGAAGGGAGATTCTGAGACGCAGGAGGAAAAAAGGTCGCTGGAAGCTTACGGTGAGCGACGAGTGGAAGAGAAGGTAAGGTTTACGTTTAAGGAACACGAAAGGCTTACTAAAGCCAAGGATTTTGAAAGGGTATTCAAGGAAGGAAGAAGCCTCGGCGGTTCTGCCGTGGCTTTTTATTTTGTTAAAAATGAACTGAGTTATCCGAGGGCGGGATTCATAGCCTCCAAGAAGCTCTCGAAGAGGGCTGTTGATAGGAACAGGGCAAAACGGCTGATGAGGGAAGTTTTCAGGCTGAACAAGCACAGGCTTAAGTCCTACGATTTGGTGTTTATAGCCAGGAAGGGCATTTTGCAGAAGAAATACAGCGATGTCGAGTCTGACTTCCTTAAGCTTGCGAAAAAGGCGGGTATTTTAAAGGAGTAACCTTGAAGGGTATTGTTCTTTTTATGATAAAACTTTACCAGAGGTTTGTTTCGCCTCTATTTCCCGGTTCTTGCCGGTACCACCCTACCTGTTCCAGCTATGCCATTTTGGCCATAGAGAAGTACGGCCTTCTAAGAGGTGGGTTAAAATCACTCTGGCGCATTCTCAGGTGCAATCCCCTTTCGAAGGGGGGAATAGACTACCCTTAGGGAGATAAAGGATGGACAGACAGGCGGTAAATTCCGTAATCAGGGCTGCGGTAGTTGCTCTGGTTGTTTTTATAGCGTTTCAGTTTTTCTTCGGGAAGAGGGAAGCCGGTAACAGTTTGAAAGAGGTAAAGGCGGTTAAGGAGGTCGAGGTTAAACTTCCCGTTCCTCCTTCTAAGGAGCTGGGAAAGGTTGTGAAAGTTGATACTCCTCTTTACAGGGCCGAGATTTCGACGGTTAACGGGAAGGTTGTTAGCCTTTTTGTGAAGCAGTACGGTGCTCAGCTCATTTCCGATGCTTCCAAAAAGTTCGGAATTTTTCCCCTCATGACGGTTTCTGATGACAAGGCTCTGTCGGCGGAACTTTCAGCCCTTGAGCTTACTCCGGATAAGGAATTAATTGAAGTAAAGGACGCTCCCCGAAAACTTGTCTTAACCGGAAAGCTTAAAGACGGCAGGGTTTTCAAGAAGATTTTTACCTTTTACCCCGACTCTTACCGCATTGACTTTTCGGCGGAGCTTGAGGGAGCTAACCTGGAAACTCTTATCGGCTTGGATATTAAGGTAAATGAGGCTCGAAGCTCCCACATGGGGCACGTGGGGCCCGTTCTTGAGACCGAGAGGGAGATTGTAAGACTAAAGCCTGAAGAGATAACTCCTTTCCTCAGCTTCGGTAAGGTTATCTGGGCTGGAGAGGAAGATAAGTATTTTCTGTTGGCAGTAAAGGATTCGGTGTTTTCCGTTACTGTTGAGAACTTGAAGGGGCATACTCTCGTAAGAAACTTTGTTTCTAATGGTGTTTTTTACGGAGGCCCCAAAGAGCTGAACAGGCTTGAATCCCTCGGAATGGATGCGGCGATTGACTTCGGGATTTTCGGCTTTTTGGCAAAGCCTATGCTTAAGTTTTTCCTTTTCCTCCACAGGTTTATACCCAACTGGGGTGTTGTAATCATAGTTCTTACGGTTATCGTCAAACTGTTGCTTCATCCCCTTGCCCATAAGAGCTACGTTTCCATGAAGAAGATGCAGGAGCTTGCTCCGAAGCTCGAGGAAATCAAGAAGAGGTACGGAAAAGACCCCCAGAAGCTTCAGGAAGAGACCATGAAGCTTTACAGGGAGGCCGGCGTAAATCCTGCCAGCGGTTGTCTTCCGATGCTTCTTCAGATTCCGATATTCTTCGCCCTTTACGAGATATTCTTGAACGCTGTTGAGCTTAAGGGAGCCTCTTTCCTCTGGATTAAGGATCTTTCACTTCCTGATCCGACCTACATCCTCCCCGTGCTGATGGGAGCTTCCATGATAGCCCAGCAGTTCCTAACTCCCACAGCTAATAAAGAACAGCAGAAGATATTCCTGATAATGGCCGTTGTCTTTACATTTCTCTTTGCTACTTTTCCGGCCGGACTCGTTCTCTACTGGTTTACCAACAACGTAATAACGGCGCTTCAGAATCTCGTTATAATGAAAGTTATGGAGAGAGCGGGCTGATGGAGTCCGGCAGTATTACTCCTTACCTGTTTGCTCTTTCACTTCTTTTTCTCCTGTCTGCTCTCTTCTCTGCTTCGGAGACCGCGTTCTTTTCCCTCAACGTTCTCCGCCTTGAAAGGCTTGCAAAAGAAGGTAACAAGAAAGCTCAGGAAATTCTTGAACTTCTTCAGAACCCTGCAGTCTTGATAGCGACGATACTTATAGGAAACGAGATGGTTAACGTAGGAATAGCCGCAACTTCTGCAGTCCTCTTTACGAGGGTTTTGGGAGAGGCTACCGGAGCGGCAGTGTCTGTTCCCGTTACCGTCCTCTTTCTTTTGATTTTCGGTGAGGTTACTCCGAAGACGCTGGCCATAAAGTACAGCGAAAGGTACGCTTTTTTTATCGTCGATTTTATAAAAGTTCTCGGCGTCCTTATTTCTCCCATCAGGGCACTCCTTGTCGGCTTTGCCGGCCTGCTTTTAAAACCTTTCGGAATTGAACTGTTTAACAAGCCCAAGAGAATGACAGATGAGGAGTTCTTCATACTTGTTTGTGAAGGAGAGAAGGAAGGAACTATAGCCAAGGAAGAGAAAGAATTGATAGATCGAACTCTCGATCTGGGAGAAACGAAGGTTAAGGAGATTATGGTTCCGAAGCACAAAGTTTTTGCCCTTGAGGAATCGACGCCCGTCGGAGAGGCGCTGGAACTCATAAAGGGGACGCGGTTTTCGAGGATTCCCGTTTACAGCGGTTCTCTGGATAAGATTGTCGGCATTCTCTATACGAGGCGGATTCTCCCCCTCAGGCTGAAAGGAGAAGATTTTCGGAAACCCGTGTCCCACTTTATGGACGAACCTTTCTTCGTCACGGAGTTTATAACCGTTGACAGGCTTCTCGAAGAGATGCAGAGGAGGAAGAAACACATGGCGGTTGTTGTTGACGAGTACGGCAATACCGCTGGCATAGTGACCCTTGACGATATACTGAGGGAGGTAGTTGGAGAGCTTCCCGACGAGAAGTTCAAAGAAGAAGAGGTTGAAAAGCTGTCGGAAAACCTTTACAGGTTCTCAGGAGACACTCCGGTTGAAGAGATACAGGAGTTTCTAGGCCTCGAGGAAGACGAGGTTCTCGAGGAAGTCGATACCCTTTCCGGCCTTATTATGGCTCTCCTTAACAGGATTCCGAAGGTCGGGGATTCCGTGGAGTATCAGGGGTACAGGTTTAGAGTAGAGGAGATGGAAGGAAACAGGGTTAAGAGCGTTGTTGTGGAGAGGTTAACCTGATGGAGTTCCTCTACCTTTTCCTTATCGGCCTCTGCGTCGTTTCCGAAGGTTTCTTTTCCGGTAGCGAGATTGCTATAGTTTCTCTCCCGAAAGTGGAGCTTAAGAAAAGGCTTCAGAAGGGAGATAGGGCGGCGAAGCTTCTTGCGAAGCTCCTCGAAGAGCCCGAGAAGCTTTTAACCACTACCCTGATAGGGACTAATCTTTCGACAGTAACGGGTTCTACTCTCTTCACCACGCTCTTTTTTGAAAAGATAACGTCGGCTTTTCCCTTACTGGGAAGCTATCCCGAATTAGTTACCGTCCTCTGTTTTTCTCCCATTACCCTGACCTTTGGCGAGTTGATTCCGAAGAGTCTCTTTCAGAAGTATTCCCACAAGATAGCCTTTAAGATTGTCTATCCCATTTACTTTTTTTCCCTTCTGTTTAAGCCGGTAGCTTTCCTCGTTATGGGTTTCTCGAAGACCTTTGCCAGGTTAATCGGGGCTGAGTCGGAAAAGAGTCCCTTTGTAACCAAAGAAGAACTGAAAATGCTCGTTGAAAGCACCGCCAGGCTTGAAGTCGAAAAAACCGAGAGGAATATCCTCCGAAATGTTTTGAGGATCAGGGAAAAGAGCGTCGGTGATATCTACGTTCCCCTGTCGAAGGTTATTGCTGTCAGCGAAAACGCCAGCGTCGGAGAAGCGCTGGAGCTGTTTGAGAAGAGCGGTTTCTCAAAGTTACCGGTTTACAGGGGAAGGTTTGACAACATAGTGGGCTACCTGCTCATTTCAGACCTGATTTCGGTAGATAAGCCGGATGTTAAGGTAAGGGAGATAATGAGGCCTATACTGGTTCTTCCGGAGTACATGAGCATCTTCGATGCCCTGAAGGAGTTCAGGAAGAGCAGGGAGCAGATGGCCATCGTAGTTGATGAGTTCGGTTCGACGCTGGGGATTTTGACCGTTGAAGATATACTTGAAGAAATAGTCGGTAAGATTGAAGATGAATTTGACAGACCTGAGCTGAAGGTAGAAAGGGTGGGTAACGCCCTTCTCGTTGACGGTTCTGTGGAAGTAGAGGAAATTAACAGATACCTTAAAACTCCTCTGCCCCTTTCCGGAGATTACTCAACTGTTGCCGGCTTGATTCTTTCAAAACTCGGCAGGTTTCCAAATCCCGGCGAGAAGTTGAAAGTGGGGAATGTAACTCTGACGGTTGAGGCCGTTTCTCCGAGAAGAATAGAGAAGGTCAAACTGGAGGAAAGTTAGCCCTTCACCCTTTCTAAGAATTCCCTGACCTCTTCTAGAGAAAATACCCGGCTCCACCTCTTAACCTCTCCCCGATCTTCCAATATCAGGGTCGGGGTAGAGAAGACAAGTCTCTGTGCAGCTTCTGATGGATTTTCGGTAACGTCCACTTTTTTAAGCTCCAAGCCGATTTCTTCGCAGAGCTTTTCCACCTTTGGCTCTATTGCAGCACAAGTTCTGCAGTCTTTGGACAAGAATAGAATAAGCTTCATTTGCCTCCTCAAATAGTGCCGTTTCTTTTTGCTATCATTAGTTTAACCGTTCCGTAAACGCACCTGTTGTAGGGGACTTCTACCCCTGCTTTTTCTGCTTTCCTGATCAAAGCTCCGGTTATGCCTTCAAGTTCTATCGGTTTTCCCCTTTCGAAATCCAAAAGCATGCTTGTTTTGTAGTCTTTCAGGTCGGGAGAAGACTTCAGGTACTTTTCCATTATTGACGGGTTCAATTTAACGCCGTAGGCTTCCGCAACCTTGTAGCACTCTTCCATCAGAGCTTTAACTATTTCTCTACTTTCGGGAAGGCTCAGTATCTCTCCGACTGTTGCTCCCGTTATTACCGAATACGGGTTGAAGGCGACGTTCCAGACTAGCTTCTTCCAGAGGGTATAGCGTATATCCCTGGAAGCTCTCGCTTCGATTCCACACTTTTTCATTTCTTCTACCAGCATTTCTACCCTTTCTGAAATCTTCCCCGAAAGCTCCCCGATTTCGAGAAGGCCGGCAGCTTCATGGACTACTACTCCCGGCTCTTTGACGTAAGTTCCCACGAAAGCGGTGGCTCCCAGTACCTTTTCTTTACCCAGATACTCCGCAAGGATTTCCTCATTCTCAATGCCGTTCTGAACGGAAATAACGACAGAGTTTTCTTTTAGCATTTCTTTTATCAGTGGAGCTACCTTTTCCGTGTCGTAGGACTTTACGCAGACAAGGACAACGTCGGCCTTTCCGGCTTCTTCGGGTTTATCGGTAAACTTTATCTTTTCGTTTTCTCTTACCGTCCACTCTCCGTATTTGAAACTTTTAACCGTTAATCCGTTTTTCTTCATAGCTTCAAGGTGTTTTCCCCTGGCTATGAAGACGACCTCATGTCCGCATCTTGCCAGAAGTCCTCCGTAAAAACCGCCTACGCCTCCTGCTCCGAATACGACGAATTTCATAGGCACTCCTTAAACTTCTTAAATGTAAGTTTGCCGCCCGCAGAGTAGCTCGGGCGGCAACTGTTTTAATTTATTTGGTTGGTTTCTTGTGGAACTTTACTTTTTCTATAACAAACTCTGTAACTTGACCGGTATTATCAACGTTTATGTAATAGTTACTACATTCAGTTGTTTTGGTTGTATCATTATATGTGCAGTCGAAGAAGTTAGGACTTATTTCGTTGTTTTCAGTTTTATCGTTCCACAGGATGGAGAATTTATTTTCGCTGAGGACCAGACCGACAATAACTTCGTCCCCTTCAGAATTATCCAAGTCTTGGAGTTTAATGTCACAAGTTTCGTTGTAGCTATTGTCAATGGGATGGCTGTCATCAAAATAAGTGGCAATAGTTCCGTTTTCTTCTTCTGTCTCGTTATAAGTACAAATTTCAGAAAGGGAAATTTCTCCCTCTGCATTGTTGGGATGGCATTTCACCAGAGCGGTATCGTTTTCCAACTCTTGTGTTAGATCAATTTTAGAGTTTCTGCAGTCCGAAGGTTTGGGATAGGCAGTTCTTGAAAGCGTGACGGAGCCGGTGCAGATTCCCGGTATGGTTAGTTGAACTTTCTGGTTTTCTTCGGGGGCAAATTTGAGTTCTATCGGTAATTCTCTGCCGTTGGCCAGGTTTGTTCCGATAAGTCTAACTTTTATCTGATTTTGTCCGATGGAATAGTCGGTTATTGAGAATCTGTAGAATTCAAACTTAACTTTATTCTCACTTGTGTTAAGCCATTCTATTATTCCTCCTCCTTTTACGCCGTTAAAGAGAAATTTTGAGAATACTTTGTACTGGGTATTGTCACATGTAAGCGTGTTGTTGGTAGCAATTTTTCCGGATGGCCATTCGATCGGAGGGTTTGTCTGGTATTCGCCGAACAAGTTGTACTCTGCAAAGTGCGCTGCTGCATTATCGAGTTTATCTTTTAGCTTGCTTTTAACTTTTGAAATATTTTTCTGAACGTTATTATAGCTATTTCCTAAAAGATTTTTAAGTTTCTTTTTGGAAATTTTAATACCGTTGCCTGTCTTGTTGTCTTCATCGGCGTTTTGAATTAAAGCTGCTATTGCTATTCCGTCAACGGTGCTGTTGGCAAAGTTCATGGGGGTTATTACTGTGTTTAGGTTTGTGCTTCCTATAACGATATCTTCCGATTTAAAGGTTACTACCGCCTTGTTTGATGCACTGCTCGGGTAAAGGAAAACTCCGTTTTCATCGGTTATTCCTGTGGACACTAATTTCCCGTCGACTCTTACTTCGTATTCGGCGTTGGCTACCGGAGCATCTACAAAAACTCCGCTTTTGAGGGAGCTGCTGTTATTTCCTCCTCCACCGCCGCCGCAACTTGACAGAACGTAAGCCATGAGTGTTAGGGAAAGTAACCTCTTCATCTCGAACCTCCGTGCTGATTTTTGCCTTTAGTCGGAAAAGGGGCTAAAAGCCCCTTTAAACCTCCTGAACTGCCCCCTTTGAGGCAGAGGTGACGAGCTTCGCGTACTTCCTGAGGAGTTTTGACTTTATCTCCTTCTGCTTCGGCTTGAACTCCGATAATCTCTTTTTAAGTTCCTCTTCGCTGATGAGAAGTTCCAGTTTCCTTTCGGGAATGTTTATGTGAATCTTGTCTCCTTCCTTTACAACGCCTATGGGACCGCCCTCGGCAGCTTCGGGTGAGATGTGGCCGATACAGGGACCGTGGGTTCCTCCGGAGAACCTTCCGTCGGTTATGAGGGCTACAGACTCTCCCAATCCCATTCCCATAACTGCCGCCGTTACTGCAAGCATCTCCCTCATTCCGGGACCGCCTTTGGGGCCTTCATACCTGATTACTATCACGTCACCTGCCTTTATCCGGCCTTCCATTACGGCCTTCATGGCTTCTTCTTCAGAGTCAAAGACTCTGGCTGTTCCGGTAAAGACCTTCATCTTCTCGGAAACCGCACCCTGCTTGACAACTGCTCCTTCGGGAGCGAGGTTCCCGTAAAGTATGGCAATTCCGCCTTCGGGACTGTAGGGATTGTCGACAGGCCTTATAACATCTTCGTCCCATATTCTTGCGGATGCTGCTATCTCTTTTATGTCCGTTCCGAGAACTGTCGGATTGCTTTCCAGTTTGTCGTAAAGCCTTTTTAAAACTCCCGGGATTCCTCCCGCGTAGTGGAGGTCTTCCATCAGATACTTTCCGCCCGGCCTCATCGAACAAATTTTCGGCGTTTCGCGGCTGAGTTCGTCAAAAAGTTTTATCTCGAAAGGAATTCCTGCTTCGTAAGCTATTGCTGGAAGGTGTAGGACGGTGTTTGTTGAACCTCCCAGCGCAAGGTCAACTCTTATTGCATTCCTGAAGGCCGCCGGCGTGAGAATGTCGCGTGCCTTTATCCCCTTCTTTACAAGCTCGACGATTTTCTCTCCGGAGGCTTCGGCTATCCGTTTCTTTTCTGCAAGGGGTGCCGGTGAAGTTCCGCAGTAGGGAAGCGATAGACCGAGGGCTTCGGTTAAACAGGCCATGGTGTTTGCGGTGAACATTCCCTGGCAGGCTCCCGAGGAGGGACAGGCGGCTCCTTCAAGCTCTAATAGCTCTTCCAGAGTAATTTCTCCGGCCTTGTATCGGCCGATTGCTTCAAAAGTATGGGTGACTAAGTCCAGCCTTTCCTTTCCCCTTCGGCCTGCGAGCATGGGCCCTGCCGTGACGACGATTGCCGGAATGTTCAGCCTTGCCGCTCCCATGAGCATTCCGGGGGTAATCTTGTCGCAGGCCGTGAGGAGAACGATTCCGTCAAGCCGGTGTGCGGTAGCAACATCCTCTACTGCGTCGGCGATTATCTCCCTCAGAGGAAGTGAAAACCTCATTCCTTCGTGTCCCATAGCAATTCCGTCGCAGATGGCCGGAACTCTGACTATGAAAGGAGTTCCTCCGGCTGCGGCAACTCCCCTCTCTATGAACCTTTCAAGGGCAAACATGTCGGCGTGGCCGGGGACAAGGTCTGTCCAACTTGAGATTATTCCGATTAAAGGCTTTTCGATGTCTTTCCTCTGGATTCCCGTTGCCATCATGAGCGCGCGGGCTGGAAGTTTTTCAAACTCCCTTAAAGTGTCACTTCTCATTTTCCGCCTCCTCTTTGGCTTTCTTCATGAGGAGCATCATTTCGTCCCTCAGGCGCAGTCTTTCCTTTTTCATTTTTTCCAGCTCTATCTCTTCCTGTGGGGTGAGAACCGGTTTCTTTTCCATCTTATCGATTATGTCGTCAAGCTCCTGGTGCTTTTTCTCAAGGGTCTTGAAGTGGTGGAACTTTTCCCTTGCAAGGGCTTTAAGGTTTTCGTCTCTGAGCATTTTTTCCTCCCTGTATGGTTAGTTTCATCTCTATTGCCTCTTCCTTTCCGTAATAGCTCTTGCGTCTTCTTACCTCCTTAAAGCCGAATTTCCTGTAAAGCTCTAGTGCAGGTTCGTTTTTTGAATTAACCTCAAGGAAAACTTCTTTTATTCTCGCTTCTGCACATCGGCGGAGGAACTCTTCCATTAAAGCCGTTGCAATTCCCCTTCCCCTTTCTTCCTTTAGTACGGCAATCCTGTGAACTTCGCCGGTTTCTCCGACTATCCAGCCGAGCAGGTAGCCTGAAACCTTTTCCTTTTCTGCAACGAGGATTGTCGAGAACGGCAACTTCGCTTCTTTCTCTAACAGCTTTTTACTCCAAGGATGTTCAAAGGATTCTCTTTCTACTTTAAGTATATCCGAAAGATCTTCTGCCTTGAAGTCCCGGATTTTAAAGTTTTTCCTTTCTTCCGGCATTTATTTCCTGTTCGGAAAGCTTTTTTGCGTCCGGTTTTCTAATGTAGTAGAAGCAAAGCTCTGATAGTTCTCCTTCGGGAATAGTTGAAAGCCTGATTGCCAGAGGAACAACTTCTCTTACTGCCGGGAAGCCGGCAAGCTCGGCAGGTAGCTGGTCAAGGTAGACAATTAGGGGATCTTGAAGTTTTGATATTCTATCGGCGAGTTCTTCCGCTTTTTTGTCTAAAAGCTCTCCCGATATTCTGGAGTAAAACCTTCCTTTTCTGCCGGGAATGATTGGAACTACATCTTTCCCCAAATTCCTGTATCCCCGGGATAGGGCGTCTAAAGTTGTAGTAGCTAAAACCGGAATGCCGTAGCTTTTAAAAGCTTTTCCTACGGTTACGCTTAACCTTACTCCGGTAAAGGAGCCGGGCCCGGCCGTCACTACGACTTCTTCCAGTTCTTCTTTGTCTACTCCGGCAGCCTTTAAACAGTTTTTGATTTGAATAAAAACCTGTTCGGCATGTCTTTTGAATCCTTCCCAGCAGGAAGACGAAATAAGTTTTCTGCCTTTTGATAGTGCTATGCTTCCGCAGGAAAGGCAGAGATCTACAGAAAGTCTTAGCTTTTCCATTACGCCGTCTTTATAACTCTTACCAGTATGGGTTTACCTTTTTCATCAAGGTCAAGTATTTCGATTTTGACATTCGCTATGTCGATGGTCTTCTTTTTCTTAAGGGCAATGCCCCTTTCCCGAGCAATTCTTTCAATTAAATCGATTAGGTATTTATCTTCTTCAAAGGGAATGTGAACGTCAAGCATTTCGTTTAAAGATTCTATCGTTATATAAGGGTCTATTATGACGGCAGTTCCCGGAGGAACACCTTTCAGGGTCAGGAATTTCCTTATGAAGAATAAGATGAGAAGCGACAGAGTCCCGAGCAGAACATTCTTAAAGTCATGTCCGGCTATGATTATCTCCCTCGCTATTGCTATCAAAAGAACGTCGAAAACAATTCTCGGCTGGTGCTTCAGGAGCATAATGATCAGTTCAACTACAATGACGAACATAAGGAGGGGAGAAATTATCTCCTTCAAGCTCTCCGTTGCATCTTTCATGTGGCCGGATAGGATTATTTCTTCTATGTGAAGTAGATTAGGAGATGCCAATAGGAATTCGAAGAACAGTATTACTGAAATTATCAGCAGAGTAACCGTTATGGCTATGAGGAACGCTTCCGCACACTTTTGAAGAATGAGTTCAACTTTCTTGGCCGTTAGCATGTTCCTATTCCTTCCAAGTACCAATTTAAGATTTCTCTGCCGTAGAAAAGGGCTGTTAAAGCTCCTGCTGCCAGAAAAGGACCAAAAGGTAGCGCCAGCTTTCTGTCTTTCTTCTTCAATACCATTAGGGTTATACCTACAGCTGTTCCGATGAGGGAAGCGAAGAAAAGTGCTACCGGAACGAGCTTCCACCCCAGAAAAGCCCCGATAACGGCCATTATGTTGGCATCTCCGTAACCCATTCCTTCTTTACCGGTCAGAATGTAGTATGTCTCTATTATGAATAGTATTATCCCGGCTCCGAAGGATGCCCCGAGCACGGAGTCAATTAAACCGACGTTCCGAGAAAGGGGAGAAAGGATTATCCCGAGGATGAGAGCAAAGTAGCTGAGCTTAACGGGGATTTCCATCGTGTCGATGTCTATAAAGCTTATCACTATCAGGTAGTAAACGAGAATCAAGTAGTAGAAAAGGTCAAAGGAAACTCCGAACTTGCACGTTACTGCTAACGTCATCAGTGCAGTAAGTATCTCGACGAGGGGATACCTTATAGAGATTTTTTCTCTGCAGTGCCTGCACTTTCCCCTTAAAATTAAGTAGCTGATTATGGGAATGTTATCATACCAAGCTATCGTACTTCCGCAGTTCGGGCAGGAAGAGGGAGGTGAAACCACCGACTTACCCTTCGGGATTCGGTAGATGCACACGTTCAGGAAGCTTCCGACTACCAGTCCGAAGATAAAAGCAAAAAAGCATTCCATATCAGTGGGTTCCCCCGGGAGCCGATTTGATGAATCTTACCATTTCCCTCAAGAATTTCTTCCACCTTTCGACTGCCGATTTAACGTCGCTCTTTAGGAGCTTAAGTGCTTCTTCTTCCCTTCCCTCGTACATTAGGTCGTCGAGCCTGAAAACGGCGTCCTCGAGCCTTGCAATTTCTTCATCAATCCCCTCGTAGATGGGAAGTATCTTGGAGCCACTGTCTACGAGCTTTACTGTCCAGTCGAG
>Ga0256836_1000541_pt1 | contig 19405 bp, 19 predicted proteins | sample 4561380metaG_FD_185974 | JGI IMG/M metagenome (GOLD analysis project Ga0256836, IMG submission 185974) | Hydrothermal vent microbial communities from Guaymas Basin, Mexico - 4561-380 | ecosystem: Environmental > Aquatic > Marine > Hydrothermal vents | place: Mexico: Guaymas Basin | collected...
CTACTGGTTTTTGAACCATCGAACATGCACTAAAAAAAACTATACAGCAAGATAAAATAAAATTTTTATACATCAATTATTCCCGGACATTCAGCTTTTAGCTCATCTACATGTGTTTTAAAGTAGTCCCAAAAGGGAAAAGTTTTACACTGACTTGGTCGTGCTTCATAGATCTGACAACCATTTTTCTCTTTATCATAAAATACACACTCATAGGAGTCATCTACTTTACGCTCTTTTAGAGAATATTTATACCCTTTTTTAAAAAGATATTTTACTCCAAATTCATTAACATCCATTCCTAAAAGCTCAGCTATCTTAAATATCTCAGCTTTTGTTACAAAGATGTAACCACTCTCACCTGTACAGCAGCGCCCTTCACATGTAGCACAGGCGTCTGTGTTAAATGCATATGGATAACCCTCTTCTTTTATAATTGACATTTTATACTCTCTGTTTTTGCATTATTATATATCTCTTGAGCCTCTTGCGTGAGCTCACTGCCATCAAAATGAATCAGTGGCGGCCATACTTTCATCATCGACTTAGAACCATTACGTGCATGCACTAAGACCAAAGAGGCATTTTTATCTTTTTTGGGATGTACAAAACGTACATCACACACACGCATTTTCACTCTTTCCAAAGCCGTACAAATATCAAAAAACTGTGTCGCATCATAACAAAATATAAAGTGAGAATGTGGTTTTAAAAGCTGCGTGACCTTTTTAAAAAAAGCATCTATCGGCAAGTGTTCATTGTAACGGGCAGTTGCGATCATTTCATTTTGCGTTTTTTGCGCACCTGAGTGATAAAAAGGAGGATTTGAGACAATATAGTCATACTTCGTCTCTTCATCTAAAGTCCTAAAATCTCCTTCGTAAAGTTTATAGTCTATGGCATTGATCTTAGCATTTTTACGCGCATACTCTGCAAAAAGAGCCTGTTTTTCAACAGCTTCAAGTTCTACTTTTTCATTATCACGTGCTACTAAAAGCCCTACCACTCCAGAGCCTGCTCCAACATCAAGAAGCTTTCCTTTGGGATTAAAAGAGTTTATAAAATCATATAAAAAAATAGAATCACTGTTAAAACAATAACCCGATTCGGGCTGATAGAGTTTCAAATAAAACCTTTATGCGTTATAATTTTGATATTATAACAATAAAAAGAGAAAATACGATGATAATTATACCTGCAAGATTAGCTTCTACACGATTTCCACAAAAAGTTTTGGCCGATATTGGCGGTCTTCCAATGGTTGTACGTACAGCAAAGAGAGTCGCACATCTTGATGATGTCGTTGTCGCTGCAGATGATGAGAAGATCATAGAGGTCTGCCGTGCACATGGTGTCAAAGCAATGCTTACATCTACAACACACAAAAGCGGTACAGACAGAATCCATGAATGTGCCACTATCTTAGAGCTGGATGATAATGAACTTATTATCAATGTTCAGGCTGATGAACCGTTTATTGAGCCTGATGTTGTTGAGTCTTTGATGACAAAATTAAAAGAGCTCCAGGCAAGTGGTGAAGATTTCATTATGGGAAGTTGCTATAACTCTATCAATGCAGATGCGGCAAAAGACCCAAACCTTGTAAAAGTGGTACTCGATGCAAATCTAAATGCCATCTACTTCTCACGCGCCAAAATTCCACACAATCAAAGTGGTGAAGCGGTTTACTTTGGACATATCGGTATCTATGGTTTTTCAAAAAGGAGTCTCAAAGAGTTCTGTTCACTTCCCGATGCGCCTATTGAAGATATAGAAAAACTTGAGCAGCTTCGTGCTATCTATCATGGGAAAAAAATCACTATGGTAAAAGTGGCAAGTACCGGTTTTGGGATTGATACGAAAGAGGATTTAAAAAGAGCCGTTGAGATTTTTCTATAAAATCTTGACATAAAAAAAGGGGCGACTTCAAAAGAAGCCTCCCCTCAAAAAGATAAACTTAAAAAAGTTTACTTAGATATTGTCGCGAATACCTAAATCTTCAATTAGTTTAGCATAAGCTTCTTTGTCTTTTCTTTTGAAATATTTCATCAAACGACGACGCTGACCAACTAATTTTAAAAGACCTAAACGAGAAGCGTGATCTTTTTTGAATACTTTTAAGTGCTCAGTTAAATCTGCAATTCTCTGTGTTAATAATGCAATTTGAACTTCACTAGAACCAGTGTCGTTTTCATTACGTCCGTATTTTGCGATAATCTCTTGTTTTTTCGCCGAATCTAAAGCCATAATAGCCTCCTGATAGGTATGTTAATCTAACTCAAATGCAAAATGCAGAAGAAGTTGAAGCGAAATAATAGCAAAAACAAAGCCTAATGTAAAGCTTTCTTTAACTTCTTTGGATATAATCAGACTTACAATTACAAATATATTAAAACTATCGAGAAAGTAAAATAACAGTATGCTAATAACACGAGCCAGCGAATACGCAATCTTATCTCTCATTGTTCTATCAAAATCAAAAGATCCTAAAGACAGTGAGACACTCTCACGTGAACTGACAATTTCAAAAAGTTTTCTAGCCAAAATACTGCAATCGTTAGCAAAAGCAGATATCTTAAACTCATACAAAGGGGTCAATGGTGGTTTTGTTTTAAAAAAAGAACCTCATGAGATTAATATGCTTGAAGTTATGAGCAGTGTCGAGGGTAAAGCTCCTGCAGTTTTTGAGTGCTCTCCTTCTATACATGACTGTCCTTCAAACCAGGCAGAGATATGTTCTATCTGGCCTTTTTTAAATAAGCTACAAGGAAAGATAGACCTCTTTTTGGCTGAACTGACACTTGCAGATATTTTAAATGACTAGGTAGAATAAGCTCTTGGCAAAGAAACTCTCAACAAAACAGCAAATTGGAACAACACTAAACTTTTTAATAGGTCAAAGAGACCTGAGCGTCGTCTTATTTGTTATGGCGATTCTTGCTATTATCATTGTTCCTCTACCATCTTCTGTTTTAGATGTTTTACTGACCATATCTATAGCCTTTGCTGTTTTGATTTTACTCATTTCGCTCTATGTACCAAAACCAACCGATCTGACCACCTTTCCAACCCTTATTCTTATTCTAACCCTCTATCGGCTTTCACTCAACATCGCCACCACAAGGATGATCTTAAGCAAAGGGCATGAAGGACCGGAGGCCGTAAGTGACATCATCACCAGTTTTGGAGACTTTGTCGTCGGTGGAAACTTTGTTATCGGTATCATCGTCTTTTCTATCTTGGTCCTTATAAACTTTATGGTTATCACCAAAGGTTCTACAAGGGTTGCAGAGGTTGCAGCTCGTTTTGTTCTTGACTCTATGCCTGGTAAACAGATGGCTGTTGATGCCGACTTAAATGCAGGACTCATTGATGATGCTGAAGCAAAACGCCGCCGTGCTGAAATTCTTCAAGATGCAAACTTCTATGGAGCGATGGATGGTTCGAGTAAGTTTGTAAAAGGGGATGCTGTTGCAGGTATCATCATTACCCTTATTAATATAATCGGTGGATTTCTCATCGGTGTTTTTCAGTATGACATGGATGTTGCCGAGAGTGCTTCAACATTTACACTCCTCACCATTGGTGACGGGCTTGTAAGTCAGATTCCGGCCCTTATTATCTCTACTGCTACGGGTATTATGATCACAAGAAGTTCAAGTGATGGTGACAACTTCGCAGAGGGTACAATCAACCAGATGGTCGGTAATGCAAAGACTATGATGATTGTTGGATTTATTATGGTTCTTTTTGGGCTTGTTCCCGGTCTGCCTACTGCTTCTATGATGTTTGTCGGGCTTCTTTTTGCTCTGCTTGGCTGGTCTATCTATAAGTATGAAAAGGGAGAGCTTTCTATCTTGGATGTTGAAAATATCTTGGGTAAAAAGACAAAAGAACAAATAGCAGAAGAACAAGAGAAGATCAAACCGAAAAAATCACAAGAAGAGATAGCAAAAGAGGAAGAAGCAGCACTCGAAGATATCTTAAAAGTAGAGATGCTAGAACTTACTCTCGGATACCAGCTGATAAAACTTGCCGATGCTTCTCAAGGCGGTGATCTTTTAGAGCGTATAAGATCAATGCGCCGCAAGATTGCGTCAGACTATGGGTTTTTAATGCCGCAGGTACGCATACGAGACAACTTACACCTCAAACCAAACCAGTATCAGGTACTCTTAAAAGGTGTCACTATCGGTGAAGGTGAGATACAAGCAGATAAATTTTTGGCAATGGACAGTGGTATGGCAACGGGTGAGATTCAAGGTGAGCCTACAAAAGAGCCTGCTTTTGGACTTGATGCTTTTTGGATAAGTCCAGAACAAAAAGAAGATGCCATCATTAACGGCTACACTGTCGTTGATCCTGCAACAGTAATCTCGACACATATGAGTGAAATTATCAAGAAAAACGCAGAAGAACTGCTCACGCGTCAAGAAGTTCAATCACTTATTGACAAAATAAAAGATGATTATCCTGTTATTGTTGATGATGTACTCAAAGTTGCTTCTATCGGGCTTATTCAAAGAGTACTTAAAGCACTACTGCATGAAAAAATTCCACTCAAAGATATGCTTACTATTTTAGAAACCATTGCTGATGTTGCAGAATATACAAAAAATGTTGAGCTTATCACTGAACAGGTACGTGCAAAACTCTCACGTGTTATTACGCGAATGTATGCTAGCGAAGATGGTGTTATCAGACTACTTACATTTGATACAGATACAGAACAACTACTCTTACAAAAATCACAAGAGCAAGATGGAGTACGTCAGCTTATGCTTAACGTTGGAGAGATCAATGCCCTTATTCAAGCAACAAGTACAAAAGCAGCAGAAGTGTTGCAAAAAGGGATTTCACCGGTTATTATCATCGTTGATCCACAAATTCGCCGTAGTGTTGCTGAGATATTTGAGCGTTTCTCTTTAGATGTGGTAACACTCTCTCACGCAGAGATTGACTCAAGTGCTAGCTTTGAAGTCCTTGGTTCAATCTCTATAACAAATCAAAATGAAAAATAAAGGTAAAAATATATGAAGACAAGAGAAATACATCATCTCTCCCATACAGATCTAGACGGATACAGCTGCCAGCTTGTAATGCAGTACACTCCCTACACAAAATACAACTACAATGCGAACTATGGTGCAGAGGTAAAACAAAAACTTGAGCTGATTCTAGATAACATCAAAAAAAACAACAAAGCAGCAATGATTCTCATCTCAGACCTAAACCTCACAGCTGATGAGTCAAAATGGCTCACGCATGAAGTAAAAAAGCTCAACGAGAATAAATATGATCTTGAGTTGCTTCTACTTGACCATCATGGTAGTGGTGAAGAGAGTGCCAACAAATATGAGTGGTACTATCTTGACACTGAGCGCTGTGCAACAAAAATAGTCTATGACTACGCAAAAGAGCACTTTGGGCTTAATGAGCCAGAGTGGTTAGAAAAGTATGTAGATGTAGTTAATGCAGTTGACTTATGGAAACAAGAAGAGCATGAAAACTTTGAGTATGGTAAGGTTTGTATGCGTCTTGTTACTGATACACGTGAGCTTAACCGTGTAATGTTTCCAGAGGAGGACTCACGCTATAAACTGACGCTCCTTGAAGAAGCAGCAAGCTACATTAACAAAGAGGATGCTCCCATCTATCTTGATGAGAAGATCTTTTTTATGAAAAAAGAGTTTTTCAAGCGTGATAAAAATGACACACTTGATAATCTTGTTACAGAGTATGTAGTAGATCTCCTTGGCAAACTTCGCCAAACACATACTATCTACTACAAAGGTTACCGTGGCTATCTTAGCTATGGAGTAGGAAACACTTCTATCATAGGCAATGGCTTCTTAACAAAATTCCCTGAGTATGACTTTATAGTCGATGTTAGCTCACGTGGTACTATGAGCCTTCGTGCGAACAACCAGGTAAGTGTTTCACAGATATCTAAAGAGTGGGCAAACGGCGGAGGACACCCAAATGCTGCAGGTGGTCGTATTCAAGGTTTTAAGGAACAATTTGTTTATGACAAAGTAAAACAACAGATAGAGAAGATCATTAATGATAAAGAGTCTATTGCCGGAAAATTAGAGTATAAAAACGAAGAAGAGTAGAGTTAGTTATTTAAAAAATAACGCTCTACCCCGTTAGCAAGTCCTTTTGCCAGCTTCTTTTGATACTTTCTACTTGCTAGTCTTTTGCTCTCTGTCGGATGTGTAATAAACCCGACTTCCACAAGAACAGCCGGCATCTGAGCACCAACAAGAACCCAAAACGGCCCCTCTCTCACCCCTGCATCACATACATTTTTATAACTCTTCTTCAGTTCTCCCAAAGCACCACGCTGCAAATCAATTGCAAGTTTATTCGCTGCAATGATATTGTGATAGTTCAGAGTATTTAAGAAGCTCTCTTTTCCATAATAATTCATATCATCAAGATCTGCCGAGTTCTCAATTGCAGCTACTCTTTTCGCACGAGCAGAGCGTGACTTAGAAAGAAAATAGCACTCTACGCCCTGTACTTTTTTAGCATCTTTTCTACCAACAGCATTGGCATGAATACTGATAAATAGATCAGCTTTCTTTCTGTTTGCATATTTTGTACGATGACGAAGCTTAATGAAGACATCACGATCTCTTGTCATATACACTTTATATCCACGAGCCCGTAAAATGTTTCTGAGCTCTTGTGCTATCTTTAAAACAACATCTTTCTCTTTAAGTCCCCTGTATCCTATAGCACCAGGGTCTTTACCACCATGCCCGGCATCAATAACGATCACCTTGTTTCTGTCAAGTCGTGTAGGAGCTTTTTTCGCCTGAACTCTTTGTGCCCTCTTTTTAAGAACAGCTTTGCTTTGCTTCTCTTTAGGTTCGCTGCGAATTATAAGCTTGTTATTCTCTTTTTTAAAACGGATAGAAAGTTTTTTTGGATTTTCAAAAACAAGACGGAGTGTGTTTTGATTAAACTGAGCTAATTTTATCTTTGCAATCCCACGTTTACGAAGAGTTTGTGAACGCATCAGCATAGAGGCATGAATATCAAAAATGTATTTGTAATGTTTTGTTTTTTTATCGTACAGTGTAAAATAGTTTATCTGGTTATTGCGTAGTTTTTTATCAAACTGAAGAACCAAACGACCATCTTGCCAACGAACCGTTTTTAGTTTATGAGAAGAACGTACATAAATCTTCTTTTTTGGCTTCTTTTTTTGAACACTTTTGTGTTTTGGTTTTGTTTTTTTCTTAATAGAAGATGGGTGCTTTTTTTTATAATTTGCCAGCTCTTTTGCATAATCTGAGACATCAATATGTAACTTCCGTCCAGACTTTACAATACCCTCTAGAGCTTTGCGTTTCATTGTTTTGTTTTCATTCATCAAAGCACGCAGGTATAGATTTTTATAATCATTATACGCACGAAACTGCTCTGACTTACTAGAGGAGTTAACGAGCTTATTTGCCCGTTTTAAAAGTTCACTCTCACTCTGCCCATATAATGAGACCAATAATACAATAAGAAGGGCTAAAGAACGTAGCATTCTTTATCTATTCACCCTCTGTAAGTTTTGTCATAAGCTCTTTTACTGAGATAATCTCATTTACTCTGTAACCATTTGTTCCAGAGAAGAAAAGACCAGTCTCCAAGTTACCCTCATATGCATCTGAAAGTCTGTCTGCAATACAGAAACCAACTACTTTTGCCTCTTCACCCCTGTTACATGGTGCAACACAGTTAGAGATACACTTAATAGCAGGACCTTCACGTTTCTCTACCAAATGAGTAAGATTAGTCACAATACCTTGTGCAGGATAACCAACCGGTGAGCTCATTAGTTTTATATCTTCTTCTTTTGCTTCAAGAAGAACTTTTTTGAAGTTTGCGTGAGCATCACACTCGTATGTCGCGATAAAACGTGTACCCATTTGAACACCACGAGCACCACGGCTTAACATATCTTCAATGTCATTTTTATCCCAAACACCACCAGCAGCAATAACCGGAATGTCACCCCACTGTGCAGCTTCTTCTACAACAGGACCAACGATGTTTTCAAGTTGATTTTCAGGAAGTTTACACTGCTCATAAGTAAAACCTTGGTGTCCACCGGATTTTGGACCTTCTACTACAACCGCATCCGGAATACGGTTATAACGTTTTTTCCAACGTTTACAAATGATCTTAAGAGCTTTCGCAGATGAGACGATAGGAACAAGTGCCACATCAGGATACCCTTCAGTGAATTCCGGCATATTTGTCGGAAGCCCCGCACCTGTGATAATAATATCAATACCCGCTTCACACGCATCACGAACAACACGGCCATAGTCATTGATAGCATAGAGAATATTTGCAGCAAGTGGTTTGTCCCCACAAAGTTTACGTGCATTTTTAATAATAGCGTGAAAACCCTCTTTTGAGTAGAAATTCTCTTCACTCAGAGGTCGTCCAGCAACAAGTTTATGTGCATACTCTTTGTTGTTATAATACCCTGTACCTACAGCAGAGATAACACCAAGACCACCCTCTGCAGAGACTGTACCTGCAAGCTGATCCCAACTGATACCTACACCCATACCACCTTGAACGATAGGCTTTTCAATCGTATATTTTCCAATTTTCAATGGTTCAAAACTCATTATTTTACCTTCACTTTTGCAAATTTTCTTTTTCCAACCTGTAGGAGATATTCACCCGGTTCTAGTTGTAGTTGCATATCTGAAACTTTTTCTTGGTTAATTTTAACACCACCTTGCTTAATATCACGTCTTGCTTGAGAAGTAGATGGCTCAAGTTTGGCATCAACTAGTGCTTTTGCAATCCAGAGTGAACCATCTTCACTTGTCAGTTCAAACTCTTCTATGTCCGTTGGTATCTGACTCTTTGCGTGAACCTTCTCAAACTCCTCTTTTGCAGCCATTGCTGCCTCACGTGAGTGAAAACGCTCTGTAATCTCTAATGCAAGCTCCTCTTTTACCTTTTTCGGATGCAACTCACCACTCTCAACACCCTTTTTAAGTACCTCTATTTCATCAAGTGATTTCGTACTCAAAAGCTCATAATAACGCCACATCAAATCATCTGAAATACTTAAAACTTTACCAAACATATCGTTTGGCTCATCTGAAACACCAATATAGTTTCCAAGTGACTTGCTCATCTTTTGCACGCCGTCAAGTCCTTCAAGAATCGGCATCATCAAAACAGCCTGCTGTTTTTTCAGACCATATGCTTTTTGCAGTTGGCGTCCCATTAAAAGATTGAACTTCTGATCTGTCCCACCTATCTCAATGTCAGACTCAAGATGCACACTGTCATAGCCTTGAAGAAGTGGATACATGAACTCACTTACGGCAATTGGTGTATTTGAAGCATAACGTTTTGAGAAATCATCACGCTCAAGCATACGAGCAACTGTCAGGTTTGAAGCAAGTTCCAACATTCCAGCAGCTCCCAAAGCATCGAGCCACTCATTGTTGTAAACGATATCTGTCTTTTCTTTATCTAAGATCTTAAATGCCTGCGTTGTGTATGATTCGATATTTTTTACGATCTCATCTTTTGTAAGTACTTTACGTGTAGCACTTTTACCTGTTGGATCACCGATCATTGCAGTAAAACTACCTATGAGAAACTGCACACGTCCACCATACTTTTGAAAAGTCGCCAGTTTTTGTAGTAACACAGTATGACCCAAGTGTAAATCAGGTGCTGTCGGATCAAATCCAGCCTTGACAGTATATGTTTTACCTTCATCATAATAAGCTTTTAAAAGTTTCTCAACTCTCTCGTTGTCTATAACTTCAGCACAACCTCTATTTATCTCTTTTAAAGCCTCTTCTATCATATATCTCTTCTCTTTATAATGGTTTATCAGTTTTTATAAGCGTCATCTGTACGTACAAGATGTATCACTTTAATTTTAGACTCTATTTTAGCACGAAGTCTGTTAACATCAGCTTCTTTTGTCTCAAAAACAAGCTCACAGTACTGAATATAATCCGATTTCTCTTTCCCAAGCTCAATTGATAATATATCTATATCTAATTTCACTAAATATGTTAAAAACTCAGCAAGAGCACCCTTTTCATTGTGTAGTGATGCAATGAGTTTATATTTAAAGCGATTCTCTTTTGCCCAGCGCACAAACACCATCGGCTCTCCGGCTTCAAGTTTTTTCGCTGCATTTGAGCACATTTTATGATGTACATGAGCTTTGCCTTTTTCTAAAAATGCCATTACCTCATCACCTGTCTTTGGATGACAACAGTAGTCAAAAACAACGTCATTTATATGTGTAGTTGCATACATCTCAAACCCGCTTATCTCATACTTTTTCAGTTTAAATCTATGGCGTGAGATAAAACCTTTAAAGCGGTTGTTTTTACTGATCTCACTCACATACTTGTGAATGACATTTTTCAAAAGCTCTACATCATTAGGAATATTTGCAATATTTTCACAATTGTTTTTCTTAAACCACTCCTCAACGCGAGAATTGTTCAAGCTCATTGCGGTTGCAACTATCGATACAGCAGATTTATAGTTTATCTCTTTTAGGCGTGCATTACAATTGAGCTTCATATTTGTCTTCGCTTTTGAAGTCTTAACTGCATCTATCCATGAACAACGAGTTTGTATCTCATCACCGGTAATGACTTTGACAATATCTCCATTGTTTAACTCGGTTAAAAGAGAAGAACGTGTCTTATTAATAAGTGCTGCTGTTGCTTTGTTTCCTACTTCAGTATGTACCGCATAGGCAAAGTCAAGAGCAACTGCACCTCGAGGAAGTGTAAAAGCCTCTCCCGTTGGAGAAAAGACTGAAATATCTTCAGAGTAAAGATCATTTTTGATAAGTGCATAGAAGTCTTCAACAGACTCATTTTGATACTGTAGATTATCCAGCCAGTCAAGTTTGATGTTATTACCACCACTCTTATACTTCCAGTGCGCTGCAACACCAAGCTCAGCGGTTTTATGCATCTCATAGGTACGAATCTGCACTTCAAAGATGGCAGACTTATGAAACACCGTTGTATGAATCGTCTGGTAGCCATTATCTTTAGCAACAGCAATGTAGTCTTTAAAACGAGAGGCAAGGGGTCTGAAATTAAGATGTACAACACCGAGTGCATCATAACACTTCAATGGTTCTTTGGTTAAAATCCTAATGGCAAGAAGATCAAGCACTTCATCAATGCTCACACCTTTTCTTTGCATCTTTAAGTAGATAGAGTAGCGGTGTTTGATGCGTGAGAGTATCTCAAAATCATCTTCACAAAAACCATTTTGTATTAAAGTTTTAGCAATGGACTCTTTAAACTCGCTTAGTTTCATCTCAATAGCATGGTAATTAGTATCAAGATAATTATCTATATGATGTTTTTCTTCGGGAAAGAGGTATCCAAAACTTAAATCTTCAAGCAGATTCTTTAAAAAGCTGATACCCAAACGGTGTGCGATAGGAGCATATACAACAAGGGTCTCTTCTGCAATACGACGCTGTTTATGTGCTGGAAGTGCATCAAGCGTGAGCATATTGTGCACTCTGTCACAAAGCTTCACAACCAAAACACGAACATCCTCAATGCTGGCAAGTAGCATCTTGCGAAACGAAAGAGCGGAGACTACCAGTTTCTCATCTGAGTTGGATGGTACAAGCTCTTTATCACGGATAACATCTATCTTTGTAAGTCCTGAGACAAGATGTGCGACATCCATACCAAACTTCTCTTCTATCTCGACGATGGAGATAGCCGTATCTTCAACAACATCATGCAAAAGTGCGGCAATAACCATTGACTCATCATCTGTCAGTTCAGCAACAATAGCAGCTACTAAAATGGGGTGAATAATGTAAGGTTCACCGCTTTTTCGGAACTGTTCTTTATGTGCTTCTATTGAAAATTCAAGTGCTTTTTGGAGTTCTTCGTTTGGAGAGATTTGAGAAAAGAGATAAGAAGTAGCTGAATCAACATCACGAAGATGTTTAATCTTTTCAATGCTCGGTTGATCCAGACCCAAGAATTACTTCTCTTTTTTATTTACAAAGCCTTTTATTTTAACAAGGCCTTCTGCTATTTCCATCAACGCTAAGTCAGACGGTTTTATATGTGCTGTGTTTACGTTAAGTTTACTTGGCGAACCGTTTTCTAACTCATCGCATCTTTTTGCTACTGCAATTGCCAGCTGATAACGATCCATATTTGGATTTTCATCTAAAACTTTTGCTGTTAATTCTTCAACTTTCATACTTTTTTTCCTTCAATATTTTACTATAGTTTTTCTATTTTACAATAGAACAATTTTGCATATTTCCATTTAGGATATCTAAAAGATTACCCTCTTTTGACATATCACATACAATAATAGGCAAAGAGTTATCTTTTGCGAGTGCAATCGATGTATCATCCATTACTTTAATATGATCCTGGAGCGCCTGATCGTAAGAGAGTACTGGAATTTTTACTGCATCTGGATATTTTGCAGGATCTTTGTCATATACACCGTCCACTTTTGTTGCTTTGATGATAACTTCAGCACCAATCTCTACAGCACGTAAAGTTGCTGCTGTGTCTGTAGTAAAAAACGGGTTTCCTGTTCCTGCTGCAAAAATCACAACACGACCTTTTTCAAGATGACGTGTTGCTTTACGGTTAATATAAGGCTCAGCAATCTGTTCCATCTTAATAGCTGTCTGCATTCTGACTTGAAGACCTGCATGTTCACATGCTTCTTGCATTGCGACACCATTTATAACGGTTGCAAGCATACCCATGTAGTCCCCTGATGTACGCTTTATAATGCCATCTTGAGCGGCTGTTACGCCACGGATGATATTACCACCACCGATAACAATACCGACTTCAATACCAGCATCTACAAGAGATTTAATCTCCTGTGCGATGTATTTCAGTATCTTTGTATCAATACCATGACCTGCCTCACCAGCAAGAGCTTCACCAGAAAACTTTACTAAAACACGCTTCATAGCCATGCATATACCTTTATATAAAAATCCGTGAATTATACTTAAACTTCGCTTGCATTTTACTTTAATGCTTCTTTTGTGGCTTTATCCAGTAAAAGCCCGGTACTTGTTCCATTGTCTGGAAACTTGCTAACACCAACACTTATTTCATATTCCAATTGATATTTTGTATCCAAAAGAGGAGGTTCTGCAAAGGAATTGTATATACGTTGTAAAATAATATTAAAATTTTCTTCCTCTAAATACTCATTAAAAACAATTGCAAAACCATCATTTGTTATGTGTCCTACGATATCTTCATCCCGAACAGCCTGAAGAATTCTATTACTTGCTTCTACTATGTATTGATCTGCCAAATCTTCAGAATGTGCTTTTACATCATAATAATTTAAAATTTTCACAACAGCAATCAAAAAAGAGTGATTATGTCGTAGACATCTATCAATCTGTTCTCCAATAACAAGCTCAACATTAAGTCTGTTTGGCAAGTCAGTAAGAGGGTTAAAGTAAGCATTCCGTATAAGTACATTTTTGTTTGTATTGTACTCACGCAAACGTTTTTTAAGTATATATATAACATAAGCAAGAGATAGAGAGAGTAAAACAGACAAAAGGAGAAAAGATTTCACTACTACACAATCCATACTGTCTTCTCCTTTATTTTATTTCTCTAATTATATCACACTATTTTTCATAAAGTAAAATATAAATTTTATTTTATATTCGTTTGTAGATATGCGAATGGATTTTAAGTGGATTAAACTTTGTTTTATCGATTTGACTCGCATCTGCATGACCTAAAAAGAGATATGATTTTGGTTTGAGCAATTTATAAAAAGTATCAAATGCTCTTCGTTTATCCATTAAATTAAAATAAATCAACATATTGCGTGAAAACAAAATATCAAATGAACCTAACTTATTTATAATAGATGCATCAAATATATTTGCTTGAAGAAAGGTTGCTGCCTCACGCAAGCTGTCATCTATCTTATACAGTGTTCCTACTTTTGTAAAATATTTCTTACATATATGAGCAGGTAATTTTTCTACACTTCTTTTAGAATAAAGCCCCTCCTTTGCTTTTTGAATCATATTGGAATCTATATCTATACCAACTATTTCAATATTTATCTTCTCTATAAGATTACCTGATTCTAAAATAGCCAACATTATTGAGTAAACTTCCTCTCCACTAGAGCATGGAGAGACTAAGATTCGCACTGTTGGTATAGTATTGTTTTTGACATAAAGAGGTAGAATCTCTTGTGATAATATTTCAAACTGCTCATGCTCACGCCAAAAATATGTTTCATTTACGGTGACTGCATTAATAAGATCTTGTGTGATCTCTTCATTATGATGAAAACGTACAGCATGATAAAAACTGCTAAAATCATCGAACTTATACTTTTTCATCACATCTTCAATCTTGCGTGAGAAGCGTAAAAGTTTTTGCTTTTCCAAAACGATACCAACACGCTTTTGTAAAAATATTGCCAAACGTTCCAGTTCTGAATCAGAGAGTTGCATTTTTTTGTCCATACTTTATAATCTCATCAAGTATCTCATTAAACGAGAGTACTTTAACAGCTCCACCACGCAAAGCCGCTTCTTTTGGCATACCATACACAACAGCACTCTCCTCGCTCTCAGCAAGGGTATAAGCACCTCTTTTTCTTAGTTCTACCAAGCCATCTGCTCCATCATCACCAATCCCTGTCAACTCTACCGCCAATACATTGCTTAGAGGTAAAACTTCTGCAGCAGAAAAAAAGAGTTCATCTACAGAAGGAACAAAAAAACGCTCACGCGTGTTTGGAGCCAAGAGTGCAACATATCTTTTGAGCTTTTTGCGAATATGCAAGTGTTTTCCACCTTTTGCTATGATTACTCTTGCTTTTGTCAATTCAACGCCATTGTCAGCTTCTAGGACTTCTACTTTGGAAATGGAGTTTAAACGTCTCGCAAAGTTTGCAGTGAAATCCGTTGGCATATGCTGAACAATACATACTGCGTGAGGATAATCCTGCGGTAGCGTTTTACATATTTGTTCAATGAGTCTAGGGCCTCCCGTTGATGCTCCTATAAGAACAAACCCCATCTCTATGGTAGTATCTATCTTGGTGTTATGCTCACTAAAAGAGGAGAGCTGTTTACGTTTTTTTTGAGGAAATATTAAAAAAGAGTCTTTAACCTTTTTTACAAGTTCTTGAGCTATATTTGCTATATCTACACTTTTTTCCGGCTTGGTAAGTGAATCTATTGCACCCAGTTCTAATGCCTGCATGCTAACATCATCATTAGACTTAGAGTTTAGCAAAAGAACTCTATAGGCTCCTTTTGCTAAAATCTCATCTACAATTTCCAAGCCATTTTGCATATTAACATCAACAAGAACTAAAGAGTAGTTCTTGTTTGCAAATTGTTCAAGTGCCTCTTTTTTATCTTTCGCACTATTTACACTGTAGCCTTCTTGCTCTAAAAGTTTGACCAAATAACGTCTGACAACAGATGAAGCATCTATTACTAAAATATTTTTTGCCATATTCTATTTTAACACATCGATACTAAAAAATGTTCATTAATTGTTACAAGGAAGTCATCATCGACCAAAACGGCACCACCTATAATCGATTCATTTTCAGAAGAACTTTTTATATCACCTGGCTGTAAATAGATAATATCTTCAACCTCATCGATTAAAAAGGCCATATGGTATTTTCCATCACTGATAAAAATTGTCTGAGAGTTTTCAATATCAATATTATCTACTCCGACAAGTGCGCTGATATCGGCTACACTAACAGCCATTTTATTCCAGGTTGTTATAAATTTAATATTAGAGTTGGCAATGATAGAAGAAGACTCAGTTTTTGACAACATCTCCGTCTCGACCACCTGACGTACATTTTTCATATCTATTGCAAAACGTCTCTCTTGCATACGAAATGACAAATACTCCTTACGGCTGCTCTTTTGCTCATTATCAAGGACAACTTCACTACTGTGAGCTTCTATATTCTTGATGAAATAATCTATATTGATAATACCCACAACATTATTATCAAAGTTATAAAAAGCATTCATTGCAAGGTTTTGATCATGTAAATTTTCTATTTTAGAAAGCTCAAACGTTTCAATATCAAAAATTTCATCTACCAGTAAAGCCACTTTCTTCGCCTCGCTCTCTACAATAATTACAGAGCCTGAATTTTTCATCTCACCTATTTTGGCAATATTTATAACTTCATCTCTTACAGCTATAGCACCTTGTAGTCGTCCTTCCTCACTGATAAGTTCAAATATCTCACTCCTACTCTCCACAACCTCTTTAACATATCTCGAAGCAACCGCATAATAGTGATTTTCTATAGTAAATAAAAGATACTCTTCTTGTCTCTTTTTTACCTCTGTTTCTAATGTTTGGGCAAGCTCATCTTGTTGCATTGCCATAATATTTTGCTTTTTTAATAAAAGTAACGGATATATCTCATTAACAATTTTTTCTTTATCCTTATAGTGGTTGATAACAAGATCCTCACTGTTCATGTCAACGGTCGGATAAACAACATCCAACTCTTCAATTTTTAAAATCTCATCAACAACCATTCCGTAGATATTTTTGCCTTCATCTTTAATAACAACAACACTCTTCTCACCTTTACTTTGTAAATGTTTTTGCGAGTACAGATAGAGTGTATCCACTAAAGGCATAACATCATTATTATATCGAGCCACACCAAGCACTGCTGGATTGATACCTTGAAAATCAGTATACTCTTCTAGCTCAAAAACATAAGCTATATCTTTAGTATTAAAACAAAAAATCTCTTCACCAAGACAGAATTCCAAAACTGATGCTTTCATTAGCTATCCTTTATAGCCGCTGCTACCTCAATAAGCTCGGTGACATCTTCTGCCATCTTTTGTGCAGTATTGGTGATATGCTGTGCTGCTTCATGTGATTCTTTGGCATTGTTAAGAGAGATATCTGCAGCTGCCAAAGTCTGTTCTGCTCCTATCTGTGCCTCGGAGAGTGCATGTTCTATCTCTTTTATAGACACATCTATCTCTTCAAAAGTCGCAATATTTGTATCTATCTCTTTTGAACTGTTTTGCATCTCTGCAGCTAAGCCTATAAGTGATTCGGCCTCTTTAACACCAAGTATCTCCATCTTGTCTATAGCATCTATAATATTTTCTGTTTCATCTTCCAAATTATCGACTATATCATTGATTTTATCCAAAGACTGTTCTGAATTCTCTGCTAGATTACGAATATCATTGCTAACCACAGAAAAACCCTCTCCAAGATCGCCAACTCGAATAGCCTCTACCGAACCATTGATAGAGAGTGCAGCTGTTTGCACAATTGTAAGTTCGATTTTACGGAGAGTCTTCTTCAAATATTTTATACTCTTTTTGATATTTTTGGCTTCATGCAAAATTTCAGATGCATTTGAAAGGTTCTCTTTTGAATCAACTCCAGCTTGTCCAACAGACTCTACACTGCTACTAAAGGACTCTTTTATAGCAACTATTTGATCCTTTAGAGTATCTATAGTCTTTACAACCTGATTGGTAATGCGGAGTGCTTTTGATGATATGTCACTATTTTTTTGTGCATCATCTTTTGATATCTCGGCTGCTTCTTGAATTTGAGAAAGTGCTATCATGCTCTGTTGCATAGAATTTTCAATCTCTTCCACTGCAGAACTAAGCTCTTCAGCTGCACTTGCCAGGTCATTAATAACACTCATATCATTATTGTCAAGCTCAAACTTTTTTGCCAGACTATCAAGCATCTTTGCTGCTTTGTTAGACTGGTCAAATGCTGTAGCTTGCATAGAGATTGTCTGTGTTACTTCACTTACTGCTCCTGCACTCTCTTCAGCTGCACTTGCTATTGTTTCAGAAGAGAGTTGCATTTTTACTATCTCATTATCTAGCTCTTGAAATGCTTCTAGCGATCTGCCAACCTCATCAACAATGGCAATTAATTGTGAGATTAACTCTTTCATAGACTCTGCATTTTTTGAAGCATTATTTGATGCAGTTGTAACCAGTTCTTTTGTTTCAACTATAGTACTTTGTACATTAGTAACATTTGACTGTATCTCTGTTACAACACGCTTTATTTTTTGTGCATACTCATTGGACTTTAAAGAGAGTGCTCTTATCTCTTTTGCTATAACCGAAAAACTTTTTCCCTTCTCCTGAGCACGTGTTGCTTCTATGGCAGCATTTAGAGCCAACAGTGAGGTTCTTTTTGCCAGTTTTGTTACAAGATTGACCGTTTGGGAGATCTCCTCACCTGCACTACTTAGACGTGTGCCCACTTCTGCTACATTTTCTGCAGAAGCTGCAATGCGTAACATATTTTCAGAAGATTCTGTAATCTTACTTGATGCTTTTTTTATAGAATCTTCTAATGATTTAATACTCAGAACAGATGCTTGGCTCTTTTTTAAGATAGTACTTGAATTTTGTTTTATCTGCGTAACAGCACCCAGACTCTCTTCCGCAGCTCCAGCACTCTCCTCTGCAGCAGCTGCTATACTCTCCATGGTTACTTTTAGCTCTTCTATTGCACTGAGTCCTTCATCTGTAGAGGAGAGCAGGCTGTTTGCTGTTTTTAAAAGAACATTTCCTGTAGAAGTACGATGCAGTTGTGCTTCTTCATCAATAGTCACTTGAGAACTTTCATTACTGTTTTTTTGTTGATTTGTGGATAATTTATCATCTGCGTCTGTATTATGAGATAAAATTGATGGAATAAAGGGCATTTGCCATCCTTAATAATAAAATGTTTATAAAAAAACTTTATCATAAAGAAATATAAAGAAGTATAAAAAACAACCTAAAATAAATGCTCTGTGTAAGTTTTACACAGAGACAAATTAGAGACTTTTTAGCTTATTTCATTTAAATTTTTATCTGTAACAGGAGTAATAGGCTCACCTATCTCCTCTTCTAACTTCTCACGGCGCTCGGCCATTAAAACACGAATCTCATCAAGCACAAATGGTGGAACATTATCATCTTTGAGCCATCTTACCTCATCAATATGACCACCATACTCTGCACCCATTTCTTCTATTTTTGCTTCATATTCATCTATATCTGAACAGATTATTGCCTCTTGATTCTCTTCATCTGTTGTATCAAGAAGTTCAATAAACCACTTCTTTCCACTCTCATCTACTTTTATTGTTGAAGTAAAAACAACTGCCATTATTCTACTCCATTGGGATTACTGAGATTTTTGGCAAAATCTATAAGCTCACTGTCTTTTTTCTTCAAGTCTCCATGATATGTTACACGCTCTATTTCAACGTCTTCATTTTTAAGTAAATTTGGAACTGCATCACTTTCATTGATAACTTTAATGTTTGCATCAAG
>Ga0256836_1000542_pt1 | contig 19332 bp, 19 predicted proteins | sample 4561380metaG_FD_185974 | JGI IMG/M metagenome (GOLD analysis project Ga0256836, IMG submission 185974) | Hydrothermal vent microbial communities from Guaymas Basin, Mexico - 4561-380 | ecosystem: Environmental > Aquatic > Marine > Hydrothermal vents | place: Mexico: Guaymas Basin | collected...
GGTTGCTCAGAGTTTGATAGAAAAGGGGTATTTGGGCTTTAGGCCTGAGTCGGTTTTAAGGGAAGTGAAGGTAGGGGGAAGTAGGATAGACTTCTTAATTGACGGAAACTTCTACCTTGAAGTGAAAGGGTGCAACTTGGCGGTTAACGGTACCTGCCTCTTCCCCGACGCCCCGACCGAAAGGGGCAGGAAGCACCTTGAGGAGCTCCTTGAGCTTAAAAAGAGGGGCTACAGGGCCGGGGTTCTCTTCTTGGCCTTTAGGGACTGCTCCTGCTTTCTTCCCAACTTTAAGACAGACCCGGAGTTCGGAAGGACTTTTAGGAGAGCCCTCTCTGAGGGGGTAGAGTTTTTCGGCTTCAGGCTTTCTCTTAATTTAGAGAGGGGGGAGCTCCTCATTAAATCTCCTTTAGAGCTCTGTGAGAGTTTAAAAAATTTTAATGAAAGACTTGCCACCTGAGGGTTGCTGGTATATTATTCCCTACCCAGATGCTCCATCTCTCCCTCCTCTAAACTTGGGCTGCCCCCGAGCGTGGGGGCTTTTTTTATTGGTGTTCGTGCTCATCCTCGTTGGGTTCAAGGAGCTCTGTTAGTTTCCCCTCTTTAAAGAGCTCTACAGCCTCATCAAGGAACTTAACTCTTGTCGGAATCAGGTAAACTTTAATTCCCAGAGCGTTTCTTATCTTATCAAAGGCTCCCGGCCCCATCTCCTTAACTAAAACAGCTTCAACTCCTTTCTCTTTAAACATCTGAGCTATGTAAATTCCTCTCCCCCTCTGAAGGTGGAGTGCCGGGTTTTCAGCCAGTTCAACCTTCCCCGTTTCGGTGTCAACGATTGCGAAGAGGTTTGACTTTCCGAAGTGGGCGTTTACCAGTTTCCTGCCGTTTACTTCGGTCTCAAGGACGGGTACCGCTACTCTCATCTTTACCTCCTGATTTAATTCTTAAATTCCAATTTAGTCCTTATTCAAATATTGCTCCTTCTTTGATTTAGGTCAAGGATGTTCTGGCTACCTTTAGCTAAACTAAAAGTACAAATAGAAAATTTAAGGAGGTAAGAATGTTTGGGTTCTTCAAAAAGGGCGGGGGCAACGAAAAACACCCCGAAAGCTTGGACCTTTCAAAGGGTGTAGATATTAAAATGCCTTCATTCCACGAGAGCGTCAACTACATGTATAAGAAAGTTAAAGAGGCGGGCCTTTCAAACGTTGCAGACCGCTACAAGGCAATGGAGCAGGTAAGGTGTAAGTTCTGTAAGGAGGGAGTCTCCTGTCAGCTCTGTTCAATGGGTCCCTGCCGTATAACCTCAAAGACTCCCAGGGGGGTCTGCGGAATTGACGCCCACGGAATCGTGATGAGGAATATGCTCATAAAGGCCAACATGGGACTTGCGGCCTATACCTACCACTGTAGGGAAGCTGCCCTTACCCTCCTTGAGACTGCGAAGGGGAACACGGTTTACGAGATTAAAGACCCTTCAAAGATAGACGCCCTTGCTCAGGTTCTCGGAGTTGACACCTCCCTTCCCCTTGACAAGAAGGCCGAGGCTGTTGCAGAGGGAGTTTTAAGGAGCCTCTCCGAGAACAACACTTCCGTCTTCGTTGAAAAGCTTGCTCCCGAGAGCAGGAAAGAGGTCTTCAGGAAGCTCGGAATAATGCCCAAGGGGCCTATGAATGAACTTGTTGATTCCGTTGCCCGTTCAATGACCAACATTGACGGAGATTACATTACTCTTGCTCTTGCAGCACTGAGGAACGGCGTTGCCTCTGCTTTCGGAGCTCTCGTTCCCCTTGAGACGATTCAGGACGCCCTCTACGGAACTCCTACTCCTCACGAGTGTACCGTTGACTTCGGAGTTCTTGACCCCGACTACGTAAACATTCTCCCTAACGGCCACGAGCCCTTCGTCGGAATGGCACTTGTTAAGCTCGCTCAGGACGAGAAGTTCCAGCAGATGGCAAGGGAGGCCGGAGCGAAGGGTTTAAGGATTGTCGGCTCAATTGAGACCGGTCAGGAGATGATGGCACGCCTCAACTGTGATGAGGTCTTTGCCGGCCTTACCTCAAACTGGATTTCAATTGAGTACTTCCTCTCAACCGGTGCCGTTGATGCTTTTGTTATGGACATGAACTGCTCCCTTGCAAACCTTAAGGAGTACGCAGACAAGTACACCTTTAAGCTCATTGCCGTTTCAAACATAATAGGAGTCCCCGGCTCAATAAGGCTTGAGTACGAGCCCGGAAATGAAACAAAGGTTGCCGAGGAGATTATTAAGCTGGCCGTTGAGAACTTTAAAGAGAGGAGAAACAAGCAGAAGGAGGACGTCAGCAGGTTTAAGCAGAAGGCAATTGTCGGCTTCTCTGCTGAGGCGATTGTGAACGCCCTCGGCGGAAGTTTAGACCCCCTCCTTGAGGTAATTAAGAGCGGGGACATTAAGGGAGTTGTTGCCCTCGTTAACTGTACCTCCCTCGGAAACGGTCCTCAGGACAGCATGACCGTTCAGATTGCCAAGGAGCTCATTAAGAGGGATATCCTCGTTATCGGTGCAGGTTGCGGAAACGCAGGTCTTCAGAAGGCGGGCCTTGAGACCCTTGAGGCGGTTGACAAGTACGCAGGTCCCAAGCTTGCGGGAGTCTGTAAGGCACTCGGAATTCCTCCCGTCCTCTCCTTCGGTACCTGTACCGACACCGGAAGGATTATTATGACCGTTGTTGCAATAGCCAACGCTCTCGGCGTTGACCCATCACAGCTTCCCGTTGCTGTTACTGCTCCCGAGTACATGGAGCAGAAGGCCGTTATTGACGGTTTCTCCGCCGTTGCAATGGGTCTTTACACCCACATCTCACCCGTTCCTCCGGTCACCGGTTCAGACAAGGTAGTTAAGCTTTTAACCGAAGAGGTTGAGGGGCTCACAGGCGGAAAGATTGCAGTAGGCGACGACCCCGTTCAGGCCGCCGACGGAATTGAAGAGCACATAGTGAAGAAGAGAGAACTCCTCGGAATATAGCCCGTTTCTTCATCTCCTCCCTCCCAGTGAGTGTACCCCTCCCCCGGTGGGAGGGGTTTTTTATATTTGAACTAACAGGAGGTGGCGTGTCTGCCGTAGAGAGGGAGAAAGAGACGATAAGGAGAATGGTTGAGATTTACTGCTGGAAGAGGCACGGCAGAAGAAAGGGGGAGCTCTGCTCCGAGTGCCAATCCCTCTTAAACTACGCCTATAGACGGCTTGAACTGTGCCCTTTCGGTGAGGAGAAGCCGACCTGTAAGAAGTGCCCCGTTCACTGCTACGCCCCCTCAATGAGGGAAAAGGTAAAGGAAGTTATGAGGTTCAGCGGCCCGCGCCTTTTAATCTACGACCCCTTTGGCTGGCTTTTCCACGAGCTTAAAGATAAGCTCGCCTTCTTAAGAAGATAGCTCTCTTAGAGCTTGCGGGTTCTTTACCTTCACCTTATTTCTGCTCTTCTCAATAATCCCCAGCTCCTTTAACTTCCCGAGCATTCTTGAGACTGTCTCTTTCGTAAGCCCCAGCTCCATGGCCGCAATGTTTGTGCTAAACTCTACCTCATCTCTTCCCTCCTCAAATTTCCTTAGGATGTAGGAGGCAATCTTTGAAAGGGCGCTCTTTAAGGAGAGGCTCTCTATTACGCTCGTCAGGTACATTAACCTCTGTGCCATAACAGACATAAACTTCATTCCAATTTCCGGGTCTCTCTTCATAAGTTCAATGAATCCTTTTCTCGGGATTAAGACAATTTCCGACTCCTCTATTGCCTCTGCCCAGGCGGGGAAGTTCTTCCCGGTGAAGCTTGCTGCCTCTCCGAAGAGGGTAGGCTTATCAAAAATCCTTATTATCTGCTCTTTCCCTTTTGAGGTTTTATAGACTTTGACTTTTCCCCGTTTTAGTATGAAGAAGTACTCTCCCTTTTGAGATGGTGTAAAGATTATGTTGTTTTTGGAGTACCTCTTTACTACCGAGATTAAAGCAATCTCCTCAAGTTGTTTCTGATTGAGCTCCGAGAATAGGGGAATTTCCCTTAGGAATTCCATTTTCCCTCCTTTTTCTTTCAATTCTCGGGGGTTTTGAGGGAATTTTTAAGGCTCGGGGAGGGTTCCGATTTCCTTTAGAAAGAGCTCCGCAACTTTCAGGTCTTCGGGGGTAGTTATCTTTACGTTCCTGTAGTCTCCCGGAATTGAGACCACGGTGTAGCCGTACCTTTCAAGAAGTGCCGAGTCGTCGGTTGCAAAGAGCTCCTCCCTTAAAGCTCTCTCGTGGCACTCAAGCAAGACTTCAAACTTGAAGAGCTGAGGAGTCTGGACGAGAATGAGCTTATCCCTGTTGAGAGTTCTCTCTACGAAGAAGTCCCCCGGCTCTAAGGGGGCTCCCACCTCCTTAACGGTCTCCTTTGGCTTTACCCCTAAGATTACCCCGTCTGCTCCGTAGTCGGAAAGGGCTATGACCATGTCGTTGACTGTTGCCAGCTCTACTACCGGCCTTACCCCGTCGTGGACTATTACCTCTTTTGGGGAGAGCTCTTTGGCCGCTGTTAACCCTTTATAAACCGAGCTCTGTCTCTCTTTTCCTCCGGGAACTACCTTCAAGAGCTTGGGGAACTTCCCCTTTAACTCCTCTCCCCTCCTTAAGTCCTCTTCGGGCAGGACGAGGACTATCCCGTCAATAAGCTCGCTCTTGTTAAAAACCCTTAAGGGGAACTCAATAATTTCCCTTCCGCCTATCTTGAAAAACTGCTTCTTTCCTCCGAAGCGCCTTCCTATTCCGGCGGCCGGAATTACGGCAACCCTCACTTTACTACCTCTTTTAACCTTCCGAAGATTATCTTCCCCGCCGAGGTCTGGAGAATGTTGTTTACCGCCACCTTAACCTTGTGGCCTATGAGGTGTTTGGCGTTGTCAACTACCACCATCGTTCCGTCGTCAAGGTAGCCTACCGCCTGATTTTTCTCTTTACCCTCTTTCACCAAGAAGATTACCAGCTCCTCCCCTACTGCTACTACCGGTTTAAGGGCGTTTGCAAGGTCGTTTATGTTGAGGATTTCAACTCCCTTAATTGTTGCAACCCTGTTGAGGTTGTAGTCGGTAGTTATCAGCTTTGCCTTTAACTTCCTGCACAGCTCAACCAACTTTGCGTCAACCTCTTTAATCCAGGGGAAGTCCCTTTCGTATATCTCAACCGGAGGCCTTTCAAGGGTTCTGATTTTTGCAACTATCTCAAGGCCTTTCTTTCCCTTCGTTCTGGTCAGGGGGTCTGTTGAGTCGGCAAGGTTCTGGAGTTCCTCAAGGACGAACCTCGGAATTATGATTTTTCCCTCAATAAAGCCCAGCTTCGCAATCTCGTAGATCCTTCCGTCAATTATTGCGCTGGTGTCAACTACTTTGGAAGTGCAGTAGAGGGAGCTCTCCTCCTTTAAGATTTCGGTTAAGGGCTTTTTCCTGCCTATCTCAACGGCGAGGAAGCCGAAGAGGTAGGGGAGCGTTATGAAGAGGATTTCCTGAAGGTAAGGAAAGTTTGTAAAGAGGGAGTAGAATGAAAGGGTAATTCCCTTTGCGAGCCACAGCCCTAAGAAGAAGCCGGCTGAAAATAGAAGTATCAACTTAACGGTAATTTTTTTCCTGAGGATGAACTGATAGAAAAGGAAGGCAGCAGCGGTTATGAAGATTCCCAAAATCAGCGATTGGGTTAGGGTGAAGCCGTAGTTCTTGAAGATAATCAGGGAGATAACTATGAGGGCGAGGAAAAAGCCCCCCAAGAGCTTACTCACGACTTCTTAACCTCTCTGAGGATTTTCCTGATTTTCTGCTTAACTTTCTTTACCGGTTCCCCGAGGGAGAGTGCAATCTCCTCAGAGAGTTTGTTGAAGGCCTCCTCTAACATTCTCTTTTCTGAATATGAGAGCTCCTTATCCTTAGAGCGGTAGGAGAGGTTCCTCACTACCGTTGCCAGCTCTTTAATGTCTCCGGTCTTTAGCCTGTCAACGTTAAGCCTGTGCCTTACAGTCCACTTCTCACTTATGTTTTTGGGAACTTCCGATAGATACTTGAAGATTTCTTCAATCTCCTCCTCTGAGAGGACGGGCCTTATTCCGGAGCCCTCAATTCCCATCTCGGGAACGAGAATTGACATGTTCTTCCCGATTAGGTTAATTCTGTAGTAAACGACCTTCTTTCCCCCTATTTCCCTCTCCTCCTTCCCCTCTATCACTCCTACTCCGTGGGGCGGATAGGCTACCTTATCTCCTATCTTGAACATTACAACTCCTAATGGGGTTTTCTGACTGGCACCTCCCCTTTCTTGGGCTCACCGTAGGGGATTGGAATGTACTGGACAGAGGTCTGACCCGAGGGCTGGTAGTAGAGCTCCATCAGGTCGTAAACCTCGTTGGGGACTTCCGTTGAAACTTTCAGTCCCAGTTCTTTTATAACGTCAACCGTAAGGGGGTAGTCGTGGGTCCAGTAGCCTGAGGTTAGGAGTTCGGCTACCCTTTCGGCCTTTTCCCTCTCGTGGCCTTTCTGAGTAAGAATCTTAACTATCGTGTTCTTCATCTGTGAAAGGGCCTTCTCTGCTACGTCTGCCAGAATAAGGGTCTCGTCCTTTACGCTACCCTTATCCTCCTGAAACTTCTCCTTAACTGCCTTTATTATTGAGGGTGCCGGGAACTGTCCCAGCTGAGGGTCAAGGGGTCCCAAAACGGCGTTTTCGTCCATTACTATCTCGTCTGCCGCAAGGGCAATCAGCGTTCCCCCGCTCATTGCGTAGTGGGGGACTATTACCCTTACCGGGGCTTTGTGTTTTGCCAGTGCCGAAGCTATCTGGGTCGCCGCAAGGGCGAGCCCTCCAGGGGTGTGAATTATGAAGTCGATGGGCATGTTGTCAGGGGTCATTCTGATTGCTCTTAAAACTCTTTCTGAGTCCTCAATCGTTATAAACCTTACTAAGGGGAAGCCCATGAAGGCAAGGCGCTCCTGCCGGTGAATCATCGTTATTACTCTTGATTTCCTCTTCTTTTCAATCTCCCTGATTAACCTTAGTCTTGCCCACTCAAGGTTCTTCTGCTGGAAGAGGGGCCAGAGGGAGAAGAAGATTATGAGAAGCCAGAAGATGTCAAAGAAGCTGATTCCCGGTGCAGGTGCAGGTTGGGCCATATACAGCTCCAGTTAGGATTTATAAACAATTTTACCATTGTAAATTGTGAATTTCACTCTCCCCTGGAGTTTTCGGCCGAGAAAGGGGGTGTTCTTGCTCTTTGAGAGGATTAGCTCGGGAGTTAGGGTGTACTCCTCGTCGGGGTCAAAGAGGGTTATGTTTGCCCTTGCTCCCTCTTTTAGAGTTCCAATATCTCTTTTTCCGATTATCCTCGCCGGGTTGGTGCTCAGCTTTTCTACCATCTGGGAGAGGGTTAAGTAGCCATCCCTGACTAAGTTGAGGGAAAGGGGAAGGAGGGTCTGGAAGCCTATTATTCCGAAGGGAGCTCCGCAGAACTCAACGCTCTTTTCATCCTCCGAGTGGGGAGCGTGGTCTGTTGCGATTGCGTCGGCAAGGCCGCTTTTTAAAGCTTCTTTGCAGGCCTTCAGGTCCTCCTCGTCTCTCAGGGGAGGGCACATCTTTGCATTCGTGTTAAAGTCCCTTACCGCCTCCTCTGTGAGGGTGAAGTGGTGGGGGGTAATCTCGCAAGTTGCTCTTACTCCGGCCCTTTTGGCCTCCTCAATCGCCTTTAGAGCTCCCTTCGTTGAGACGTGGCAGACGTGAATGTGGGCTCCGGTTAGCTTGGCGATTACCAAATCCCTGATTGTTCCGATTTCTTCGGCCTCTTTCGGCATTCCGGGTATTCCCAAGAGGCTTGAGAGGTAGCCCTCGTTCATGTGGCCGCCGGCCGAGAGGGTTTTGTCCTCCGAGTGGGTAAAGACCGGAATCCCGAGGCTTCTTGCGTAGTCCATTGCATTTCTTAGGACTTTGCTGTCTTTGGGGGTCTCTCCGTCGTCGGAGATTGCAACTATCCCAGCCTTTACCATTAAGCCTATCTCGGCGAGCTCTTCCCCTTTTAGGCCTTTTGTAATTGCCCCGACGGGAAAGACATCACACAGCCCTACCTCTTGCGCCCTCTCAATTATGTAGCGGGTTATTGAGGGGTTATCGTTTACCGGCTCGGTGTTTGCCATACAGCAGACGGAGGTTATCCCTCCTGCAACCGCCGCGTTTGAGCCGCTCTCAATGTCCTCTTTCCACTCCTGACCGGGCTCCCTAAGGTGAGAGTGGAGGTCTATGAAGCCGGGAGTTAAGACGAGGCCGTCGGCGTCAATTACCTCAGAGGCTTCGGTTTTGTCTATCCTCTCGGCGAGCTTAACTACTCTGCCGTTTTCAATCAGAACTTCCCTCTTTCCCTCTACTTTCTGAGAGGGGTCAACTACAAGAGCTCCCCTTATTAAGAGCCTCATTTAGCCTCTCCGCTCTTTTGTTTGTGGCACCTTGAACAGTTCTTGGGGTCCTTTGCGCTGAATGCTTTGGTTCCGTTGTGGCACGCCCCGCAGTAATTACCTTCCCAGATATCCTTCATCGTAAACTTATCTGCTCCGAACTGCTTCTTAAAGAGCTTGGGGTGGCAGTAGGAGCAGTGTTGCTTTTTTGCCTTTACGTGGTAAACGTGGCTGAAGACCACGTCTCCCTGTTTATTCTTAAAGACCAAGTCCCTGTTTAAAACACCTCCCTTAAAGCAGCCTACAAGGAGGGCGGTGGCCAGAGCCCCCAAAAGGGCTACCCTTTTCATTGTATCTCCTCCTTCAGTTTTTCCAGCCTTCCGCACAGGAGGGAGAGAACTACCATTCTAACCGCAAGCCCCATCTCAACCTGCGGGAAGATTAAAGACCTATCCCCGTAGGCCACCTCCCCTGTTATCTCAACCCCTCTGTTGAAGGGGCCTGGGTGGAGAATTACTGTTTCGGGGCGGAGCTCCTTTAACCTCTTCCTGTTAATTCCGAAGAGCTCCGCATACTCCCTTATTGAGGGGAAAGTCTTCTTTGCGTTTTGCCTTTCAAGTTGAATTCTCAGGAGGATAACGGCGTCGGAAACCTCCCTTACCTCCTCAAAGGAGTTTAGCTTCTTTACGCCTAAGGCTTCCGGAACTCTGGGCATCATCGGTGAGGGGCCGTAGATGAAGACCTCAGCTCCCAGCTCCTTTAAGAGAATTGCGTCCGAACGGGCGACCCTGCTGTTTGCTATGTCCCCTAAAATCGTTATCCTCTTACCCTCTAAACTTCCGAAGTGCTCGGTTAAAGTTGCACAGTCAAGGAGTGCCTGAGTGGGGTGCTGGTGCCTTCCGTCCCCGGCGTTAACCACTGCCGCCCTTACGAACTTCTGGGCAAGGTGGGGAGCTCCCTCACAGGGGTGCCTCAGAACTATTACGTCGGGGTGCATCATGTCAAGGTTCTTTACAGTATCTACTAAGCTCTCTCCCTTCTTTACAGAGCTGACGGAAGTTGAGATGTTTATTACGTCTGCAGAGAGGAACTTCCCCGCCTTTTCAAAGGATGAGCGGGTTCTCGTTGAGGGCTCAAAGAAGAGGTTTACTACGCACTTACCCCTCAGGGCTGAGAACTTTTTCCTTCCCTCCCTGAGAGCTTTCCTTACCGAGAGTGCTGAGGAGTAAATCTCTTTAAAGAGCTCCCTTGTAATCTGCCCTGCCGAGAGGAGATTTTTCATCTAAGCCCTCTCAAGGGTTTTTGCAACCAGCTTTATTGCTTCCCTTACTTCAACTGCGAGCCTATGGGCTTCAAGGCCTTCACACTCTGCAAGCTCCCTTGCCGCCTTTGAAACTCCCTTAAACCCTTCGGGGCTTACGTAGAGGATTGAGGAGCGCTTTATAAAGTCGTAAACCCCTAAGGGGGAGAAGAACCTCGCACTTCCTCCGGTAGGTAGAACGTGGTTGGGGCCTAAAACGTAGTCTCCCAAACTCTCGCAGGTATGGTGGCCCAGAAAGATTGCCCCTGCGTGCTTTATGTGGTCAAGGAGGGCAAAGGGCTCCTTCGTCGCAACTTCAAGGTGCTCTGGAGCAATCTCGTTTGCAACCTGGCAGGAGTGGTAGATGTCTCTCGTGAGGAAGACCGTTCCGAAGTTCTCAATGGACTTTTCGGCAATCTCTCTCCTTTTGAGTTTTGAGAGCTTTTCCTTTACGGCCTCTACCGTTTCCTGAGCTATCTTGTCGTCGTGGGTTACGAGGAAGGCCCCTGCAAGCTCGTCGTGCTCGGCCTGAGAGAGGAGGTCTGTTGCAACCCAGTCGGGGTTTGCAGTTTCGTCTGCTATTACGAGGATTTCGCTGGGGCCTGCAACCATGTCAATGTCAACGGTTCCGAAGAGGAACTTCTTTGCAAGAGCTACGAAGATGTTCCCCGGCCCCACAATCTTGTCAACTTTGGGCAGGCTCTCGGTTCCGAAGGCTATTGCTGCAACTCCGTGGGCTCCGCCTACCCTGTATATTTCGTCAACTCCTGAGAGTTTTGCGGCAACGAGGGTGTAGGGGTTAATCTCAAGGGTTCCAACTGCCGGGGTAATCATTACGATTTTCTCAACTCCGGCAACCTTTGCCGGAACGACGTTCATAACCACCGACGATGGGTAGGAGGCCTTACCTCCGGGAACGTAAACCCCAACTTTTTCAAGTGGAGTTACCTTCTGACCGAGAATTATTCCCGGCTCGGTAGTAAAGTAAGAGTTCTCCTTCTGGTGCTCGTGAAACTTCTTAACCCTTTCTACGGCAAACTTTAAAGCTTCTAAAACTTCCGGAGGGACTTTTTTGAAGGCCTCGCTAATTTCCTCTTCCGAGACCTTAACGTTTTCGGGGGTGAGCTCTACTCTATCAAACTTCTTTGCGTAGGAGAAGACTGCGCTGTCTCCGTACTTCCTTACGTTTTCAATTATTTCAAGGACTGACTGGGCAAACTTGCTCTCTAAGCCCTGACCTCTGTTTTTGATTCTGATGAGCTCCGGCTCCCTCTCCCATCCATCTTTCCTGAGGTTAACAATCTTCATAACCCTGCTCCTGGTTAAAAGTTGAAGAAATTATAGCAGGGTTAGCAGGGTTATAGGTTGTTAATTATCTCCTCTGTGGTTTTCGGCTTTGAGATGAAGTAGCCCTGAAGGTAGTCTATTCCCTCCTACTTTAGGATTTTTGCCGCTTCCTGCTCCTCTATGAGAGTTGTTGGGCAATTTTTAAGATAAACTTTGCACTAATCCTTCCCTACAGGCAGACAGAAGGAGTAGGTAATAGTTCTTGATTCCTCAGGACTAACAGAGGGTTTCCTTATATGGTAGTTTTTGGGTCTTCTTTTGGTGACAGAGTTTGTCTTCTCCGGTGTATGTAGTTTTGTATGAGTTTGAGTACTTGTTGGAAGTTGATCGGAGAGAACCCTCCCGCTACCTTTGACACAGCCTTCTGAATACAATATTATTAATGGGCTATGAGGTTTAAGAAGCTAATCGTCGGTCTTGTTTTTTTAACGGTCTTTACTTGTGGCTACACGCCTGCGGGGTACTCCTTTTCCTTTGAGAGCTCCCCGAAGGTTGAGATTACTTTAAAGAAAGTTCATGAAGAATCACTTTCTGAGCAGGAGCTTGAGAGGAGAGGTGAGGGGAGCTCAACCCCCCTGATTTATTCATTTTTAGTAAAGATTGACCACCGCTTCTACTCATCCCCTCCGAGGGCTTCACCCTAAACTCCTCCGGTTTTACTCCCGGTTCTTTTTCCTAACTAAAACTGTCTGCTGGAGGAGAAAGATGATTAATGCCGTTTTAACCAAAATTTTTGGAAGCAGGAACGAAAGGATAATAAAGAAATTAAAGCCCATAGTTGAGAAGATTAACTCCCTTGAGAAGGAGTTTGAGAAGAAGAGCAAAGAAGAGCTCCAGTCTCTAACAGCAAAGTGGCGCTCCGAGATTGAAAAACTTCCAACAGCCGAGGAGAAGTTTAGCTACATGGACAAGATTCTCCCCGAGGCCTTTGCCGCTGTAAGGGAAGCCGCAAAGAGAACCCTCGGAATGCGCCACTACGACGTTCAGCTAATCGGCGGAATAGTCCTCCATCAGGGGAAAATTGCCGAGATGAAGACCGGTGAGGGTAAGACCTTAGTGGCAACCCTTCCTTCTTACCTTAACGCTCTTGCAGGTAAAGGCGTCCACGTAGTTACCGTTAACGACTACCTTGCAAAGAGGGACGCCGAGTGGATGAGGCCCGTTTACAACTACCTCGGCCTTACAGTTGGCTATCTCCAGAACCAGATGGAGAAGGAAGAGCGCAAGGAGATGTACTCAAGGGACATCACCTACGGAACAAACTCCGAGTTCGGCTTTGACTACCTGCGGGATAACATGGTTTTCTCTAAAGAGGATAAAGTCCAGAGGGAGCTTTTCTACGCAATAGTTGACGAGGCCGACTCAATCCTCATTGACGAGGCCAGAACCCCTCTGATTATTTCGGGGCCATCTGAGGAGAGCGTTGACGTCTACTACATTGCCGACGCGATAGTCCGCCAGCTCCAAAAGGAGAGGGACTTTAAGGTAGAGGAGAAGACAAAGACTGCCGTTCTAACTGACGAGGGAATCAGGAGGGTTGAAGAGATAGTTAAAAAAATGACGGGAATGAAGGAGTTTAACCTCTACGACCCCAAGTTCTCCGATCTCCTCCATGCAATAATCCAGTCCCTCCGGGCCCACCACCTCTTTAAGAGAGACGTTGACTACGTAGTTAAAGACGGAAAAGTAATAATCGTTGACGAGTTTACCGGAAGAATAATGCCGGGAAGGCGCTGGAGCGACGGTCTTCATCAGGCAGTAGAGGCAAAAGAGGGGGTAAAGATTGAGGCCGAGAACCAGACCCTTGCAACGATAACCCTCCAGAACTACTTCAGGCTCTACAAAAAGCTTGCCGGTATGACAGGAACTGCCGAGACAGAAGTTGCTGAGCTCAAAGAGATTTACGGCCTTGACGTTGTCGTAATTCCGACAAATAAGCCCGTAATAAGGAAAGACCATCCTGACCTGATTTTTAAGACCAAGAAGGCCAAGTTTGAAGCCGTAATAAGGGAGATTGAGAAGAACTACAAAATCGGCCGCCCCGTTCTGGTCGGAACCAACTCAATTGAGGACTCGGAGTACCTCTCAAGGCTCTTAAAGAAGAGGGGAATTCCCCATCAAGTTCTAAACGCCAAGTACCACGAGAAGGAGGCCGAAATAGTTGCTCAGGCCGGAAGGCTCGGCGCAGTTACGATAGCTACCAACATGGCCGGTAGGGGAACCGATATTCTCCTGGGCGGAAACCCGGAGTTCCTTGCGAAAAGGGAGCTTAAGGAAAAAGGAATAACCCCTGAAAAGGTGGGACAGGAAAAGTACGAGGAGATTTACAGGGAGACTTTAAAAAAGTACAAGGAGATTACCGAAAAAGAGAAGGAGAAGGTTAAGGAGCTCGGCGGTCTTTACATAATCGGAACCGAGAGGAATGAGTCAAGGAGGATTGACAACCAGCTCAGGGGTCGTGCAGGAAGACAGGGAGACCCCGGAGAATCAAGATTCTTCCTCTCGTTAGAAGATAACCTCTTAAGGCTCTTTGGCTCAGACAGGATAAAGAAGATGATGGAGATAATGAACGTACCCGAAGATGAGCCCATAACCCATAAGATGGTTAGCAAGGCCCTTGAGAACGCCCAGAGGAGGGTTGAGGAGCAGAACTTCCAGATTAGGAAGAGGCTCCTTGAGTACGACGAGGTCTACAACGTTCAGAGAAAGGTTATCTACGAGCAGAGGAACAAGATCCTTGAGGGAGAGAACTTTAGGGAGGAAATCTTAGGCTTTTTTGAAGACATAGCCTGGGAGCTTGTTGACCTCTTTGCCCCCGAAAACGTCCTTCCCGACGAGTGGAACCTGAGAGACCTTAAAAAGACCCTTGAAGCCCGTTTCGGTTTTGAGTTCCCGATACCAGAAAACTACAACCAGCTTGTGAGCCTTCAAGTTGAGGGTGCCTTTGACGACAGGGAGAAACTTGCCAAACTCATCTACGATACTCTCGTTGAGAAGTATCAAGAGCTTGAGAAGTTAGTAGGAGAGGGACAGCTGAGGGAAATTGAGAGAATGGTGATGCTTGACCGCCTTGACCACTACTGGCGGGAGCACCTGAGGGCCCTTGACCACATCAAGGAGAGCATCGGTTGGAGGGGCTACGGCCAGAGAGACCCGGTTGTTGAGTTTAAGAAAGAGGCCTTCCTCCTCTTTGAAGACCTGATTTCCAACATAGAGAACGGCGTTGTTGACTCCCTCTTTAACTACTACAGGTACGTAAAAGAGCAAGTTGAGGCTGAAAGGGAAGGGGCTTCTGCCCTCCATCAGGTATAATTAACGGGGGTACTGGAGGAGGAGAACTTGAGGAGATTACTGGTTTCCCTTACGCTCGTCTTTGCTTTTGCTCTTCCCGCTCAGGCCGACGTTTACCGGGTAAGGCCCGGAGATTCCCTCTATAAGATTGCGAGGAAATTTCACACAACCGTTGCGAAAATAAAGAGGTTAAACGGTTTAAGGAGCAACAGGATAAGGGTCGGTCAGAAATTGATTATCCCCGGCACGAGACACACTCCCTCCTGGTACAGGAAGTTTAAGCCGAGGAAGAGTAGTGAGACGATTGCTTTCCTTGAGAGAAAGTCGGAGCAGGTTCTGAGCTCCCAGATTGTTGAGAGCGAGATTAACCCCTTAACCGAGATTGTCTATAGGGAGGCGGAGGAGCTTGCTCAGGTTCTTTCAACTCCTTTGAACGTTAAGTACGACAACTGGAGCCTCTCTATCCTCAACGACCCTGAGTATAAGGGAGCTCTCTTCAAACTCCTTGCAGAAATCTTTAAGAACTTAAAGAACACCCCTTATGTTTTCGGCGGGAACAACCCTCGTTTCGGCCTTGACTGTTCTTCATTTACCATGTACGTCTACAGGAAGTTAGGAATTAACCTTCCCAGAACGGCAAGAGCTCAGTTTAACATAGGAGTTCCCGTTGACATCAAGAACCTGAAAGTGGGAGATTTGGTTTTCTTCAGGACTTATGCCCGCTATCCCTCCCATGTGGGTATCTACATAGGGAACGGAAAGTTTATCCACTTCTCCTCAATGTTCCACGGTCTCGCCATTTCCTCCTTGAGCGACAAATACTTCAGGAGAAGGTTCATCGGTGCAAAAAGGGTCTTAAGCGAAAAGAGGGTAAAGAAAATACTCTACGCAATGGGTAGCAAGACCGAATAAGAACGGAGGTAGTGCGATGAACACCAGACAGCTTCTAAGGAGTGCAGCCGCTGTAATTTTTACTGCAGGGCTCTTTACCTCTCAGTCCGCCCTTTCTCAGGAGGCTACTCCTCAGGACTACAGAGTTGCAGAGTCCCTTCAGAGGGTATTTGAGGCCGTTGCTGAGAAAGTTAAACCTGCCGTTGTCAACATCAGTACCGTTTCGGAGATTAAGTTTAGCCACCCTCCGATTCCTCCTCAGTTTAAGGACTTCTTCCACGACTTCGGCTTTCCTTTTCCTGATTTCCCCCGGGAGTTTAAAACCCGCTCCCTTGGTTCGGGTTTCATTGTTAAAGTTGAGGACGGCTGGGCTTACATCCTTACCAACAACCACGTAGTTGCGAAGGCCAAGAAAATAAAGGTCAAACTGAGCGACGGCTCAGTTTACAGGGCCGAGGTAGTGGGAAAGGACCCTAAGACCGATGTTGCTCTAATCAAGATTAAAGTGGGGAACAAAAAAGTTCCTACAGTTGAGCTGGGAGATTCAAGCAAAATCAAAGTAGGGGAGTTCGTTATAGCAATCGGGAACCCTTACGGTCTTAACTGGACCGTGACTCACGGGATTGTCTCAGCCAAGGGCAGGCACGGTTTGGGTCTCAATCCGATTGAGAACTTTATCCAGACCGATGCTGCAATCAACCCCGGAAACAGCGGCGGTCCCCTGTGTGATATCTACGGAAGGGTTATCGGCATAAATACGGCTATTGTCAGGAATGCTCAGGGTCTCGGTTTTGCAGTTCCCATAAACATTGCCAAAAAGGTTATGAACGACCTTCTCAAGTACGGTAAGGTCGTAAGGGGCTGGTTGGGAGTTTACATTGAGGATATCTCTCCCTCTTTGGCCAAGAAGTTCGGAGTTAAAGAGGGAGTGTTGATTACTAAGGTTATGCCCGGCAGCCCTGCCGAGAAAGGAGGACTAAAGAGCGGAGACATTATTGTTGAGTTTAACGGTGAACCCATTAAGAACGTTGCAGACCTTCAGCTTAAGGTTATAAACACCAAGCCCGGTGAGAAAGTAAGGATTACCGTTATCAGGGACGGTGAGAGGAAGACTTTAACCGTTAAAATCGGTCAGATGCCCGGCAGTGAAAACCTTGCTTCTATTGATTTAATGTCTAAATTTGGTTTTTCCGTTCAGCCCCTGACCCCAGAGCTAAAGAGCAAGCTCGGAGCTCCCAAGTGGATTAAACACGGCCTCGTGGTTACCGAGGTTAAGCCCGGCTCTGTAGCCGACGATGCCGGCCTCAGGGAGGGCGACATTATCGTCCATGCAGGTATAACTCCGAAGGATTTGAAACCTGTGAAAGATGTTGACGACCTCCTTGAGGTGGTTAGAAAGGCCGGAGACTCGGGAGTTCTCTTAAAGGTTGTTAGGGGTGAAGGAGTCTTCTATGCAGTTTTAAATCCTGAAGAGTAGGAGAGGTAGAATGGAAGAGAAAGAGTTCCTCTTTGAAGATGAGGAGAACATAGACATTGACAATATTGACGTTCAGGGGGAGGAGTCTTCCCTCTCCCTCTTTGAGCAGGAGATAGACCCTTCCTTAATTGAGTCCTTTGTTCCTGATAAGGACTCCCTTGATGCCTTTTTAAAGTCTATCTCCAAGATTCCTCTCCTCACCAGGGAAGAGGAGATAGAGCTTGCCAAAAGGGCAAAGGCCGGTGATAAGGAGGCTTTAAAGAAGCTTGTTGAGTCAAACCTAAGGTTTGTCGTAAGCGTTGCGAAGAAGTACCTCGGTTGCGGCCTTCCTCTTCACGACCTCATAGCGGAGGGGATTTTAGGCTTAATTGAGGCCGCAAGGAGGTTTGACCCGGATAAAGGGGTTAAGTTTATCTCCTACGCCGTTTGGTGGATTAGACAGTCTATAATGCAGGCACTTGCCCAGCAGACGGGAGCCGTAAAGATACCGGTAAAGCAGGCGGTTTTAGTAAATAAGATTACCCGCTCCTACGGGGAGCTCCTGAAAAAGCTCGGCAGGGAGCCGACCATTGAGGAGCTTGCAGAGCACGTAGGAATGGAGCCCAAGGAGGTTGAGAGGCTCCTCTCAATTTGCCAGGTTCCTCTCTCCCTTGATACTCCGATAGGAGACGAAGAAGATACTACTTTTAAGGACTTCTTAAAGGGTGAGGGAACGGCAGAAGTTGAAGAGAAAGTAGTTCAGGAGGAACTCAAGCAGAGTATTCAGGAGATGCTTGAGCAGTTAACCCCTCAAGAGAAGAAAATAATCATTATGCGTTTCGGCCTTGACGGAAACGAGCCGAAAACCCTGAGGGAAATCGGCGAGAAGCTCGGCATAAGCCGTGAGAGGGTTCGCCAGCTTGAGACGAGGGCCAAGAAGAAGATGAGAGAGTACGCCATGAGGAAGAAACTTAACGTTTTTCTGAACTAACCCCTTTTTGCTCCTCCCCTCTTTCCTTCTTTCGGGAGGGGAGCTCCTCCCTCTTCTTTATTAAAACCTTCTCCTCTTTTTCCTCTTTGGGAACCGCAACCTCAAGGTAGATTTCAACCCTTCTGTTTCTTGCCTGAAGAATGGGGTTATTCCAAGTATAAAGAGGCCTTACCGCATCATACCCTACGGCTACAACCTTTCTCGGGTCAACCCCTTTAGAAATCAGGTACTTTGCAACCGTAGTCGCCCTTAGGATTGATAAGTCCCAACTGTCGTTTATCCCCTTAATAGGGACGGTCGGCTCGTCCTTACTGGTGTGTCCCTCAATCCTAACCCTGTAGTTCCCCTTTAACTCTTTTATAACTTGAGCAATTTGGTCAAGAGCTCTCTTTGCCTCGGGCGTAAGCTCTACCGAGTTCTTCTTGAAGAGAACCTTGTTAAAGAGCCTGACCATAACGTACTGTTGGGTGACAACTATCTGGTATCCGTAAACCGGAAGTAGTCTCTTAATCAGCTTCTTAATCTTCTTTGCAATGTCCTCAGTGTAGATTTGAATGGGCTTTACGATTGAAATCTGCTCAAAACTCTTCGCCTTCTCTCCTTGAAAATAGGAGAGGAACTTTATAGCCTTTGTTATGTCAAGGGTTGACATTGAGTAGAGGAGAATAAAGAAGGTGAGGAGAAGGGACATCAGGTCGCTGAAGCTCGTCAGCCACGCCGGTGCCGTTTTACACTCTTCCTTCTTTCTCCTTGCCATACCTCTCCTACATGGGCAGGTGAATTACTATTTCAATCCGTCTGTTCTTTGCTCTTCCCTCCAGGGTTGTATTAGGAGCTATCGGGTGGTACTGACCGCAGCCTGCAGCCGAAAGTTTCTTCGGGTTGTAGCCGCACTGGAGAAAGAGCCTCAAAACTGCCGTTGCTCGTGCGGCCGAGAGCTCCCAGTTTGAGGGGAAACGGCCGCTCCTTATGGGGGTGTTATCCGTATGTCCCTCAATGGTTATCGGTAAATCAAGCTCTTTTAACTTCTTGCACAGCTCCATAATCAGGGGAATTGTCTCGGGGTAAGGTTTATCGCTTCCGGGAGGAAAGAGTTTATCGGTATTAATTCTGAGTCTGATGCTCTGACCGTACTTTGCTATCTCTGATGGAACTCCCATTCTCCTCAAACTCTCCCTAATCTCGTGGAGCTTCTCCTCTATGGCCTTTCTGCTCCTCATCTTCGGGTACATGTTGGGCATCTGAACGGGAATATTTTTTCCCCTGATTACCCTCTCCTCGTAAACGACGTAGTGGCCTCCGAAGGCCTCAATTATTCCCTTAATCGCCTGATAGAACTTCTCTAAGGAAATCGTTGACATTGAGTAGAGGAGAATGAAGAAGGTGAGGAGGAGGGACATCAGGTCGCCGAAACTTGTAAGCCAGGCCGGAGGAGCTTTACACTCCTCCTTCTTCTTCCTTGCCATTTACTTAACCCTCTTCCACTTCCACTCCGAAAAGACCGGCAAGTTTCTGCCTCAGTATGTTGGGGTTTACCCCTTTCTCTATCGCTTCTGCCGTTAAGAGGTAAGCCTCAAGGAAGAGCATTCTTAAATCTTTGTAGTACTTGAGTTTCTTTGAAACGGGTATGCA
>Ga0256836_1000543_pt1 | contig 19225 bp, 21 predicted proteins | sample 4561380metaG_FD_185974 | JGI IMG/M metagenome (GOLD analysis project Ga0256836, IMG submission 185974) | Hydrothermal vent microbial communities from Guaymas Basin, Mexico - 4561-380 | ecosystem: Environmental > Aquatic > Marine > Hydrothermal vents | place: Mexico: Guaymas Basin | collected...
AATATTAAGGAACTAACATGATAGAAACAATAGATTATATATCTACTGAAGAAGAATTACAAGAACTAACTTCAAGTTTAAAAAATAGTCTTGATAAATTATCAGTAGCTATAACAACTAGTGATATTGTTGATGATGATATAAGCACTGAATCATTAGAAGCAGTAATGCATATGGTGAATTATGATTTATCTACAGAAGTAGATGCTAATATAGTTTTTAAACAAAATTTAAATGATTTATATAAGAAATTGAATGGTTATATATACAAACAATTTAAAGGGTTTTCTCCGTTAGTTAAACTTACTAATGAATATAGAACTACTGAATTAGTTAAACTTAAAAAACTTATAGAAGATGGTGTTTTAGTTCCTAGAGAATCTATAGATCAAACTAAAGTTACTAATCTTAATAATAAATTAGCAGTATTTTATGCAAGTGGGTATAGCTTAGAACGTAATGGTAGTGAATTAACTAATAGATCTGGTAAATATATTAATGGTATACGTAACATGTATATTAAATTATCTAAACCAGATAAAAGTTTAGAAATACCTAAACTTAGTGGGTTATTGAATGTTAAAAAAACTTTAATTGGTTTACAATCTACTATAGAAAGAAAAGTTAAAATAACTGATTTTAGATTATCTATTATAACTAAATTTATTTCTAGTAATGTAACTTTATTATTTGTTTCTAATAGTCCTAAAAGAGGTATTCGTGTACATACAGATACTTTTAAAGTTAATACTAATAGAATCATAGGTACTCCAGATAATAATACCACATTAAAACTTTTAGATGCAGTTATAAAAAATAGTAGTAATTTAGATGGCGCACATAAGAATATTAGTTTAGCTATTAAATTATTAACTAGAGATAATACGTTACAGTTGATAAGTAGTATAGCTGGTGAAAATAAAGCACATAGATTTTTAGTAGCTAAATATGCTGAAGGTGTCACTAATGCACTTATAAATCTATATATAGATATAGTACATAGTGATAAATTAGTTATAGATTATATAAAAGCCACATATAGGAAAGCTTAATGAACCCATTAATATACGCTTTAAATAGAATAAAATTAGCTATACCGCCAGAAATATTACAAATAGCATTTATAGAATATAGTAGATATACTAATAATACTATTAGTTTAGATGAACATATCATGAACTTAGTTTTAAGACCAATAGTTTTTATGGATGCAAATATAGTTGGTGGTATTGAGACTGTTATTGATTTAAATAAATGTAGTATAAAATATTTAAATAATAGAGAATTTATAGTAGATGTTCCTAAAGTATTAACAGAAGGTAGATCTATAATAGCTCTTAAGTCATTAGTTAGTAATGTTATTTACTCACAAAGTACTAGTTATACTAATATGGCTGGTACACTATCAGCTAGTATGGATATGGCTAATAATATAGGTACAGAAAATGTTGTACAAACTAGTAAATTAGAACTTATAGCAGATAACACTGTTTTAGTAGCTGACCCAACTATACATCTTATGGATGGTGCATTAAGATGTACTATAGAGAACATGTCTAATATGGAAAATATTAATCCTAGAGCATATGACATATTTGGTGAATTATGTGTACACGCTGTTAAGGCATGGATATATAACCATACGATCATTAAACTTGATAAGGGATATATCTATAGCGGAGCTGAACTAGGTGTCGTACAGAGCGTTATAGAGGGGTATAGTGATGCATACCAGGAGTATAGAGAATTCTTAAATTTAAAATGGGCTAAAGTAGCATTTATAAACAATAGTAGTAACACTATGAGTAGATATATTAAAAGTATGATATCTAATACGATTTAATTTTTTTTAAATAACCTAATACATTGAAGAATAGTGTATTAGGTTATTATTTAATATACATACAATATCAATAAGGGTTGTTAGCTCAGTTGGTTAGAGCTCGCCGCTCATAACGGCGCGGTCGAGTGTTCGAGTCACTCACAACCCACCATATGAACATATATAGAACATACATAGTAGCTTTTTGTAGCTACTATGTATGTTCTTAATTATATTGATTTTAATTTTTAATATTAAATAATTAAGTGGAATTTAAATTAAGAAGGACGTGTGATGTTAAGGGATATTAAGTATTTATTATTCAATACTTGTGTATCAGATAGATACCAATTATATGTTAAAAAATCATGGATCACTGGAATGTACCATGTAACTAGAAAGTGTGAAATAGTATTAATAGGTGCTAAAAGAACATTTTATAAAGATGTTGTTGTTTTAGCTAATAAAAAACTATTAGAAGATTATCTTTATGGTATATGGGGGCTGGAGTTAAAATGAAAAAGATTATTATGGTTAGTGGGTTAAAAAGATCTGGTAAAGATTATATAAGTAATATAATTAAAAATGAATTAATTAAAGAAGGTTACACTGTAGATATCTTTGCATTTGCTAAACCTATTAAAGATATATTAACTAAAACATTAAATATATCTTTAGATGAATTAGATACATATAAAAATGAAAAAACACCTATAGTTATTGATGATATAGAACATACTAATATGCGTAATGTATTACAAGACTTTGGTGAAGTTATGAAAAATACATTTGGAAAAGATGTATGGTCTAAAGCTATGATTGAAAATATAAATAACTCTAAAGCTGATATAATCATTATTAGTGACTTTAGATTTCTTATTGAATATGAAAGTTTAAAATCATTAGATTGTGATATTATTACTGTTAATGTTTTAGATTTTAATTTAAAACTAGATGACTCACATCCTAGTGAAAAAGAATTAATAGATAATAATTTTAAATATGATGCTTGTTTAGATAACACAGCTAAAAATGATGATATTGTGAATCACGTTAAATTATTGATTCGAACATTTTTTAAACATATATAACTTATATAGATTAACATACAAAGGATGTATATGAGAACATATATAGATATGATAAATGAGATAGAGGGTCATCTTATTGATAATAAAGACGGACATGGGCAAGAGCATGCATCAGATGTTTTTAATAATATGTTAGAGTATTACGGTAGTAAAAATATACCATTTAAACCAGGACTCTTAATGTTAGCAGCGTTAGCACATGATATGTATGTAGATGTTGATAGAGTGAATCATCATATTCTAGCAGCTGAATATCTAGAAGACAATAGGAGCGTGATATTAGAAACTGGGTTCAGTAATGAGGAGATTGATGATTTAGTAGAAGCTGTTAAACATCATAGAGCTAGTAACGACGAAGAACTAAATAAAAATAATATATTATTATCTGCTATCCGAATAGCTGACAAGGGTAAGCCAGATTTAGAAAATGTCATTAAACGTTCTATAAAATATTACACCAATAATATCGGTGATAATGATGTTGCTACTAATGTATATAAACATATAAAAGAAAAGTTCAGTAGAACTGGTTATGGTATGCAGGATGAAGAATATAGAAAATACTATAATGAAGAATTAGAAATATTCTGGAATAAAATTGATGAGTTAACAAAAGAAGATGTAGAAAAAATTGTTACGGAGTTAAAAAATGATCTATAAATGCAATCACTGTAATTTAAAATTTCATTCTAATACATTAGAATATGTTATTAAAATAAATAAATGTTGTTTAAAATGTAGACAAGAAATTGCATATAACAAAACTCCGGTAAGCATGCTAACACAAGATAGTATAAATAAAGTACCTGGTAAAAAAACATGTATAAGATGTCATGTAGGACTGGATAAAGATTTAGAAATATGTCCAGTGTGTGATTGTGTTGAATTCACTGTGTGATAAAAATTTAACAATATACTATATATTGAATAGATAATATTCTAGTAGACATTAGTCTACTAACATATACCTCTGAGGGTAAGTGTTAGAATATTATTGCATAAACTTGTGATTGAACATATTTATAACTACATATTACTTATATAGAATATAGTGGTATGTTGGTGTTCTGTATTGGTATTCTATACTAATATAGATGTAAATCCATTCAAATTAAATGTGTTTCGCGCGAGATACTATAAATTAAAAAGGAGTCTTAAATGGCTATCATTGACGAAAACTTAAAACAAGGTTTAGACGAATTAGGAGCAGGTCCATCTGTTAATCAAAATACAAGTAATACAAGTAACACTGACGCATCTAATGGTGTTGGTAATTTTATCGGATTCGGCGGTAGAGAAGTATTCACTATGACTACTAACTTAGGAAGTGAGTATGTTAATAAACTTTCACAATCTATTGTAGAGGTTTATAAACAACTTCCTGTTTCTGATAGACCAAAAGTTTCTATCTTAGATAAAACAGTTATTGGTAACTTAGGTTACTCTTCAATTGTAATCCACCACAAAACTACATCTGGTGTTGTTAACTACTTCATTGCATTATTAGAAGGAACAGGTGATCTACCTAAAACTGCAGAGCAAATCATTGCAGAAGTATCTGCAGCATCTAAACAAACTGGACAAATTCCATATGTATTTACTACTTCTGATGCTATTGATAGCATTCTACATGATGAAGTAATCAGAGCATTAACTATTGAGTATAATAATAGAACTGAATTTAAATCAGTTGATGCTGTAGTTGTTCCAGCTACACAACATGAGAATGAAAATATTGTTATCAATATCGCTGCTATTGGTTTCAACGCAGTAACTATTGATGGTTTACTTTCTGATGGTAAAGTAGCTGATTTCAATATCACTCTTGCTAAGAAAAAATCTCCTAACACTATGTTAAGATTCGATAGTAATATGTTTAAACAAACTGTAGCTAATGAAGTAGATGCACCGATTAGAGCTGACTGGCAAATTGAGTTAAATGCAATTTCTGCTAATAACAATATCATCTCTCCAAATATGCGTGACGGTAAAATTAAACTTACTCATGTTGCTGGGTTCACTGATGCTATCCCTGAAGAAATCGCAGTACCAACTATGCCTGGTATGCCTGTAACTACACAACTTAGATTACACCCACACCACATCGTAACTTCTAATGGTGTTCAAACTCCAACTCCAGCTATGATGTTACTTGGTGTTGTAAGTTCACTAGTTATGACTAATGAGTCTATGTGGTTAGCTGCTCTGTTACCAGAAGATGGTAAAAAAGTATTACATAATACTGGTGCTCTAAATCTTATCACTAACTTAGAAAATGAGCAAAATGGTATTGGTAAACCTTTAGATCTTTCTAAAAACAAACTTACTGTTGATGGTGCATATGCACTTATTAAACAAATGTTCTCTCTAGGTAGTATCGTGTCATATGATGTTGAGTCTTATGGACCACAAACATATTATACATCAGCATTAGCTGTAGCTGCAGAACCTGGTAATTCACAAGCTAAACTAGCTGCTGCTTCTGATATCATTGATGCTGCTAACTGGTTAACTAATGGTAACTTCCCGTCAGATTTCAACCCAAATGAAATTTTCACAACATCTGGTGTTGTTGTACCACTTGGTAAATGGTCTGATAAAACTGGTGAAAGAGATATTCGTGATATCGATCTTAGCTTCATTGCAACTAACTCTGGTGAGATTGATACTATTAACAAATGGGCTCTTTCAAGTTTACCAAAAGAAGCTACTGGTATGGATCCATATCTTACTAAAGTAGAAATCATTGCAAAACTCATCCCAACTGCAGTGATCACTGGTAAAGCTGTTCGTGTTACATTCACTGATAAATTTATCACAACACTCATCAATGCAGCAACTAATGCAGGTCTAGATGCAATCTATGAACCAGCAGTTAAATTTGCTGAAACTAATAACCTTGGTATCATCTCTAACTACTTCGCTAATGCATCAGTACAAAGTGGTAACGTAGGTTTCGCAAGACAACAAATGGCGTCTGGTCCAGTATATACAACTCCGTATACAACTACTGGTTATAACAGATATTAAATCCTAAAGACATTAGTAGCATATTAGCTACTAGTGTCTCTATTTTTTTACTTTAATGTACCGGAATGCTCCATCCTCTATAGGGTGGAGATGGATAGGTACTATATTATTAGTTTGGAGCAATTTATAACTATATATCACTTATATAGGGATGTGTGATATCATCCTGTATAGTTGCTATAGCACACTGTGTTATATGCATCTAAATAAAATATAAGGAGTTCTCTATGTATAGAGGAAATGTTATCAAGTTGTATCCGAACAGACAACAGTCTATGGCTATCAAAATGTTCACTGATGCTACCAGATATATTTATAACCACTGTCTTGCTATGCGTATAGAACGCTATAAACAAGAGAGTAAGACTATATCTAAAAATGATCTATTTGCTCATATCAAGTATCTAAAAGATAATGATGAAGATCACTCATGGTTGAAGAGTATACACTCACAAGTGTTACAACAATCAATCCACAGACTAGATAGAGCCTATACCAACTTCTTCAGAAGAGTAAAACAGGGAACTATAGCCCCAGGCTTCCCTAAGTTCAAATCTAAGAAATACTACAAGCACTCATGTGACTTCCCACAAGGAGTCAAAATGAATGATAAAAGATCCAAAATCTATCTACCTAAGATAGGTTGGGTGAAGTGCAGAGGAGCCTCTAGAGTAGATAATAAATCTATCAAAACAGTAACCGTAACTATGCAGTCAGATGGCTACATAACTGCTAGTGTTATAGGTGAATGTGAAAATCAAACAGAAGCTAACACTAACTATGATACTATAGGTATCGATGTAGGCACAAGATCACTGATAGCAGATAGTCACGGTGTACAAATAGACCCTATCTATATAAAACCTCTTACTGATCGTATAGCTAAATATCAAAATATGCTAGATAGATCTAAAAAGGGTTCTAATAACAGTGTTCGTATCAAGAACCATATAGCTAGACTATATCGTAAGATCACTAACATACGTGATAACTACTTACACCATGTAGCTAATAGGTATGTAGGCTATCGTATAGTCTATGTAGAAGATCTTAATATCAAACATATGACTATGAATACTAAAGGTACTAAAGATAAACCTAACTACCATAGTAAACAGAAGACCAAACTAAATGCAGTCATCATAAGACAAGCATGGGGTAAGTTCTTCAGCATACTATCGTATAAGCTGTCTGATCGTAAGTCTATGTTGGTAAAAGTAGATCCATCATATACTAGTCAAACCTGTAGTAAATGTGGTCATATAGATAAAAAGTCTAGACATGGTAAAAGATATACTTGTACTGCTTGTGGTTACGATATAGATGCAGATACTAATGCCGCTATCAATATAGAAACTAGAGGTAGAACTAAGTATATATCTATAGGTCCAAAATAGGAACTATAGTATAACATATAGGTTAGGAACTAGCCTTAGGGATCTTATGATCTTCTAGAAGCTCCATCCTCTATAGGGTGGAGTAGTTCACAAAAAATTAATTTAAAAATAAAGGATTTTATATGGCTATTATACAAAAATTGTTAAACTTAGATAGATACTATCAATCTTGTACTGGTGATAAAATCATACTCAATGATCTTAACTATTACAATATAGATGATTTAACTAATGTTAATGAAATGCTGATGACTATTTATGACACTGAAGTTATTTCAGTCATACCAACTTGTTCTTGTGGTAACTTAAAAGGCGCATATCTCTTAGGTAAAACATGTCATGCGTGTGGTACAACTGTTATCGATCCAGTAGAAAATCATGACCCAGTACTTTGGTTAAAAAAATTAGACAATGTTCCTAAATTCATAAATCCACATTTTTGGACTATGTTAAGAGGTATCATGGCTAAAAACATGGATTGTGTTAGATGGCTAGCTGATCCTACCTATAACCCACCAGTAAAACTACCACCATATTTACATGGTATCTTAGAACATATAGGTGGTGTTCGTAGTTATGATAATCTTGTTAATAACATAGATAACATTTTAATCTATCTACAAAACCAACCTAAGTTTAGAACTGCTGCTATGATTAGATATATAGATGACCTAAGGGAACTCTATGCTAAGTCGCAAGATGATATATTCTCTAACTATATACCTATTGTTAATAAAAGGTTATTCGTTATGGAGAATACTAATATGGGTAAATTTACTAACTTAGCTGTTAGTGAACTTATTGATTTAGTAATCATGTGGGTTAAAGCTACATCTGATCAGAACATAACTGAAGCTAAGAAGTTAAATATAACTGCAGCAGTTATAAGTAAAATTTCTACTTTATATAATAGTTATTTTAAGAAATACATCACTGGTAAAAGTGGTATATTTAGAAAACATGTATTCGGTGCTAGAAGTCCATTTACATTTAGGGCTGTACTAACTTCTATACCAGGACCTCATAAGTATGATGAACTACATGTACCATGGGGTATAGGCGTAACTGCATTCAGGCCACATATTTTAAATAAACTTAAGAAACGTGGTTTTATGTATAAAGAAAGTAACAAAATGTTAAACAGAGCTGTTAAACTATATGATCCTGTCATAGCTGAAATACTAGATGAACTAGTAGCAGAAGCACCAGGTGATGGTATACCGATAGCTCTACAAAGGAATCAAATTTTGGGTTCCCTCCTATAGTGATATAGGATGAGAAAAACTGTGTGAATTGACGGGAAAGTTTTTATGTAATAGATACTAAACTATTGTAGAAATATAATAGTGGCTTAGATTAACTATCTAAGGTATAGTAAAAAATCTGTTATACGGACTAATCCGCAGCCAAGACCCTAAGTGTTTACATATGGGTAAGGTTCAGAGACTATCGAAAGCTATTCATAACATAGTGATATGTGATGATAATAACATAGGTACGTAATAACCCTATGGTTTGTTAGAGTTGAAGTTAATAACTCTATTGAATTAAAGCGAGTAGAGTACATCATAAATTAATTATGGTGGAAGTGCACAGGTACTCGATGTACTTAAATGTAAAGCATAACGAGTATATGATATAGTCCGCACACTACAATTATTGACATGAATATAGTGTTCGCCTTCACTTCTATTAGGAAGCTTAATATCTATTAATATAACTCAGTTTAAAAAAGATGTCTCAGATAAGACTATTTCGATGTCTATACTGAGTGTTAAGAGTCTCAATGCTAGTAGTTTAATAAAGAGAGCATAGGCAATGTGTGAGAAAGTGGTCGTATTATCTGGTGGTGCAGATGATACTTTTGGTTAGTGTATATTATGTTTATTGGATTAAAATATAAACACATATTACTAATATAGGTTAATGGTTAACCTTATAGTACTAAAGTACTTAAAAAATAATAAAAGAAAGGAGGTAACAGTATGGCTAGTAGAATTAAATATACAGTTGAGATGTTTATTAATGATGCTAATCGTATACATAAAAATAAATACGATTATAGTAAAGTTAAAGAATTTAAAACTAAAAAAGATAAAGTTCCTATAGTCTGTCCTATACATGGTGAATTTCATCAACAAGTTGGTGGTCATCTTAAAGGCTATGAATGCAAAAAATGTGGTTTTGAAAAAACTAAAAAGAATTCTATCATTAGTTTCGATACATTCGTTAAAAAGGCTAGAGAAAAATATGGTGATAAGTTCACATACCATAAAGATACATATTCTGGGATTAGAACTAACACTAAAATAACTTGTCCAATACATGGAGATTTTATACAAGCACCATATGTACACATAGCTGATTACACACTATTCGGTTGTAAAAAATGTGGTCATGATTTAGGTCTTAGTAAAGCTGTAACTAAAGAAAAATTCATAGAACGAGCTAATCAAAAGTTCAATAACAAATTTAGTTTTGACAAAATGAACTATAAGGATTTCAATACTAAAGTTATTATAACTTGTCCTATCCACGGAGACTTTGAAACAACCCCACTCTATTTCATAAACACAACTTATGGCTGTGCTGAATGTTCAGTACTAGGTCGTGCCGAAACAAGTAAAGTTAGTTTTGAAGAATTCGTTAATAAAGCTAAAGCTAAACACAATGATCGTTATACATATCATAAAGATAGTTACGATGGTATAACTAGCGATACTAGAATAACTTGTCCTATACACGGTGACTTCATGCAAGAAGCTTATAATCATGCAGTGATGGGTCATGGTTGTGCTAAATGTTCTGGTAAACACCAATACACTACTGAGGAGTGGGTAGATCGAGCAATATCAATTCGCGGGCATCGTTATGATTACAGTAAAGTTAAGTATATTGATAAGTATACACCTGTAACCATAATATGTGCTAAACATGGTGAGTTTAAACAAAATCCTGATGCACATATTAATCGTAAAGCTAACTGTCCTAAATGTTCAGCTAGTATGCCAGAAAGAATTATCATAAATTGGTTAGATGAAAATGACATTAAGTATGTATATCAGTATATGTTTCCTAGTATAGATTCTAAGTTGCGATATGATTTCTATCTAACAGAACTTAATATTCTTATTGAGTATGATGGAAGTCAGCATTTTAATAGCATCAGTCTATATGAAAGTACTTTTAATCCAGATGCACATAACGGTATGACATATTTAGAATATACTAAATCTAATGATAAAAAGAAAGAAGAGATTGCTAGAAGTCTAAATGTTCCTTTAGTTAGGATCACTTATAAAGATAATGACATTATAGCTAAGTTAAAATACTTGATTTCTAAGTATTACAAATATAGAGTTAATGATAAATTCTATAAAACCTTTACAGATTTTTGTAAAGGACAACAACTACCACTGGACACCACGCCAGTAGATGTTAAGAAATACCTCACACATAAACCTAACTAATAATCTTTATTACTTAGTGGGCCAGTATAGTAGTAATATTATACTGAAAAAGCTATATAATTTATATGTAGTTAATAACCTTTCTAATTGCGGGAAGGAGCTGTTAAAAGTAAATAATACGACTCATAGCTGGAAACAGACTATGACACCTACACCAGTAATGGAAGTTGTAGGCATCGTAAAAACTTATTTACCTGGCTCTAACCGACGCAGCGAAGTACCTTAAACAGCGAAAGCTATCCTATATGGAGTGTATGTGTTCACAGGCCATCTGGTTATTCCAGAGTAACGACTCAAGCGAGCGTGAAACGTTAGGGCCCTACTCTTATATAGAGAGGGATTGATATGGTCGAATATCCACTTGTAATGAGTGGGCAGCGTGTAATGACGCGGGATGGGTGTAGCGACTCATTTGAATACTATGGACTTTGACGGAGATGAATTAAACTGTACGTTATATTTAGATAACATGTTAGCTGAAATAATGAAGAAATTCAAATCACATTATTCAGTACCAGATTTAAGTAAACCTTTTAACATTTCTGGTAACTTGAATATTATGTCTACTGCTACTTCTATATTGTCTAATTACCTGCACTCACCTAATGATGCAGAGAAAGATACTGTTAGTAGTAAGTTAAAATATGTAGATGTAGAAATATAGAAAAGAGGAAAATATGCAAGTAAAAGTAGTACAAGGTGGCACTGATGCATTTAGAGCATTAGTATATCCACCACCTGATACTGGGTTACTGAATTATCTTAACAATAATATGGTGCAAGCTAGAGAAGCCTTAGGCGGAATAGCTACATCATTAGTTGATACAACACAACAACTGTTTGAGAAATTCAATGGTAACGCAGTACTTAATGCAGGGAAGACATTGTTATATAGTGTTGGTGGTCATATGGGTCAGAATGTTATATATCCAGTACCATATGAGGAGTTATGTAATAGTAATTACATAATGCAAAGATATATAATGGCTGAACCAACTATAAACAAAATGTATTTACAGAATGCATTAAATGGGTTCGATGAAACTTATGTAGATTTTGAACCAGATAATGTTGGTAAAGAAAGAATGGACTACCGTAATGTAATGGACGGTGTTTTACAATTTGAGAATGATGATGCATATATTATGCATTATAGCCATGACGATGGTGGTATATATTCTGAATTAGATGAACACGGTGAATTACCTATTTTAGATAAGTTATCTATACTGGATACTTGGGAGAATGTAGCATTAGCATTAGCGAATGATATAGACCCAACTAGTTATGATTGTGACGAGTTATAGGATATACTAAATTCGAAATAGTATATCTTGTATTATATAAGAAAAGGAAAGAAATGAATACTAAAGAAAAAATTGAAATATTGGATAATGAAATAGCTACTCTTAAAGACCTGCAAGAATATTGTAAAGAAAAAGGGTTAGGTAAGAAACATGATATCAAGATTAAAATAGCATACGCTAGTTGTCTTAGAGAATATCTACTTAATGATGGTGTGTTAAAATCGCATTTAGGTAGATTAGAAGGTGATAACGCTACATATGAGTTAGGTGGTAAAAAACATTACTATGTGATAGAAGATAGCAAATCTAAGAAAACTATTGAGTATGTTAGAAAACTTAATAAATTAGTTTTTGATTCAATACTAGAAGTAGTAAACTTTAGATATTCACATTTTAGAAGATGTGTGTAAAAAACTAGCTATAGATATTTCTATAGCTAGTATATAAGGATTTTTCATGTTACAAAAGATTTTATTATTAGCCCTAGTTATAAGTAGTTTACATAGTAAACCTACTTGTGAGAAAAAAATAGTTGATGTATACTATAAGCAACTTAGAGAGACACTTAGTTATAACCAAAAAGAAGTATTAGTTAGTAGTTATTTGGCTGGTAAACCATATGACTTAGAATATACACTTATGGCCATAGCTTGGAAAGAATCGGTATTTGGTAAATTTAAAATAAATTTAGCAGATGGTAGAAAAGGTAGTTTTGGTATATACCATTGTTTATTAGATAGTGCTTTGAAACGTTTAGGTAGAAAAGGTAAATGGGCTGATAGTAGAGTTGCTGAAAAACTAATATTCGATAGAACTTTTTCACAAAAAATGGCTATATCAGAATTGAAATTCTGGGATAGATATTGGAGTAGTAAAAAAACTAAATATAAATGGAGCCATGTTATAGCTAGCTATAATGCTGGGTATAAGAGTTTAAATTCTAAATGTGGTAAAAAATATTTAGAAGACATAAAGCTAAGAATAAAAGCTTTAAAGAAATATATAAAACATAGTAATCTAAGTTATTAAAAAGGAAAATAAAATGTTAGAAAATAAAATAAGAGATATGGTAGAGTTACAAAATACTCTTAATGTAAAAACAAATGGTGAAAATTGGGTATCTGGTGTTACTGATAAAGGTAAAATTATTAGATGGTGGATGTGTCTTAACATGGAAGCATGTGAACTAATAGATAGTCTACCGTGGAAGCACTGGAAAGCTATAAATAATGAAATCGACATAGATAATATCAAAATTGAAATTACTGACATTTGGCATTTCATATTAAGTGCTGTTATTGAATTAACAGAAGGTGATACTGATGAAGCAAATAAAATTATTTTAGATACTGTTAATGATTATGCTGATGAAAAAGATAATGTTAAAATGTTTTTAAAAAATACTATAAACACAACTGATATAGAAAATAAGTTAACTATATTAACAGACTATCTTATAGCTGGTATGAATAATATGTATAGAGTTAATAAACTTATTAATGAACAAGATGCTAATAAACTAGTTTTTGATTTTATGGTTAACATGGAAGTTATTTCAGAAATTTCAGATGTTTTAGGTAAAGGTGAATTTACATTTAACCATTTATATAATCTATACTTAGGTAAAAATGTTCTAAATGAATTTAGACAAAATAATGGCTATAAAGAAGGTGATTATGTTAAAATCTGGAATGGTGTTGAGGATAACGTTATTATGGGTAGAATGCTTGAAGATAATTTAGATGATTTAAGTTATGGCAAACTGTATGATATGCTAAATGAATACTATTGTCAATTGTAAATATACATAGTAGCTTATAAACTACTATGTATATATTATTTTATGGCTGAACAGAATCCTATAGTTGGATGGAAGTTTAATCTAATGATAGGTTTAAACATTTCCTCTATATCTTTTATTTTTTTATTAAAATCAGTAGTATCTATATACCTATTAATTAATGTAGGTACAAACATTGCTACTTCTATAACAGGATCTTTTATAAGATTACCTAAACTATTATGTAACTCTATCCATTCTAATCCATTATAATCAAACATCACAGCAATGTTCGTATCAATCCATTTTGGTGTTAACTCTAACGGTGATTTATTTATAATTTCAACTATTACATTAGGGAACATGTTAGTTAATCCTATAGTTAAATTAGTTACTTCAACTTCATTAAGTTTATATGGGTAACTATTTACATATAATATCATTTCATCATAACTTCCTCGTTCTTTAGAAGTATGTATTGATTCATTTATATAATCTCTAATAGATTCTAGAATATATGTAGGTGTTGCTACTTTAAGGATAGCTTTAGATCTAGACTCATATATAGGTTTAAACATGTTATATGGTATGATATCAAACTCGTCCATAATCCTGCTATAATAATACATGTTGTTAACGACCTTTTGAGCTACCTTAGGAGCCATAACTGTTAAAACAGGTAATCTGGTATCAAGTATAGTATCTAAGGTCGTGTAAGCGTTTATAACATCCTTTTTATCACTCATTATCAATCCCCATAATTTCATCAAGACCTAAGGTCTGTGTTAACTCTTCCTCTATTTCAGCAGAAGCTTTATTTAAATTCTCTAATTCAGTTTTAGCTTTTTCTAATAGTATATCTCTACTATAAACAGTCAAATCTAAAAACTCATCTAAGCTATAACCAAAAAACTTTTTTATTTCTAGTTTTAAATATACATCTACTAAAGTTTCGTATTTAGTATAGCTATAAAACGATTCTTCATTTTTAAAAAGATTAGGACCTATTAGATTTTCTTCTTCTGAAACAGAAGTTAAGTTTAATCTATCGTAATATAAATCTTGTAATAGTATTGCACTCTCTGGACTTGTAAGTACCTTAGTGATACTTTTAGCTATTCTTTCTATTTGATCTAATGTATCACTAGGTATTTCTTGTTCTAAAACATGTCTTACATTCCTAGTTTTTGGATCCTGAGAGTGCATAGGTCGAAAAAAGATTCGACTACGTTCAATGGTATAATTTCTTTAAAGTTAATCATATCATGTGTAGCTTGTGATTCTTTACAAACTGGACAATCAAAATTAGTTAATCCAACAACAGCAATAGTGTTTTTATTAATAAAATCTTTTATACCGTTAATGAAAGCTACTATAGTGTCATCATCAGCAGATAACGTTTCTAAAGCTAAGTTTATATCGTTAAAACTAGATACTTCATATTCATCAAAAGTAATTTTATCTACAAATGAATTATACATACCTAATACAGTAGTTAATGTCATTTCTTTAATTAAATTATTTTTAACTTCTTCATCAGTAGATTCTGTAAATAACTTTTGTGTGTCATTAATGATGTTATTAATCCATAATTCACCAGAAACTATATAATCTTCTAATGTAGGTAGATCTAGAATAAATTCAACTTCTAATCCGTTACCAGTAGTGATTTTTAAGATATTATCTTTAGTAAGTAATCTTTGGTATTCTATTACTTCTTCAGGAGTAACAGACTTAGGAGATCTTTTAGACATTTGTAGAAACATATCTTTAGTAAGTCTACTTCTATCTACATAAAGTAATTTTTTAAAATCTATAACACCATTTAAGATATATGTACATTTAGGTTTATTATCTTCTAAGACAGCACCATTAACACAAGCTCTAGCATATTCATAACCTTTAGGGTTCATACTATATAATATACCATTTACTAATGGATATAAATCTTGTATTTTAATGTAATTTCTTAATTCAGAAATAGGTATATCTAAAGAAGTATTTTGTGTATGTTGTAAAATAAAGTTAGTTACTATTCTGTTATATACTACTGAATAATTACTATAGATTAATGAACTAGTATCTCTACCTAATTCAATTTCACTATTAGCTAATTCTATTTCTAGATTTATAATATCTGAATCTTTAATAGGTTTTAATGTTAACCAAAAACCACTATGCCATAATGGTACTTGTACAACACCACCTATACCTGTTTTAGCAGATAATAATGCTGTGATAGCATCACCAGATACTTTTTTATTTTTAGGTTTGAAATTAAGATCTCTAATGTTATATTCATTAGACCCATATTTAACATTATTTTCATATGTTTCATTATCTTCTACATATAACATATCATCTACATTAGTAGTTCTTACACTATCAACATCCATAGTTAATGTTTTTTTATCATCTATGTTATATAATTTTTCTGTTTGTTCTTTAGTAAGACTATTTATAGATTCTAATACCTCCATAAGTTTACTGTAAACATTATTAGGCATAGTTAAAATATCAGTAGGATCTGTATTTAACTCTTCATTATCTTTAGAAAAGGGTTCTTTAGGATATATATGTTTATCTTCTGGAACATTTGTTTCAGCATTACCAGTTTCTTCTTTTACTTCTTTAACAGTGTCAACTGTTTCAACATTATGTTCTGTAGATTCTTCTGTTTGGTTATTTGTCTCCATCTTTGTTTTCTCCTAATAACTCTTCTTTAGTTTCTTTAATTTGTGCTTTTAGTATGGTGTCAGTTGTTAACCTACTAATAACATCAATATATGCAGTTGCTAATAAGTTAGCTAAATTTTCATCTATAGCTACATAGGTAGATGCATAATTCAAATACTCTAACATATCGTCATCATTATCAATTAGACCTTTTTTAAAAGAACCATCAGCATTTTTATGTTTGTTTGTAATCTCTGCTACATTCTTAGCTAAATCTTGAATACTTAAACTAATACCATCTATAGCTTTTGCTGTTTCAGTATCTGTTTCTAATTCTTTTTCATAACGTTTAACTAATTCTAAAATAGTAGCTTGTTGTTGTATGATATTTTTTACTAGATCCTCTCTAATATTTAATAATGATTCCCAATAGATTGGTTCATCCATTTTTATTTCATTAACCTCTACAGTTTCTGTAGTTTCAACACTTTCTTCTTTTTCGTTAACATCATTAACAATTTCTGGCTTACTCATTTTTTAATCCTTTAGTATTTTGTGATATCAAATTATATCAATATTTAAAAAAATAAAAGGAATATGTATGCGTGAAGTAATAAATGATGAATTAATGGAGTTGTTAAACAATCTTGGTAGTGAAGTAACTATAAATAACCTATATGACTTATATGTTGTTTTTAATCAATTAGGATTTGAAAATATAGATGATATAGTTCTTAATGAAATTATTGATGAAGACACTAATGATATTATAAATATAATAAAAACAAAATCAGCTAAAGCAGGAATAGAGATATTAGAGAATTTAGGTATTTACATAGAAACTGATGATATTGTGGTATTAACTAATATTTTATTAACTGTTAGTCTTATGAAGAGTGGTAATAGTGAAATAAGTGATTTATTATTAAGTATAATGGAAGAAGATAAATCTAATGTAGAGATTTTAGCAGCTATGGTTTCTACATTAACAAATACTGATTACCATACCGCATTAGAAAGTATAGTTTATTTTAAAGATATATATTATATAGCATATAAAGAATATTTAAAATCATTAACTGAAGATGTAGAAGAAACTGTTCCTTACGAAGAAGAATTTAATATAATGTTAGCATTAGTTAAAGCTGATCCAGATGTTATAAAAACAATTAGTGTTAAAAGATTAATAAAAGGTTTAGGCGTGTATGCTAGTATTAATGAATATTTAAAAATAGAAGAAGACTCAGATATATTAGCTATTGATTTAGCTATAGGGTTGTATATTTCAGATGAAACTAAAGATAATCCTATTGAAGGTTTTAATGAATATTTAGTAGAAACCGGGTATTTAGAAGATAATAATATAGATCCTGATAGGGTTATGTATTTTTTAAACAAATGGATAAATAATGACTAAGATAGAATATATAAAATATGCTTTTAAAAATAAACTAGTGGATAAATTAAAATGGTATTTTACTGTTTTAACTATACCTAGTGGTGTAGATAATGATTTTATTGTTTATGATGAAGGTAAATTTAAAGTTAAAATAAATGATGAATTAGTAGAAGTTACTGGTACTGGTGATACATTATTAACTAGTAAAGATGTTGTTACATTAACTAAAGATGAGATATCTAATATTGTTAATGAAATTGAAACAACATTAGGGGTAGCTATAGTTAACTATGTATTATTAGCTAATAACTTTAAAGATAAAATACCTTATATGAATGATAATATTACATTAAGTAAAATAGAGAATATAATAACTGAAAAATTATCTAAAGATATAATAACAGTACAAGAATATATTAACTTTGTAGACAGTACATCATTTTTAGCTAACTTAAGTAATATAGTAGTTATCTCTGCTACTGAGAAAAACATTTTACCACCTAAAGGTATAGATAAATTTAAAAAAGATTTACTAGCTGAAATGGATAAAAAATATGGTAAAGACTGGAAAGAAGACTTTATTAAAGTAAATGAATATGAATCTAAACTTAAAAAATTTGATGATGAATATTTAAAAGATGATCCTACTACTGGGAAACTTATGAGTGGTAAAGTTAAAAATGTTGGTAGAACTAAAATGTTTTTAACATATGGTAGTGAAACTAGTTTTAGAGATGATGGTAAAGCTAATCTTATAGAAGAGAGTTTAATAGATGGTTGGCCTGAAGATAAAGAAAAACTTGCAGCATTATTTAATAGTGCTAGATCAGGTAGTTATAGTCGTGGTCAAGAGACAGCATTATCAGGAGCTTTAAGTAAAACTATGTTGAGAGCTACTAATAGTTTTAGAGTTACTGATGTAGAAGATTGTGGTAGTAAAAAAGGTAAACATATAGTTGTTACTAAAATAAATAAAAATTATCTTGTAGATAGATATATGTTAGATGGTAATAAAAGTGTGTTGTTAACTGCTGATAATATAGATAAATATCTTGATAAAGAAATTATCATAAGAAGTCCTATGTATTGTAAAATACAAGGAAGTAAGTTTTGTAAAAAATGTGCTGGTGTTAAACTAAGTAATACACCTGATGGTATACCGTTATTAATGACTGGTATTGGTGGTACATTACTTAATATGATGATGAAAAAGATGTATGGTAGTGAACTTAAAACTATCAATGTTAATATAA
>Ga0256836_1000546_pt1 | contig 19190 bp, 19 predicted proteins | sample 4561380metaG_FD_185974 | JGI IMG/M metagenome (GOLD analysis project Ga0256836, IMG submission 185974) | Hydrothermal vent microbial communities from Guaymas Basin, Mexico - 4561-380 | ecosystem: Environmental > Aquatic > Marine > Hydrothermal vents | place: Mexico: Guaymas Basin | collected...
GAAATCAAAGAAGGGCATTTTTATTGGAATAAACTTGATATTGATTTAAATGAAGATATCATAGAAAACCCGGATAAATACCCTTTAATTGCGAAGATTTAACTTTTATCAAATACGCTAAATGTTTATTGGTTTGTATTGTATTTTATATAAAACAGACTACCAAACAGTGCACTAAATAAATTAATACTTACAAGCATATAAATAATTACTATCTGGTAACTGACGGCTTTTAGAGGATCGGCACCGGCTAAAAGCATACCTGTGGTGATTCCCGGAATCGCAACCACTCCGATAGTCTGAAGCATATTGTTAACGGGAATCAAAGCGGCTTTAATTGCTTGGCGTTGCATAATTTTAAAAGCTTCTTTAATACCTGCGCCTATTGCTATAAAGCTTTCTATTAGTTCTTTTTGAAGTTCAAGTTCTCTTCTTATTCTTTCAATGGTAAGGGTGTATGTGTTTAATGAATTTCCGATAATCATTCCTGCTATTGGAATAAACTCGTTAGGTTTAAGCGAAATGATTTTAAAAGCTATAAGGGTTGTAAGGATAATAACAGTGCTAAGTGTCAGGGAATAAAAGGCGGCTTTAAAACTAAATTCGCTTCTTTTTTTGGCAATGTATGCCGAGTATAAAAGCATAAGCAAAACTATCGGAATGTAAAAAAGGGGATTTTCAATTTTAAAGATAAATCCTAATATAAATCCAAGGGCGGTTAACTGTAAAAAAGCCCTGACGGAATTTATGAAAAGCTCTTTTTCAATACCGATTTTATATTTGTATGAAATAATCAAAGGAATTAAAACAAGTATAAAACTAAAGCCTATTAAGTTGAACTGCATCAGATTCCTTTTCAAGGCTGTTTCAAGCTAAACTACAAAGATAAAAATATGACAGCTCCGTGCTTCTTTTTGCTTACGCAACACTCAAATTTTGCTAAAAAGTGCGAACGGCAAGCGCCCTAACGGGTAGACGCACTTTTTTTTACGCAAAATTTTCGTTAAAATCCGCAATGCTGTCATATTTTTACTTTTTCGTTATTTATATTTATCAGTATGAAACAGCTACGGATTCCTTTTTTCGAATTTTAACATTTATGCGGTAATTTTGATACAATTTCTTAAAAAAAGGGAAGTTATGAAAATTATAAAAACCACTTCTTCCGAGTTTGAAAAAGAATTTAATGAAATTTTAAGCCGCGGGAAAATGGATATTGAAAGTGTTGAAGGAATTGTTAAAAATATAATAAACGAAGTAAAAAACGAAGGAAATCAGGCGCTTTTCAGGCATATTGCGAAATTTGACAAATGGGAGCCTGAAAATGATAAAGATTTGGAAATTTCAAAAGAGGATATGCAAAAAGCCTATGAAAATCTTGATGAAAAGTTAAAAAAAGCGCTTCATCTGGCGTTTGATAGAATTAAAGCATATCATGAAAAACAGCTTCCAAAAACCTGGCTTACATTTGAAGACAACGGAACGGTTTTGGGTCAGAAAGTTACACCAGTTGACAGTGCGGGGGTGTACGTTCCGGGTGGTAAAGCGTTTTATCCAAGCTCTCTTTTAATGAACGTAATTCCGGCAATTGTTGCAGGTGTTAAAGAAATAGTCGTAACCACACCGGTAATAGAAAATCAACCTAATGAACTTCTTTTGGCGGCACTTTACATATGCGGTATGCCAAAAACTTATAAAGTAGGGGGTGCAAGCGCCATAGCTGCAATGGCATACGGGACTGACAGTATTCCAAAAGTTGATGTTATAACAGGTCCAGGAAACATATTCGTTGCAACTGCCAAAAAGCTTGTTTATGGGGAAGTAAATATCGATATGATAGCAGGTCCTAGTGAAATAGGGATTATTGCCGATAAAACTGCAAAGCCAAACTACATGGCAATAGACCTTTTATCGCAGGCTGAGCATGATGAAATGGCTAGTTCTATACTAATTACCGATTCCGAGGAACTTGCATATAAGACAAAAGATGAGGTATATAAATTTCTTGAAAAACTTGAAAGAAAAGAAATTGCAAAAAAATCAATCGAGGAAAGAGGTGCAATAATTGTAACAGAATCAATTGATGAGGCGATTGAGCTTATGAACCAAATCGCACCGGAACATTTAGAAGTAGTGACGGCAAATCCGTTTGATTTATTGCCTAAAATCAAACATGCAGGAGCAATTTTCCTTGGGGAAAATACGCCTGAACCGATAGGGGATTACATAGCGGGACCAAACCACACGCTTCCTACAGGAGGTACGGCTAAATTTTATTCACCTCTAAACGTTGAAATATTTATGAAAAAATCTTCTATTATTTCGTTTAGCAAAGAAGCTATTAAAGAAATGGGTGAAGATTGTGCAATTCTTGCCCATACCGAAGGGCTTACGGCGCATGAAAAATCCGTCCTTGAAAGACTTAAATAATTGAGAGAAAAAATTTTATCTTTTTTTTCTTTTTTTAGCGAAACAATATGGGATTTTTCTCCCGATTCGCCTGTGGCTTTTATAATTTATTTGATTGTAGTAACGCTTTTTTGTATTGTGCTTATAATATACCTGAAATCAAAACAAAATACGACAAAACCCCATACTCCTAAAACTAATAAAAAGCTTACAATGGATGATTTGTTAAAAATTGCAAATAATCCGAATTCAACCACATCCGATTTGCTCAGCGCTTTAATGCTGTTTAACGAAAAGTTTGTAGTGGCTCAGGATAAAGAAAAATCGCTTATGTTTTTTGAAAAAGTTTTAAATCATAAAAACAGACACAAAAAAATGTTTGATTATTTTCACGGGAATATATTGCCTAAAAACATTACTTTTAAAGACGCATTAGACGAACTTGAAAAAAAAGCCTTAAACAATAAAGTGAAATAATATATTTTAAAAATCAAAGGGTGTCTGGCACTAAATACAAGTAAAAAAAATAAAGAGCAGAGATTAAACTCTGTCTCTTAAATTTAAAGCTGCAATAACTTCAAGATATTTATCGTGGTCTTTTCTTTTTAAATATCTCATAAGTCTTTTTCTCTGTCCAACTAATTTAAGTAATCCTAATCTGCTTGAATGGTCGTGTTTGTGTTTTTGTAAATGTTCGTTGATTTCATTGATTCTTTCAGTCAATAGTGCGATTTGAACCGCAGGACTTCCGGTATCTTTTTCATCATTTCCGAATTTAGCGATAATTTCTCTTTTTTTCGCCGAATCCAAAGCCATGTCAGCCTCCTGATTGGTAAATTTTTCAATTTCATTGAATTGAAATGAAAGTATATCTTTTTTTATTAAAAAAAGCAAATATCGGTATTGATTGAACAGGGCTGTTTCACGCTGATAAAATTCAAACAACGAAAAAGTAAAAAAAGACAAGGTTGCGGATTTTAACGAAAATTTTGCGTTAAAAAAAGTGCGTTTACCCGTTAGGGCGCTTGCCGTTCGCACTTTTTAGCAAAATTTGAGTGTTGCGTAAGCAAAAAGGAGCACGAAGCTGTCATATTTTTATCTTTGAAGTTTAGCATGAAACAACCCTGATTGATTGAAAAATTTTATAATGACGATACGTTTGATACAATTCCAAAATAAATCAAACATTTATTTTGGGATTGGTATAAATGTAAAAAAACTGAGCTAAATTTATTATTTCTTTTAACTAAAAAAAGATAATTTGTGTATAATTTTATAAAAAAGGATATAAGTTGCTGTTTACAAAATCAACCGCTTATACATTACATGCGTTAGTTGAACTTTCTAAATTCGATAAACCTGTAGATGTTACGCATCTTTCACAAATTACCGAACTTCCGAAACCTTTTTTGGCAAAATTGTTGCAAAATCTCTCAAGAAAAGGTTTTGTGAAATCATTTAAAGGAATTCACGGAGGTTTTATTCTTGTAAGAAAACCTGAGGAAATAAAAATAATCGATATTTTTAAAGTTATGGAAGATAAAAATTCTTTGGTGTTTTATTGCTCTAGCGACCCGGATGACTGTATGAGGGACAGAGCGGATGTTTGTTCGATTAGACCTTTCTTTTCATTTTTGGAAAATGAATTTTTAAATGTAGTTAAAAATTATACACTTCAAGACGTTATAAGGATGAAATCTGGTAACTAAAATCAAAAATTCTTTAAAAGTATTTAGCGAAGTTACTGATTTAGGTGTAGTCGGGTTTGTATTTGCGATATTATTGATTATTATCGTACCCCTGCCTAGCGGTATACTTGATTTTTTTCTGACTATTTCATTATCGGTTGGGGTTTTAATTCTCCTTTTAAGTCTTTATATACCAAAACCTACCGATTTTACAACATTTCCTACTATTATTTTGATTGTAACTTTATATAGGCTTTCTTTAAATGTTGCAACAACAAGAATGATTTTAAGTAAAGGTCATGAAGGTCCTCAGTCGGTGTCGGAAATTATTACGGCGTTCGGTAATTTCGTAATAGGCGGAAATTACGTAATCGGTATAATTGTTTTTATTATATTGGTAATTATCAACTTTATGGTAATTACACAGGGTTCGACAAGGGTTGCGGAAGTTGCGGCAAGATTTACACTTGATGCGATGCCGGGTAAACAGATGGCTATTGATGCGGATTTGAATGCGGGGCTAATTGATGAAGCGGAAGCTAAAAAAAGAAGGGCCGAACTGATTCAGGAAGCCAATTTTTACGGGGCAATGGACGGTGCTAGCAAATTTGTAAAAGGTGATGCCATTGCAGGAATTATTATTACCCTTGTAAATATTATCGCAGGGTTTATGATAGGTGTGTTTCAGCACGGGCTTGATCTCTCTCAAGCAGCTTCCACATATACGATTCTTACGGTGGGTGACGGGCTTGTTGGGCAGATTCCGGCACTTATGGTTTCAACAGCTACAGGTATTATTATAACCAGAGCCACTAAAGATGAAACAAATTTTGCAGAAGGTGTTATCAAGCAGTTAATCAGGGATTATAAAGTAGTTTTGATTGTGGGAACGATTTTGTTTTTTATGGCATTTATCCCGGGCTTTCCAACTGGAAGTATGATTTTTGTAGGGTTTGTGTTTTTAATTACTGGATATTTAATGATGGAAACCGAAAAAGGAGTGGACCCGATTCAGTCATTTATTTCTAAATTTAAGAAGAAAAAACCGTCTAAAAAACCCGGTGATCAAGCTAAAAAAGCAAAAGAGGAAACAGAAACCAAAAAAGAAACACCTAAAAAATCACCTGAAGAGTTGGCACAGGAAGAAGAGAAAGTACTCGAAGATATACTTAAAGTAGAGCTTTTAGAACTTGATATAGGATATCAGCTTATAAAAATCGCAGACCCTAACCAGGGAGGGGATTTACTTGACAGAATAAAAACAATGCGTAAGAAAATTGCCCAGGATTTCGGATTTTTAGTCCCTCAAATAAGAATTAAAGACAACCTTCATCTCCAGCCTAATGAATATCAGGTGCTTTTAAAAGGGGTAGAAGTGGCAAAAGGTGAAATTTATCCTGATAAATATCTGGCTATGTCAAGTCCTATGGTTATAGAGGAAATAGAGGGTGAAAAGGTAAAAGAACCGGCTTTTGGGATAGATGCAATCTGGATAGACGAAGATAAAAAAGAAGAGGCGCTTATGAACGGGTATACCGTTGTTGACGCTTCGACTGTTATAGTTACACACATAAGTGAAATTATTAAAAAATATGCAGAAGAGCTTTTAACACGTCAGGATGTTCAGGCAATGCTTGACAGGGTGAAAAAAGATTTCCCTGCAATTGTAGATGATGCTATGAAAGTTGCAAATATCGGTTTGATTCAAAGGGTTTTAAAAGCGCTTTTACATGAAAAAATACCTATTAAAGATATGATTACAATTCTTGAGACAATTGCCGATGTGGCGGAATATACTAAAAATGTAGACGTAATAGTCGAACATGTAAGAAGTGCATTAAGCAGGGTTATTACCAAACTTTATGAAAGTGAGGACGGTACGCTTAAACTGGTCACTTTTGATACACAGACCGAACAGTACCTGATGAATAAACTTCAGCAGCAGGGTGAACAAAAGCAGTTTTTATTAACGGTAGCCGAAATGAACAAACTTGTTGAAGAAATAAACAATGCCGCAGCCGAAATATTAAATAAAGGTATAGCACCGGTTGTGTTAATAGTTGATCCGTTGATTAGGAAACCTCTGGCAGAAATACTTGAAAGGTTCGGGGTTGACGTGGTAGTTCTTTCACATGCCGAAATAGACCCTAACGCTAAATTTGAGGTTCTTGGAAGTATTAGTATTAATTTTAATTCTTAAAAGCTATAAACGTCGCAAAATTATTCCATCTGAAAATTACTTCGATGTCTTTAAAACCGGCGTTTTTTAGCATTTCTATGTTTTCCTGCATGGTGTATGGTATTAAAACGTTTTCAAGGGCTTCTCTTTTTTGTGCTATTTCGTATTCGCTGTAACCCATTTTCTTTTTATATTCGTAATAAATATCAATCATAATTTTATTGAGTTTTTTGTTTTCTGTAATAAGCTTTTCGCTCATTAAAAAAATACCGCCATCTGTCAAAGAATCGTATATTTTTTGAATGAGTTTTTCTCTTTTGAGGGGTCTTATAAACTGAACCGTATAGTTTGCGATAATGGCTTTTGAACCTGAAAAATCATAATTTAAAAAATCATCGTTTATAAACTCAACATTTACACCAAACGCTTTTGCTTTGTTTTTTGCCCTGTTTATCATGGCTGTCGAATTATCTATACCGATAAGTGTCAGTTTGCTCTTTTTTTTAGCAAGTTCTATTAAAAACGTACCGGTTGAACTTCCAAGATCGACCACTTTATCGTTTTCATTTAAAAAGTTTTTAAGTATATTAATTTGAAGGTTTAAGTTTTCTTTGTAAAAAGGTACGCTTCTATTGAGCATATCATCAAATACACTTGCGACTTCTTCGTCAAATTCAAACTGTTTAACTATCGGTTTATTGAAAACTTTGTCTTTCATTCTTATCCTTTGCTATAATTATAGTAATTTTATCAAAAAGGACTTTTTAATGAAAGATGCCACTTTAGCATTACATTTCGGATATGAAAAAGACAAAGAAAAATCAATGCAGGTACCTATTTATATGACAACCGCATACGAATACGAAGATACAGACCATGCGGCAAGGCTTTTTGATTTGCAAGAAGATGGTAATATTTATACGAGAATAGGAAATCCCACAACAAAAGTATTTGAAAAGAGAATAGCGGCACTTGAGAGGGGAATAGACGCGTTGGCTACCGCCAGCGGAATGGCGGCAATTTTTTATGCGATATCAAACCTTGTCAAAAGCGGTGATAATGTTATTATTTCTGATAAATTATATGGCGGAAGCATTACGTTAAATACTCAGACATTAAGACAATTTGATATTAAAGCGAAATATTTCAACGTTCATAATCCTGAAAAACTTGAAGAGCTTATTGATGAAAAAACAAAGCTTATTTTAATAGAAAGTGTGGCAAATCCCGCTTTGACGGTACCTGATTTTGAAACGATAGTAAATATCGCAAAAGAACACAATGTAATCGTAATCTGCGACAATACTATCGCAACGCCTTACGGGGTAAAGCCGATAACTCTTGGCGTGGATATTGTAGTTCACAGTGCGAGTAAATATATTGTCGGAAACGGCAGTGCGATAGCGGGATGTATTATTGAAGCACCTTTTGCCAAGGAAAAACTAAAAACTTCAAGATATCCGCAGTTTAACGAACCGGATGAGAGCTATCACGGGCTTGTTTATAACGAAAAATTTGAAAATCCCTTTATTTCAAGGGCAAGGCTTGCGCTTTTAAGGGATTTTGGGGCGGTAATTTCACCATTTAATTCATGGCTTTTACTGCAGGGGCTTGAGCATTTGCATCTTAGAATTAAAGAGCATTCTGAAAATGCATTAAAAATTGCCAAGTTTTTAGAAAATCACCCTAGAATAAAAAAGGTGAATTATCCGTTTTTAAAAACGGATGAAAATTATAATTATGCTAAAAAATATCTCAAATACGCAGGTGGAATTGTCAGTTTTGAAGTAGATGATTATGAAACGGCCAAAAAAATAGTAAGCAACCTTAAAATATTTTCTCTTGTAACCAACATAGGCGATTCCAAATCGCTTGCCACACATCCGGCAAGCACAACACATCAGCAGTTAAGCAAAGATGAATTAATAGCTGCCGGTGTTCCCGAAGGACTTATTAGACTTAGTATCGGGCTTGAGGATGCGGATGATTTAATAAATGATTTAAAAGAAGCCATTGAAAAAGTTTAGTGAGTTATAATATTTTGATAAAATTACACGAAAAAAGGCAGATATGAAGATTGAAACTAAAATAGCCAAATTTACCAAGCCTTTATATCTTGAAAGCGGCCGTATACTTGAACCGTGGCAGATAATTTATGAAACATACGGTGAACTTAATGAAAATAAAGACAATGTAATACTTATAACACATGCCCTTTCTGGTTCACATCATGCAGCGGGTAAATATGAAGGAGATAGAAAACCAGGCTGGTGGGATGGACTTATTGGTGATGGCAAAGCAATTGATACAACTAAATTTTTTGTAATTTCCACAAATGTAATTGGTAGCTGCTTTGGCTCGACTTCTCCAATGTCTCCTATGTATCCCGGAAGCAGTGAAAGATACAGGCTGAAATTCCCGGTAATTACGATTAAAGATATGGTGAAAGCCCAGAAAATTTTACTTGATTCTTTAGGAATCAGACATTTAAAAGCAGTTATCGGCGGGAGTATGGGCGGAATGCAGGCACTTAGATTTGCCGTTGATTTTCCGGGATTTTGTGAAAACATCATTCCCATTGCCACCACTTATCAGACAAAGCCGTATGTGATAGCTATAAATAAAGCTATGATTGAAGCAATCAGGGCTGATGGTGAATTTAAAAACGGAAATTACGACCCGGAAATTATAAAAGAAAAAGGATTAAAAGGTCTTGCGGCGGCCAGAATGATAGGATATTTAAATTATATTTCACCTAAAACGTTTGAGCGGAAATTCGGAAGGGAATATGTTAAAACCGATGGTATGTTTGAACTTTTTGGAAGATTTCAGGTTGAGAGTTATCTTGAATACAACGGGGCTATGTTTCCTAAATGGTTTGATCCGTTAAGTTATATTTATATTTTAAAAGCAATATCGCTGTTTGATATTTCAAGAGGTTTCGCATCGCTTGAAGAAGCTTTTAGTAAAATAACCGATAAACTGCATTTGATATCCTTTAGCGGTGATACGCTTTTTTTTCCGGAAGAAATGAGGGATATTAAAAGATTTATGGACAGTGTGGGTGGCAGGTGTAATTATTTTGAAATAAACAGTGACTACGGGCATGATAGCTTTTTGGTTGAGATTGATAAATTCGATTTTATTATAAAAGATATTTTAGCCGGAAAAATAAGATAAAGGAAAGGTATGCAGGATTTTGAAAAAAAACTAAATGAAGCAAAAAAACTTTTGGAAAAACTAAACGACCCGGAAATAACACTTCACGAAGCGATGGAGTATTATAAAAAAGGCGTTAAACTTTTAGAGGAAGCAACTAAAATGATAGAAGAAGCAAAACTTCAATTTCAAGAGATAAAATGAAAATAGCCCTTTTACAAAGTGCACAGCTTCCTTTTGATAAAGCAAAATTAAATTATTATCTTAATATTGCAAAAAGTGAAAATGTTAAATTATTCGTTTTGCCCGAATATGTTTTAAACAGATTTTTTAAAGACCTTGAAAAAACACCGCTTAATTTTATAAAAGATCAGTCCAATCACCAGCTAAAACTGTTAAAAAAACTCTCCCTTGTATATAACATCACTATATTGGCTCCGTTGGTTGTTGTAAAAGGACAAAAAAAATTTAAATCGCTTGTAAGGTTTCAAAAAGGAAAAGCAAGGTTTTATTACCAGCAGATTTTAATGCCTTATTCCCACTGGAATGAAGAAAGTTTTTTTGATAAAAAAGAATCAAAACCGCTGATATTTTCAATAGGAAATGTAAGGGTGGGCGCATTGTTTGGATTTGAAGCGCATTTTACCCGGTTTTGGGACTATTTTGCCAAGAAAAAAGTGGATTTGGTTGTAATACCAAGTGTCGGAACGTTTAATTCAAAAAAAAGATGGTTTGAGCTTTTAAAAACGTTTGCTTTTTTAAAAAACGTATATGTCGCCCGTGTAAACAGGGTAGGGGAATGGAACGGATGGAAATTTTACGGAAACAGTTTTGTTGTGGACCCTTATGGAGAGCCGATAAATTATTTAGGTGATAAAGAGGAAATGTTAATAACCGAAATTGATAAAAACACAGTAAAAGAAGCAAGAAAAGAGTGGAAGTTTAATAAGTTGGGTAGTGGATTGTTGATGGTGGATAGTAGATAGTTTTTACCATTAACCATTCACCATCAACTATTAGTCATCAACTATTAACCATCAACTATTAGCCATCAACTATTAGCCATCAACTATCAACTAATCATAAATTTCAAGAATTTCATATGCCGTATTTCTTTTAGCTGGAATTTCCCCGACATCTTTGATTAATTCTATCATTTCCTTTTGATTCATGGCGTTTTGCGCACCGGCGCTTCTGACTACGTTTTCTTCCATCATTGTGGAGCCTAAATCATTCGCACCGTATTGCAAAGCAAGCTGACCAATATAGCTTCCTTGTGTAACCCAGCTGGACTGGATGTTTTTAAAATTATCCAAAAAAAGCCTTGCAACCGCTAAATATCTTAGATATCTGTTTGAAGATGTTTTTTTTGTAACTATGCCTTCTTTGTAAAGAGCAGTGTTGTAAGGCTGAAAACTCCACATTATAAACGCTCTGAAACCTCCCGTTTCATCTTGCAGGCGTCTTATTAATTCCCAGTGATTTACAATTTCTTCAACCGTTTCTACGGTTCCGAACATCATGGTTGCAGTTGTTTTCATTCCTATTTCGTGAGCGGTTTTATGGATTTCAAGCCAGCGTGAAGTATCAATTTTTCTGGGAGCAATAATATCCCTTACCCTGTCGCTTAATATTTCGGCGCCGGCTCCGGGAATTGAGCTGAGCCCTTTTTCTTTTAATCTTTCCAGCACTTCTTTTATTGATATTTTTGATACTTTTGCGATATAGTCAATTTCAGGTGCGCTAAATCCGTGAATGGTAATTTCAGGGTATTTTTGATGTATGTGTTCTACTAAGTTTTCGTAAAAGTCGATTTTTAAATTTGGATGAACGCCTCCTTGAAATAATATCTGAGTACCTCCGATTTCAATCAGTTCGTCTATTTTTTTATCTATTTCTTCAAAACTCAAAATATAAGCGTCTTCATCCCTTTTATGTCTGTAAAAAGCGCAAAATTTACAGTCAATACAGCAGATGTTTGTATAGTTTATATTTCTGTCAACAATAAAAGTGGTGATTTTTTTAGGATGAAGCTCTCTTTTTTTTTCAAGTGCCATTTCTCCTAAAGTAATAAGGTTTTCATTTTTTATTAAATCTATCGCTTTTTTAGTGTCTATTCTCAAAAGTTCTCCTTTTTGCCGTAATATTTTTGTATAATTCAAAAATATTAAATAATTATTTCGATAATAACAAAAAAGGCAGTAAAATGGAAGAAATTCACAAAAAAAATTGATATAAAGGTATAAAGTTATGAATATGTTTGATGCAGTTATAATTGCCGTCACTTTAATATTGGCTATAAAAGGTTTTTTTAATGGTATTATAAAAGAAGTCGCAGGACTTGTCGGAATAGTGGGAGGTCTTTTTTTGGCTTCAAAATTTTTCCATCAAACAGGTGTGTATATAAACGAAAACCTTTTTGAAATTCCAAATAAATCGGCAGTTGATCTGGTCGGATTTATTGTGGTTTTTGTAGGTTTTTGGATTTTAGTGGTTTTTGTCGGGTTTTTGCTTGGAAAAATACTGAAATTAAGTGCGCTCAGTTCGCTTGATAGGATATTAGGATTTATATTTGCAGGAGCTAAATTTTTTCTTTTGGTAAGTATAATAGTTGCAATGTTTTGGCAAGTGGCTTTTGTAAGGGAGAAGATGCAAAAAATAACCAAAAACAGTTTTATTTTGCCAATTTTGGTAAAAACGGGTAAAAAAATTATAAATATAACCCCTCAGGATTTAGAAAAACTCGGGAAAAATGTTAAAATTTCATATTAAACTCGCAAAGGATGTAATGAATGTTTAGTAACGAATATGTAAAACTCAGAATGCAAAAAGCCAAAAAGTTAAAAGAAGCCGGAATTAATCCTTACGGGCATAATGCCAAAAGAGATACGAAAATTTCAGAATTTCTTGAAAAAAACAAAGATGTTGAAACACTTGAAAACAGACGCGATGAAAACAGAAAATTCACTGTAGCCGGACGTGTTAAGTTTTTAAGGCTTATGGGTAAAGCCGCATTTTTTAAAATAGAAGATTTAAGCGGTATATTACAGGTATATATGTCTAAAAATGAGTTAGGGGATAAATTTAATCTTTTGAAAAAAAATCTCGAAGTCGGGGATATAGTTGAAGTTACGGGATATCCTTTTGTAACAAAAACAGGGGAACTTAGTATTCATGCTGATGATGTAAATATTTTAACCAAAGCCATCCATCCTTTACCTGAAAAATATCACGGTTTAGCTGATGTTGAAATTAAATACAGACAGAGATATCTTGATATGATAATGAATAAAGATGTAAGAGACACATTTCTTTTAAGGAGTAAAATTGTTTCACTTGTAAGAGAGTTTTTCTTAAAACACGGATTTTTGGAAGTTGAAACCCCTATGTTGCACACAGTGGTGGGAGGTGCAAACGCAAGACCTTTTATGACTCATCACAATGCCCTTGATATTGATATGAATCTTAGAATCGCTCCGGAACTGTTCTTAAAAAGATTAATAGTCGGTGGTTTTGAGGCGGTTTTTGAACTAAACAGAAATTTCAGAAACGAAGGGATTGACCATACTCACAATCCTGAATTTACGATGATTGAATTTTACTGGGCTTATCATACAAAAGAAGATTTGATGAAATTGACAAAAGAGTTATTTGACTTTTTATTTGAAAAATTAAATCTTCCTAAAAAACTGCAATACGGTGATACGGTTATTGATTTTGACAATTGGACAATAATTTCATATAAAGACGCTTTGGTTAAAATCGGAAACGTACCGGAAGAAATACTTGAAGATGTCGAAGCTATGAAAAAATATTTAAAAGACCGCGGTGTTGAGCTTGAAGAGCACATTGATTCTAAAGGTAAACTGTGGGCGGAACTATTTGATGAGTTTGTAGAAAGTAAGCTAATTGATCCTACATTTGTGACTGATTTTCCTATTGAAATTTCGCCGCTTGCAAGAAGAAGCGATGAAAATCCTGAAATTGCAGAAAGATTTGAACTTTTTATAGCCGGGCGCGAAATAGCTAATGGATTTAACGAGCTTAACGATCCTCTTGATCAATATGAAAGATTCAAAGCCCAGCTTGAAGCTAAAGCTAAAGGTGATGAAGAGGGTATGGATATGGATTATGATTATATCCGAGCACTTCAGTACGGAATGCCTCCTACTGCAGGTGAGGGTATAGGAATAGACAGACTTGTGATGCTTTTAACCAATTCGCATTCTATTAAAGATGTGATATTATTCCCAACTATGAAACCAAAAAAAGAAATAAAAGACGAAGACGACGTAAAATAATAAAAGGAGACATAATGAGTTTAAGAGATTATGATATCGACGTATATTCAATTCTTGAAAAAGAACTTGAAAGACAGACAAATCACTTGGAAATGATAGCGAGTGAAAACTTTACACTCCCTGAAGTTATGGAAGCTATGGGAAGCGTTTTTACAAACAAATACGCTGAAGGATATCCGTATAAAAGATATTACGGCGGATGTGAATATGCGGATTTAGTAGAACAACTTGCAATTGACAGGGCAAAAGAGCTTTTCGGATGTGAGTTTGCAAACGTTCAACCCCATTCCGGAAGTCAGGCCAACGGTGCCGTTTATGTAGCGCTTTTAAAACCTCTTGATAAACTTCTAGGGATGGATTTAAGTAACGGAGGACATTTAACTCACGGTGCGAAAGTTAACTTTTCAGGTAAACATTATCACAGTTTCTCTTACGGAATTGACGAAAAAACCGGAAGAATCGATTACGACAGGGTACGTGATATTGCAAAAATAGTAAAACCTAAAATGATTGTTTGCGGGGCAAGTGCATATCCAAGGGAAATTGACTTTGCAAAATTCAAAGAAATTGCCGATGAAGTGGGTGCTATATTAATGGCTGATATTGCACATATTGCTGGACTTGTAGTTGCGGGTGAGCATCCTCATCCGTTTCCTCACTGTGACGTTGTGACAACCACAACCCACAAAACACTAAGGGGGCCTAGAGGCGGACTGATTCTTACAAACAATGAAGAATATGCTAAAAAAATTAACAGCGCAATCTTCCCTGGGATTCAGGGCGGTCCGCTTGTTCACGTAATTGCGGCAAAAGCTGTAGGATTTAAAATGAATCTTGACCCAAGCTGGAAAGAATACGCAAAACAGGTAAAAGCCAATGCAAAGGTACTTGCGGAAGTGTTGCTAGAAAGAGGTTATGACATAGTAAGCGGAGGGACTGATAACCACTTAGTATTAGTAAGTTTCTTAAATAAAGAATTCAGCGGTAAAGAAGCTGAAGAGGCATTAGGAAGAGCCGGAATTACCGTTAATAAAAACACAGTACCGGGTGAGAAAAGAAGTCCTTTTGTAACAAGTGGCATCAGAATTGGAAGCCCGGCTTTGACTGCCAGAGGTATGAAAGAGGATGAATTCAGACTAATAGCTACAAAAATAGCGGATGTACTAGATGATATTTACAATCTTGAACTTCAGGAAAAAGTAGCGGCCGAACTTAAAGAACTTGCAAGTAAATTCGTAATTTACGACAGACCGACATATTAATAAACGGGGTTTTCCCCGATAAATCAAAGGAGAGAAAAGTGGCTTATACAGTTGATATCTCACTTATTAAAATGAATAAATCTTATTATTATGAATATAAAGGTACAATTGTTAATAAAATCGTTTATAAGGGAAGAACGTTTTTTGATAAATACGAAAAAATCAATAAACCATTAACATATCAGGTTATGAACGATCATGCCGAAAGAAAAATTATTGTGGCTCACGATTTAATCAACAGACAGAGAAATATAGTGGAAAACATTGTTTTTGACTATAACGGAAGAGACCCTGAAAGATTTTGGAACAGGGCAAGTCTGCTTTTAAGGGAAGAAGGATTTTTAAATTTTACCGCATATCATTCTAAAACACCCGGACATTTGCACCTTTATATTCATAAAGGTCATACTACTTTAACTGAAGGGATTCAGATAGCCAAGACGCTTTCTTTAAAACTTGCTTCAAAACTTCCAAAGCAGTGGCGGGTTTTTCCTACGGATGAATTGCCGAGTGAATTTAATATTTTAAATCTACCATATGAGCTATATAAAAAAGAAAGAGGGGCTGCGTGGGCAAAACATATGTAGCCAAAAGGAGAAAAAATGCAAAACAGAGATGATTTGTTAAATTTAAATAATAATAAAAAAAATTTTAAAAAGCCTCTGATATACGGTGCAATAGCTTTTTTGGTATTTATAATTGCAATCTTGGGATTTGCCATTTACAATAATTCATCATCAAAACAGGATAATGTTGTAATTCCTCCGCAGATTAAAGAAACAAAACAGGAAAGTATGTTTAAAGAAGTTCCGATTGAAGACAATAAAGAGTCGTTAGCGGAAAAACTGATAAAAGAGGAAACACCGATTGAAAAACCTCAGGTTGAAGATAAATCAGTACCACAAAATATTAAACCTCAGATTGAAGAAAAAAAAGAAATAAAACAGGTTAGTGTAAAACCGACTCAGAAAAAAGAAAAACCACAAGTCCAAAAGGAAGTTAAAACTGCTCCAAAAGTTCTCAAAAAAGAAAAATATTATATTCAGGTAGCCGCACTTATGAAATACAAAACACCGAATAAAAAATTTCTAAAATTAATAGAAAAAGAAGGATATAAATACAGACTGTATGAAACATCTTATGTAAAAAACGGAAAAAGAATAAACGTAATTAAAATCCTTATAGGACCTTTTGATAAAAATACCGTTAGAAAAGAGCTTCAAAACGTAAAAAGGAAAATTACACAGAATGCTTTTGTTTTTAAGGTTAAGTAATGGTATATGATAAATTTTTAGTGGATGAATTCTCACCGATAGCGATATATAATCAAATAAAGTATTTGTTTCCTAAAGAGCGTATCTTTTTACTTGAAAGTGTTATTAACAATACGGACGGGAATTATACTTTTTTATTTGTGGGTGAGAGAGAAACAATTAAATATCAAAATGATAAAACTTATTATTTCGACTCAAAAGAAGTTAAAACATACAATACCGACCCATTTTCGTTTATGAAAGAGTATTATAAAAACATTGATTTTGAATATTATAAAAAACTCTCCCGTAAATTACAAATCGGTTTTATTGACGGTTTTGTAGGTTATATCGGTTATGATATGGTAAAGGTTTTTGAGCCGGTTTTGAAAAAAAGCATGGATGATTTAACTGATGAAACAAATATTCCGGATTTTTATATGATGAGACCTAAAATGGTAATAGGTTTTTCGCATAAATCTTCCGAGCTTACCATAGTAATTAATGATGATAATTATAAAAATTATCTTTATATCATAAAGGACACTATCAATTCGGAATACAAACATGAACCTTTAAAAAAAGCCAAAATTTTGGAAGAGGCGAAATTTGTTTTTTCAAAAGAGAAGTATTTCAAAATGGTTGAGACTGCAAAAGAGCATATTAAAGCTGGAGATATTTTTCAAATTGTCCTTTCAAACAGACTTAAAGTAAAAGCAAAAGTAGACAGACTTTCTTTTTACAGAAAATTAAGAAGCAAAAACCCTTCTCCGTATCTGTATTTTATCGATATTGATGATTTTGCAATAATAGGCAGTTCCCCCGAAGTAATGGTAAGATTAAATGACGGTATTATATTACTAAGACCGATTGCCGGGACAAGAAAAAGAGGGGATACGTTAAAAAAAGATATTGAAATGGAACATGATATGTTAAGTGATCCAAAAGAGGTTGCAGAGCATATTATGTTGGTTGATTTAGGAAGAAACGATGTCGGACGTGTGGCAAAGCCTGGCAGTGTTAAGGTTGAGGAATTGATGAGAGTTGAGAGGTATTCGCATGTTATGCATTTAGTAAGTGATGTAACAGCTGAAATTGATACTAAATATGATATGTTTGATCTTTTTAAAGCAACTTTTACAGCCGGGACAATGACCGGTGCTCCTAAAATCAAAGCAATGGAATTAATTGCAAAATATGAAGGGCTAAAAAGAGGATATTATGCCGGAAGTGTCGGATATTTCGGATTTGACGGCAATATGGATACCGCAATCACCATCAGAACAGCCATTGTTAAAGATGATGAAGTTATTTTTCAGGCTGGTGCCGGAGTTGTAGCAGACAGTAAACCGGAGCTTGAATATAAAGAAGTTAATAATAAATTGGGAGCTTTGGTTGCCACACTTAAAGAATTATAAAGGATAAGAATGGGGGTTGTAAAAAGTTTTTTAGGCTCAAAAGTTTATTGTAGACCGCAGGGGTTTTTAGATGCCGGTAATGCTTCAATGATAATTACGCCAAACGATATCAAAGCTTTTGAAAACAGAAAAATAAAATATGTCAGTATCGATTTTTCAAAGGTTATAAGTGCAAATATAAATGCCATCAGATTTTTAAATGATATGTTCGAGATGTTATATAAAAAAGAAATAGAATGCAGTTTTTTTAATGTGAACAAAAGTGTTTACAATTTAGCACTTAAAATACCAAACAGATTTTTTAACATTTACGAATCGGAAGATGTTGAAAAAGTTTTTACAAGCGATGAACAGTTGGATAAACAGATTTATATATGCTGCATTGATGATGAAGAAAACCGAAATTTAATCATTTATCATTTGGTAAAAAAAGGTTATATTCCGTCTACCGTTAACAGTGAGAGTGAAATAAAAAAGAGTGATAATATTATTGTTATTAAAGAAAGTATTATTTCTAAATTTTCAAACAGGGTCAGTGCGATTGTAAAAAACAATATTGTTTATTTTTATTTTGACGGATTTTTGGATACAACAATTGCCGATAAATTTGACATAGATTATTTCAGAAGAAGTTTAAGTATCGGATTTAGAATTTTTGTGTTTAATATGACTAATGTTAAAGGTTTAAATATTCATGCCGTAAGTTTCCTTTCAAAACTTGGAGTAGAAAGTGCCGAATACGGTGCATTGATGGCAATAGTAGGATTAAATGCTAAAAATATTCAAAAAAAAATGCTAACCGACCTTGAAGTTGTAGGATTTTTGTTTTTTGCCGATGAAGATGAACTTATGAATTCAAAAGAACTTGAAGAAGTCAAAAAGAATATGGATGTAATTTATAAAAGACAGAAAAAAATAACAAAAGAGCTTGTAAATCTTCTTCCATATTTTGTGAATTCGACAATTGAAACTGTTGAATTGATGACGGGTATTAAAGCTGAAAAGGAAAAACCGGAACTTACCGAAATGCAGCTTGATTTAAATAGTGATGAATATGTTGCTAGCTCACTCGGATTTTACGGTGATATAGACGGTATGGTCGTTTTGATTTTCAGTGAAAAGCTTACAAAAAACATTTCAAAAATCCTTTTAGGAGAAGAAGCACAAACAAAAGAAGAATTGCATGATATCGTAGCGGAGTTTGCAAATATTATTGTCGGAAATACAAAAACCGAATTTGCAAAGCACGATGTTGAAATACATATGACACTTCCTAAAATATTTGATGATATAGAAAGTTTAAAAAATTTAGTAGCTGAAAAAAAAGCAATTGAAGTTAAGTTTTATTTTGACAGTGAAGAGTTTTATTTTTATTTAACACGCTAAAGGAATTGAATGTTTTTGATTTTTGGAAATCCGGTAGATCATTCAAAATCTCCGCTTATGCATAACTATTTTTTTAAGAAAAAAAATATTAACGAATGTTATACAAGATACTGTTTAGAAAACGGAGAGGATATT
>Ga0256836_1000547_pt1 | contig 19162 bp, 14 predicted proteins | sample 4561380metaG_FD_185974 | JGI IMG/M metagenome (GOLD analysis project Ga0256836, IMG submission 185974) | Hydrothermal vent microbial communities from Guaymas Basin, Mexico - 4561-380 | ecosystem: Environmental > Aquatic > Marine > Hydrothermal vents | place: Mexico: Guaymas Basin | collected...
CCTTGTTGGTTTGCCTCTTATAGGTCTGGGATTAGGAGTAGTTTTAATGCTAATTGTTCTCTACAAGAGGTTTGTCCTAAAAGAGCCTGTTGAAGACCTCGGAGGAGTGGAATACGAAGAAAGGGACGAGTGTATAGTGCCGACCATAGAGTATAAGTGCCCGATTAGATATTGGGCAGCTTACGACAATGATAAGCATTAAAGCCTCAGACTCTCTAATGTCTGAGGCCTAATCAACTACTTGACTTTTTCAGCGTTCTTCAAGACCTCCTGCAAGCTCTGAGGGTCTGCATAGACCTTGTTTTTGCTTACAAAAAGCTGGAGTTCTTTTCTTGCCTCCTCAGCTGCTTTTGCATACTCCCTGTAGCTTCCAGCTCCAACAGTTGTGGGAACGGCTCCCTGCTGTTTTGCTTGACTCAGGATTTGGTCTGAAGTAGTTGCTCCCTGTTCTCTTGCTCTTTCAGAGAGAGCCATTCCCAGAGCTCCAGCTGCTACTACGGCTAGTATCTCCGGGTTCCTTGCAGCAAGCCTTGCAACTGTCCTTGCCTTATCTCCGAGGGTTCTAACAAAGTCTCTTATTGCCTCTTTGTTGTTAGAGGCCCATTGGGCAAGTTCAAGTCCTTTTGATATTCCTGCTGCGGCAAGTACTTCCTCAAATGCTGAGTTTCTCTTGAGAGCTTCAAATGCCTTACTCCATTCCGGGGAGCTCCCCATCTCAGCAATGTTTCCTATCTGGTCTGTTATCTGCTTAGAGAAGTTGTCGTACTGTTTGGTAAGGCCTGTCCCGTTTCTCTCAAGGTTTTGGTTTGTTTCGGCTATTGCTTTCTGGGCTTCGTTCATCTTGCCTTCAAGGGTATCAGCAGCAGTTTTGCCTCTATCTTTGGCTTCATTGAAGTAGTGGTATGCAGTTCCTTCTGCCTGTCTAACGGTCTTTTGAGCTTCTTCGGCAACTTGAGAGTTAAACTGGTTGGGATTGACTCTTTTAGCGTAGTCATCGTGAGTTGCAGCAACTCCCTGCTTTATAGCGTTATAGTCCTGTGGAGAGTCTGGAACTTGCAGGCTTTGAGGTAGCAGCTGATTGGCTCTATTCCTATCTCCTTCTACTACTGCTCTATTGAGGGTAGGTATCTGCTCAGCCTGTCTTGCAGCTTCAGGGTCAAGTTGACGGAGTTTCTCTATGAGAGCTCCCATCTGTGCCTGTCCTTCAGGAGTGAACAGTCCGATTGGAGCGTTAGCACTAACACTCAGGTTGTTGGAAGTAGATGTAGTTTCGGCGGCATTCTTGTCAATTCTTGCCTGTTCCTGCCAGTTGTATCCGCTGGTTCCGGCAACTTCTCTGCCTGTTGCTTTATCGTAGCTTCCTCTGTGGACAAAAGATGCAGTTCTATCTCCTCCAAGGCCGAAGGCGTAGTTCCTCGTTCTGTTGGCTCCTTCTCTGATGGAGGCCGTCTGTGAAGACATTGCTCTTTCGCTTATTCCTGCTCTTGAGGCGTAGTCCTGGGAAATCTGGTCTTGATGTCTGAAGGTTTGGCCTTCAGAGTATTGGTCTTTTCCTCCTAAGAAGGTATTTGCGTTCATCTGGGGAGAAATGAGGCTTACAAGTGGACCTAAGCGGGAGGAAAGACCGGCTTTACCTCCTGCTCCTGCTCCGAGAGCTCCTGCTCCTCTGCTGAGGTTGGGGTTGGGGAACTTACTTGTTATATCTCCTCCGGCTCCAACTAAAGTTTCTGAGGTATTTTGCCTGCTGCGGCTTCTATCTCCAGACTCAGAAGTGGAGTATCTTTGCTGGCTTTCAAGGTTTCTGTTAAAACCGGTTTCGTTTCCGGCCGTTGTAGCCGTTTCTACTCCGAGCTGGTTTCCAACTCCCAGGCTAAAGCTGTTGCTCAGCCTTCCTGCTATTCCGGTATTTCCGCTGTTTCCTACGCCGAAGGTTTCCCTGGAGAACTCCTTATTGGCCGTATCTTCCTTTAGTCCTGCGGCATTTTGGAGGCCGTAGCTGGTTCCGGCCTGCTTCTGCTCGTTAACTCCCATACTTCTGTGGACTGTTGGAGTAAGGTTGACTCCGTTGTAGCTCACGGCGGTTCCAGCTTTTAGTACGTTCTCACGGTCAACTATCGTTTTATCTACATCTTCATTAAATCTTCTGCTGAAGAAACCTTCTGTATTTCCAATTTGATAGCCCGTTGAGAAAGTAGATGTAGAGTCCCACTTATTGGCGTTGAAATTGTTAAGAGAGCTGTTGCCTGTACTAACGTTTCCAAGGTTGATGTTACCTGTTGCTGTACTTGCAGCTGCTCCTGAGCTGGCCCCTACAATGCTGGAAGTAATGCCTCCTGCAACTTTTACAAAGGCGTAGGCTGAACCGCTGAGAAGCACAATTGAAATGATTGGTATCATAGAGGCAAGCCAACCTGCTACTGCAAGATGGTCTTTAAGCTGGAGCATTACCAGGGGATAGTTTGCAATGTTAATAATCGGAGTTTTGTATGAAGTAGTTGCTACAAGTCCTTTAAGGCTTGCAAGTTGATGGTTAATGTAGAAGTTAACGAAAGCATTTAAAGTCCCCCAAAGAACAGGGAAAAAATAAATTGCAAAAGCTGTAGCTATGAATTTAATAGGTTCGCCCCTTGCAAGTCCTATAGCGAGAATGATTGGAGTTCCAAGAGCTGCAAGCAGAATTATTACTCCTCTTAGTTTAGGCAAAAATTCCCTAACTTGTTCTCCTGCTGAAACGTTTGAAAGAAACATCTTTTCTTTTGCAGAGGCTATTGTGAGTCCAAGCTGATTAGGATCAACTCCGGCTTCGGCTGCTTTGGCTATAAGGGCATCTTTTGAAACGGTTAAAAGTGCTTCCTGGTAAACTGTATCCTTTGCATTTTCAGCTATTCCCATGTAATATTTGAATTCTCCTTGCAGGAGGTTCTCAAGCGTACTTGGGGAATAGCCCATAGCTTGAGCAAGATTGTTAAAGCTGTCGTTTTTGTCATTGTTTATCCTGTTAACTATTTCGTTTGCTGCATCATCGCAGGTCATTGTGGTTTCTTTTACTTTCCCGCTGGAATCTTTGCTGTAAACTACTGTTGTTCTTGAAGGTTCAACGCTTCCTGCTGTTTTAATAACCTCTACTGCTTTATCCTTGGCTACCTGGTCCGGGTCCATCAATTTATCAAGTAGTGCAGCAAATACGCAGTCCTTGTAGAACTGTACTATTGAGGCCCTCAAGGTTGTATCAGTAGTCGTTATGTATAGACTAGCATCAAGCAAGTTTTTGGGAGCTCCAGCAAGACCTGTTTGAGTATAGCTAACTTCAGAAGGAACAGAGAGAGCCGTTTCAAATGTGTTTGTAAGTATGTATTCTGCTTTACTGGAAACCCATAAAGGGAATGCTACAGCCCAGGGAACGTTGTCAACAACTCCGGATTCTGAAGGGTTTACTTTATCCGTAACAGTAACGGTTATTTTTATTTGAGTTAGGGCCGATATTATGGCTGAGGCTATGATTATGTTCTTGAATATTGTTAACAGGTCTGCATCTCGGCCAAAAGCAGTTCTTCCTAGAGAGAAAGCCAAATATATGGCTGTAGCAGTAGCTAGTATGCTTGCGTAATTATTACTGTTAGTTATTGCAGCGATTGCGTTGAGTACTTCTTTGAGCATACTACCGTAGCCGAAAGTGAAAACTTCGTATGCCATTCTAAACTCCTGCCCTCAGTAGTTATTAGAGAATAGAAATCAGTTTAACTGCATCTTCCAGCGAAAAAGGATAGACCCTCCTTTTTTCGCTGCTGAACGGAAATTTCAGCGTGCTTCCCTGTAGGGCTATTTCTTCAAAGATTCCGTCCAATTTGACTCCATATATCCTCATTAAAGCTGTTCCAAAAAGAAGTTCCCTGAAGGAGTTTGATAATAAGTGCGAATTAACGCCGTCTTCAAAAGTTACCTGACCGTTTTCTCTTTTAACTTTAACCTGTTCAGAACAGATGTTAGTTTCCTCTTTTTCCTGATGTAAGTTTTTCAGCATAATTACAAGGCCTGCTACTTCGTTATGAAAAATTGGAAAACTCATCTTTCCTACGTCATTCTCAATTCTAATGTAAACTTTGGTGTACTTAGAGTTGACTTTATAAAAGTCAACTTTGTAGTGGTACGTTCCGAAGGTTTGACTTACTCCGAGAGCGAAACTCTTTAGAAAGAGCTTTTTAAATGTAAAAATAGGGATTTCGGCCTCTAAACGGGTAAATCCCTGCATTATAGAGATGGTCTCTTCTTCAAGGCTTAAAAGCGTTCCGTCCCTTTCAAGTGTAATATGCATCGGACCCTCCAGAAGCCTAAATATAATATAGCGGCAATTCTAATTTTAGAGGGAATCGTTGTCTGCAATACAAATGCTACTTAGGATTTTATTACTTCTTTCCTTTACCGTCCCTGTTATGGGACAGGACTGTTCTGTTGTCAAACTTCCTTCCATCGGCAAGCTCTACGACATAGAGGAAGTTGACCTCTATCTTTACATTCAAAATAAGTTAAAACAGATAAACTGGTCTGAATTGAACAAGAAAATGAAGAAAAAGATTTTTGCCTATAAGCCCGTTGGTTCAAAAGTTCTTGAATATGCCAAAGAACACAGGATTCGTTTTAAAGACCCTAGCTGGACGCTACCTGTTGATGTAGTTGATGCTGAAGGCAACCTTCTCTTTAAGAAAGGAACCGTGATAAACGTTCTTGAGCGTGTTCCAGAGGAAGTTTGGAAAAGAAGGGTTTATGTTTTTTTTGACCTGAAAGACAAGTGCCAAAAAGAGTTTGTCAAGGAGTTCTTAAGAAAACACAGGGATAAACTCATCTTTCTAATAGCAGACGGACATTCTAATCTGAAGGACATAACGGACTTTATCAAGAAGCTTCACTTTCCTGTTTATTCTCTAACAGATGTTGTTGCCAAGAGATTCGGCGTAGATAAGAGCATATCTGTAGTTTCCTTCGTAAAGAAAAACGGGAAACCTGTTGTGAGAATTGAGGAAATCCCTCCTGAATCAATTAAGCTGGAGGTTTGTCGTGAGAAAGGCAATTAATTTTCTGCTTGCTCTTCTGATATTTTTTTCTACTGCGGGCAGTAGTAAAGCGGGAGATAGTTGCGATTTTTTCAATCCCATAACAGACGTATGCTGGACCTGTATTTTCCCTATCCGAATAGGTGGAATTCAAATTACTCCCTCTTTCGGACAGGCTGATTACACTTCAATTTCAAGTCCTATCTGCGTGTGTATGACGCCTTTTCCGAGACTCGGTTTGACTGTATCTCTATGGGAACCTATAAGGATAGCTGAAACTACTTTAAAGCCATGGAAGTTCCCGGATTTTTGTCTTGACTTGAAAATATCAAAAGTTCCAGCAGGAGGGACTACCTCAAATGCTGCTAATAATCAGAGAAAACAGGCTTGGCAAGTTCATTGGTTTATCTATCCGATATTTGAAATGATGAACGTAGGTGTTGACTTTATTTGTCTTGAACATCCTGGAGGAATGGACATAGCCTATGTTTCAGAGCTTGATCCTACCTGGAACGACGATTTTACGGCCTTGTTCGTTTATCCTGAGACCATCTTGTTTGCTAATCCGATAGCCGAATTTGCCTGCTTGCCCGATAGAGCTCTTACTTCAGTTAAACAATTCGGTTTAACTCCTCTCTTCTGGTGTGCAGGAAACTGGGGAACTACTTATCCCTTTACTAAGGTGATTTGTTCCGATAACCCTACTGTTAGTGCTGCTCTTTCTGTTGCAAAGGCTAATGCTAAGTTTCACAGAAACCTAGTGGAATTAAAAACTATCGGAAAAAGTGCTCTCTGTGCCCCTACTCCTTCTTTCATCTTTCCTAAGAAACAATACAAGTACCAGCTTGCAAAGCCGATTAAAGGAGCTAGCTGCGTCCCTATTGGAGAGGATGGTATTTGGTGGACCATTCTAAAAGAGCCTTTTACCGGAGATACATATCACTCTTTCGTTGTATGGAGGAAAAGGGATTGCTGTGCCTTTTGATGTTGATGTTCAGTTCAGTACTTGCTTTTGCGGGACAACAGGAACTTCCTAATATTCCTGCTGTTTCTCAGAACTTAGAGAAGAAAGTAGAGGAAGTAAAAAAGACTAAAGATTTCCAGAGATTTAAGAAGCTTTACGAGGAGAAGGAGAAAGAAGCCGAGGCTTTGATTAAGGGTAGCTGCAGCAATAGGGAGCTCCAGGAAAAGTTTGATTCAATCAGGAACTACTACACTTCAGAGGCCTTTAGGAAGCAAGTAGAGGAAGCTAAGAAGCAGATTTTTGGTTGGAGAAAAGACATTGGAAAGTACGGCCGACAGGCAAAGAAAGTTACTGAAGGACTCGGAGCTGAAGCTAAAGGTTACTACCTGTACGTTTTTCTTTCCAAGAGTTTAGGAAGAAACTTTGATATATACCTTTCAGATTTAGATGTGCTGCTTGAAAAACAGGGAAATGATATTAGGATTCTTCCGTATGTGGTTCTAAGGGGACTCCTTGTGGATCAAACCGGTAAGCCTTCCTTCAAAGTAACTGTTAATTGGTTGAGAAGGTACATGGAGAAACACAAAGTACAGGTTTTAATAGACCCTCTGCTTTATCATAAATACCAAGTTCTCCAAGTTCCTTGCTTAGTTTTGGTGTCAAATGACAAAGAGTGTTTAGAAAGTTATATTGGTTGTGGATATTCAGTTTTTGGGTTTCTCAGCGAAGTAGAAAAAAGGGCTAAATCGGAGAATCTAAAGGAGCTGTTGAGGGAGATTGAATAATGAGGAGGAGCATCTGTATAGCTCTGAGCCTCCTTCTTTGTGGAACGGCTTTAGCAGACGAGAAAGAAAACGCAAAAATTATGGGAAGAAAGGCCTCAGTTCAGGCTAAAGACTTTATCAAGAACAATCTTTCAAACTTTGGAAAAGCTCTTTCTTCAGGAGGAGAGCTCTCAACTATAAAGGGAAAGAAGTTTTCGGTTAATCTCAATAAGCCTTCTTCTCCTTCTGGACAGATTAAGCTCTACCTTTCAGGAGGAGACCTTTATGCTTCTATAACGGGAAAGTTGAGTCCTACTCATATTTCAGGCATTTGTGAAAACGGTTACATATCTTGTTCTCCGGGAACTTGGAACAACTGCAAGTACTTTATCTATGATAACGGAGCTTTCAGGGAAGCTGATGCCTACCAAGAACTTATAAGCTGTTTTTGTATTTCTCAGGGAGCCTGCAACTTCAGATGGTCAAAAAATTGGCTGAAGTGGGTTCTTGATAAGTTTACCTATATGCTCAACTACACTAATGCCTCTTTTACAGATGTTATCACCGAGAATTCAGCAACGAGAGATTTTACTGCTGTTGAAACTGTAAAAGTCTCAGAATCAGACCTGCGGGACAAAGATAAGGCTATACAGGAAATAGAAAGTAATGATATGGTTAAAGCTTATGAGGCAAACCCTTATACCTCAAAGAGCAATCAGAGGGAATGCAAGATAGCAAACTTTCTTAACGGTTCCGGACAAACTATAAAAACAAAGCTCGTATTTCTCAACGGCAAAGAGCTGAAAGGAACTGTTTGTATAGGCATGGAACAGGATAACGGTTCTGTTTACAAGTGCTATCTCCCTAACAACCTATCCGTAAGTTGTGGAACAGGTTGGGCTCACTACGTATGCGGCAAGTTTGGAGTTAAGTGGAGCGTTGCAGATGACGTAGGAGAGCAACTTATAGTTGGTGGGAATACTATCGTTTACAGGAAGATTCACGGTGGAGGCAATGAGGGGCAAAGCGGTACCTTAACTTGCGATTTAGAATCTGGAAACTGCAATTGTTCAGTATCAGGAGCGGGAGCTTTTAGTTGTTCTTCTTTTAACGTTCAACAGCCCGGAGGTTGTGCTCAAGTTAGCTTTTCAGTTTGGAATAATGGAGCCTGTAACGGTGCTGGTACGGGAAGCTTTTGGGTTTACGTAAAGGAGGTTCCTGATGTTTCCGTGATTCATTACAACACCTGCAGGTCTATTTCTAAAAAGTGTAAGTTAAAGGATGAGTGGGTATGTTTCTATCCTCCGTCTTCAAACTATTCAAATGCAGGAGTTAACGAAAATTACTGTGTTCAGACTGTTACCAACTATCACAGGCACTCTTTCACCAAATTTGTCTGCTATGAGTTTAAGTCCTCTAACCTTGGACTCAACTGGAAAGTTTGTATGAACGGTCAAGATATTTTAGCTATCTCTCCAGACGGGCAAAGTTATAAGCTTAGAAAGTTTAGTTATCCTGAAGGTTGGACTTACGTGAGACGGGTTTATGTTTGTCCTGAGGAAGAAGGACTTAACATAGATAAAGCTATCAATCGGGCTAACTATATTAAAGAGCATTCCACTTTTAACAGCAAGAAAGTAGCTTATTCAGGCCAGATGGGATGTTCTCAGGTTAACGACAAGTGGGTATGCTATGCAAATAACAAGGTTTATAACAGTCAAAGTGCTTGCGAGGCTGAATGCTCGTATCAAACAGACGTTGACGTAGGTGAATCTCCTTGGCCTTTGTGTAAAGTCGGAAATAGTGAAGGGGTTTATGTCTGCAAAGTTGCTATTGTAGGAAACGAAGTAAGAGCTGTTAGTAATGATAACGGAACTGACACAGCTCCCAATAGGATTGATATAGGTAGCCAAAACTACGAGTATAGGCCTTGTGAAGCAAGAGTGGATGATTCTGGAAGGGTTAGCTACTATTGTCCAGTTTCAGAAGGAGAACAGATATTAGAAGACTGCAAGTGTGATACCTCAGATGAAGCTATGAAAGCAATAACAACTGTAGAAACTCTTGACCAGATGAGCCACGATATTATTTGTTCAAGTTCTCCACCGTAGTAGGGAGGAAAGATGAGAGATAGCCTAAAGAAAATGTTATTTTTCTTTGCTTTTGCCTTGTTAATGGGGCTATCTCCAGCTTACTCTAAGATAGATAACGTTACGACTTCATTCATGCACAGCGTTGGAGATAGTCTGTATGCCTTGACGGATGACTACTATTCTTACGACGAGCTTGACGATATTGATGAGTTCTTTCAGAAGCAAGGGGATAAGTTTCACGTAGCAAGCTACAGCGAAATTGATGTCTCCAAACTTAAAGAATTATTCACGTACGATTACCTTCTTGTTAAGGAAGGCCTTTTAGATGTCTATGCAGGAAAGCTGTGTGAGAGGACGAGCTTAGGCGATGTAGAAATTTGGAAGTGCAAGGGTAAAGCATTTGCCTTAGATAGCAAACATAAGGTTCTCCTTATCGGAGAAAACCAGAGCGAAGACCTTAATGTTGATTTACCGTTCTGTAAGAAAAGATGCTACGATGCAAGGGCCATACTCAAGAGTGGTCCGGTAGATTGGGATTACAGTCAAGGTAATAAGGAGTACGTACTTCAGATAAAGAAAGGTCTAATTATAAGAGGTATTATTAGACCTTACGGGGAAGGATGCTTTCTTCAGGGGCCTCTGTCTGTCTGCGTTGATGGAGGTAATCTCACTATTTCCTTTTCTTATCCGGATGGCCAAACTTACTACGTTTCAGCTCCCGTGCAGATGAAGTATTGGAATACTTTTAGAGCGACTATAAATCCGAATCTTATCGGTCTTTTTGTTAGACAACACGGTTCAGACAAAAGAGAATTCAATTATGCAGACCTCGTTTACAAGCCTGTTGACAACGACAAAATAGGTTATGTCTATAAGGTAAAAGTTGTAGCAAAGAGAATTACCAATGATCCGTACGAGTGGGTTAGGTTCCGTATAGAAAGTGGAGAAGCGAAAAGCCCTTTTTGTGGAGAACAAGTTGCTTTTTGCCTTTACAACTTTCTCAATACTCATGCCTGGAAGGAAGGAGAGAGAATTTATTACGGAGCTGTTCTAGCTAAGAATATCAATTACTATCAGGCTTCCTCGGCCATTTACAGAAGGAACGGCACTTATGAGGTAAAGTTCAATACGGGAGACTTGTACGTAGGAAATGATGATAAGAAAGCGGGAATTATAGGGTATTGGAAGGGAAAAGACGGAAGCTTTGGGGTCTATCAGCTTGATTACAAGGATAATTTCGTTGAAAAGTACGGTTATGAAATCAACTATTCAACTTTAACTCCGGAAAAGGTAGGCTTTTTCAGAGAAAAGAAAGATTACGCCTCTTACTTTTACGGCTTTGAATCAAATAGGAAGAGAAACTGGATTGTTAACAAGATACCTTATCCAGCTCTTTGGGAAGATACGGGAAAGAAACTGGATGTAAATGACTGTAGCGTCAACGTAGGTGGTAAATGTGCAACAGTTCCTCAATCTGTTAGCTGTCCTGCAGGCTATACCTATATGGATGATAGATGCGTTAAACAGATAGAGTGTCCAGAGGGAGGATACTACAACCCTCAGACTAACAGATGTGAGAAGCAACCTACCTGTAGGCTAAAAATCAAAGACCTTAATCCCTACATTGTGGGACTTTATGAAGTTGGACTTGGAAGGAAACCTGAGATTTCAGGGTTTATGTATTGGCAAACCTCCTGGGGAATGAGCGTTCCTGATTACGATAAAGTTCTTTCGCTTATCCGTGCTGCAAGAGAAAACGGAGAAGTTATCTGTGGTAAGCATTCCTCGGAGCTCTCAGATAAAGCTCTAAAAATAATCTCTGCTTACCTTTGGTACGTTGGTAGATGTCCAGACCCGGAAGGTTTTAGCTATTGGCTCAACGACCCCAACTTTAACCTTGAAACCTTTAAGGCTGCCGCTGATGAAAAGGAACCGGGGAAACATCCCAATCCCCCCTATATCGTTGACTGTCCGATGGGATACGAGAGAGAGGGAGAATTCTGCGTGTCAACTCCCTGTGCAAATCCAGGAGAAGCGGACATAGCTTGCGGCTCTTACTCTTACGATAAGAGTGCCAATATTTGCTACAAAACCGATGTTTGTGAGCCTGGAGATAAACTTGACCCAGTTAAAGACTACTGTTACAACACAAACTTTTCTGCTACGTGCCCGGATGGAACTACTTATGATAAGAATACAGGATACTGCATAAGTAAAACTGCTTACGGTAAAGTAGTTACCGATGACGGAGTTTTTGAGGAAAAGTACAACCTATGTCCCAAAGGCCAAGTGGAGCTCTATCAAGGAGAAGGGAAGGACTTTGAAGGAAAGTGCTTTACCTATAAAGAGAAAGCCGATTGTTATAAAGGTAGAGTTAACGGTCTTGATGAGGATAGGTTTGGGAACTACTGCTACCTTCAGCTAAAAAGGCCCCCAGACGTTTGCCCAAGCGACGGTAGGAGCTACACTCTTTTAAGACCTCCTAAAGCTGATTACGTCTGTGAAACTACGAGAAGGCCTGTTTGCGACTGGGGAGATTACAGAAGGGGAGATAAATGCTACTACCAGACCAATCCCCGCTGTCCCCTTCCTCACGGCCAACTCTCTGGAGGAACCTGTAAAGGCTGGGTAAGTGCATCTTGCCCTTCAGGTTATTTTCTCAATACCTACACAGATAGATGTGAGAGAACTACCTCTCCCCACTGCTACGGAGGAACTGTAAGGGACGGAGGCTCTTGCTACTACACTAAGGATAAAGAGTGCCCTTGGTGGACTGTTGAACAGCCTGACGGCAGATGTAAGTCCAAGTACTGCGATGATGACGAGGACGATAGCTACTGCTACTACGATAAGGAATGCCCTTCTGGTTATTACTACAAGGACTCTATTGGTAAGTGCGTGAGGTACGCCAATAGTGCTTGTTCTTTTGGTTATTACTACGATTCAAGCAGAGACGTTTGTGTTGAGGAAACCTATCCTTCTTGTCCTTACGGTTACTACTATAACTATTCAACAGATAGATGCGAAAGGGCTATAGATGCTTGTTCTTATGAAGCTATTGGAAGATACGGCTACTCTTACGATTACAGTACTGGAAAGTGCCTTAAGTATAAGGAAAATGCCTGCAGGAACAGGAGTTCTTACTCAGATTGGAGCTATGACAGCTCAAGGGACATTTGCTATCACAGGGAACCTGCTGAGTGCTATCAGGGAGAGAAAAAGAGGGACCCGGATACAGGCTGGAGTGCCTGCTATGAAAAGGAAACTCAAACTACGAGCTACTATCCTTCAGCTTCAAAGACCGACCCTGGAAGGATTTACTGCCGCAACGGCTACTACTACTGGAAAGATAGATGCTACAAGCTGGAGGGAACCGCTTGTGAAGGCAATTACTACTCCCTCAAGAGGAGAAATGAGCTGGTAGTTCTTGGCTGGGGCAACAGGTATGACGAGTGGACAGGTAAGTGCTGGGTCAAGATACAGGATGCTTGCGGTGCTGGTTCTTACCCTCTTAGAGGGGAGTTTACAAGCGAAATTCATTGCCTAAAGAAAAAGAAAGACCTGAGTAAAAACGTGTTTGAGCCGGATGTAAAAGAGTTTTCCCTGGAGCTATGTAACTACTTGGCAAAAACTAATTTCAATACTTCCTGCAATGTTACAGTTAATCCTTTAATGCACGATGCTCATTCAATAGCAGATGTTAAATACAATCCAGTATGCCCTCTTGATCCGAATAGCCAATGTATAGATGTTGGCGGACAGATGCAACTTTGCGGAACTAATAAGATTTGTATAGGATGTGGAGATTATGATTTGATTTCTCAGAACTTAGGCTATTCTATGTTCCAAAAGGTTCACTATGAAGGAGATAAGGCTTACGGAATTAGCTGGTTTGAAATGCCTCCAACTTATATCCAGCAGACTGTAGCTAATGCAGGTGGAAGGCTTCCTAAGAAGAGCGAAGTTTCTAAGTTTAAAGAGTTCTTTAACATTTCGGATATCTGGTATGAAGGTGATGGAGATTTAGAAAATCCAGATGTTAAGAAATACTTAGGTATTGTCTGGGAAGACCCGAACAAGGTAGGTTTCCTCGGAATTTGCATAACAGATGACAACGGGGACGGCCTGTGTACAGCTGATATGGTTGAGTGCTACCGTCAAGGAGGAAAATGGATTTGTCCTTACGGACAGGACTATCCTTGCCAACCATACGAGGGGAAATATTACTGTTCTAAGTACTCAGATACTTGTAGGAACATGTCTAACCCTGAGTATGCTATGCAGAATACCGATACTCCACAAGGTATAAACGACAAGAAAAACGACGGAGAAGTTGATGAGAACGGCTGTAAAGGAACAGTCTATATTTTCAACGGTAGAGATTTAAGATGCCGTCCTCCTGGATTCCAAACAGGTTTTAGTGATTGCTGTAAGAAGACAAAAACTTGGTTTGGGCTTGGTTACTGTAATCAGAGTGAGAAAGAGCTTGCTGCTTTGAGGTCTTGGGGCAAGCTTGACGGTCAATGTCATTACGTTGGTAAGTACTGTGCGGTAAAAGTTCTGGGAATTTGCCTGCAGAAGAAGAAAACTTATTGCTGTTTTAACTCAGTTCTTGCAAGGATAGTTCAAGAACAAGGAAGGGAACAGCTTGGTCTAGACTGGGGAAGTCCCAAATCTCCAAACTGTCGTGGCTTTACTCCTGAAGAATTCCAAAAGCTTGACTTTTCCAAGATGGACTTCTCTGAATGGTATAGCGACCTCCAAAAGAGGATTGATAAAAACTTCAAGCAGTTTAAGCAAAATGTTGGCAAACAGATTACGAACTATTTTAATGAGGTAGTTTCAAAGTAATAGGGAGGCTGAAAACCTTGAGAGCTTGTTTACTAGCTCTTTTGTTTGCTCTTTCCCAGCCTGCTTTTGCAGGCTTTTTCAATTCGGAAAAAGAAACTGGATGGTTCTGGAAGAAAGAACCATCTGAAGAGAAGACGGAGGAAAAGAAAGAACAGAAAAGAGAACAAAGGAAGCCTCCGGTCTTTTCTACTGCCCGCAGTAGAAAAGAACTCGTTAACAAACGAGCAGAACTCCTGTTAAAACTTCCTGAAAGCATTACGGAAGAAGAACTTGATAAGCTAACACCTAAACAGGTAGGCAAGCTTTGGGAGCTCTACTATGAGAGAGCTCTTTGGCAACCCAATGAAAAGGACTATGAAAACCTGCTAAAAATACAGAACTATGCCATTAAGAAATCCCGCCTCCACTTTGTAGCGATGCTTGACGTTCTTAGAAGGCATCCTGAATGGAATCCGAACGTTAAAGAGCCTATTCAGACGTACGGAAGGAGAGTTAACTTTAAGGCTAAAGAGAGGGAAATAAACGAGTATCTGAAGAAGTATAAAGACAAAGCAGGCCTCTACTTCTTCTTTGAAAGAAACTGCAAGTTCTGTATGGCCGAAGCCAAAATACTCAAAATGTTTCAAAGGCTTACCGGATGGAGTGTTCTTCCTATTTCGGTTGACGGAGGATGCCTTGAAGATTATCCGGAATGCCAAATTGATAAAGGACTTGCTGAAAAGTTAGGAATTAGGCTTTATCCAGCTATCTTCCTAGTTATTCCGAACTATAACGGAAAGCACTTTATTCAGCCTGTTAGTTACGGCATAATGCCTTTAGACCAGCTGAGAAAGACGATATATTATATTCTGTACACGCTTGAAAACGGCCATCCTCCTGAAGTTGATAAGGGGGACTGGAGAAAGCTGAAGAAAACGGTAGAAAAGAAAGTGCCGAAATTGCCCGAAAGATTCAAGGGAGTAGCTTCGGTACTAAATGAACCTGAGAAAAAAGCAGATAAGAACTTTGATAACCTGTTCTGGGGAGAAAAATGAGGAGTAAGCTGAGAATTTTTCTAAGTTCGGTTATAAGTAGCTTTTTGCTGTTTTCGGCTTCTCAGGCTGGAATAGATAGCGACCTAAAGGACGCTTACAACGACTTGCTCATTAACTCTTCTAACCCTAAAGTAGTTGAAGGACAGGAAAGAGGCTACATTACTCTCGGTTCAATTTATTACAGAACTCCACGTTCTAAAGTGAACCTGTTAACGATTACTCCTCCGAGCATCAGAACTGGTTGTTCAGGTGTTGATTTTACGGCTGGAGCTCTTTCCTACCTTAACGCAGACCAGCTGGTTAGTTGGCTTCAAAGTACCTTGCAGGCTGCACCAGCAATAGCTTTTGAGGTTGCTCTAGAAAAGTACCTTCCCGGAGTTAAAAGCGTTTTGAATGAAGTATCTCAACTTGCACAAACGGTCAATCAGATGAACCTGGACAGCTGTCAAGCTTCAAGAAAACTGGTCTATTCAATTTTGGGAGACCCTTCAGAACAACAAGCAGAAAAGGAAAAGCAGATAGCCAGCAACGAGTCAACAAAAAAAGGACTTGTTAGCGACTTCTTTGCATCAATCAACAGTATGGCCAAAGACTTCAAGAGTAAGCTTGACAGCTTCTTTAATTCCGGGAACTCTGCAGCCCAAAAATTAAAAGAAGACTCTAAGCAGATTAGAGGAGATTACCTTTACAACTCCTTACAGGCTAAGTACGGAAAGAACTTTGATGAGCATAACGCAGTAGCAAGACTTCAGTTTAGGATTCTTGCTTCATTGATTGGAGATGCTGTTTTAAAAAGGAAAGGTAATGCAACAGACTCTCCAGAGGAATCAGAACTTTATGATCTCACATACGTTAAACCTACAATCAACAGCGTTGAAGATTTACTTAACGTTCCTTCACCAGGAGTCGGAAAAATTTACAGGATTGTAGATATAACAGATTCGCTCGGAAGCTTTAAAGGGGTTGATCCAAGCAGTACAGAAGACCTTTATACAAGTATGAAAAACTACTGTAAGGCTGTGGTCCCCAGTAGTTATATGTTTCTTTGTGATACAAATCCTGGGCTTTCTACCGTAGTTGAGGCTAATCTTAGGAACATTTACGAGAAGATAATTACTCATCAGCCTCTTGAGGAAAAAGACAAGCAGTTTGTATCAACCTGTCCTTTACCGATTTTAAAGTGGCTGAACGTACTTGCTTACTATCCTTCCGTTGCCGATACCTTCATATCTAATAGCAAAGATTGGATAGCTACGTTTTACTTAGAAGCCCTTATTAGCGACGCCTTCAAAAACGCCGTAATTATCCCGTGGCGTAAAATGCCTGAAAGCCAAAAAAAAGACTTGGTTAAGCTCTATATGGTTTCAAGGGATAGGCTTAAAGAACTATACGAGATTAGAAGAAAGAACAAGGATTTCATTCAGACGTTTGATGACTTTGCAAATTTCGTTTCCCACTTTGAAAAGAGTCTAGTGGTAAAACTTTCTGAGAACAAGATTTACAGCAACTTGTAAAGAATGAGGTAAAGAGTGTTTGTATCAGGAGGAGAAATAAACGTTACTAATGAGCACATAGAATTTAAGCCTGTTGAAACGAACATCTATTACCCAGGAGGAGATATTAAAGGGAAATCCCCTCTTTCGTTCAAGACATCACTTTCAGACTACGGAGTGTTCCTTTTTAAGAGGTCCCTTCTGAAAGCTGCTTTCGGATTCAAAAATCAGATTGAAAACTTCAACTCAGGCGTTAAGTTCTTCGTATCAGGACACATCAGAGGAATAAAGATTAAGCTGTACAGAGAAGGGGCTGGGTCGTCATTCATAGTAACGAGGGAAAAAGCAATAGCTCTTAGAGAAGCTTTATCTGCGACGAGGTTCTTTTCTACAGAACTTTCTTTACCGGATGGAAACGTGCTCCTCCTAAAGGAAAGAAACGACGGCCTAAACATTTTTTATACAAAGAACGGGAAAAGTGCAACTTTGGATTTAGCGAGCCTAATTTATTTTAAAAAGATGGTATGGAAGGCTATACGGAATGAATACGCTTCATACGAATATTTTGGAGAACTCTCAATAAGGATTACTCCAGATAGAAAGCTTTGGGTTAACAATACAAGTGTTTTCTTAACAAAAGAAAGAGCACTTGAGCTACTATGTATGAAATAGGCAAATTTAATCTAAAGAGACGGCCACCTACAAGGCCGTCTTCAGTTAGGATTGATTTGAAAAATGAAGGCTAGGTAAAAACTATGCCGTCAAAGAATGGAAAGTTTCCCATCAGGACAGCCACTATTGACGGCGTAAGAATAACGCTTCCCATTCTAACTTCCAAGTTAGGATATTGCTCTCTCCACTTAATTACTTCTTGCAGAGCACTATTTGGGTCTGAAGTTTTTGAGAAGAAGTAAACTGTATTTCTTTCCTCATCCAGCAAAGTAACAATCTCACGAGAATCGTCTTTGTGATAGGCCAATCTAAAGGATTTACCGGGATTAGAATCCAATATTTCCTTTAGGTCTTGAAGTTTTCTAACCCATATAGTTATCATCATCCCCTCCCAAATCCTTGTAAGGGTTTATCAGGAGTAATCCTTCTTTTTCCAGCTCTTTTTTAATGTTTCCAAAGTGCTTATCGCCTGAAACAACTGCAACGCTTCCCTTTTCTCTCAGATAAAAAGCAGCAGCAAGAACGTGGGCATCTTCCCAGTCCACTTTTCTAAGCATTCCACACAAGGGAGTTTCCAGATAGCTTTCATATTTAGCTTCCTGTATAATTTCAGGAGATAAGTGCTCAAGAGTAGCTTCAAGTAAACCCAATAGTTCTTCTTCTGTAATCTCTTTTACTGCTTCTCCTCTTTTTTCCTTTCTTCGTCTTCTTTCCTTGCATACCTCTACAAAAACTTTCTTCAAAATTTCGTAGGTCTTTGAAGGAAGAAAAAACTCCCCAAGCAATTTAAGAGTGGAAAGCCTCTTGAGCGTTGCCCCCCGCCTATTCCTTCCGTCCATCTCGTTGAGGCAAGGGGGCAACGCTGAGGAAATCACCGAGTTTGCGTCAAGCACAAAGAAATCAATCTGAAGGTTTAACAGCTGGTAAAGAAACTGCTCCGAACTTGATGCCATGATTAGCCTCCTTACAAATATTTAACTTGTAAGCCTCTAAAGCCAAAGTATTCAAAACCGTTAAGACGGCTAAGAGGTCTGAGGACTTACCAAATTCCTTAGCCAAAGATAGGTCAACAAAGTAGCCAACCGGTTTGTTGTGAGAGGTAATAACCGTAAAAAGCCCTAAAGCCTTATCAGGAGAACCGTAAAGTCTCCTCTTGTTAGATACGTTTGCCTTCGGCAACACTTTTTCTAAAGCCTCCTCAATCGCACTTTCAATAAACATCATCTTGACTACCTTAGAGATAGCTTTAAAAGAGTTTTCGTCTCCTAACTTTCCCTCCTTAAGAGCAGTTTTTAGGTAGTCCGAAAACTTCTCCTCAAAGTTTTTCCTCCTCCTTACCTCTTTAAATTCCTTCACCTCCTTAAGTTGTCTTAACATTTCTCCTCCTGCAATAACGATTTAATTAACGACGACTTAATTAACCTCCTACCTCTCTATACCTCCTTTTTGCCTCTAACAAATGTTAGACACTTTTGACTAAAAAGTCAAGTAGGAAAGTTGGCGTAGTAAAAAACAGACTTGCAAAAAGTGATAGAAGACTTCTCAGCGAGAACTCAGCTCCTTCTTTAGTTTTTTAACCGCTGAATCGCAATAAGACCAAGTATAGGGCGAATTAATGAGCCTAACCGTTTTTAAAGCAGCGATAACAGGATTCAATGCTCTCCAGAGAGAAGTGTTTAAAGCTTCCTTTTCAAGCAGAGAGACTATTTCCAGGGCTCTTTCAATGTTTCTCTCTTCTACTGCGGAAATAAGAGCCTTAAGAGCACTTTCCACAGAAAACGACCCAATTCCCTTATCAAACACCCCAGAACCTCCTTGAAAGCTGCTGGTCTGAAAGAATAGCCCACTTAACGCTCTCGCTCCTTGCAAACTGCTCAAGGTTTCACTATATTTCATTAGTGAACTTAATACTTCGTTAGTGAGTTGTCAATATGAAAGGAACGATGAGAATTTCGGAATTTGCAGAAAGAGTAGGACTTCACCCTCAGACAGTTAGAGCAATGATAAAGAGAGGAGAGCTCAAACCTTACATTACTCCCTCTGGACAGTATCGGTTCACAGAAGAACATATCAAGCAAGTATTGGGAATAAATGAAAGAAGGAATGGTAAGGTAGCTATTTATGCAAGGGTATCAACTCAAAAACAGAAAGAGTATCTCCAAAACCAAGTAGAGGTCTGTAAGCAGTTTTTGGCATCTAAGGGATTACAGGTAGATGAAATCATTACCGATGTAGCAAGTTCT
>Ga0256836_1000548_pt1 | contig 19127 bp, 19 predicted proteins | sample 4561380metaG_FD_185974 | JGI IMG/M metagenome (GOLD analysis project Ga0256836, IMG submission 185974) | Hydrothermal vent microbial communities from Guaymas Basin, Mexico - 4561-380 | ecosystem: Environmental > Aquatic > Marine > Hydrothermal vents | place: Mexico: Guaymas Basin | collected...
TTTTTGATATAATTTCATTCCTGTCCCCGTAGCTCAGCTGGATAGAGCGTCGCCCTGCGGAGGCGAAGGTCGTGCGTTCGAATCGCGCCGGGGACGCCAGAAGTCCTGCTTCAAAACCCCTAAATTTCGGTAGTTTTAAGCACTTTTGAAGATAAAAAACCCACCCGCAAAACCCACCCGTTAACAAAATCTCTTGCAAATTTAAAAAACTTAACAACATTTTTAATTAATTGTTACAATATTAAACATATTTGTTTTTATATCAGTAAAAAAGAGAAAAGAGAGGTTGTTTTGAAGAGTGTCTGGCACTACTTGAAAGAAGATGAGAGAAAAAAAATAGAAAAGAAAAATATATCTATTTTTTAAAATTTTGGAAATTCATTAAAATCTTTATCGTCAAAATCAAAATTATCTTTCTTCTTTTTTATTTTATTTGTTATTTTTGTTGTGTTTACTTTATCAATTGCTTTAAAATCCCACCCCATTTTTTTTAAAAAATTTTTGATCTCTTTTATTTTTTCTAATGATTTTTTGTCACTAGCATAATATATATCTAACTTTTGAATAATTCTATTTTTTACTAAATTTTTAAAATCTTTGTAAGAATATTTAACATTGTTAATTTTTATGTAATCTTCGTAAACAATAACTTTTACTGTAAAGTTACTCATGAATTTTTTTATATCTTTTTGTCTTTTATTTAAAGCGTAGTTCTCTTGTGCTAAAGCTTTATTTTTTGTAATTAGCTCTTTATTTTCTTTTTCTAATTTTTTTACTTTTGTAATTAATTCTTTTAATTCTTTTTGAGTTTTTAAATTTGTTGTATCTCTGTTGTTAAAAGAAGCTACAACAATAATAATTACAAACAAAACTAACATAATATCTAAGAAAGGAGCAATATTAATTACGTCCTTTTTTTTAAAAAAACTATTCTGTAACATTTTTAGCCTCTTTTTTATAAAGAGTTAAAACTCTGTTTGCATATTCTTCTAAATAATTTAAAATAAAATTACCTATCACCGCTACAATAATTGCAGCAGCAGTGCTGGTTAATGGAAGCGCTAAACTTGCTACAAGCTTTGTTTTATCTACATTAATGTTTTGTAAAGTAATTAAAATTCCTATTACCGTTCCAAAGAGCCCGATGTACACGCTATTTGTAGTAATACTACTAATTAAGTGTAACCCTTTTTGCAGTTCTAAAGTTAAGTCTTCTTCTGTATTAAATTTATCTAAATTGTTTATAAAAAATTTATACTTAATAACTCTGCTTAAAAATGAAATAAATAAAAAAATAAGGGAAAAAATCAAAAAAGCAGCTACTCCCTGCTCTGTTACAATTTTTATTTTTTCTAAATTCATTTTCACTCCTTTTTATTGTTAAATTTTGTTGTATTTTTGTATTTTAGCTGTTGCAGTGAACAATATTTTATTATGTCTGTAAATCCACCGCCTTTTTGAATTTCTCCTAAAATTATTTTATCTGCTTTTCTGTAATTACCTGTGATAACGTAAAAAGCAAAATTTAAAAATGATCTAGGAATATATTTGCGTAATTTTCTATCCCTTTGAGCTACAATATATCCTCTTATAAGTCCTGTTGTTATGCTTCCAAATTCCCATCCGAAAAATTTTGGATCTTTAACAAGTTTTTGCATATCTTTAGCTTCCCCTAGGAAAACTAAAAACGCATAAGAAATGTAACTTAAAGGTACATTCTCATTTAAAAGAACTTCCTTATTTAAAAGAGTTTTTGCAAAATCTATGTAAAAGCTGCGCATTCCCGGATAAGTAGAAACAACAAGCATAAAATCTGCAATATCAATCGCTGCTGCTGCAAATTGCTGTCTGTAGTTTTTATCTTTTGTTTCTAGCATTCTGTATAAATGTACATAATAATATTTGTAAGCGTTTAATGTTGCGTCTTGCAAATTAATTGTAAATGTTTGTCCGTTTTTGTCTTTTAGGTTTAATGTCATGCTGCTAAGTGCTAAATCGTCCATAATTCTTTGCGTTGCTCCTCCTCTTATTCCTCCTTTTATTGTAGTTTGCATTCGAATAGCTTTATTTATATTAGATAAATTTCTATCTCCGAAGTCTCCTGTTAATGCTGCATATATCTCTGTTTTTTTAATATTTTTCATATAATATTTCCCCTGATCCAGGAATGTATAAATCGTACATCGAGGTCCACTTGCCGCTATTGCACTTGTTGTTAAAATTGCTGCTACACTAATTGTTGTTAATATTTTTTTAAACATCGTTATCTCCTTTTGATTTAATTTTAAGATTTGTTCTTATTGTTGTATACACTTTTTTTTAAAAAAAAAGTGAGAAAAAAAGATTAATAATTGTAACGAAATTTACATTAAAAGATTTTGAAACTTTGATATGAAGTAGCTATTACATTATTTAACAGCTCTGTTACATTCATATCTTTATATTGTGCTTGAAGTTCCCGAAAATGAGGATAATCTTTAGCGCTTACAAAAGTAAATCTTACTTCTTTTTTGTCTTTTGTTTGTTTTAATGCAATTTTGTTTTTTACAACATTGCTTATCAATAAACGCAATGCTGCAGATTTGCTTAATGCAAGTCTGTTTGATAGTTCTGTTATTTTTTTATAATTTTCTTGCGTTAGCATTATTGTTGTTTTTTTACTTTTCATAGCTACACCTCTAAAAAGTGTAGCTGATATTAAACAGCACGTTGTTTGTGTTGTCGTAATCGTTGTCATAGCTCCATCTTTTGCTTATTTCCGCACCTGCGCTTATGTGATTTGTAAAGCAGTGCTGCAGACCTAATTTTAATGTTATTGCTTTTGTTCCAATATCAATTTCGTTATATAAATTTAGATTTTCATCTACAATATAAGTTCCGTTGATACCGATATAAATTTGATGTCTCTTAGTATCTTGAGCTACTTTTGTATTTGTTGCAGAGTTTGTTGAATTGTCCCACTCCCCTTTTTCTGTTGTATAGCTTCTTGAATTAAAAGTTTCGTAGCCATAAACGCTTGAAACACCGATTGTTCCGCTATTTTCAGGTTTAAAGCTATATAAGTTTAAAGATACGCTGTAATCTCTGTAAGTTTTATTACTTAAATCTGCTTTTACAGTTAAATAATTAAAAGATTTACTTACACTTACAACATTAACTTCTTGTTTGTCTATTAAGCCTTTTTCTATACCTGCATTTAAACCTTTTATTAGATTTAGATCACCTGCGCTTGCTGTTGTTACTAAAACTGCTGCTACACTAATTGTTCCTAAAATTTTTGTTAAAGTTTTCATCGTTATCTCCTTTTTTGTTTATTTTTTTGTTGAAAGTTGTTACAGCATTTCTGCTGCTTACACGTTATATACGCTTTTAAAAAAAATTAAGAAGCGTTCATATCTTTATTTTTGCTCCTTAATTTTTATGTTATATACGCTTTTTTCATAAAAAAAAATAGAAAAGTTAAAAAAATAAAAATATGATAGTTTTCTAATCATTCATTCGAAAAAATTTTGAAAAATTTTTGAAATTTTTGAAAAAATGAAGTTGAATTTGTAAATTTTTTGAGTTTTGTAGAGAAAAATTAGAGGTTGTTAAGTTCTTTATCTAATTTTTTAAAGTTGTTGTCGTTTAAATTTTCATCAATTTCTTTAAAATCTTGATCCATACTTTTAAAAATTTTATCTGCTTTTTTGTTCAATCTTGCTAGTTTTTCTTTTTGTCTTTTAATTCTCTCTTCTATTTTTTTATTTTTTTGTTCATATTTTTTAGCTTTATTAACATAATATTGTTTCTCTGTATCTGTATTAGCAAAATCAGCCTCGCTTCTAGCAAAATCTGCCTCAAAATCGTTGATCTGCATTTGTGTTTGCGTAAGTTGTTTATTCATTTTTATGTCTAGCTTTTGTTGTTGCAAAAATACTAGATATAAAATAATAGCTAGGGCTGGGCTTATGGCTATTAATGCTAGAAATACTTTGTTCATCTTAGCTCTTTTAATTTTTTAGTTATATAATTTTCTATTAGTAAATTAATTGCAATAAAACTTGTAAAAACTACAAAATATATTTTTACACTGTTATATTTTATTAGTAATAAAACATTAAAAATTGTAAATAACAACAAAAAAATAAAATATGTAAAATAAATTGTTAAAATCTGTGTTGTTTTCATTAGTGTTTTTCCTTTTTTGTTTATTTCAAAAAAAGGGGGCGTCCTAAAAGGACATTAAATTAAAAAATTTATTAATGAGAAGCTTCTGCTTCTACCTCTTTTTCGGCTTTTTGAGCAGATTTTTCTGTGTTTGCTTCTTGTTTTTCCTGACTTTGTTCTTGTGATTTTTCGGATTGTTCAGCTTTAGCTTCTAATTTTTCTTGTGTTTCTTTGCTTATACCTTCATTTTGTTCATTAGTGTTTTCATTTTTTGCTTGCTCACTTATATTATTTTTGTTATTTTCATTATTGTTTTCATTTTCTCGTTGCTGCAAACTGTTTTCAGTTTGCACATTATTCTCATTTTTGTTATCTTGCTGTAAATCTTTGTTATTATCTTTTATTTCTTCATTAACATTTTTATTTTCATTTTCCTTAAAATCAGAAGAAGCATTATTATTTTCAGCCTCTTTTTCATTATTATCTTTTAAAGGAATTTCTACATATTTTTCTTCATTATTGTCTTGTGTTGCTTGTTCATTTTTTTGATTATGTAAGTTTTGCGTAAATTCGTCTATCCTATCAAAAAATTCAGCCTGGGCTTGATCGAACACATTATCCGAATTTCTTAAAGCTGCATGTAAATCTACATCCTGTGCTGCTTCTTGTAATTCTTCAAATTTATTAGATATTGCCTCTTTTGCTTTATCTAAGAAGCCTTCTTTTTCTTCATTAGTTTCATTTTTTTCAATTTTGTTATCTTCTCGTAAAGTTTGTTTACTCATTTTACCTCCTTTCTTTTGTTGTTATATACACTTTTTTAAAAAGATTTCTTAAGAAGTTTTTTGTTGTTTTTAAATATTCTAAATTCATTTTGCCTCCTTTCTTTTTTTGTTTGAGGGGGGATGACCCCCCTCACATTAGTTATATACACTTTTTTAGAAAAATTTTTTGAGTTTTTCTTGTACATAAAACAAAAATAATTTTGCACTTAGTTTTATTCTCTCTTTCATTTTTACCTCCTTATTTTGATGTTATATACACTTTTAAAAATTGTTAAAATTAAAAATTTAAGGCAGTAAAAACAGAGAAGAAGAGAGATTTTCCTCATTTTTTTAGTTTTTTTAAATATTAAGCAATTAAAAAACGCTAAAATTTGTGTTTATTTACGTTGTTTTATTTTTTATAGGTATTTATATGTAAAAATTAAAAATAAAGCGAATTTTGGAGAGGGGGCTAAAATTCCCGTATCCTCGCATTTTTAGCATTTTCTTGTTGATTTCTTGTATTTTCTTGATTTTGTTTGTTTTCTGTTTCGAAGCCGACTTTTTCCTGTTTACAGGCATTTTCTTTATGTTGTTGTTTTTCTGTTTTTTGAGCTAATTTTTGTAGTTTTTGTTGTGTTTGTGTGTTTATACCTTCTTTTTGTGTGTTATTTGCTTGTTTTATTAAGTTGTTTAAATTTTGTGTGTGTTGTTTTTGTAAGTCTGTTGTTGTTTTTGAAAAATCTAGTGTGCTTGTTTTTTGTTGTTCTACTCCTACCTGTTTTTGCAATTTGTTTACATTATCTGTATAGACTTCTACTTTTAATTTTTGTCTGCTCACAGCAACATAGAAGTTGTTTAGGTTATTCATTTTGCTTGCGTTTCCGCTTGTGTTAGATACCACAATTGCTCTATCTACCGTTACACCTTGAGCTTTATAGGTAGTTAGGCTGTAGCCATAATCTAAACCTATATCGCCTTTTGATAGATCAATTTTTTTAATTCCTTTATCTCCAAAATCGACTGTAATTTGTTTTTTCTCCTTATCAACTCCCATAATTACGCCTCTTTCACTGTTTAATAAATTTTGTTTCTTATCTGTTTTTGTAATAACTATAATGTCGTTTTTAGCTAATTCAATATCTTTTTGCTCAAAAATATTAAGCTGTCCAGCAAAATCTTTTACGTTAATTTTTATTTCATTATTACCTTTTTTATTAAGTAATGTAAGGGTATTATTGACTTTGTCTATATCTTTGATTTGATACTCCTGACCGATTTTCATTTGATTTTGATCGCTTTTAAAAGTTTTAATGATTTGATCTTTTTTGAAATTTGCAACAGTTGCTTGTTTGATTGCAGACATATTTTTTTGTTCTAGCACTTTTACGTTTATGCTTTCTTCTGTTTTTAGAATACCTTTTTGTTTTAATTCTTCTCTTATAAGTTTGTTTAGTTCGTTGTTTTCTTTTCTTGTGTTTGCTAAAACTAAAGTGTCTTTATAGCTTACCTGCTTTTCGTAAGCTTTACCGAATTTTTCGCCTTTTAGAGTTTCTTCTTTTGTTGCTGCTTTTGCTGCAGCTATTAATTTTTTGTTTTGATCTTTAAATTCTTTTATTCTGTTGTTTGCTTGTAGTTCTCTAAAAGATTTAGATATTGTTTCTCTTGCTCTTGCGCTGTCTGCGATTGTTTTATCTATTTTTGTGTGCTGTCTTAAGCTTTCGTTCATTTCGCTTACTTTTGTGTGTTTTTGTATTTGTTCGAAAGTTCTACCAGCACCAATTGATTGTAGCTGTTTTGTATCTCCCATAAAAACTACTCTAACATTATTTTCTTTAGCGTCTTTAAGTATTTTATTTAAGTCTCTTGCACTCAACATACTTGCCTCATCTATTATTATTATTTTTTCAGACTTTTGAATTTGAGCATTGTTTTCTGCGATTTTTAGGGCTTTTTCTTTATCTATATCTTTAAATTCTTTTATAGATTTTTCTTCAATAATTTTTTCTTTATCTTGAAATTTCACATGTGAAACTTTTTGTTGTTCTTTAATTTCATTTTTGATTGTTAAATCTGCTTTATTATCTCTTATATTTTTAACTTCTGTTTCTCTTTTGATTGTAAATCCAAGAAACTTTTTCTCTTTTTGTGTTCTTAAAGCAAGAGTGTTGCCATTTTTGTCTTTTAATTCTTCTCTAATTGTTGTTACATTAAATCCCAAAATTCCAAAACTTTTAGTTGTTTGTTCTTTTTGTAAACCATTTTTTAGATTGAATTTCGTTTTGTTTATGCTTGCTTTTGCTAAACCTGCTAAATTTAGTTCTAATTTTCTTTGTTGTGCGTTTTGCTTTTTTACACTTTTATGTGTTAATTTTAAAGCAGTTAAGTTAACTTCTGTTTGTTTTAGTCTCTCATTTTTATTTGTATCTGTTATATTTGTGCTTTTTACATTAAACAATACAGACATTAATTTGTTTGCACCGTTCCAATTTTCGACTTGCATTTTGTATTCGCTGCCATCTTTAAATTTTATATTAGATCTATAAGATATACTATCCCCTAAAAATTTAATCTCTTCTTTCTTAACAGCTCCTTTAAACTGCCCTGCGTTAATTTTTGTTTGTTTTGTAATTTTATTTCTACCTTTTGTTACATATACACCCTCTAAATTTTTGTTAAGTTTAATTCCAAAAGAGTTTGCTGCATTTAGAAGAAAAGTTTTGCTGTCTTTATTGAAGGCAGAATGCCCCGATTTTACATAAAGCTCTGCCTCTGTTAAAATTTTTTGATTTTTATTAGCAGTAAAATCAGCAGAAGATAACTTTTTATTTTCTTTGAATTTCACATGTGAAATTTTTTTAGTTTCTCTATTATCTTTAACATTTTTTTCTCCTTCTTTCACATGTGAAACTTCTTGATTATTTTGAGTTTGTAAAATATGTTTTGCAACAGTTTTTGCTTTAAATTCTTTATCCCCTATTTTACTTTCTTCTCTTGCACCCTGCGCTGCTTTATTGGTAGGTGCAAGTAAGGTAATATCTACACTATTATTTTTATAGTTAAGTGCGTAGTTGAATGCCTTTAGCATAGTAGTTTTACCCGCACCTGCGACACCCTGAATAGCTTGAAATTGATCTTCGCCTGTTAATAAATTAAATACAGTGTTATATTGCCCTTCATTTAATTTAAAAAATTTTTGTTCGAATGCTGCAAGAGCTTCTGTGGCTTCTTCTTTTGACATTAAAGCACCAAAAGTTTTTTGATTTTTAAGCATATTTATATTTTCTTTTTCTAATTTATACATTTCTAAATTTGTAAAAACTTTTTCTCCTTTTTCGTTTTGCCCTAAAAGTTTTAATTCTTGATCTTCTTTTTGACCGATTTTTTTAATATTATCTAATTCATTTTTTAAATCTAAATAAGAAAACTGCCCTGCAGTTAATTCGCTTGTAGCATTTAATAATTGTTTTTCTGTAAATACAGCTTCTGTTTCTGTTAAGAGCTTTGCTGTATATTCAAGAGCTTCTTTCTCGCTTGAGAATTTCACATGTGAAATTTTTTCTTCTTCTGAGATTTTAGCTTCTGCAAACATTTCTTCTTTATTGTTGTAATGTTTATTTATTGTATTTTCCCAATTTTTAAGCAATTCTTCCTTATCAATATCTGTTTTTTCTGCCTTAAGCATATGTTGTATATGCACTTTTTCCTTGACACTTTCCGCACCTGTCTCTGCAGCCTTTTCTAAAATCTCTCTTCTTCTGCTACTAAATTCTTCTTTAAGGCTGTCTTTTATAGCTATTTCCCAGCCGCCATTTTCGGTTTTTTCGAGTCTGTAGCCCAATTTTTGTACTTCTTTTGCAAGTTCACTCTTATATATATTATCTAGAGTCTTCTGATTTCTAAAAAGCTCTTGAGCTGCTAATGCTTTAAATTTATTTTCTGATTTTACGTACACTTGATTAAAAATTAAAGAATGTGTATGAAGATGAGGGTCTTGATTACGATTTGTGCTGTGCATAGCTTTAGCTACAAGCAAGTTACCTTGATTTTCTACAACTCTTTCTCTTTTGCCTTCTGAATTTGTTTTCCACACTTTCGCATTTGCAAAATTTTGCTCTGCATAACTTAAAGCTTTATCCACAGCTTTTTTGTGAGCTTCTATTAATTTTTCATCTCCACTTAAAGCTAAAATTGAAACACTCTTAGGCGCAGCAAAAGTAAGGTCATAAGCCGCAACCTTATTCTCTTCTTGCTTTAACTGCACGCTCCCGTCTCTGTTTTTGCCTTCTAATAAATTGCCAAATTCTTCTTTACTTGCAGCACCTTCAAGCCCCAAAAACTCCGCCTGTTTTCCTGACCATTCCAAATTTTCGCCTGTGCCATCTTGATTGAATATAGGGTCTTTTTCATAATAATATTTTTTAGCTCCTCCTGCGCTTACTTTTGCAATTGTCGCTGCCATTGTTTACTCCTTTGTTTTTTTGTGAAATTTCACATGTGAAATTTTTAATTTTGATTTTCCTAAAAGGAAAGAAGAAGAGGATTTTTTTTTAGAAGCCTACTTTTTTTCCGCCTTCTGTTTTATTTTCTTTTTTTATTTGTTGCTCTTGTTCTAGTTCTTCTAATTTTGCTAATTCATCTGCAAGATTTTCATCATTTTCTTCTAAATTTTTAAACTCCTCTATAAGTTCTTCTGCGTTTTTTTGTATGTCTTCTTGTTTTATTGTTTCTATTTCTTCGTTTGTTTCATTGTTTAAATTAACATAATCTTTTTTCTCCTTAATTTCATCTTGTTGTTGTTGTGGCTGTGTAAATTGTATTGTTGTGTTTTCTGTAAAAGCTTCGTTGATGTTTTCGAATTCGTCTATTTCTTTTATAAATTTTGTTTCTATCTTACTCCAAGGGTAGCTACCATTTTTGTAAATGTAAGTATTATTTTCTAAATGCATTAGATCACTTGCCAGCAGTGTTTTTTCTATTTTTGTAACATTTGCGAAACTTGCGCCTTCCCTATTGCTGTTTAAATCTGCCCCTGTGGTGTTTGTGAGGTTTGTTTCTTTTTTCTTAACTTCTCCTATCAGTTTTGCACAATACTCCGCCGTTTCAGCTTCGTTTGCTCTTAAAATAATTTTGCTAGAAGTGTTATTTACTATTGTGCTTGTTAATTCTTTGCTGTATATGCTGTATAAGCGTTGTATCTCCTGAATACCAATGAAAACACGTGCTCCAAAGCTTCGTCCAAGCGCCAATAAATCTACGATTGCTTGTGTTTTTTGAAGAGAGCCAAATTCGTCTAACAAGAAGAAAATTTTACGCTCTTTACTTTCTGTAAGTGTTAAAAGCTCTTTTATTACAATATTTAAAAAGACACTAATACGAATAGCATTTAAGTCCTTATTTTTAACATCGTTTAACAAGAAAATTGTGCTATTATTTGTAGTGTCTGTTAGCCAATCTTTTATGTTTAGCTCTTCTTTTTCGTCTACATCTGTAGGTAAGCTTGTAAAGTAAGTTACTCTACTTTTAAAATTGCTGTAAATATTTCCTATTTGTCCCTCACTCCCGCTTGAAAGAAATGTGACAGCATCTTCTGTACCCTCGACTTTTGCAAGTTTAGTTGCAAGACTTTCAGGATCTAGCTTAATAAGTTGCTGCACAGCTCTGTTTGTTTTTTGATTTGTTTTAATACAGTAAAGTATAATTCCTTCCAAGATTGCCCTTGCGCTGTTTGTCCAGATAGGATCTTTTTCTTCGGCAGGCTGAGGGATTATGCTTGCTACAATACTTTTTAGCTCCGCCGTTGTGTTTATATAGTTAAATAAATTAAGATTAAACGTTCTGCTGTCGTTTAAGTTAAAGATATAATCGCTTTGTGGATTATAAAATTTTTGTACATAATCGCCTTTTACATCGTGTACAAGATATTTTGCCCCTGCATATTTGCTATTATTTATATAATATGTATATAAACGTCTCATCAAAATTGTTTTACCCGTCCCGCTAGCACCGCTGATGAATGTGTGCTGAGTTTCGAAAATTTCGGCAAATTTAGCTCCTCTGTGACCTATGGGTGCGCCTTCGATTTTGTCTTTTTTTTGTAGTTTTATAAGTTGTTCTTCTGTTAAAATTTTGCTACCTTGCAGGACTTCTTCTTCTAAGACTTTCTTACTTGATTTTTTAGCTAATATATATAATATATAATATGTAAAAGCTGTTACACTTGTAAAAGTTATTGTAAATATAAATAAAATAGTGCTTAAATTGTCTAGAATTTTCTTTTCAAAAAAGCTTAAAGCCTTCTGAGTAGGCAACTCTTGCCCTAAAAATACAAAAGTGTTTTGTAATTGCATGCTTGCAAATAAAGCCTTAAAAAAACCTATAAAATATTTGCTATTAAGCCCAAAAAAATGTGCGCTGCTAAATACATATATAAGCATAAAACTTACTACAATGCCCGTAATTACGGGGATGAAGAGGTGTTTCTTAAACCTGCTAAAGTTATTACTAAATATGTCTATATAATCTATACCGCCGAATTTTTTTGATTGATTTTCTGCCATTTTTTATCTCCTTTCTAGTTTTTCTTTTAGTTTTTTCTTAAGCTCAAAAATGTTCTTACAGGCAGGGGTTATAATTATGTAGTAATTATTTTTAGTTTTTTGCAAGGCTTGTAATGTTTTGTCGTAAAAAGTCACTATCTCTACGTTGTATTCCTCTTCTAGCATTTTTATTAATAATTTTCTTATCATTTTTTTCTCCTTGTTTTTTAGTTTTTCACCCTTTTTTTTATAACTTTTGATGTTATATACGGAATTTCCGAAAGATTTTTTGCGGTTATGAAAAGTTAATATGACAACTAAAAAAAGTGTATATAACATTGTGTTAAACCTAAAAAAAACAACAAAAAGGAGTAGACGATGAACGGATTTAACAATTTCTTTAACAACAATAGTGCAGAAGCGGTTGAAAATGAGAATGCAATTGCTGTAACTGAAGAAGAAAAAGCTGTTGAAACTGCCGAAAAATCAAAAAAAAGAGGCAGAAAAACTGAAAAAGATCTCATCGAAGAGATGAGAAAACTTGAAGAAAAACTAAGAGAAGAGCAAAGAAAAATTGAGGAAAAAATAAGAAAACAACAAGAAAAAATTAAAAAAGAGCTTGCTAAACAGCAAGAAAGAGACAATAAAAAAATAATTAAAATCGTAAGAGATTTCTGGAAAAATAAAGATAAAGATCTTCTTGAATTAGAATTACAATTAACTGAAATTCTGGGAGAAAGGGGCTAAAATGTTTAGGAAAGTTTTAGTCTCTTTCTTGTGTTTTAGTAGTTTAACTTTTGCGCTAGACAATAACTACAACACAGGTAAAAACATTAATATAAATAAAGATAAACAGATTAGTAAAAACAAAAATATTACTATTAATAAAAATAAAACTAAAAGTAAAACTGTTAGTAAAAATAAAAATGTAAGTAAGACGTTAACACAAACTTACACACGTTTAGAGCAGCTAGATACGCTTACAACTTTGCTTACACTAGAATATAGTAATGTACAGCCTTTTACAGGTTGTAGGGTTTTAAGTAAGCCGAGAATGCCCCGAGATCTAGGGCTTTCGTGTGTAGATAGCGATGGGATGGTGAATGAAGGTAAGTGCAGCTTTCTTAAAGAAGCTGCACAAAATAATTATCCTCTATCAGAGGTAGTAGATTACACTAATTTAAAAAAAATAAAGCAATATATGGCGTGTGTGGGGCTTTATGGGGCTCTTATTGCGCAGAAGAATATGAAAGGTGAGAATGGTTTTGTTTTGCAAGATGAAGAGCTTAAGAGTATTTATAAGATATTTGTAGATCAATTAAAAAATGCAGAATGTCGCTTAATCGGGGCTGATACAATCGCCTGTGGTAGCGCAATGCTTAAATTAAGTTTTACGCCTGTTTTAGAGTTTTCTAATATTAACTTATATTCTAGCAAGGAATTTTACGGCTATACAAGCGATGTTAGAAACAGCAAAAGTAAGAGCATAAGCAAAAATATAAGTATGCAGGTAGCTATAAGCAAAAGCAAAGCTATAAACCTAGCTAAAAGCATTAATAACAGTACAGCTTTACATATGCAGTTGCAGCAGCAAGCTAATCATAACCTGTCGTTAACTTCTTTTCTTCCGAAAGAATGATTCATTCTCTCCTCTTCTTTTTTCTTTTATTATCTTTTCGTTGTTGTTTTGTTTGATATGGTGACAGGCACCTTGTGGGTTGGTATTGTTGCAGAAATAGGAATTAATGGGGTGTACTCTTTTTTACTGTTTTATTGTTTTTATGGTTTATTGTTGTTGTTCTTGTTGTTTATTGTATAATATACCTTAAATAATAAAAACTGTAAGATCTCTTGTCTTTATGTATATTTCTTGTTACTGTTAGTTTTTATCAGTAAAATTGAAGAAGAGAATCTCATCTTATTCTTATTGTTTATTGCTTAACTATATTCAATCAATAAACATACAATAAAAATCAGTAAACAATCCTTAAGGCATTACTGCTTAATGTTTATTGTTATTTCTTATTCTTTTTGTTTCTCTTTCTCCTAGAGATAGAAGCTTTTAATAGCTTCTATCTCTACTATATAATATTATATATATTATATATATTATACACGGCTTGAAAATGCGAGGATACAGGCATTTTTGACCCCCATTTATACTTTATATTTCCCGTTTTATACTTTATATTTCCCGAAACATACTTTATATTTCCCATTTCATACTTTATATTTCCCTCACAAATAATAAAAGATAACCACAACAACGATACTAACTCAACAAAACAATAATAGAAAAATAAAAAAGATAAAAAAGAAAAGATTATTTATGCGGAAGCTGCAGAAGTTTTAACCCAAATATCTTCATCTTTATTATAAATATATTTTATATTTGCGTTTTTAAATAAATTTTCAAAGGATTTTTTGATAATTTGTCTTTTTTTAAACCTTGGTAAATCAATTAAATCAAGTTTCAGTGCTGTTTCTATTTCATCATTTTTATAAAAATTTCTATAACTAAATCCATTGCTCTTTTTGGTATTTTTAGTCCCCTGCAAATATAAATCTAAAAGTATTGTATATTGCTCTTTTTTATTGTAACTTAAAATTCTATTAAAATTAATAATAATACCTTTCTGGATTAATTGATCAATATATTTTTTATTTGCAAGAATTTTTACAGTGTTTAATTCATTATCTGCTTCAATTTCATAAAAATATGAAGTTACAACTCTACTAGTTTCTGTAATTATTTCTAATTCAATACTTCTTAATCTTTTTAAACTTTTAAAGAGAGTCTCTCTATTTATTTTTTTATTTATAATACCTCTTTCTTTTAAAATTTTTTTAACATCTATTACAATTTCGGCAAATTCTTTATCTTTAATTTTCCCTGTAGTATATGCACTATTAGTATACTCTTTTAATACTAATAAAAAAGTTATTAAGTCATAGGTATTAAGCGTTTCAATTGCTGTTATAATAATTTTTTCTTTGCCCCATTTTCTTTCTAATTTATATCCCAGACTTCTATTTCTTGCAGGCAAAAAAGGAAGAAAATGAATAGTCCTGTGATCTATTTTTGTAATTTTATTTGTACTCATTTTGCTCCCCTGTTAAAAAAGATCATTAGCTTTTGCAGCTATATCTTCTATTTCTTTTTGTTTGCTAAAATCAACTATATCTTCTTCAAAAATTTCTTTTAGTATTTCTTCGTTATGTAAACTCATAACACTATTTTCTTTTTTAAATACCACAGGTGCAATAGGCGCACTATAATTTACTTTTGCATAGTTTAATTTTGTGTAAAAAAACCTTTCATCTTTATCAACATTTATTTTTTTTGCTTCTTTTTCTGTAAGAGTTTGCATAGTAATTACTAATCTTGCGTTATCTGCAAGTGCACTTGCACCCCTCATAATGCTTTGTGTAAGATTTTCTTCACCTATTGTCGCTTTATTTTGATGATGTAGTAACAAAATTGCTGTTCCCGTTGTTGCAGCAATATTTTCTAAAACTTTTAAAACTTCACTCATTTCTGCATTATCATTTTCATTTCCATCATGCAGTCTTCTAAATGTATCAATAATCATTAGTCTAGCACCTGTTGCAAGTTGTATTAAATTATTTTTAACACTTTCTTGTACTATTTTATTTCTGTATAAACTATAATTTGTCCCGAAAAAAGGATAAATTAGTAGATTGTTTTTAATATTGTTAACAAAATAATTACTAGAATTGTTAATATTTTTATGTTCTAATAGATATCTTAAAATTCTTTTTACTCTTTTTGCTATAATATCAACAGGATCTTCTAAATTTATATAAACTACTTTCCCTCTTTGCGTATTACTATTTATAAAAGGATAGAGGTTATATTGTTTTGTTGTATCTGCTAAACTTATTGCAAGTTGTGTAGCTAACATACTTTTCCCTACACCACCTGCACTTGTTAAAAATCCTAATGTTCCTGCTTTTAGACCTCTAAAAACGAAATCAGTTGTAGGAAGTTCTTTTTCAAAAATATCTAAGATATCTAAAGGATAGATAATGTTAGCATTAGAATTAGTTACTGTAGTTGCTTGTTGCACTAGTGTAGCTTGTGCCATGACATACTCCTTTTAAATTGTTTTTTTAAGAAATTTTTTATTGCAGTTTTTTAAAACTGCTAATAACAACACCCTTAAAGGATTAAAAGTGCATTTAAGAAGTATTTACTTAAATGCACAACACTACACTAGTGACAATTACTAATAAGATCACGCTTCTTTATAATTCTAAAACTTCATAAGTATAACTACAATAGTAACAAAACAAATAATGAGAAGCGTCAATAAAATTAAAACATATTTTTCTTCATTGTTCAACCTTTAAAAATACCGAAATTTTGGGAGAAAATGCAGTTTTTATTATGTAGTAATATATTTTATAAAGTAATGTAATTTTTTTAAAATTTTTAAAATTTTTTGAATTTTTATTTTTTAATCCGTGTTTTTTATGATTTTTATGTAATATACAGTTTTTAAGAAAAAATAATTAATGTATAGTTAATTATAACTTTTGTATAATTAATTATAATTTTTATTTCAAGGATAATTAAATGAAAAAATACAAAAAAAATTTAGCAAGAGAAATAGAGTTTATTAATTTCTTTAATAATCTTGAAGATAAACCATATTATTTTTGTGAAGACAATGTCCAACACATCATATATAAAGAAAAAGATAAATTTATATTAGAAATGGCTAAAGGTGTTGAAAGCTCAACATCAGAATTTTAATTTCAAAATATTAATAATAAAAAAATAAATATTGGTGCTTTAGAGATATTAATATTAAATTCTTTTATTAGATCTTCAAATTTTTTTGATAATTCAAAATTTGAAATTAATGGCTTTTCTGATATAAACTTTGATAGAAATAAAAAAATGTATTATAAACTAATAATTCCTTATAAAATAGATAAAAAAATTTTTTATCAATATATATTTTCAAGAAATATGTTGATAACTATTAATGGAAGAATTTTTGCTGGTATTGAATTTGAAATAAACAATTTCACTTTTCAAATATATAATCAAGATAATTATTTTATTATAGAAAGTTTAAATGAAATTGATTTTGAATATTTCAATAAAATTTCAAGAAATATTTTAGCTGTATTTGGATTTTTTTCTGGTTTTGTTCCTTTAGAAAAGGGTTATTTTTTTGGCTATAAAAATCAAAATATTTCATTTTCAAATTTTATTTATGAAAATAACTTTATAAACACATATATTGGTGATAATTTAGTTACTACAAATATTTATGATTTTTATCCAAATGAAGATATAGTAAATGATACTGAAAATATATCACAAAAAATGAAACCTATTAGTAATAAACATTTTTTAAATTTATTAAACAATGTTCTTAGTAATGAAAATTTTTCAGCTGTAATCTATAGTTATTTAAATATAAGTAATAAAAACAATAATATTGCTTTAAATATTCAATGTGCTTCATATGCAATAATATTAGAAATGTTGACTAATATAATTTCAGAAGAGAATAAAGAGAAGTTATATTTTATTAAAGACAAAAAACTAAGAAAAAACTTACAAAAATTTTTATTGGAAAAAACAAAAGAATTTTTTGAAAAAAATAATTTAGAAAATTTTGAAGATTCTCCAATAAAGAAAAGATTAGAAAATATTAATAGTCCCACTAATAGAGATAAATTATTAAAACCTTTTGAGATATTAAATATACCTTTAAACGATAATGAGAAAACCATAATAAATTCAAGAAATGATTTTCTTCACGGCAACAACATAGTAGAAGGATTAGATTTTTCAGAACAATCAAAAAAACTTTTTTATCTAAGTTTAGAATTTAATTATTTAGTTTATGCATTAATACTTAAATATATTGGATACAATGGTATAGTAAAAAATCTTCCAAAGATATATTTAGACCATTATCAATTACCTGAATTAGAAAATGAAAAGTACTATAAAGATTTATCTATATAAATAATAAATTATATTAAAAACTGTTTTCTTGCAGTTTCAAGTTTTTTTAAAATTTTTGGATTTTGATAGTCTGGCAATTTTTGAAATTCTTGCCACTGCCCTGTAATTTTTAAATATAACTTAAAGAATAAATCAGGTTTGTATTCTTGTTTTTTGTTTTTTGCTGTTTTTTGATTTTTAGGTTTTAAAGATCTTTTTAATTTTAAGATGTGTAATTTCTCTTTTACAAAATTTATAACTATTGTTAAATTTTTAAAATTAAACAAAAATGTAAAAATAACAAAAAATACAGGTGTGTAAGTTAACAAAAAATTTAAAGTATGTGCTGTTTCTTCAAAGCCGTATCCAAAATCAAAAAATTCTATAGCTTTAACTTTGTCTATTCCGAAAAATTGAAAAAATGATTGAGCAGGTTTTAGAATATTTTCTAAAAAATCGTGTTCCAACGGCTCTGCTTCTAATTTTACAGCAATATGGTTTGCTTTTGAAAGCATAAAAGCAAGGAAGAGAGAAAGATTAAATTTATTTTTAAACATTTTAAACTCCTTTAGCTTTTTACAGGTCTTAAAACTCTTTTGAGTTTTTTTAAAATTCTATTTCTTAAATCAACAGTGTTATCTTGAAAATAGTATTCATCTACTAAAATTGGAAAAGGTGTAAGAGTGAAAATTTCATTTTCTCTATCAATTTTTAAGATTACACTTTTAAAACCTTCATCATTTTCTAAAACATCCCCTACCCTGTAAAAATTAATATCTTCAACTTTGTCTTTATCTTTTATAGTTGCAGCAACAGTAAATTCTGTATAAGTTTTGTTTTCTAAAATTTTGTTAATTTTTTCTTGTTGTTTATCTATTCTTTCTAATAAGACACTTATGTATTTTGTAATTTGTGTATCTAATGCTTTACAATTATTTTTTAAAAGTTCAGAAAAATCTTTTAGATCAGCATTTTCTGTTTTTGTGTTTTTTATTAATCTCTCTCTTGCAAAATCTGCAAAACTCAATCCACTTTCTTCTAGCTCTTTTTCGATAGCTTTCCAATCTTCATCGCTTACCCTAATAGTTTTAGTTACCATTGTTTACTCCTTTTAATTTTTTTGTGGTTTTTAAAATTGCGCATAAGCGCTTTTTTATCCTTAAAGAATAGTAACAATCGATTTTGCTTTTTTGGGATTTTTTATTATTGCAGCATTTAGATCCGTTTTTCTTTTTAGATTAATATGTAATATACACTTTTCAAAAAAAATTTTTTGGGTTACAATAAAAATAAGAAAAATAAATAAACTTTTATGTATTCACTTAAAAAAATCAAGGATATAGGCATTTTTTAGAAGTGTGTATTCACTTTGTATTCTCTCTGTATTCTCGTGTATTCATTTTGTATTCATCCCGTAATTTCGGGGGTTTTAAGGTATTTTTTGAGGGCTTAAAAGAAGCTTGTATTCTCTTTGTAATCTCTGCTTGTATTCATATAAATTTTGTGTATTCTTTTCTGTATTCTTAAATATCAAAAAGCCCTATTTTCAGGGCTTTTTTATGTATTCACAGCGCCCCACGCCTAAGTGGGAGACGTGCCCTCCCTCCCCCCACAGGGGGTGGAAATTAAAAAGAATAAAAAAATAAAATAGATTTTATTATCTAAAATTTATAAGTAAAGCAG